>Ga0193753_10000155_pt1 | contig 64059 bp, 63 predicted proteins | sample H1c2metaG_FD_144925 | JGI IMG/M metagenome (GOLD analysis project Ga0193753, IMG submission 144925) | Soil microbial communities from a riparian zone of the East river system, Colorado, United States - H1c2 | ecosystem: Environmental > Terrestrial > Soil > Riparian zone | place: USA: East...
GCCTCCCCTCCGGATAATTCAGGTTCACCCCCATCTGTGCCCGCATCGCACCTGTCATCCCCTCCCACTGCACAAAACTACGCTGCATCTTCGCATCGAAATCATGCGAGTGATTCGTTGCAAGAAACACTCGTTTATCACCGCCATAATCAAACGTGATCACACTCTTTGTAGCCGCCAGCTCCGCCGTCCGAGGGCTCTTCACCGTCTTCGCATAAACTCCCGCCGGATTCCCAAACCACGACCGCACCAGATCCACATAATGAATCGAGTGATAAAGAATCTCCAGCCTTGGCGCCGCGCTTAAAAAATTCCAGAGCTCCCAGGGCATGTGCACACTGACTGAAACCTCCATATCATGCAGCTCGCCCAAAGCTCCGGTCTCGTGCAGCGCCCTTGCCGCCAGCATATTCGGCGCCCATCGCAACTGAAAATTGATCGCCGCCGTAAGCCTTTTCTTCCGGCAGATATTCAAGATCTCCTCCGCCTCAGCCAGCGTCTCCCCCATCGGCTTCTGTATCAGCACCGCGGCCCCATCCGGCAGGTGTGGCAGAATCCCAGCGATTGCCTTCGCAGGCACCGCTACATCGAAGACCGCATCAGTCGGAGCATAGCTTATCGCGCCGGCAATCGTGTCACTAACATGTGGAATCCCAAACTGCTTCGCCAATCCCAATGCCTTTTCGCGATTCACATCCACCAATGCAGCCACCGGAAACCCGGCCTTCCTGTAAGTCGGCAGATGCGCATCATGCACAATCCCACCTGCCCCAATCACCACAATCGGCCTGGCCACCTTCGGCCTCGGAGCCCGAACTCCACCCATTATCTTCACCAAATCCATCCTGACTCCTCAAAAGAACCCGCGGCCATTCTACTTCGCCAACACGACCCCATTCCCTGTACCCTAACAAGCAGCAATGTCGTCGACGCTTGAACTCGCCCTTCTCTCCTGCGCCCTCCTGGGCCTTCGTCACGGTTTCGACTACGACCACCTCGCCGCCATCTCCGACATCACCAGCGTTCAACGCACCTGGCGGGAAGGTATGCGCCTCGGCCTCCTCTACGCCCTTGGCCACGCTCTCACCGTCGCCCTCCTTGGCACTGCCGTCATCCTCCTTCACTTCTCCCTTCCGCGCAGCATGGATGCCGTCGGCGAGCGTCTCGTCGGAGCCACCCTCATCATCCTCGCCATCTACGTCCTCACCAGCTTTCTCCGCCGCAAACCCGGCGCACCCCACCACCACGACGTCCCCCGCAGCCGCATCGCCCTTCTCATCACTGGAGCGCGTTACACCGCCTGGCGTATCCGTACCCTCCGCACACCCGACGCTCCTAGACCCGATGCCTTCGCCTTCCGTTACGATCGCAGCTCCGTCTTCATCGTCGGCATCATTCACGGCCTCGGCGCCGAAACCCCCTCACAGCTTCTTCTCTTCCTCCTCGCCGCCAATCTTGGAGGAACAAGCAAGGGCTTCCTCGGCCTTCTCAGCTTCATCACCGGCCTTCTCATCATGAATACCTTGATGACCGCCTCTGCCTCGGGCATCTTCGCCACCAGCACCAACCGGCCGCGCCTCCAGACCTTTGTCACCTCACTCACCGCAGCCTATAGCTTCATCATCGGAGCCATCTTCCTCCTCGGCGCCAGCGACAAGCTTCCCCCGCTCCTCCGCTAACACACTATGAGCCCGCCGCCAGCCTTCGCCACCTACCCAAGCCTCGCTAATAAAACGGTTCTCATCACCGGCGGCGCACAAGGTATCGGTGCCGCAGCCGTACAGCTCTTCTCTCTGCAAGGCGCCCGCGTAGCCTTCTTCGATCTCGCTGAAGCGCCTGCACTCGCACTCATCCAGAACCTCAGGCCACTCTGTACTCATCTACCCCTCTACGTCCCCTGCGACGTCACCGATATCCCGACCCTGCAATCCGCAATCGCCAGCGTCTCCGCTCAATTAGGCTCTCCAACCATCCTCATCAACAACGCCGCCAGCGACGACCGTCACCACTTCGAAGACGTGACTCCCGCATACTGGGACCAGCGCATGGCCGTCAATCTTCGCCATCAATTCTTCGCTGTCCAGGCCGTCGCCGCTGGCATGAAGTCCTCCGGTGGAGGCTCCATCATCAACATGAGCTCCATCGCCTGGATGATCCCCACGCCCGACCTCTCCCTCTACAACATGGCCAAGGCCGCCATCATCGCCATGACCCGCTCTCTCGCCCACGACCTCGGCCCCTTCAACATCCGCGTCAACAGCGTGCTCCCAGGAGCCATCCTCACCCAACGCCAGGCCCGCCTCTACATGTCCCCTGCCTATGAACAACGAGTCTTCAATGCTCAATACCTCAAGCGCCACATCCTGCCCGACGACGTAGCCCGCCTTCTGCTCTTCCTCGCCGCCGACGACAGCTCCGCCATCACCAGCCAAAGCCACATCATCGACGGAGGTTGGATCTAATCTCATGCACCGAATCCCCTACGACGATCTCTACGAAGCCCTCAGGAAAGCGCTGCTCCTCCTCGGCCTCACAGAAGACCGCGCCGCCCTCAGCGCCCGTCTCTTCGCCGAAACCACCCGCGACGGCGTCTACACCCACGGCCTCAACCGCTTCCCACGTTTTGAAGCTATGGTTCGCAACGGTAGCATCGACATCCACGTCGAGCCCACTCTCACAGCCTCCTTCGGCTCCATCGAGCGCTGGAACGGCAACCGCGGCGTCGGCAACCTCAATGCCTACACCTCCATGCAGCGAGCCATCACCCTCGCCCGGCAAAACGGCATCGGTGCCGTAGCCCTTGCCAATACCAACCACTGGATGCGCGGCGGGACCTACGGCTGGCAAGCCGCGGAACAAGGCCTCTTCAGCATCTGCTGGACCAACACCCTCGCCAACCTCCCCGCATGGGGAGCCACCACTCCAACCGTAGGCAATAATCCTCTCGTCATCGCCATCCCGCGCCCCGCCGATCACATCGTCCTCGACATGGCCATGTCTCAGTTCTCCTACGGCACTCTCGCCGCCTACAGCAAGCGCAACCAGCCTCTCCCGGTCGACGGAGGCTTCGACACCGAAGGCCATCTCACCCGCGACCCGGCCGCTATCGAAGCCTCACAACGAGCCCTACCCATCGGCTACTGGAAAGGCTCCGGCCTTGCCCTTGTCCTCGACATGGTAGCGGCAATGCTCTCCGGAGGCCTCGCAACCCACCAAATTCCCACCGAGCCCACCCGCGAGACTGGCCTCTCTCAAATCTTCCTCGCCATCGATCCCGCCAACCTCGCCTCGGCCGAAGAGTTAACCCGCATCGCCGACAGCATCATCGACAATCTTCACCACACCATCCCTGCCGACCCTGCCAAACCCATCCGCTATCCCGGCGAGCAGACACTCCAGCTTCGCGAAGAAAACCTCCGCCTCGGCATCCCAGTGGACCCCGAGATCTGGAAACAACTCACCAATGCAGACTAATCAAACACCCGTTTATTGACCGGCCTTCCCTGCAACGTTCGTCACGGCCATGTACTCCCGAGCGTGAGCCATCTCCGGCATCCCCGCATCCCCGCGCTTCCATGCCTCTTCAAACTCCGCATACTCCGCATGAGCCTTAGCCGCGTCTCCAGCAGCCTCACTACTCCGAGCCATCCCATACAGAGGAAACCCTGACTTCGGTCTCTCCACCAGCGCCTCCGCATAAGCCTTATGCGCTCCTGCAAAGTCGCCCGCCCGCATCAACGCAGCGCCTTCCGTCTCGCCCACCGGCCGAATATACGTCGGAGGCTCCCGATACCCCAGCCCCTTCTCCTCCAGCGCAGCCTGATCAAACAAGGCCTTCGCCTCCGGCAGCTTTTTCTGCTCCGCAAGAATCGCCGCCCGTAGCTCCAGCGACATAATCGAAAGGCTCGACAACAACGGCGCCGCCTGCGCATCCGGCATCACCGTAACCATCAACGGCACCGTCGGCTCTTCTTTCTTCTTCTTTGGCGCGTCTTTCACCCTCTGCGACATATGCCAAAGCTCCGCATCCAGTCTCGTCGACGCCGCCTGTGCCCCAACCAGATCGTCCGTTTGCACCGCCTGCATCCCTGTCGCAAACTCCCTCAACTGCCCTGCCAGAAACTTGAGGTTTTCAAGTCTATCCTCCGGCTTCGCACCTTCCACCATCTTCGCCACGTCAGCCCAGTCACCCGTCCGCAAAGCCACCGGAAGCTGCGGATTGAGCCGCGAAATTCCATCCCGTGGCGACTGCGTATACAACGTCTCCATCAATTGCCCCCGCCCGCCCGACAGCTTCCCCGAGAGCTTCGTAGCCTCTTGCAATTTTCCTTCTTCCATCAGATTCGCCACCCCATACATCAGGTTGTGGATGTAGTTCCAGTCATCATCCACATTCACCTTCTGCTCCCGCATGTATCTCTCATCCACCGCAGTCGATTCCGCAAACCACCGCTCTGCCTGCGCGTAATCACCCACGCGATAAAAAATATGCCCCGGCATATGCACCATATGTCCAGAAGCAGGCGCCAGACTAGCCAGCACCGTCGCACTCCCCAGCGCCTGCTCCGGATGCGAACTCGCCTCCACCGCATGAATCCAATAGTGATTCGCCGCCGAATCATTCGGAGCCGCCTTCATCACCTCCTGCAGAATCGCAATCGATTCCTTCGTTCCCTTCTTCGGCTCACCGGCCTCGTCATATCCATCGCGAAGGCTGCCCGACAAAAATATCTTTGCCTGCAAATCCGTCGGATACTCCTTCACCGTCCGCCGCCAGATCGCAATCTCTTTCTCGTTATCGGTCTTCGCCCCCGGCTCCGTAGCCTTCGCCGCTTCATTCGTAGCAACCGCCGCTTCAATGTATCCCTGCTCCTGCTTCCCCACCTTGTCCTTCAGCTTCACCGCGCCAGCCAGCGCCTTATCCGAATACCCCGTACCCAGACTGTGTCGAAACATCAAAGCCTGATAAAGCCCCCAGTAGCACATCGCGCAATTAGGATCCACCCGAATCCCCTGCTCAAACGCCTTCTCCGACTCATAATCCCAAAAATCATGCAGCAGGTTCAGCCCTTGATCGAACCACATCTGCGCCTCCGGAGTCGCCGTAATCGCAAGATGGCTATTCCCAATCCCAGTCATCTTTACGGACACCGGCAGCTTCTCCGGCGGAGGAATCTCCTTCATCGTTCCCATGTCATGTCCGGCCATACTCATCTGCGCCACAGCCGCGCCCGAACCCGCAAACATCACCATCCCCAAAGCAACACGCAACGCACTACAGTTCAACCATCGAAATGACATACAGCCTCTTTCTTCGCATCATCGGTTGATCCAGCCTACGTCAAAGCACCTCCCATGAGAACACCATTGTCTGTGCTCTCCATCAGGACTACACTCTCGACTCACACCCATTCCACAGCAGGAGATACCCAATGGCGACTCCAAAGCTCACGACATACTTCAAAACCTTCACCACCGACAGCCTCGGTCAAATCTTCATGACCGGCATCCTCGACGTATCCAAATACAGCCAGGTCAACCTCGAAATCATCCAGTGGCCGCACGCCGCCGTCAACATGACCGTCAGCTGCGACATGGGTAAGCTCTCCGGCTCGACCCTCGCCCAGGTCGTCGGCCAATTCCCTCTCGCGACCGACGGCATCATCCACACCTTCAACGTCGTTGGCCCCGAATTCAGCGTCGTACTCACCGGAGGCACACCCACCACAGACGTCCCCATTCAGGCCTGGCTCTTCCTTCGTTGAAGGCCAGCCACTCGCAAACATCCTCTCACTCCGAGTACCATCTCTCCAGATGGATCTCGCTGCCAAATCCGCCCTCCTCCACACCACCCTCCGCGACCTCTGCAGCGTCATGGTCGCCTACTCCGGCGGCACCGACTCCGCCTTCCTTGCCTACGCCGCCCACCAGGCCCTCGGCAGCAACATGCTCGCCGTCATCGCCGACTCCGCTTCGCTCCCCCGCGCCGAGCTAGCCGCCGCCCTCGCCTTCACCGCCGAACACTCTATTCCCACCCACATCCTTCAAACCTCCGAGCTCGAAAATCCCGACTACCAGCGCAACGACGCCCAACGCTGCTTCCACTGCAAAGACGAGCTCTTCACCCAGATGGAATCCGAGCGCGCCGCCCGTAACTTCCGTCACATCGCCTTCGGCATGAACCTCGACGACCGTGGCGACTTCCGCCCCGGCCAGCAAGCCGCCGCCCAGCACCACGCCGTTGCACCCCTCGTCACCGCCCAACTCACCAAGCCCGAGATCCGCACCCTCGCCCACCAGGCTGGCCTCAATCTCTGGGATAAGCCCGCCAGCGCCTGCCTCTCCTCCCGCATCGAGTACGGCCGCCCCGTCACCCGCGAAAACCTCAGCCAGGTCGAACAGGCCGAAGACGCCCTCCACACCCTCGGCTTCCCCCGCGTCCGCGTCCGCCACCACGGCAACCTCGCCCGCATCGAGATCGCCCGCGAAGATCTTCCCCGCGCGCTCTCTCTCGATACTCTCGACCGCATCACTGCAGCTCTCAAACCTTTCGGTTTCCTCTACGTCACCCTCGACACCCAGGGCTACCGCTCCGGCTCCATGAACGACGTCCTCCCCGCCTCCGCCATCACGTCCGCTCCCGTGAAACAATAGCCCCATGCGCATCGCCTACCTGGACTGCTTTGCCGGTATCAGTGGAGACATGTTTCTCGGGGCCCTCATCGACGCCGGCCTCAACCCTCAAGTTCTCCACGATGCCACCGCTGCCCTCAATCTAGGCGCAACCCTCAAGATCGAAAAAGTAGACCGCAGCGGAATCACCGCCACCAAAGTCCACGTCTTCGAAGGCACACAACTGGCCGAAGCCGCAACCGATCCCACCCACCAACACTCCCAAACCCACCGGCACCATCCCCAGACCCAGCACGAACACAAGATAGGCCACAGCCACACTCACGATTACGACCGCAAGGATGACGACGACCAACATCATGATCAGCAACACGATCATCCCCATCAGCACACTCACGGCCGTTCCCTCACCGCAATCCGCACCCTCATCAATTCCGCCGACCTCATCCCCGCAGTCAAAACCTTCGCAATCCACGCCTTCGAGCTCCTCGGCGCCAGCGAAGCCAAAATCCACAACATCGACATCGAAAAAATCCACTTCCACGAAGTAGGCGCAGTCGATGCCATCGTCGACATCGTAGCCGCCAGCGCCGGCATCCACGCCCTCGCCATCGACAAGTGGTTCTCCTCCCCCCTCAACGTAGGCGGAGGCATGGTCGACTGCGCCCACGGCCGCTTCCCCGTCCCCGCCCCCGCCACCGCCGACCTCCTCCGCGGCCTTCCCACCTACTCCGCACACGTCCAGGAAGAGCTCGTCACACCCACCGGCGCAGCCATCATCCGCGCCCTCTCTCCCACCTTCTCCCCCCAGCCAGCCATGCGCGTCCAGCACATCGGCTACGGCGCCGGAACCCGCAACTCCAAAGACTTCCCCAACGTCCTCCGCCTCCACATCGGCGACACCATCGACGCCACCCACGGCTCCGTCGCCGTCCTCGAAACCGCCATCGACGACCTCAGCCCCCAGATCCTCGCCTACGTCACCGAAGCCGCCCTCCAGCAAGGCGCACTCGACGTCATGTCCACCGCCGTCCAGATGAAGAAAGGCCGCCTCGGCACCCTCATCACCATCCTCGCCGACGACGACCACGTCCCCGCCCTCGAACAACTCCTCCTCCGCGAAACCAGCACCCTCGGCATTCGCATCCACCACGAGCGCCGCTCCTGCCTCGACCGCGCCCACACCACCGTCACCACACCCTACGGCGACATCCGCATCAAGATCGGTTCCCGCAACGGCGAAATCTTCAACGCCGCCCCCGAGTTCGAAGACTGCCGCACCGCCGCCATCAAACACAACGTAGCCATCAAAACCGTCCAACAATCAGCCACATCGGTTTACCTTCAAACGAAGCAGTAACACCACAAAACCGGGTGCCCCATCCTTTCGCAGTCTCATCGCGAAAGGATGGGGTATTCGCAAAGCGAACCGTACTCATCAAGCACCACAGAACCACTAAATACCCAATGAACCCCACCACCCTCCTCGAACTCCTCGCCGAAGTCCAACGCGGCAACCTCTCCCCGGAAGCCGCCTCCACACGCCTCGCCAACCTCCCCTTCGAAGACCTCGGCCACGCCCGCATCGACCACCACCGCGCCCTCCGCAACGGCCTCCCCGAAGTCATCTACGCCGCCGGCAAATCCCCCGCCCAAACCGCCGAAATCTTCACCCGCATGGCAGCCAACGGCACCGACGTTCTCGCCACCCGCGCCGACCAAGCCACTGCCGCCGCCGTCCTCGCAGCCGTACCCGCAGCCATCTACCACCCCCAGGCCCACGCCATCACCCTCCGCCAATCCCCACCCGCCGAGCCCCGCGGCCACATCGTCGTCCTCTGTGCCGGCACCAGCGACCTCCCCGTAGCCGAAGAGGCCGCCATCACCGCCGAGCTCTTCAACTCCCGCGTCACCCGCCTCTACGACGTAGGCGTAGCCGGTCTCCACCGTCTCCTCGCCGTCCGCGACCAGCTCACCTCCGCCAACGCCGTCATCGTCTGCGCCGGTATGGAAGGTGCCCTTCCCTCCGTGGTCGGCGGCCTCGTCGCCGTCCCTGTCATCGCCGTCCCCACCTCGGTCGGCTACGGAGCCTCCTTCGCCGGCGCCGCCGCCCTCCTCGGCATGCTCAACTCCTGCTCCCCCAACGTCACCGTCGTCAACATCGACAACGGCTTCGGCGCCGCCTACACCGCCACCCTAATCGCAAGAATGGCCCACCGCCCATAACGTTTTTTGCCTTTGCCTGTCATTCTGAGCGAGTGAAGAACCCCCGCATTTTTTCACACCACCACAAAAGCAGCCTTAGTCACTGCACTCCCACCTAAATCCATCCCCTCCTTCTCCCCAACGCATCCAATCACCAAACGGGAGAAACCGCATGGAGCGCCGCACCTTTCTAAAATCCGCCACCGCAGCAGGAATAGCCGCCACCACCTCAAGCGGTCTCACCCAATCACCCAAACCCACCCCTACCACCCGCCAGGAGGCCCCCGGCATGCTCTACCGCGACCTCGGTACCACCGGCGAACGTGTCTCCGCCATTGGCCTCGGCGGCTATCACATCGGCAAAAGCTCCGACGCGCAATCCAGCATCAACCTCATCCGCTCTGCCATCGACAAAGGCATCACCTTCCTCGACAACTGCTGGGACTACAATGACGGCATCAGCGAAGTCCGCATGGGCCAGGCCCTTCGCGACGGCTACCGCCACAAAGCCTTCCTCATGACCAAGATGGACGGCCGCACCAAGGACGCCTACAACAAGCAGCTCGAACAATCCCTTGGCCGCCTCCAGACCGACGTCATCGACCTCGTCCAGTTCCACGAAGTCATCCGCATGGAAGACCCCGACCGCATCTTCGCTCCCGACGGAGCCATCGAAGCCGCCGTCGCCGCAAAGCAAGCCGGCAAGATCCGTTACATCGGCTTCACGGGCCACAAAGATCCAGCCGTCCACTTGCGCATGCTAGAGGTCGCCCAGAAACATGGCTTCCACTTCGACACCGTCCAGATGCCCATCAACGTCATGGACGCGCACTTCCGTTCCTTCACCAAAGAAGTCATGCCCGTTGCCGTCAAACAAGGCGTCGGCGTCCTTGCCATGAAGACCTTCGGTGACCCTTACATCCTCGACAGCAAGACCGTCGAACCCATCGAAGCCCTCCACTATGGCCTCACCCAGCCCGTCTCCGTCGTCATCACCGGCATCGACTCACCCGCCATCCTCGATCAGGCCCTCACCGCCGCCCGCACCTTTAAGCCCCTCTCCGACACCGAGGTCGCCGCCCTCCTTAGCCGCACCCAGCAAGCCGCCAGCGAAGGCAAATTCGAGCTCTTCAAAACCACCAATCACTTCGACGGCACAGCTCAAAACCCCAAATGGCTAGGCTGACATGAAAAAAGGGGCAGCGCCTAAGCCTGCCCCTCTCCCAACAGCTGTTCTGTCTACTGATTCACGCCGCTCGCAAGAAATCCACCATCCACCACTAGAATTTCCCCGGTCACAAAAGCCGAAGCATCGCTGGCCAGAAAAATAGCCGATCCCACCAGCTCCTCCGTCTTTCCAAACCGTCCCATCGGAGTCCGCATCAACAGCTCCTTGCCGCGGTCGCTCTCATCCAGCAGCTTCTGGTTCAGCGCCGTCCGAAACACCCCCGGAGCAATCGCATTCACAGTCACACCCTGCGAGCTCCACTCCACCGCCAGCGATCTCGTCAGCGCACCGACAGCCGCCTTGCTCGCCGCATAGGCCGTAACTTCCTTCAGACTTACAAATGTATTCAACGAAGCGATATTGACGATCCGTCCATATCCCCGCTCCAGCATATGTCTGCCGAATATCTGGCAAGCCCGCAGGGTCCCGGTCACGTTCGTGTTCATAATGTCGTCCCAGGTCTCTTCCGACACCGTCAACGTAGGCTCCCGCTTGATCTTTCCAGCCGAGTTGATCAGGATATCGACCTTGCCGAACTCCTTCAGCGTCCCGGCCAGTAATGCCTCCAGCGAGGCCCTGTCTCCCACATCCGAAGTCAGCCGCAGCGCCTTCCGGCCCTTGGCTTCAATCGCCTTCGCCGCCTCATCCACCTGCTCGGCCCGACGTGAACTCGCCACAACATCGGCCCCAGCCTCAGCCAGCCCAATTGCCATCGCCAACCCGATCCCTGACGTTCCACCAACCACAACAGCAGTCTTCCCGGTCAAATCAAACAACGGATGCCCCATCAAATTCCTCTCTCTTCTTTTTTCTATTTCGAAATCTTCTGCGCCAGCGAGACATGCTCCAGTATCTGGTTCACAATCTCCTCCGGCGCACGATCATTCACTATACGCAAAGCATCCTTCGGCGGCTCCAGAGTCTCCAGTTGAGACTCCAGCAGCTTCGGATTCATGAACTCATGATGACGCTCCGAGAGACGCTCCGCCAGTAGCTCCCGTGAGCCATCCAGCCACACAAACAACACCGCGCTATCCGGCATACCCTCCACCAGCGTCTCGCGATACTTCGCCTTCAACGCCGAGCACGCCAGCACACCACTCTTTCCTGTCTCAAACCAGTCCCGCATCAGCCGGTTCAGTGTTTCCAGCCACGGCTGCCTGTCGTCGTCGTTCAGCGGATGCCCCGCTGCCATCTTCTGCTTGTTCGCCGGAGGATGATAATCGTCCGCATCAGCAAAGATCGCCCCGGTCCGTTCAGCCAGCAACTTCCCGATCGTCGTCTTTCCCGATCCGGTCACCCCCATCAAAACCACAATCATTCGAACGCTTCCCTTTCTCTACAACCCTAGAAAAACCGGCTTGATATGACGATCGAACAGGTTCGTGGTCACATTCCGCGCCACCACCTCTTCGTTTGCCTCCAGTGCCTTCAAATATCTTTCTCCCATCTTAGCCGCAACTTTGAAACCCACATGCAGCAACTGTCGAAAGCTCTGGTTGTACGCCTTGTTATTTTGCTCGTGCCGCAACGCCGACGTGAACTGTTCACTCGTCCACCCATTCACTTCTTCCGGCTTTGGCAGCTTCGACGAGTCGATATCGATCACCGTCGCATACGGCGCGCACAATTCTTCAGCATGGGCGTAAGCCTCGGCATAAACTTCTTTAGCAATCTCAAGCCCCGTCCCTCCAGCCTCCGCCAGCCCAATCAGCTCTTCGAGCCACGTCGTCCCCGCCGTCTTCAAATGCACTCCGGCATCGAACCGCTTCACCCCCTCATGAATCGCCTTATAGATCGAAAACTTATCCGAACCCGAATGCACACTCAGCTTCAAATTCGCAGGCAGCCCATACGTCTTGATGGCAAACGCAATCGCCGCCAGATCCTCGTTGAACTCCTTCGAGAACTGCGCCACATCGCCCACATAATCCACACCCTTGTTGAACCGTCCCGTAAACTTCGGCGCAATCGTCTGGATCGGAATCTTCTCATCTGCAATCGCCGCCAGAATAATCAGCAGTTCCACCGGCGTCTGCGGCGAATCCGTCTCATCCATCGACACCTCCGGCACAAACCGTCCCGCGCCCTTCTTCTCCACCAGATATCGATAAATCCTTCCCGCATCCTGCACCGCGGCCAGAAACTTGTTCGCCACCCCGGTCACAAACGCCGCATCCGTCTTGAACGGCTCCGCGATATGCGGAATCGTCACCGTCCCCACCAGCTCAGGATGTCTCCCCACAAACGCCGCCACATCCTTGACATCCGCAAGCTTGCCAATCATCTCAGCAACATCCAGCGTAAAAAAATCGCACGGCTCCAGAAACCGCTCCACCGTCTTCAGGTTGATATGGTCCGCATCAAGAAAATACGGCTTCGTCCACCCCAGCTCCTTCACCGCCGCATCCGCAGCCTTCCGCGTCTGACTCGGCTCCGAGCCAATAATCATGTGCTCCCGGTTGGACTTGTTCCACACCGGCACCACCTCAACCCCTGCATCGGCAGCCATCACACACGCCGCAAGCTGAGCCTTCGCCTGATGCGCGAACCGGTCGCCCACCCCAACCGAAAATTTCGGCAACTTCAATCCCTCACTCATCTCCAACGCCTTTCTCCATCAATTAATAATTGGTCTAACCACTTTGCCATCCCAGAATATCCCACAAACTGCACCCATGCATCAACCAGACGCAGTTATCGTTGCGGTCCCTATTCTTGTTTGTCATCCCGAAGGGGAGTTGCAGTTGTCGTCGCAGTTGCTTGTTCTTTGTTCGTCATTACGAGCAAAACGGAGGAAACATGCCGTTGAACCCCGTGAGCGTCCCCTAATCCTTAAACCGCCCCTCATAAGCCCAAAGCCCCAGCCCTGGGTTCGAAATATAGAAAATCTCTTCCCCATCCACGACATTCCACCCATCCCGCATCTTCTCCGGATCATACTTCGCCGTCATCTGCGCCAAATCTCCATACTCGAAGTGAACGCTCTCAATCTCCTCCCGCGTCAAATGCCCCGGGCAATACCGAATCGTGAACCGCCCCTCGCTCGACCCATGAATCAGATGCGCCGCCGCGCTCAAATTCGCCGCCAGCGCCGGATCCTCCTTCACCAACTCCAGCGTCCGCGGAGTCCCGCAATATCCATACCGCCGTATCAACGCATCAATCGCCGAATCTTCCCCAAACTCATGCACCCCCGGAGCGAGCACAATCAACTCCGCATTGTCCGCCAGCGCCATGCGCGTCCGATACACACTCTTATTCCCCAGCCACGTACTCCTGAACTCATGCGGATCGAGAAACACCACAGCCTTCTTGATCTCCCGATCCAGCATCTTGAAGTTCACCTTCAGACTCAACGCCGCCGCCAGCTCAAAACACTCCACATCATCACCGATATACAGCCCACGAACCACCAGCTTCCCGGCATCGTTCTTCCCCACCACGGTCTGCACATAAACAATAGGAAGCCCCGTCGCAAAGTGATCGCTCGCATAGTTCAACACCCGCCGCACAGGAGTATCGGCGCGACCCATCATTCGCTCCATGCCATACACCGCACCCAGAAAATGGCTGCGATGAATTCCAATCGACCCACCCGTCCCCACAAAAATATTCTTGTTGTAATTCGCCATCCCCACCACTTCATGCGGAACCACCTGCCCGATCGAAAGAATCAGATCGTGCCCGCCATCCCGCAGCAGCTTGTTCACCTGCGCAGGCCAGCAATAATCCACCTTGCCTTCACTCACGTCATATAAAAACTCACCCGGCACTTCACCCAGCGTAACCACATCATTCCGCCAGTCATGCACACGAAACAGTTCTCGCGGAGTCGCTCCATACATCGTCGCAATCTCCGAATCCGTCATCGCCTTATGCGTTCCCAGCGCAGGCAGCACATCCACCAGTCTGTCGCCGTAATACTGCCACGCCATCTCCGTCAGCAAACCACTCTGCGAGTGCATCCGCGTAAAGTCCGGAGGAACAGCCAGCACCTTCATTCGCGCACCCAGCTTATCCAGCGCAGCATACAAACCTGCCTTGATCTCCTCGGCAGACATCTCAGTAGACGGACTTCCAGCAGCAAAAAATAAACCCATAGCTGTCCATCTTACGACGTCTGGAATGCCGTCCGATTTCGGCAGATTGGTAATTTAGTCCGCGCAGCGCTTATTATTCTTACTTCCTTCCGTGCCGGGGTCTTGCCATGTCAGCCTAAACAAGAGTTAGGGGCCGATTCAGGTCGCAATGCAAGGAGAGTCGCCGATGAAACTTACAATCTCGTCCCTGATTGTGTTCTCGTTTCTTATCTGCTCCGCATTACCAGCGTCGGCTTTAGCAACCGACAAACAACACGCTAGCTGTCTCGATCCCAACAGCCCAAACAAAACAATTGCTCGCTGCACGGAAACGATCAACCGAGGAGATAAGGAAGTCTTATCAGATCGTGTTGCCGCCTACATGAATCGTGGGAATGCCTATTCCTTCAACGGCAAATTCGATGACTCAATAGCGGATTTCACCGCGGCAATCCGTCTAAACCCGGACCCTGACGCCTACACCAGTCGCGGTGCTGCCTACTATCAAAAGGGCGATACAGACCGCGCCAAAGCGGACTGGGCTGAAGCGAAACGGCTCAAGGATCCAGGCAAGTCAAAGTAATAGGCCTGCGAGTTCTAAACGGACGACGCTGCCCGTAGCTCACAGTGTTCTAATGGCTCTCATGTTCCTCAAGCAGTACTACCTGGGATGCCTCGCCCACGCGTCCTACCTCATCGCCGACGAAGCCAGTGCATCCGCAATCGTGGTCGATCCGCAACGCGACATCCAGCAGTACCTCGACGATGCCGAGCAGCTTGGAGTGCAGATCCGCCACGTCTTTCTCACTCACTTCCACGCCGACTTTCTCGCCGGACACCTCGAATTGCGCGACCACTGCGGCGCAGACATCCATCTCGGCGCACAAGCCCAGGCAGAGTACAAGTTCATTCCCATGAAGGACGGCGACACCCTCGAATTCCCCGGCCTTCGTCTCCAGATCCTCGAAACTCCCGGCCACACCATCGAATCCATCTCACTCCTCGTATTCGACCTCCAAAAGAACCCCGACAAACCCTGCGCCGTCCTCACCGGAGACACCCTCTTCATCGGCGACGTCGGACGGCCAGACCTCCGCGCCTCCCTCGGCTGGACTGCTCAGGAACTCGGCAGCCATCTCTACGATTCGCTCCATAACAAACTCTTGCTGCTTCCCGACCAAACCCTCGTCTATCCCGCACACGGCGCAGGCTCTCTCTGCGGGAAGAATCTCTCCTCAGACACCGTCTCTACCCTCGGCGATCAGCGTCGCTTCAACTATGCCCTTCAGCCCATGGCGAAAGAGGAGTTCATCCGGCTGGTAACAGTCGATCAGCCTGATGCCCCGGCATACTTCACCTACGACGCAATCCTGAACACGCGCGAGCGCGCCACACTCGATCAGACCATGCAGCAGGTCCTACAACCAGTCGAACTCGAGGATGTTCTCAAGATGGGCGACGCTGGCGCACAGTTTCTCGATGTCCGCGACGCCAGTGAGTATGCCAAAGGACACATGGCCGGCAGCATCAATATCGGATTGGGCGGCCAATACGCCACCTGGGCCGGCACCCTCCTCGACCCCAACCGCCCCATCGTTATCATCGCCGAGCCTGGCCGTGAGCAGGAGGCCGCATTGCGTCTCGGAAGAATCGGTTTTGATCACGTAAAGGGGTATCTCAAAGATGGAATGGGAGCATTAGCACAACGGCAGGATCTGGTCTGGGCCACGGAACGAGTCAGCGCTCCAATTTTGGCCGAAGAGCTTGCCTCTCCGAATCCGCCACTCATCATCGACATCCGCGCACCTCGTGAATGGAAGGCCAGCCATCTCAGCGGCAGCATCAATCTCCCACTCTCTCAACTACAGCAACGCATCGACGAGGTTCCCCGCAACCGCAGAATCGCAGTCCACTGTGCGGGCGGATATCGGTCTTCCATCGCCGTCAGCATCCTGAACCAGTACGGCATCACCGATCTCATCGAATTGGCCGGCGGGATCACCGCATGGGAAGCCATTAACCTCCCAACCCTACAAGCTAACCCCACAAAACTAAGCTAGACATTACTTGCATTTGCCGTTGCTTCTCTTGCTTGTCATCCCGTAGGGATCTGCGGTTGCCGTTGTCCTTGCTTCTGCCTCTCTCGTCATCCTGCAGGGATGACCATTACTCCAACGCCTCTACTCACGACTCTCAACTGCCCAAGCCATATCTCGATACACCTCAACAACTTGCACGACCCTCTCCCAATTTCCCTAGGAAAATCTCTTGTCAAGCCCAAAAACACGACAACTCCCTCAAAACAAAGCACATCCACTTTGCGTTAAAGTTATCTCCAATCACCTATAATTGAATTAGAAGTAAAAAAGCCCCGGCCAAAACCGGGGCTTTACTCTTAAGCGCCCTAACTCATTTAGATAGAGGAATTTACCTATAACCATTTTACTATGAGGAATTTGCAGCGATCTAAATTTTCAAGTAGTTGAATACAAACAACTTAACCATAGTCCCCTCGGGGGGGGGTAGTACTACAGCTTGTAAGCCTTCTTCACCAGGTTCACCGTAAGGTCGAGTACGACTTCAAACGCCTCATCCTCGTCCAGCCGGTGTTCTGCCACCATCCGCCCGAGAAAGGCGCAGTCGATTCTTCTGGCAACGTCATGCCGGGCCGGAATCGACAGAAAAGCGCGCGTGTCATCGTTGAAACCGACTGTGTTGTAGAACCCGGCAGTCTCAGTCGCCTGTTCGCGGAACCGCATCATTCCCTCAGGCGAGTCCTGAAACCACCATGGCGGCCCCAGCCGCAACGCAGGATAATGCCCCGCCAGCGGTGCCAGCTCACGCGAGTACGAAGTCTCGTCAAGCGTGAACAAAATGAAAGTCAGTCGCGGATCGTTGCCGTACCTGTTCAGCAGCGGTCGCAGATTGCGTGTGTATTCGGTGGCCGCAGGAATATCGCCTCCCTTATCGCGTCCGAACCTCGTATAGAGAGAACGGTTGTGATTGCGAATGCTTCCAGGATGAAGCTGCATCGTCAGCCCATCTTCCACGCTCATGCCGGCCATCTCGGTTAGCATCTGCGCCTGGAAGATCTCCTGCTCCTGCGGAACCGAACGGCCCGAAAGAATGCGGCCGTATAGCGACTCCGCCGTAGCCGGATCAAGGTCCGCAGTCATCGCCGTCAAATGGCCATGATCGGTTGCGGTCGCTCCAAGCGATTTGAAGTATTCGCGGCGATTGCGCAGCGCGTTCAGATAGCCCTTGTACGTGCCAATGTTTTCGCCCGTAATCGCGCCCAGCTTCTCGATGTTTTCGAGAAACCCAGCGTACTCAGCGTCGATCACGGCGTCCGGACGGAATGTAGGAAGAACCCTTCCCTTCCAGCCCGACTCCCTGATCGCCTTATGATATTCAAGCGTATCGAGCGGCGAGTCAGTAGTAGCAATAACTTCAATGCGGAAACTCTCAAAGAGCGCCCGCGGCTTGAACTCAGGCGTTTGAAGCTTCTTTGCGATGATGTCGTAGTATTCGTCAGCATTGTCCGGACTCAGCCGTTCGGTCAGGCCAAACTGTTTCTCGAACGCATAATCGATCCACAGACGGGTCGGCGTTCCGCGAAACAGGTAGTAGTACTTGGCAAACAGGCGCCAGACTTCACGCGGATCGACGTTAGCTGTTTTGCCATTCGCCTCAGGAATTCCCAGCGCTTCAAGCGGGACACCCTGTGAGTAGAGCATGCGGAAGATGTAATGATCTGGCTGAATGAGAAGCGTGGCAGGATCGGGGAATGCCCCATTCTCGGCAAACCAGCGAGGATCGGTATGACCGTGCGGCGAGACAAGTGGAAGGTCACGCACCGTCTCGTATAGTTTCACCGCCACCAAGCGCGCCGCAGGGTCGGCAGGAAACAACCTATTGTCATTCAACATCAATTCATCTCCTCTTCGAGAGCAGCTGCACATGACAGCGGCAACCTATGAAGCGTATCAAATTTGATCAGACCACGAACAAAAGCATTTTTCCACAACAAAAGAGGCACCCCGAAGGGTGCCTCTTTTAGCAGGAAAGCAGTTTAAGGGATGTAATAACGCATGCTGGTGAAGACCATGTTGTTGGTGCCTGTGGGTGCGCCGCCAACACCAGCCCACGCCTTGCGCGTCAGGTAGCTGTATTGCAACTGATACTGCAGACGACCGTACTTAGGATTGCTGTAGACCCTGTACGTGAAACCAGCAGTGCCCTGGATTAGTGCGCGCGTGGCACCAAGGCACCCAGCCGGTGTTCCAGGGGAATACGGCGGATTACCCGCTACGCCGATGCTGCCAAGGCCAGAACCAGGAGTTGCCGGAAGCGTCTCCACACCGCAGCCAGCATTGTTGCTTGTCACCGGAGCATAACCAACCAGCACTCCCTTGGAGTTCAGGTAGGTCGTACGCTGAGCGTACTCACCACCGGCGTAGCCGAAGATGTCGAGCTTCTTGGTTGGGTGACCTTCAAGTGAGATCAAGCCCTGCTGGCTCTTGATCGTGGCAAGAGTGCCATCCGGTCGTACCGTGACATCCGGCAAGGTCGAGGTGCCGTACCGGCCAACTCCCGGTCCGGTCATCAGGTGAACGCCCACATCAAGGTACTTCGTTGCAGGCATGCGGAGGTTGGCAAAGAAGCCGCCTCCAGCCGTAGTGGAATTGTTCGCGCCAGCCGTCGTCGTAACTGCGGGATAGTTGCGGTCACGGAACCAGCGGGCAACGCCGCCGACTTCGAAGTGTCCATACTTAGCATCGTAGGTGCCCTTGACGACTACGTCAGGAGCGACGTTGTTGGAATAGTTCGCAATAGGACTATAGAGACCGGCGCCTGTACCGGCATTGCCGATAAAGAAGTTCGTCGGGGCATTGGTAGCCGAGTAAATATACTCAGCCTGTTCGAGCGAACCGGCTGCCGTGAAACCATTGCCGAACCTCTGTTGGAAACGAATGGCAGGTTGACGCGCCCAGCTGAAACCTACATGGTACTGAGCGTCGACGGTCATCGGCAGATTCTCGGTACGGTTGTCCGTCGACTTCTTGGTCTCGGTTACGAGCGACCACATCTGACCACCAGTAACGGTAAAACCACTCTCCATTGCAGCCTGGCCCCAGATCTGGCGCTGACGGAGAGTGTAGCTGTTGCTCTGGTTGTCATTGGATGTCGTGCCAGCCGAGAGGAAGTCAGCTTCAACATACCCAGACAACTTGAACGGTCCCGGATTGCCCTCGAACAAGGCGCCTATACGGCTCTGGCGGCCTGAAAAGTTCAACTCGCTGACATGAGCCATTCCAGCTCCGCTATATGGAGTTGAGTTGAAGGGAGTATTGACGTCCGAAGCAAGTGCCCGGGAGCGGTACACCGATTCAAACGCGAAGAAGGCAACGGGCGTAATCGTAATGCCCTTGTAGTGCAGCGCAAGGGGGTTCTCGATCGCTGCATTGATGTCCTTCTTGGTGTCGCTGATGGTCTGCGCTAGACCGACGCTCGTGCTCTTCAGGTCAGTCACCGTGCTATTGAGGGTTGAGACTGCCTCGGAGTTTGCGCTGAGGCTGGAGCTTACACTCTCTGCCTTCGCATTTGCTGCCGCTGCAGAGGCCTCTGCCCCCTGCGCCGACTGTTGGACGGTGGCCAGTTTGGCGTCTCTATCGGCTAACGCTGTCTTAAGTGAGTTGATTTGTTCCTGCTGGCTTAGCATCTGTTCGCGTAGTTCGCGAAGCTCACGCTGCGTCTGTGTTTCGACGGGCGCCTTCTTCCTCACGACTTTCTTGCTTGTTGTTTTCGCAGGAGTAGTAGCTCCGCTCGTCTGCGCCTGCATCGACATGGTGGTAAATACCAATGTCGCTGCGATCGCCGCTCTCAGTTGCTTCGTCATGGATCCTCGCTAGTGTTGAAAAGGCAACGAGACTTTCTCGTTCGGGCAGACAAGTGCCTGGAACTCTTATCTGCGTTGTCCCGTTTGCTCTTTGGCTTATGGAAACAAAAACATGTGAACAGACGAATAATTCACTGACGTTTAATCTGATCTCGCCCATAAAATGGCCCAGCTTTGCCACAAACAACACTGCGCGGGCAATCAAATTCAAGGATGGTAACCATGGCGGATGCTCCCCTTGGAGAGCCAAGTCATTTACCGTAATACCCATGCAATTTTTTCGTCGCGCCAGCTTTCTGCTGCCTGTCACCTTATTCGTCGCTGCAGCTGCATATGCCCAGGTCTCCAGCACGCAGTCACTTCCTCTGATCCCGCTCCCCCGCGAGGTTCGTCCCGCGGCAGTGCAGCCATTGACGAGTGGCGTACAAATCAATTGCTCAGCACCCTGCCCGACGGACGATCTGTTTGCCATCGAAGATCTCAAGGTCTACTTGGCCTCTCACGGTATCGCGGTGAACACCACCTCGCCGGTCAATATTCTGGTGACGCGCTATGGATCGCCAATCTCGAAATCGATCTATGCGGATGCGAGTCAGGGCAAGACGAGCGCCTCTACTGGATCGGAGTTTGCTGCCGAGATGAAGGCCGAGGGTTACGCGATCATCCCTGATGGCAAAGGTCTGGCGATTACAGCGGCAAGCGATGCCGGCATCTTCTACGCGCTGCAAACGGTCAAGCAACTCTTCACTGGTTGGGGAGCTAACTCCATGCTTCACACGGCCGCAATCCGCGACTGGCCGGCGATGAAGTATCGCGGGCTTGATGATGATCTATCGCGCGGTCCCGTGCCCACACTTGAGTTTCAGAAGAAGCAGATTCGTATGATCGCGGCCTACAAGCTGAATATCTATTCGCCTTATTTTGAGCACACCATGCAGTACACGGGGCATCCCTTGATGGGGCCTCCTGGCGGAACGCTGACTCAGGATCAAGCCCGAGAGCTTGTGGCTTATGCGACGAAGTACCATGTAACCATCATTCCCGAACAGGAGGCGTTCGGGCATCTTCACTACCTGCTGAACTGGGAACAGTACGCTCCGCTGGCCGAAACCCCGCACGGTCATGTGTTGGCTCCCGCTCAGCCTGACGCTCAGAAACTGACGCACGATATGTTTGGTGAACTGGCTGGCATCTTCCCGGGACCGTTCCTTCACCTGGGGGCGGATGAAACAGTGGAGTTGGGCAAAGGTCAGACGAAGCCACAAGTAGATGCGCAGGGACTTGGAGCAGTTTATCTGGGCTTCATGCAGAGAATCGTCACCGATCTGCGGCCGCTCAATCGCAAGCTGCTGTTCTGGGGCGACATTGCAATGCACGATCCCGATCTGGTCAAGCAGCTACCCGAAGACTTCAGGAAAGCCGTAATCGCCGTGGCGTGGGAATACAATCCGCAGCCAAAGGGCTTTGCTCGGTTCATTACGCCGTTTACCAATGCGGGCATCGAAACCTGGGTTGCTCCAGGTGTCAATAACTGGTCGCGTGTCTGGCCGAACTACAACAATGCCCTGGAGAATATTCAGCAGTTCACCGCGCAGGGCCAGCAGCTTGGCACGACAGGCCAGTTGAATACCATCTGGAACGATGATGGAGAGGCACTATTCAATGCCAACTGGTATGGAATCTTGTTTGGCGCAGAAGCCGCATGGCATCAGGGTGAAGCATCTATACCTCGTTTCCAGGCCACTTACGGGACAAACTTTCATGGAGATATGACTGGAGCCATTGATCAGGCGCAGAAGGAGATGATGGCAGCACACAAAATCCTGAAGGACTCTCCGTTAAAGGTTGATGGCTCTGATCTCTTGTTCTGGATCGATCCGTGGTCTGCGGATGGGCAGCGGCAGGCGGTGCAGTTGCGGCCCGTTCTCTCCGATGTGCGGCTGCATGCGGAGCGGGCGATTACGTTTGTAGCACAGGCCCGCAACGCAAATCCTAATCTTCGCGAGACGGATGCTCTGGATGTGTTGGAGTTAGGTGCACGCCGGATGGATTTGATTGGGCTTAAATTCCAGATTGCAGATGAGATTGCGGTCAGCTATGCGAATGCCTTTGCGCTGCAGGGCTCGAAGAAGAAGGAAGACCGTGAAGAGGTCAGCCGCAGCCTGGGCGATATCAACGCCGTAAACGGGAAGCTGCAGGACCTGCGGAATAATTATTCGCTGATGCGCGACCTATACGAGACGGCGTGGCTAAAGAGCTATCGTCCTTATTTTCTGCGGAATAACCTTGAGCGGTACGATTTCACGATCCAGATGTGGCTGCAACGCATCGATAAGGTGAGATCGGCGCAGCGTCAGTGGGCCAATTCGCAGTCCATTCCTTCGGCGGCCGATCTTGGAATTCCTCCGCCACCTGCGGGTCACTGATTTTTTTGGCGATAGTGATGTGATGTTTTATAGGGTTTTTTGAAGAAATAGTGCGCAGGAGATGATTTTTTTGTGGTTTGATCGTGGTGCAATGGGTGGCAACCGTGGCTCACGAACAGCCGCTTTCGGACCGCGGAGAAATGTGCAAAAATTTGAACTTTATTTGCGGCTAGATGTGGAAATGGACGCTTACGCACTTCCAATGCCATTGCTGAACTAAACTAAAGACCGATGCCTCAAACGTTTACTGCCCGCCGCCTCCTTACACCGCAAGGTACGATCGACCATCCCATTATCACCGTTGAGGATGGCCTGATCCGGTCTATCGAGACCGCTACTCATAGCACCGAAGACACTACCCTTACCTCCACCTTTTTGGATATCCACATGCACGGTGCGGCCAGCCATGACGTAATGGAGGCCACATCCGACGCATTCACAACCCTGAGCCGGTTTCTGGCTACCCGAGGAGTAGGGCATTATCTGCCGACTACAGTGACGGCGCCAGTCGAGCGCACGCTGAGATCGCTGGAGGGGATCGCGGATGCGATTGAGTCACCGCTTAGCGGAGCGGCCAAGCCCATCGGGATCCATCTGGAAGGCCCGTTCATCTCGCATATCAAACGAGGAGTTCATCCACCAGAGAACATTTTGCCGGCTTCCATCGCCTTGTTCGACCGGTTTCAACAAGCGGCGCGAGGGCATATCCGGTTGATGACAATTGCACCGGAGGCTGAAGGTGCGCTGGAGCTGATTGAACATGCGGCGAAAAAGGGCGTAAAACTAAGCCTGGGACACTCGAACGCAACCGCCTCGGAGACTCTGGCTGGTATCGCACTGGGAGCCACCAGCGCAACGCATACCTATAACGCCATGCGCCCGCTGGGACATCGCGAACCCGGGATTCTGGGCACCGTCCTTGATGATGAGCGGCTCTTCTCCGAGCTGATCTGCGATGGCATCCATGTCGCTCCTGAACTGGTTCGGCTATGGCTGAGAGCCAAAGGAGCGAACAAAGCCATACTGGTAACGGACAGCATGGGTGCGGCCGGAATGCCTGACGGCGTCTATACCCTTGGCACATTTCCGGTAACCGTTACTGGTGGACGTGCAATCTCGAACGGCCATCTCGCCGGTTCGGTCCTGACCATGGACCGTGCGGTGGCCAATGTGCAGCAATTCACAGGCGTTTCCCTGGAAACTGCCGTGCGGCTCGCTTCCACCAATCCGGCCACGATGCTGGGAATTGAAAACACGCTTGCTGTGGGCCAGCCAGCGAACTTCAACCTCTTCAACGCAGAAGGACAGTTGCAGTCGACTATTCTGGATGGAGTTGCGGTCTAGATCCCAACCGCTGCGTTTCTTCGAAAACGAACCCTTAAGAAAGTACGGTCAGATGTGATCGAGGCCTTCGCGATTATCATGCGAAGGCCATTCTGTTTAACATTGAACCCTGTCGATACGCGACTCCGACGGAAAAATGGTTTTTTGCAAAAAAGTTTCTGAACGTGTCGATATGGCTGTTCTTCGTTCGACGTATAAGTAGAGCCCGGGTTTAGCCTATCGTGGCCGCTGCCAGGTATAGCTCTAATAGAAAACGAGAGGGAGACAAACGATGAAATTTTTGTGCATCTATAAACCCGCGAAGAAGGAAGGTACTCCTCCCACACAGAAGGAGATGGACGAGATGGGAAAGTACATCGAGGATTCCTTTAAGTCCGGCGTTCTAGTGGCTACGGAGGGCTGTCTGCCAAGTGCACTGGGCGCACGCATTCGCTTCTCCGAAGGAAAGTTCGGCGTTGTCGACGGACCCTTTACCGAGGCCAAGGAGGTTGTCGGCGGTTTTGCGGTAATCCAGGCCCCGTCGAAGGCAGAGGCGATTGAAATTACCAAGAGCTTCATGAGAGTGGCGGGCGATGGTGAAACGGAGATCCGCCAGATCTTCGAGCAGGGAATGGAATTCGCAAGCCATGAAGACTCCGCCAAAGCAGTGAACAGGTAACAAACTTTTTTGCAAGAGTGGTGGCGAATGTGCACCCGTTCCAGAGAACGCGTGCACATTCGCTTCATCCCAAACGTCGAAGGAGACAGAGATGCGATTCATGTTGCTGATGATCCCCAGGGGATACGAAAAGGCCAATCCCGGCACTATGCCGGACGCCACGAAGGTAGCCGCGATGATGAAGTACAACGAATCGTTGCAGGAGGCTGGCGTGCTGCTGGCCCTCGATGGGCTGCATCCACCGTCGATGGGCGCTCGTGTATCGTTTGCCGAAGGAAAGCCGAAGATTACCGATGGACCGTTTGCGGAGGCGAAAGAGGTGCTGGGAGGCTACTGGATCATCCAGGTGCGATCGCGAGAGGAGGCGATCGAATGGGCCGCACGTTGTCCGGGATCAGACAACGAGGTGATCGAGGTCCGGCAGATGCAGGAGTTTTCTGATTTTCCGCCTGATGTGCAGGAAGCAGCGGCGGGATTTTCAGAGATGCAGGCGCAGTCCGGACAGCGCAACGGAGCGTGAGATTGTTAGCGCCAGACACTTCAACTTGCATCGGTGGACTGAAGATGGTGTGATTGGTGGCTGTGACGGCAACCGATGCACATCGAACGATAGATGCGGTATGGAGGATCGAGTCGCCGAGGCTGATCGCCGGGTTGACGCGAATGGTGCGTGACGTAGGAGTCGCCGAAGATCTCGCGCAGGATGCTCTTGTCGCCGCGCTCGAGCAATGGCCGAAGTCGGGCATCCCGGACAATCCGGGGGCCTGGCTGATGGCCACCGCGAAAAATCGTGCCATCGACTTCTTCCGCCGAAACAAAAGAGTCGACCGCAAACATGAAGAGCTTGGCCGCGAATTTGCCGCACTGGAGACCGCTGTACCGGATCTCAACACAGCGCTTGATGACAACATTGGCGACGATCTTCTGCGACTCGTCTTCATATCGTGCCATCCGGTGCTGCCGACCGAGGCGCGGGTCGCGCTGACGCTTCGTCTGCTTGGCGGACTATCGACCGAGGAGATTGCGCGAGCATTCCTCGTGGCAGAGTCAACAGTCGCGCAGCGGATCGTTCGGGCCAAGCGAACCCTCGCCGATGCGCATGTTCCCTTCGAGGTTCCTCGCGGAGCCGAGCTGAACGACCGTCTGTCGTCGGTGCTGGGAGTTATCTACCTGATCTTCAACGAGGGCTACTCCGCAACCGCAGGTGACGACTGGATGCGGCCTGCGCTGTGCGAGGATGCGCTTCGTCTTGGGCGAATCCTGGCGGAACTCGTCCCGAAGGAGTCCGAGGTGCATGGCCTGGTGGCGCTGATGGAGATACAGGCGTCACGATCAAACGCGCGCGTTGGTCTATCGGGTGAGCCGATCCTTCTGCTCGATCAGAATCGTGCGCTGTGGGATCATCTCTTGATCCGACGTGGCCTGGCCGCACTTGAGCGTGCCGAGCAGACCGCGAGCGCTCCCGGCCCATACGCAATGCAGGCAGCGATTGCGGCGTGCCATGCGCGTGCCGCAAAAGCCGAGGACACCGATTGGCCGCGAATCGCCGCGCTCTATGCGACGCTTGCGCAGCTTGCACCCTCTCCCGTGGTTGAGCTGAATCGCGCCGTCGCGGTTGCGATGGCGTCCGGTCCGCAGGCTGGTCTTGACGTAGTCGATTCACTGCTGTCGGAGCCTTCGCTGAAGACTTATCATCTTCTACCAACTGTTCGCGGGGATCTGCTTACAAAGCTCGGGCGCTTTGACGAGGCTCGCCGCGAGTTCGAACGTGCGGCTGGGCTGACCCGTAATTTGCGCGAGCGTGATCTTCTTCTGAGCCGCGCTCGGACTTGCTCTGAAACCTCTGTGACCTAGAACGAGATCGCGGCAGTTTAGAATGAGTCTTCTGAGCCATGCCTTCCCTTCCCTCTACCAGCCTTTCCATCGGCATCGATTTTGGAACGACGAACAGCTCTATCGCGCGGGCACTTCCCGGCGGCGAAGTAGAGCTCGTCTCGTTTCCTACGGCTAGGTCTGCCACGGAGTCGTTTCGTTCCATTCTTTATCTGGAACAACATAAGCAGGCGGGCCGAAGCCAGGTGAAGAGTTTCACGGGACCGGCTGGTATCGAGCACTATCTTGCGGCTGAGAATAAGGGGCGGCTGATCCAGTCGCTGAAGTCTTATCTGTCGAGCCGCAGTCTTACGGGGACTGAGGTCTTCGGGCGGCGGTATACCGTTGAGGATTTGATCTCGCGCATACTCACGGACCTTCGGCAGAGTGCGGAGAGGCAGTTTGGCGAGCCGGTCCGTCACGCCACGGTGGGCCGTCCCGTGCGATTTGTCGGAGCGGACAGCGGCGAAGATGATGACTTTGCGACGGGCCGATTACGGGAAGCATTTCTTCATGCCGGGTTCGAGTCGGTTGACTTCGAGATGGAGCCGATTGCGGCGGCGTATGCGTATGAGTCCACGCTGGACCAGGATGAGCTGATCCTGATTGGCGACTTCGGCGGCGGCACCAGCGACTTCTCGCTGCTGCATGTTGGTCCCGGTGTTCGGGCTCGCGGACGCTCGGCAAAAGACCTGCTGGGCAATAGTGGACTTGGGCTGGCGGGAGATGCGTTCGATGCGCGAATAGTACGGAAGCTGGTGTCGCCTGCGCTGGGAGCGGATTCGTTGGCGCGCTCCCTGAACAAGCTGTTGCCTGCCGTACCCGCGTGGATCTATGCCAACCTGGAGCGGTGGCACTATCTATCGTTTTTGAAGACGCGCAATGTGAATCAGATTTTGAAGAGCGCGCATGCCAATGCTCTGGAGCCGCAAAAGATTGAGGCCCTGATCAACCTGATCGACGAGGATCTGGGGTATCAACTTCATCAGGCCGTGCAGCGATTGAAGATAGAACTGTCGCACGAAGAGACCGCACGGTTTCAATTCCGCGACGGCAGCATGAATATCCAGTCGGTGGTGACTCGCGAGGAGTTTGAATCATGGATCATCGATGATCTTGAATCGATTGAGCGATGCGTCGATGGTCTGCTTGAGACCAGCGGGATTGCTGCCAGCGCGGTTGATCGCGTGTTCCTAACGGGAGGAACGAGCTTTGTTCCTGCAGTACGGCACATCTTCGAGACGAGGTTTACTGCGCCTCGCGTTCGGACAGGCAACGAGTTCACATCTGTGGCTCGAGGACTTGCGTTACGAGCCTTGGAGTCATCCGCCGCACGCGCCTGAGCTACTACTTCGCTGAGATAAGCGCTTCGTTGCGAGCCCGCCAGAGCGCTCCCTTCAAGGAATCGGCGGCGACCTCCATGACTTTGGCTTGCGGGGTTGAGCGCTTCAACGCGGCGATAAGCGACCGCCTAACCGGGGCGATGTTTTCAAGTACACCGCCGGTATAAGCTACGCCGATCTCCCCCTGCGAACCTGACTCGGACATCTTAAGCGCGACCAGGGCTACCTGCTCGGCCAACTCTTCTCCGGCACGCTCGAGGACGGCCTGTGCAAGTTCATCTCTCTCTTCAGCACACTTGACTACGATAGGCGCCAGCGCAGCGAAGTCGGGACTGGGACGCTCATTGGCTTTTTCGACGATCTCGCCGAGTGATCCGGTGCCCCAGAATGCACCAATCTTATCCAGGAGGATCGTGGCAACCCCGCGGTCTTTCGCCCAGAAACCAGCGCGCAGGGCCTCCTGGCCGATCCAGAAGCCTGAACCTTCGTCGCCTAATGCTGGGCCCCAGCCGCCCGCGCAATACTTGGTTCCGTCGGCTGCGCGTCCGATAAAGTTCGAGCCGGTGCCTGCGATGATGAGGATTCCAGGGCCACCGGAGAAAGCTCCCTCAAGGGCGATCTCTTCGTCGCCGCAGAGCAATAAATCTCCACCAACAACATCGCCGATCTCGCGAATGGCCCACTCGCGCACAGCAGCAATGGTGAAACCGGCCAGCCCGACACACGTACACGTGACCTCACCCAGGCCAACTCCCGAAGCCATGGAGAGCTCCGAGAGCATGGTGCGAAGGCGTGCCGTTGCTTCGGCCTCGCCTACACGCATCAGTTTTATGCTGCCTGTGCTTGCGCGGCCCAAAATCCTTGTTTCATCTGCCAGCAAACAGGTTGTTTTCGTCCCACCTGCATCGATCGCTAAAAATAAACCCATAGCCAGCAATGATAAGGCACGCTAAGCCTCCTTTGCTCAGTGTTATTTCTCTCGCAAACGAAAGGTGAAAAATGATGCGCTTCCGCCGGTGCAACGATAGACTGGACAGCCTGTGAGGTGTTCATGATCCAGCGCTTTTTCGCTTCCATCTTGCTGCTGTTCGCCGTAAACGCCGTAGCCCAGGATCCCACGCCACGCATGCAGCAGGTCATCCAGAGCTATGTCGCGAGTAAGAGCTTCATGGGAAGCGTCCTCGTCGCCAAAGACGGAAAGCTTCTGATCAATCAGGGCTATGGCGATGCGGACCTGGAATGGAGCGTTCCAAATGCACCGGATACGAAGTTTCGGCTCGGTTCTCTCACCAAACAGTTCACTGCCGCTTCCATCCTGCTGCTGGAGGAGCGAGGAAAGTTGAAGGTCGAAGATCCCGTCAGCAAATATCTTCCGGACGCACCCGCTGCGTGGGAGAAGATTACTATCTATAACCTGCTCACGCATACCTCCGGAATTCCCAACTTCACCAGCTTTCCCGACTATCGCACCACCGAATGGAAGGACACGACACCTACAGAGCTGGTCGCCCGTTTCCGCGATAAGCCGCTCGAGTTCGAGCCTGGCTCGAAGTTCAACTACAGCAACTCGGGTTACATTCTGCTGGGATTTCTCCTCGAGAAGATTTCAGGCCAGACCTACGGCGAATTTCTTCAACAGAACATCTTTACGCCGCTGGGCATGGCCGATAGCGGCATCGATAACAACGCCGTAATCCTGCCGAAGAGAGCGCAAGGATATTCGCCGTCTCCCAAGGGAATACAGCACGCCGGTTACATTAGCATGACGATTCCCTTCTCTGCTGGCGCAATCTATTCCACCACCGACGATCTGTTGAAGTGGGAGCAGGGACTCTTTGGCGGCAAGGTAATCAGCGAAGCCTCGCTCAAAAAGATGACGACCCCATTCAAAGATGGCTATGCCTTCGGGCTCGCTATCGGCGATAGCGGCGGACATAAAATGATCAGCCACGCCGGCGGTATCGAGGGTTTCAACACCTCACTTCACTACTACCCTGATGACAAACTGACAATAATCGTACTTGCCAATCTCAACGGAGATACGGGAGCCATCGCCAACAACCTGGGCAAGCTAGCCTTGGGGCAGCCGGTGATCCTTGCCTCTGAGCGCAAAGAGGTTTCGGTATCGCCCGCCGTGCTGGCGGATTACGCCGGGACCTACCAGATGGCACCGACACTCGATAATGTCATTACGGTGGAGGACGGGCACCTGATGACGAAACTCGGAAATCAGCCCAAAGTCCAGCTCTATGCCGAATCAGACTCAAAGTTTTTCCTGAAGGTCGTCGATGCCGAAATCGAGTTCTTTCGCGACCCCACAACTCATGCCGTAACCCATCTCACTATCTATCAAGGTGGTGGCACTCATGACGGGAAGAAGCGGTGAGGTCTTTAGAGAATCCGCGGCTCTGGGAGTAAACTTCAAACGCAGTTGGCTCATCAGAACGGAATACCTTCAATTCGCACGAATGAAAGGTTCCCATGGCAACCAAAAGCCGCCGCACCCTCTTTATCGTTCTCGGCAGCATCCTCGCGCTGATTTTGATCGTTGTCTTAGCGATTCCGATGTTTCTCAACGCGGACAACTTCCGTACGCGCATTGAATCCGCGATGTCCACATCGCTTGGTCGAAAAGTCACGTTGGGCAAGCTCGATCTCTCTGTCCTGTCTGGCGGCCTCGTCGCGGAAAACTCCTCCGTAGCCGATGATCCTGCATTCAGCAATCAGCCGTTTCTTCAGACCGGCCCGGTAAAGATTAACGTGGAGATGGTTCCACTCCTCTTGAATCACGAGATCCACATTACGGGCTTCACTCTCGATTCCCCGCACATCATGCTTCTGCGCGCCCCAAACGGCACCTGGGACTATTCGAGCATCGGCAGCGCTCACAAAACGCCCAGCCCCAGCGGTGGTGCAACAGTTCCGAATCTAACGATTGGCCACCTCAGCATCACAAACGGCAAATTGACTGTGGGCAACGTAGCCTCTCCCGGCGCGCCCGTCACAGCTGCGCGCACCTACGATCAGCTAACGCTCGAGGCCAAGGACTTCTCTTTCGAGAAGGCCTTCCCTTTCACAGCTTCGGCTCACCTCCCAGGTGATGGAACCGTATCTCTCAAGGGCACCGCCGGCCCGATCGATCAGCGCGACGCTTCGCTTACACCCTTTACCGCCCAGCTTGACATGAAACACCTCGACCCCGTCGCGGCAGGATTCCTCGATGCCACCGCCGGCATTACCGGACTTATCGACGCCATCAATGTGCAGGCAACGTGGAACGGCCAGCAGTTGCATGTCGCTAATCTTCTGGTCGATACGCCGAAGCTCACGCTTGTTCGCTCCAACCAACCCACCGCCGCCACGCCGCCACCTGCTCCAAACAGTAACAACATGTTCAGCACGCTTACGGCCGATCATCTTCAGATCAAGAACGGCACCATCACCATCACAACGCCGGGACAAACTACGCCGGCCATCTATCAGCAACTCAACGCCGAGGTCACCAACTTCTCACCCACGGCAGCCTCGCCGTTCAAACTAAGCGCGCAGATTCCCGGCGGAGGCTCCCTTACCGCAGATGGCAGTGCGGGTCCGCTGAACCAGGTAACCCCTGTCGCCACACCTCTGAACGTCCACGCCACCCTCACTCGTGTCGATCTCGCCTCCAGCGGAATCGTCGCGCCCGATGCAGGCATCAGCGGCCTCGCCAATATCGACATCAAGGCAATCTCCGACGGAAAGAACCTCAACGCCAATGCCGCTGCGAACATTCAAGGGCTCCGTCTTGCCAGAAACGGCACACCTTCATCCAAACCCGTCAACCTTCAGCTCACCGTCGCACAGAACATGCAGTCACTCACCGGTCAGATCCAGCGCGCCGTCGTCACTATAGGCAGCGCCGTAATCAACATAGCGGGCACCTACCAGACCAGCGGACCCACCACTGCAATCAACCTGAAGGTCAGCGGCGAAGGCGTGTCTATCGATGAACTCGAAGCCTTTCTGCCCTCCGTCGGCGTTCATCTGCCCACCGGCTCACGTTTGCAGGGCGGCACGCTCACCACCAACCTCAATGTCACCGGTTCGACGGCGAACCCCATCATCAGCGGCCCGCTTCAATTGAATAACACCAACCTCGCCGGCTTCGACCTTGGTTCGAAGCTCTCGGCCGTCACCGCACTCACGGGAGCAAAGACCGGCTCCGTTACCGCCATCAAGTCGCTCAGTACGAACCTCCGTGTAGCCAACGGCGACGTCCGCACCGACAACCTCGCCCTCAACGTTCCCGCGCTCGGCACCGCCACCGGAGCCGGAACCGTAAGCGCAGCCGGTGCGCTGAATTACCAGCTCGTTCTCAAGCCTACCGGTCTTCTCGGCGGAGGCGGCTCAGGCGCCACAGCCGGTGTAGGCGGCATCGCAGGCCAGCTCATGGGCATGATTCCCGGCGGAGCCGCTGGCGGCGCTGTCGGAAGCATAACTGGAGCAGCAATCAAAAATGGTATCCCCGTGGCCGTCGGCGGAACTACCGCCAACCCCACCTTCACGCCCAACCTCAATGGCATGTTTAGCAGCGGAGCTAACAGCGTCGTCAATGGAAGCAAACCCGCAGGGAAAAAACCAAACACAACCGATTCTCTGACAAATACACTCGGCGGCCTGCTAAAGCAACATTGACCTCTTCCCTATCGCAACCATCGACCAGTCGCTTTTCCCGAGGAAATACTCATGCGCCGAAGGACCTGCATAGCCGCACTCTTTGTTCTTTTCACGACAGCCGTCACCCTCATGCCCTTGTCCGCCGAACAGACCGTCACACCAGCTCAGACCCGCGCCATCGCCAAAGAAGCTTACATCTATGGCTACCCCATGGTGCAGGTTTACCTCACGATGTATGCCTTCTCCATCGACAAAAACAATCCCCAGTACAAGGGCCCCTTCAATGAGCCCCTTAGCTTCGCCCGTGTCTTCACGCCCAACGATACCGCCTTTGTCACCCCAAACTCTGATACGCCCTATACCTTCCTCAGTCTCGACCTTCGCGCCGAACCCATTGTCCTCACCATCCCGCCGGTCGAGAAAAATCGCTACTGGGTCTTCCAGATGATGGATATCTACAGCTTCAATTTTGACTATCTCGGCACCCGCACCACCGGCAATAACGGTGGCACCTTCCTGGTCGCCGGACCTAAGTGGAAAGGCACAGTACCTAACGGCATCACCAAGGTCCTACGCTCCGAGACCGAATTTATCAACGTCGTAGGCCGCACACAGCTCTTCAATGCCGCCGACCTCGACAACGTCAAAAAGATCCAGGCCGAATATAAAGCGCAGCCACTGTCGGCCTTTTTAGGCAAGCCGGCACCACCCGCGGCGGCTGCCATCCAATGGATTCCGCCCGTTCCTCCGGCGCAGATGAAGTCGTCACCGCAGTTTTTTAATGTAATGAGTTTTCTGATGCAGTTCTGCCCAACGCAGGCCAGCGAATCCGCACTCCGCGCTCGCTTTGCCAGCATCGGCATCGGCCCCGGCAAGACCATCAACTTCGCCACTCTCTCGTCTGAGATGAAAGCTGCTTTTCAGGGCGGCATGGCAGACGGCCAGAAGGAGATCGATGCCCGGCGAGCCTCAAGTGGTGGAAACATCAGCAACTTCTTCGGCACGCGCGCCTTCCTCCACGACGACTACGTAGCCCGCGCCACCGGAGCCCAGATGGGCATCGGCGCCAATTCTAAAGAAGAGGCCCTCTATCCGCTTTATGAGAAAGACTCCAGCGGCCAACCGCTCGATGGCAGCAAAGGCCGCTACACACTCCGCGATGCCAAAGGCGAATTTCCGCCCGTCCATGCCTTCTGGTCGCTCACCATGTACGACCTTCCTCAGCAACTGCTGGTGAAGAATCCGATCAACCGCTACCTCATCAACTCGCCCATGCTGCCGAACATGAAGCTCGATGCCGACGGCGGCCTCACCATCTACATCCAGGCGGACTCACCCGGCAAAGACAAGGAAGCCAACTGGCTCCCTGCTCCCAAAGCTCCCTTCATGCTCGCCGCGCGCTACTACTTCCCCAAGCCCGAACTCATCAACGGCACATGGAAGTCGCCCACAGTCGAACGCGTGAAGTAACGCTTGCGAAAAAGAAGCCGCCTGTCGCTATCAAGCGCAGGCGGCGGCTTCATCGTTCCCAGAACAAACTACCGTTCAGCGACTGCAACCCTTGGAGCGGCGGAAGTTGCCAATCCATAGATGCCGAGCGCTATCGCTACAACACCGACAAATATCGTTGCAGGTCGACCGATATAACCCGACGTCTCAACAATCTGTCCACAGGCGATGCAAAACACACCGCCTGGTGTAATTAAAAGAGCTCCAATCAAAATCTCCCAGGCCCATGCAAGGTAAATGATCCAACGTCTCATGTGTACCTCTTTGGCGTGATTAGCGCAGTAGGATGAATTGCACGCCGGATGCTACACATCGCAGGAAGCACTAGCAAGAACTAATAAATGCAGCCTGCTAACTCCTTCGCATTGCTGCCACTACCTTCGCCGTCGTCACCGCCTGTCCAACATGCCGCTGCGTATGCTCGGCGCAGTGCACCAGCAGACCACCCACCGTGCTCCGCAGCATCTTCTGTCCAACACCGCGAGTCTCTTCATAGCTGTCCGGCAAGATCGCCAACACACGGTCCACCGATACTTCCATCGCCTTGGCGAACTCCATGAATGTGGCCTCGCGTCCAGCCTCGCTCTCCATCTCCGCCTGCAAAGCCTTCGTCTGGCGCTTACTCAACTGCTGTCCCTCCGCATAGGTCAGCAGCCGATCCAGACTCCGCGCGATGTGCCGCAACTGGAACCCAATCGAGGGCAATCCCACTGGGCGTGCTTCTATCTCTTCGTCGGAGAGCGGAGCGCACCACACCTCGACATCCTCTGCCGCCAGCTCCAGCGCGTGCAGCACCTGCCTCCGCACCGCGTCCAGATGCGTCAACGTTCCCCGCAGCCATGGCTCAGTCATCAGCAGCAAACCTCCATCTTTCTTTCAACTCGAAAATCAAAGCATCCCGCCGCAAGATCACGCACCAGAACATACTGAATGGCAGCGTTTTCGAACATCTCCGCGAGAACCATCTCGTGATTTCCGTCTGCACCCCTGCGTTGGACAATCAGCATCTGATCGAAATCATATCCATCCATCACCACTGGATACCGCAACAACTCCTTCGGGTATCCACTTTCTTCATCGAATCGCCTGCACAGCTCCGCATGAATAAACACCGGCCCCGGTTGCGGCACCTCAGCCAGCCGGTAAAACGGATTGCAGGTAAACAGTATGCGCTTCTCCTCGCCTACGCGAAACGGCTTCAGGCAATGCCTGCAAGGCCCATGTCCGGTAGCCACTTCCGTATGCGCCGGATGCCCGTAGCCTGGCGATCTCATCGTGGCCAGCACCTTCTGCACCGTCTCCGTCGGTAGAGCAATCACTCGAATCTCAGCCATCTCTCGTCTCCCCGGTCACTCACATCGACCGCTATAACGAGTCTCGCGAAACCCAAAGAATCCTGCACTCCGATTTTTGCCCGCAAATTCAAAGCCCTTTGCTTCTGCGAAACTCGCGCACCACTTCGCCTACATCCCTATGCTGCCCATCCACGGCGTCATTCATCCCCTGCACCTCTTCCGCCGAAACCTTTCCAGCCAAACGGTCCATCGCGACCTGAATCCCGGGATGCAGCTTGATCGAATCACCTCTCATTAACGGCACAGCCTGGTAGGGCGGAAAGTAGTGTTTATCGTCTGCCAGCACCGTAAACCCCAGCGCCCGTATCGGCCCGTCGGTCGAGTTCCCCGCCACCATATCCACTTGCCGGCCCTCGAGCGCCCGATACAGTAGCCCTAGATCCATCGTCCGAGGAGCCTCCCTAAACCTCAAACCATAGGTCGCCTCCAGTCCGCGCAGCCCGTCCGGCCTCTGTTCGAACTCATATCCCACCCCGAGCCGCCACTCAGGAGTATGCGGAACCGCGTCCGAGATCGTCTTCACCCCTAGCCGCCGTGCATCATCGCCGCGAATCACCATCGCGAAGGTATCTTCAAACCCCAGTGGAGGCCCCACTTTGACTCCATACCGCGACGCATACAAATCGCTCACGCGTCGGAGCACCGTTGCTGCATCACGCTGACCCACAGGAGGCAGCGGTTGCTTCAGAATCGCCGTCAGCGCCGTCCCGGTGTACTCCACGTAGCCATCGATGCGTCCGCTCACCAGAGCCTGCTGACAGATATAGCTGCCCGCGAGATAAAACCGCCGCACAACCGGCTGCCCGGTCACGGCTTCGATCTCCTGAGCCAGCAGTTCCCCCAGCACCACCTGCTCGGTAAAATTCTTCGCCCCAATCGTCACCCGCGAAGAACGAGGCGGAGCACATGCCGTCAGCAGTTGTAGCCCTACCGCGGCGAATAAGATGAGAAAGCCGAGCCGCAGCACATTAACCCCATCGTTTGACAAAAGCGTCTCACGGAAAAGGTCTTCTTTTGCGCACCCTCTACGTTTCCTTCCCCGGAAGTACGGACCTAACGCATATCTTTTGAATACTTTGCCAGCTTTGGGGGATGGGGGGTACAAGTCCAATCTCATGTTCGCCGCACCGACATCCTTTTCTCCAACAACCCCAGCCCCGCATCCGCCACCAAGGCAAGCAGTGCCGCCGGAATCGCTCCAGCCAGCACAAGTCCGTTATCCACACTCGCCACACCGCGAAAGATCAGCTCTCCCAACCCACCCGCACCAATCGCAGCCGCAATCGTAGCCACGCCAACACAGGTCACCGTCGCCGTTCGCAAGCCTGCCAGAATCACACTCGCTGCAATTGGCAGCTCTACTTTGATCAGCCTCTGCCAGGAGGTCATCCCCATGGCATCCGCCACATCCACCAGTGCCTCATCCACACTGCCAATGCCCGCATAGGTATTCCGCAAAATCGGCAGCAGCGCGTAACCCGTCAGGGCCAGGATCGCCAGCCTCGCTGCATTCTCCCCCAGCCACGGTACTGGTAGCAACAGCCCAAACAGAGCAAGGCTAGGCACCGTCTGCACCACGTTGGCAAAGCCAATCACCGGTCCTGCAAATCTTCTATGCCGGCTGAGCAAAATCCCCAATGGCAACCCGATCGCGACCGCCAGAAGCATCGCTGACATAGTCAGCCACAGATGTTCAAAGGTCAGCCGCCCGATCTCCCAGCCATGAGATTTCAGGAACGCTATCATTTTGGCTCCCAGTGATGTACGGCCCGAACATAATTCTTCACATAATGGTTTTCAGACTTGGAAACCTCTTCCGGCGTCATGTCTCCGACGATCGCTCCATCGGAGACAAAGATGACTCTGCTGGCCAGATACAGCGCTTCCTCAAGATCATGCGTTACCAGCACGACTGTCTTCTTCACGCGCTCCAGCAGTCCAAGCAGCATCGTCTGCATCTCTGCGCGGGTCAGCGGGTCTAGTGCTCCAAAGGGCTCATCCATCAGCAATACCTGAGGATCTGTAGCCAGAGCTCTCGCTAGTCCTACCCGTTGTCTCTGCCCGCCCGATAGCTGCCACGGATACCGCCGCCGGTACTCCTCAAAATCCAGCCCGGCAAGCTCCAGAACCTGCTCCACCCTGGCATTTTTCTCGCCTGCGGAATATCCCGCTAACTCCAGCGCCATTCCAGCGTTTCGCTCTACCGTCATGTGCGGAAACAGGCCCGTTTCCTGGATCACGTAGCCAATGCTCCGGCGCAAAGCCACCAGATCATAGTCCCGCGTGGCTTTACCCCCCACCCGCACCTCACCCGAGGTCGGCGTAACCAGCCCATTGATCATGCGCAAAAGCGTTGTTTTGCCAGACCCGCTTCGGCCTAATAGAGCTGTAGTCGTCCCCGTCTCCAACTGCAATGAGATGTCGCGCAATAAAACACGCCCACCTGCCAGCGTGTAGCTCACCTTCGCGAACTCAACGCCGACCGTGGGCATGTCCCTCTATTCGAATGCGTCTTTTGAAGTTACTGCGCAACCTCGGGCGCAGCATCCACTGCCGGTTCGGTCCCCGGCTGTCCCTTTACGCGGACCACCGTAATCTTCTCGAACCCTTCTTTGAACGTCGGCGGTTTTAGACGCTCCGCCATCTTTTGCATTACCTCGTCGGTTACGGCGCGGTCGCGTTTGCTATTCCGCTCCATGCACACGGCTAGCGGCACGTCGAAGAAGACCGCCTGCACTTCGTACCCAAAGCTCTTCGCCATCTTGATCCACTGCCGCCGCTCGTGAGGAGAGAGGTTCGTGGCATCCACATAGTTCCACGGCATCTTCGCGATCAGCCGCGCGCGCAGCAGGCTGCGCAGTGTCGAAAAGACCAGTCCCTGATATCGCTGCTCCGTAATGTCATCAAACAACAGGGTCCGCAGCAGGTCGCTCGACAGCGGCGTTACTCCCCGCCGCTTGTACCAGGTCGTCTTGCCCGAACCCGGTAACCCGATGGTAAGCACCACATAGCCCCGTGGAGACTTAAGCGCAGTTTGTTCGGCTGGGGGTGTGCCTAGCTGTTCGGGCTGCGTCTCGACTTCAATCTTTCGCTCCGGCTCGGCAACGATGGCTACCGGTTCGGCAATGGGTTGAGCAACCGGTTCAGCCGCAATCGGCTCTGGCTCGCGCACTGGCGCGGCCTCCGGGTACTGTGGTCTCAGGGGAGCAGGCTGGTTAGCTGGCAGCTCCTGCCCGCTCTTCCCCGTGGACTCCGATTCATTCGGTCCACGTCTAGGGCGTCGTCTCATCTTTTCGCGCATCCAATCGCGCAGTTCGCGCATATGTCGCTTATAACAGACGCTGGAAGGCTCCCGCAAATCTCCCGCACCTTCAACGGCAACCCCTCTCTGTAACTATTAGGCGGCGTTGCGCCGTCTCAAGCCCAATGATAGATTCCCTTCTGATGGGGTGCAGGCCATTCCACCGCGTTCTACAATCAACATCAGTGCATTCACTCGGATAGGAGCAATCGCAATCATGGCAGTAAAGGTAGGCATCAACGGCTTCGGCCGCATCGGACGCAACGTCTTCCGCACCGCTCTCGGCAACCCGGACATCGAATTCGTCGCCGTAAACGACCTCACCACACCGGCCACGCTCGCGCATCTGCTCAAGTACGACTCCATCCTCGGCAACCTCAAGAATGAGATCAGCCACGGCGAAGACTTTATTTCCGTCGACGGCAAAAAGATCAAAGTTTTCGCCGAGCGCGACCCTGCCAAGCTCGACTGGGCCAGTGTCGGAGCCCAGATCGTCGTCGAATCCACCGGCTTCTTCACCGACGCCGAAAAGGCCAAGGCCCACCTCGGCACGACCGTCAAGAAGGTGATCATCTCCGCTCCGGCGACCAACGAGGATCTGACCATCGTGCTCGGTGTCAACGATGATAAGTACGACGCGTCGAAACACAATGTCATTTCGAACGCGAGCTGCACCACCAACTGTCTCGCGCCTGTCGTCAAGGTGTTGCATGACACCTTCGGCATCGCCTCGGGCATCATGACAACGATTCACAGCTACACCAACGATCAGGTCATCCTTGACACGCCGCACAAGGATCTCCGACGCGCCCGTGCCGCCGCTCTCAGCATGATTCCGACCAGCACCGGCGCCGCCAAGGCTCTCAAACTCGTCATTCCTGCGATGGACGGCAAGCTTGACGGCTTCGCCATCCGGGTTCCGACTCCCAATGTCTCGGTCGTCGACCTGACCTTTGTCTCCGAGAAGCCCATCGATACGAAGAGCATCAACGCCGCTCTGAAGGCAGCCTCCGAGGGCGAGTTAAAGGGTATCCTTGGCTACACTGAAGAAGAGCTTGTTTCCTCAGACTTCAAAGGCAATGCGCTCTCCAGCATCTTCGATTCCAAGCTCACTAAGGTCGTAGGCAATACCGGTAAAGTGATCAGTTGGTATGACAATGAGTGGGGCTATTCCAGCCGCGTGAAAGACCTGATTTTCTTCCTGGTGAAGAAAGGTCTGTAATTCGTCTTCGCAGCGGGAATGGGGCGAGACATTTTTTGTCTCGCCCCATTTTCTGCTGCAACCTTCACAGCTTAGACAGTTCCAATAGAGTCTACAATTCTCCTCATGACCCGCACCAACATCTCCGGCACATCCCCTTACGAGCCCGTCATTGGCTTCTCCCGCGCAGTTCGCATCGGCGATCACATCCACGTTTCCGGCACGGGCCCTGTCGGAGCGGATCACGGCGACATCGCTCAACAGACCGAGCAGTGCCTCAGCATCATTGCCACAGCACTCAAAAATGCGGGCTCTTCCATCGAGCACGTCTACCGCACGCGCATGTACCTTACCCACACTCATGACTGGGAGATTGTCGGCCAGGTTCACGGCAAATACTTCTCCAGCATTCGTCCTGCCGCCACCATGGTAGTCGTCAAGGAACTACTCAATCCCACCTGGCGCATCGAAATCGAAGCAGACGCTTGCATTCCCAGCTAAAATCGGAGGCCATGGAGCCTTTAGCCGATCGCCGCCCCTCTCTGCTACTGATTATTGCGGGTGCCGCTTTGCTGATCGGTACCCTCGATCTTATCGACGCTTTCGTCTTCTTCGGCTATCTGGGCGTCCCGGCCATTCGTGTGCCGCAGTCCATCGCCAGCGGCTTCCTCGGCCAGCTCGCGTATCACGATGGTATGACTTCCGCAGCATTCGGCCTGATGCTGCATTACATGATCGCCTTCGCTATCGCCGGGAGCTATATGTACATTAGTGGCGAGCTCCCGCTCTATCGCAAACCCATCCTTGCTGGAGCCATCTATGGCATCGCAGTTTACTGCGTCATGAACTACATCGTTCTCCGAATCTCAAACTTCTATCCCCAGCCTCACTTCGCCGTCAGGCCATTTATTAACGGCATCCTTGGACACATCTTGCTGATCGGTATCCCCCTGAGCCTTATCGCCAAACGTTATGTTCAAGGGCCAAAAAAGAAGAACGTGTGAACATTTCACTCGGCAGCCATCTGAACCGCTATCATTGATTCTGCTTCTGATATCTCTGCATCACGCTTGGAGGACATACCCTCCCCCTGCTTCTGATCGTCAAACTGTCACTTACTGCCACGAAGGAAATCGAATGTCCAAGCTGTCCATCCGCGATCTAGACCTTACCGATAAGCGCGTCCTCATACGAGTCGACTTCAACGTTCCCTTGGCGGACGGCATCATCACCGACGACACCCGCATCCGCGAGACTCTTCCGACGATTGAGTATGCCCTACGCCGCCGTGCGAAGGTTATTTTGTGCTCTCACCTCGGTCGGCCCAAAGGAAAACCGGTCGAAAGCATGAGTCTCCGTCCCCTTGTCGACCGACTGCGCGAACTCCTCGACCACGTTATCAGCGAGGACGAAAACGTAGCCTTTTCGCCCGACTGCGTTGGCGAGATTGCTAACGAGATGGCGATGAACCTGGAGTCCGGTCAACCCCTCCTGCTCGAAAATCTCCGCTTCCACGCCGAAGAGGAGGCTAACGACCCTGCCTTCGCCAAACAGCTCGCCTCGCTTTGCGATATCTACATCAATGACGCCTTCGGCAGCGCCCACCGTGCCCACGCCTCCACCGAAGGCATCACTCACTTTGCCAAGGTCGCCGCCGCTGGTCTCCTTATGGAGAAGGAATTGACCTACCTCGGCAGAGCCCTCAGCGAGCCCGACAAGCCCTTCGTCGCTATCATCGGCGGAGCCAAAGTCTCCGACAAGATCCAAGTCATCGATAACCTGCTCGACAAGGCCGACGCCATCATCATCGGCGGCGGCATGGCCTACACCTTCCTCAACGCGCAGGGCCAGACCACCGGCAAATCTCTCATCGAGACCGACAAAATCGACGTCGCCAAGGCGGCCCTCGCCAAGGCCAAAGCTAAAGGCATTCGCTTCCTCCTGCCGGTCGATCACGTCCTGGCCGACAAGTTCGCTCCCGACGCCAAGACCCAGATCTTCTCCGGTACTGGCGCTTTCCCTGCCGATCTCATGGCCCTAGACATCGGCCCCAAATCCATCGCACTCTTCGAGGACGAGATCTCCGAAGCCCGCACGATCATCTGGAACGGCCCCATGGGCGTCTTCGAGATGCCCGCCTTCGCCCACGGCACCAACCAGATCGCCGCTGCAGTCGCCCGCAACCGCGACGCCACCACCATCGTAGGCGGCGGAGACTCAGTGGCCGCTGTCCAACAATCCGGCGTAGCCAATCGCATCACCCACATCTCAACAGGAGGAGGAGCCAGCCTCGAATTCCTCGAAGGCAAAACCCTCCCCGGCGTAGCTGCTTTGACGGATAGAGGATAGTCACGATGGCGATGGCCATGTTTCACTTTATAGTTTTTACTTTGACCGCTGGGTTTGTCGGTTATCTGGTTAGCCTTCCCAAGACATCCGTTGCAATGGAATACTGATTCTCCTCATGCGCAAAGCGCTGATCGCCGTAGTCGCCTTCATCGCATCAGCATCCTCGGCTGCGTACTCCTACTGCTCATCAGCATGGCGGTCGGCTACGTATTGATGGCTTCCTATCAACGCAACCACCCCGGCCTCGGAGCCGTAACCGGTGGCATCTCGGAGACAGCAGTCATCGCCACACATTCTCTGCGGCATCATCGGCACACACTCATCACCCTCCGCCCGAATCGAACGTAAGAGTTCTTAAGCCCACACCATATCTTCTCTTCCCTGAACAAAGCCAAGATGCAATACTGATCCCCACGATGCGCAAACCCCTGATCGCTGCCAACTGGAAGATGTATAAGACCCCGCAGGAATCGCTGGCCTTTCTCCGCGAGTTCCTTCCCATGGTGAAGGACCACACCGCAAGCCAGATCAGCATCTTTCCCACAATGTCCTCGCTCGGCTACGTGATCGAAGCCACAAAGGACACCAACGTCTCCGCTGGCGCGCAGACCATGCACTGGCTCAACGAAGGCCCCTATACCGGCCAGACATCGCCGACCATGCTCGAAAGCATCGGCTGTACCAAGGTGCTCCTCGGCCACTCCGAGCGTCGCATCTACGCCCACGAGACTGACGACATGGTGAACTGGAAGCTCAAGGCTGCCCTCGATCACGATCTCGTCCCCATTGTCTGCGTCGGCGAAACCCACGACAAGCGCGAGTCCGGGCTCACCGAAGCCGTCCTCCGCTGGCAGATCGCCTGTGCCCTCAATGGCATCGGCGGTGATTTTTGCGGTCAACTCGTCATCGCGTATGAGCCCGTCTGGGCTATCGGCACCGGCAGCGTGGCCACGCCGCAGCAGGCGAATGACGCTCACGGCATCATTCGCCGCGAGATCGCCGCACACCTCGGCCAAAACTGCGCAGAAGGCATCCGCATCCTCTACGGAGGCTCCGTTAAACCCGAAAATGTAGCCACCCTTATGGCTCAGCCAGAGATCGACGGCGCACTCGTCGGAGGCGCCAGCCTGAATCCCCAATCATTCGCAGACATCATCATTAACGCAACCAGCTGACCTCTACCGAACCACTCCAGCCTGATCCATTGGCCAGTAGACAAACGCCGCCTTGCCGTAGATCAGGTCCCGTTCCACCGGCCCAAAGTCGCGGCTATCACTCGAGATTGACCGGTGATCTCCCATCACAAAATATTCGTTCTCCGGGATAACCACACCGGGTTGAGAGCGATCATCCGCGAACCGCGCGGGCACATACTTCTCCTTGATCACGTGACCATTCACATACACTTGCCCGTGGTCGATCCGCAGATCGTCTCCGGGCAAAGCGATTACTCGCTTGATATAGCTCTTCGTATGGTCATGTGGATAGAGAAAAACTACTACGTCGCCGCGATGGATCTCCCCGATCTTATACGCCATCTTGTTGATGAACAGCCTGTCCTGGTCCTCGAGCATCGGAAGCATGCTAGTGCCTTCTACCCGCACTGGTTGGTAAAGAAAGATAATGATAAAGGCCGACACCACGATCGAGACCATCATGTCTCGCAGCCACGAGCGAACTCCACCTTTCCTCGGCGCTGCAGACATCTCGCCGGAATCAGGATTCGGCTCCAATTCCCTATGTTCTTCTGTCTGCACGATCTCTTGTCGATCCTCTGTCATTTAGACGCACCAATTGGCGTATCGGCAACCAGCCCAAGCCCTGGAACAAGTGTTTTACCATCCAGACCCGTCGGGGACCAAGCCTCCACTATCTCCTTCGCCATCCGTCCGATCAGCATCTCGGCTTCATTATCCGCCGTCCAGCTTTGATCTGCATTGTCATAAGTAAATATCGACAAGACCATAGGTCCGGTCTTGCCCGCAACAATTGCCACATCCGCCCGAACAGCATTCAGGCTGCCCGTTTTACTCGCAATTGCGGATCCGGTCTCGCTCGAATCCAGTTTCTCTAAATACCGCGGAATCGTATCTCTGTAAAACTGATTCCGGAGCATTTTTAATGCAACCTCGCAGATCGCAGAATCTCCCGGCAGCGGAGTCTCGTCCGGTCCAGCCAACTGGCACCTACCAATCCGCTGCATTACTGCGGCCATCTCTCGTGCAGTTGTCTTGCCCAAACCAAACTTAGGTTGGTCTGCCGGCATCGGTCCCGTAGCAGGCTTCATCACTTTTTTGTAGAGATGCGTATCCTTCAATCCCATCCATGCAATCCGTGCATTGATTGCGTCCACTCCAAACCGGTCGATCGCCAAATTCGTTGCGGTATTGTCGCTCACGATGACCATCATCGTCAGGACGTCCTTAAGGGTAACTTGCATCGGAGCATCAAAAAACATCAACACACCAGAGCCGCTGACTGCGTCGTCCTTAGCCAGCGTCAGCTTTTCGTCCCACTTCGCCTTACCCGCGCGCACCCGCTCCATCGCTTCAAATAAGATTGTCAACTTGATTACCGATGCTGTCTGGACCAGACTATCCGCATCGATCTCCACGTTCTTCCCTGAATTGAGCTGGGTCGCATACAACGCGACGTGTCCGTGATGCGTACTTGCCAGCGCTGTCAGCTTCTTCTGCAACGGCTCGTCTACTTGTTGTGCCAGTGCTCCGTTTGCTACCAGCGCAGCAAACGCAGCAATCCCCAAGGCCAATATCCGAAGACTCCGGCTGTTTGCCATATCCAAAATCTTACAGGCTGACCTGTAAGATGCTACCGAATTCGGCAGGTCAACCTCCGTTTAGGCAAATCTCGGTAACACATTTTCAAGCGTTTAACCACTCAAATAAACAAGGAATCCGCCTCAATAATAGGTCCAGTCAACGCAAAGGTTTTGTTTACGCATCCAACATAGATAGGACTAGAATGGCTGCTGAAGTGCAGCAGGATTTATATGGCAACTTTAACCATGCTCGAACCGGCCCCCTCACCCAAACCTATCAATCGCGGACCATCTGATCTCCACGAGCTCACTACCGAGACGGCTAATGCCGCCTCCGAGGGGCTCGATACTAAGTCCGCCCTCGAAATTGCTCGCATCATCAATCATGAAGATGCCAAGGTCTCTGCAGCCGTCAAGAAAGCATTACCCGAGATTGCCATCGTTATCGATACTGTCGCCCGTTCGCTCCGTGACGGCGGTCGGCTTATCTACGTCGGCGCTGGTTCCAGTGGCCGTATCGCTTCTCTTGACGCGTCCGAGTGCCCACCAACCTATTCCACCTTACCTGCGCAGGTTCAATACATAATGGCCGGTGGACCCAAAGCCCTGGCCTCAGCCTCCGACGTCAATGAGGATTCGCCCGAGATCGGCCAGCGTGACATCGCCCGCCGCCGACCTACTCGCAAAGATATCGTCATCGGTGTCTCTGCCAGCGGCCGCACACCTTATGTCGTTGGCGCCGTCGAATACGCACGCGCACGCGGAGCCAAGACCGCTGCAGTTACCTGTAACTACAACACCCCTCTCGCTGACGTCTCCGACACCACAATCGTCGCCGAAGTCGGTCCCGAAGTCATCTCTGGCAGCACCCGCATGAAGTCCGCGACCTCCCAGAAAATGATCCTCAATATGATTACGACCGGCGCCATGACCCGTCTGGGATATGTGTATGACAACCTCATGGTCAACGTACACATGAAGAACGCGAAACTGGTCGAGCGCGGCATTCGTGTCCTAATGAAGGTTTGCGATATTGACCGCGATACCGCGATCCGCACAATCAAATCCGCAGGTAAATCGATTCCGATTGCGGTGGTCATGCTCAAAGCGAATGTCGACAAGATGGAAGCTGTCCGCCGTCTTACGAAGTCAGACGGCAATGTCCGCCTTGCCATCGACGATTCCCGCCTCGAACTCTAAATCAGAGCCTTACTTTGCCAGCTGAAAATACGTTAGGTCTGGACATTCATAGCTCTTCTGATGTCAAGAGAAGAGGACATCGACTGCTGCGCGCAGGCCTACCTTTGCTGTTCCTAGCGGTGTCTACAATCAGCGCCCAGCAAAAGATGCCAAAGAGCTACGACTGTGTGCGGACAAAGAAGCCAGTCCAGATAGATGGGAAATTGAACGATGTTGCATGGAAGAACGCGGCTTGGACTGATTACTTTGTTGATATTGAGGGTGAAACAAGATCGTTGCCGCGCTTTCGCACTCGAACGAAGATGCTCTGGGATGACGACTATCTTTACATCGGTGCAGAGATGGAAGAGCCAGATCTCAAGGCGAAGCTGACAGAACATGATTCTGTGATATTCCACGACAACGACTTCGAGGTTTTTCTCAAGCCTCCAACGGGTATGTCAGGATACTTCGAGTTTGAGATCAATGCATTGAATACATCGTGGGATTTGTTCCTCAATAAGCCTTATCTTGAGGGTGGTAAAGCGGATAATTCCTGGGATATTCCAGGACTGAAGACAGCCGTAGCACTCCACGGAAGCTTGAACAACGGCACCGACAAAGATCAAGGTTGGAGTGTTGAGATCGCTATTCCATGGACTGCGTTTCAATCGCGCCTACCGGTGTCAAAACCAGTCTCCGGCACAGAATGGCGCGCTAATTTCAGCCGCGTCGAATGGAAAACGGGCCAAACCAAAGAGGACAATTGGGTATGGTCACCCCAGGGTGTGATTAACATGCACGTTCCAGAAAAGTGGGGATATCTTCGCTTTCGCTAATTCAAAGTAAATGACCTCGGTTTCTTTAGATACGTCTAGCCCTACCGCAACATTTTCCCCAGAATCTCGTCTACTTCTCCAGAAAAGCGGCAACCGGGACCGCTACAAAAGGAGCATCCTCCATGAAGCGCATTCTCATCTCCAGCTCTCTCGTTCTGGTTCTTTCAGGCGGCCTTGCTTTTGCACAATCAACTGCTGCCCCAAGTCCTACAACTACAGATACAGGGAGACATCACGGACATCACTCCCGCGATCCGCAACGTCAGGCCGCATGGCTCAGTAAAAAGCTGAACCTCTCTCCTGACCAGACGGCAAAACTTGAGCCCATCCTGGTCGACCGCAATCAGAAGATCGCTGCACTGAGGAGCAATACCTCGCTCTCTCCAGAAGAGCTAAAACAGCAGCGGCGTGCCATTCATCAAGACATCAAACAGCAGCTTGCCACTGTCCTTACTCCTGACCAAATCCAACAGATGGAATCCCTGCATCACCGCCATGGTTCTCCAGCCCAGGCTCAACCACTGCCCATACCGCCAAGCGGTTTCTAAGCCAGCCATTTAGAAAATTAGCGTTTCCCTTTCAGCCATTCGGCATAGGGAATCCGCGGGATGGTGAGGAATGAGTCTCGGGTTTTGACATAAGCGCCAAGACCGTTCATGCGGCCGATAGCATGCAGTTCTTCAGCCTTCACATAGGGGCCAGCGGGGTCAAGAAACTTGTCCTCAATGTAAATGGAAACTACTCTGCCAAGGATGATTCGAGAGCGGCCGATCTCCATGGTAGTGTATTCGCGACATTCGAGGGCCGCGTGGGCCTGCTCGATGCGGGGCACCTTCACAATCTGTGATGGTGCAGTCGTCAGGCCGGCCATCTCCAACTCATCGATCTCAGCGGGAAAGTCTGTCGCACAGATGTTCATCTGCTGCGCGAGGTCTTCAGTAACGACATTGACAACGAATTCGCCGGTCCGGCGAATATTGCGCGCCGTGTCCTTTGGAATAAAACCACCCGTAGGACGGTCCATAACACCCATCCCAATGATTGGCGGATCCGTGCAGAGGTAGTTGTAAGCGCTAAAAGGAGCGGCGTTGAGGCGACCTTCCTCGTTCATGCTAGTGACTAAAGCAATGGGCCTGGGTGCGACTAGGCCGATAAGAAGCTGATAGGTCTCACGCGGTGTGGTTTTTTCAAGATCGAACTTCATGGGTTCCTCTTCTTTCAGCAGCCTATCAGGATGCGCTGGAGATGAGGAACGGCCTCAAATAGCAACAGATTATGATGAGGTTCTAATGTTTTGTTTCGCTCTGGCTGGCTGCGTCTTTTGAATGTGTCGCAGGAAGGGTATAGATAACCTCGCCGGGGCGTGTATAGTGCAATTCTTCACGGGCCTGATGCTCAATAGCATTGGGGTCGTTCTGCAATCGCTCAACATGCCCTTTCAGGAGCTCGTTTTCTCTTTGAAGGCTGCGTAACTGGCTCTGCAGCATCTGCGCGTCCTGCCGCTTCTGCTGGTAAGCCGTAAGTCCGTTCTGTCCGAAGACCACGTGATAGCCCATTCCAACGGCGAGGACTGTTGCCGCTGCTGTCGCTATCTTTCGCCATTCTTTATGGACTCGCTCATACAAACGCACGATGGCGGACCGTTTTCCCGATACACGCGTTGTATTTGAACTGAGCATACGTTCTTAGTACAAATTCCGCTGTAGACCCAGTCAAGTGGAAAACCGCCGCAGTCTGTAAACGTACCAAGTTCATACAGAGAGCTGATGTCCGTTTTTGAGCTATTGGTCTCCTTAATCCGCCGCAATTTCCAGTGCGCTCCAGAATAGGATGCATAAGCGTTTGTACCTTGGTATTCTTGCTACGTAACATGCAAATCCTCTTTGCCATCTCGATAGTCTGTTTTATTGCGCTCGTATGGGCCATGGTTGCGATTGCCCGGCATATTGCTGCAGGCCACAAGGATGGGCAAACACTTCTGCGGCCCCATGGCGATTTTGCTCACCATCTCTTTGCTGCAACGGAAAATCGAGAGAGTCGCAGTCCTCGTGCAGTGCGCCCCCAAACGATGCAGGACGTCGCTGCGCGAAAGAGATGGAACTCATCTCCTGCTCCGATTGAGATCCATCCGACGAATGAGCAAAGCGTCTCTCCTTTTTTGCAGGGACTGCGCAAGTCACCACAGACGTCTCACCATGGCGCACCAGAACGCCTGGATTGGGCTTACTTCAATAAAGATGCGGGCGATTTGACCGACCCGTATCAAACCAGGCGATTCCGGGCCAATTCGGGCGCCAGGGCAACTTCACCGAAGCGCTAGTAGCGCGAAAGGATGCTCCATGCAATCTGCTATCCCCGCCCACTCCGGCCTTATCCATCGCACCAAGACACTGCAGGAATCGATTCCGGGCAAAATTTTTCTGGCACTTGCCGCGACTACACTAGTGGCTGCTTGCGCGCACGTGTCGCTGCCGCTTCCCTTCACTCCGGTGCCACTGACGCTGCAAAATTTTGCTGTGTTGCTGGTAGGTATGGCGCTTGGACCGGTGGCGGCTTTCTCGGCGATGGTTTTGTATCTCGCCCAGGGCGCGATGGGATTGCCGATGTTTACCCCCAACGGACCGATGGGGGTGGCGCGGTTGCTGGGTCCCACGGCTGGATACCTCTTCGCTTATCCTCTGGCTGCGGCTTCGGCTGGTTGGGCCGTGTATGCGATGCGGAATGTGAGTTCGCGTTTCACGCGTGGGATTGTTGCCGGTGTGGTCGCGACTTTAATCATCTTCATCCTTGGCGCGGGCTGGATGGCTACCCTTCTGCATCTCAACGCGTCTGCGACCTGGCATATGGCCGTCGCTCCTTTCCTGCCGGGAGAGATCGTTAAAGTCACCGCGGCAGCCAGCATCTTTAGCGCCATGCAACGCTGGCGTCAGGCATAAAACTGGCGTCAGAGATTTTTATTTTTACCCTTACGCCTGGCTTGCTGTTCGAGCTGTGTTCTTCCCCTTCACCTCTCCCAAGGATTACTGAATCATGACCGCAACGCGCACCGCCGTTCAAGAAATTAGTATTGCCCATAGCCCCGACTCCGATGATGCTTTTATGTTTTACGGCTTGGCGACGAATAAGATCCGAGTCCCGGGCTTCAAGTTCACCCACACCCTGACAGACATCGAGACGCTGAATCAGCGCGCAATCAAAGAAGCGTTCTACGATGTGACCGCGATCTCATTCCATGCGTATCCGTACCTGCAGGAAAATTACACACTGATGGCTTGTGGCGGAAGTGTAGGCGAAGGATATGGTCCGATGATTGTATCGAGCCGCAAGCAGACGCTGGACGAGGTGAAGAAGGTACGCATCGCTGTACCCGGCACGTTGACCACGGCTTATCTGGCACTGAAACTGCTTGCGCCAGAGATTGAGACTGCGGTTGTGCCATTCGACAAGATCATTCCAGCTGTTGTCTCGGGCGAGTTCGAGGCCGGATTGATCATTCACGAAGGGCAACTGACGTATGCCAACGACGGTTTGGTGAAGTTGTTGGATCTAGGCCAGTGGTGGCGCGAAGAGACTGGTCTGCCGCTTCCCCTGGGCGGCAATGCCATTCGCCGCTCGCTTGGCACGGAGACACTACTGACGACAACGAATGCGCTGCGTAACAGTATTCAACATGCGCTGGATAATCGCGAGGAAGCGCTTGCATATGCGATGCAGTTTGCACGGGATCTCGATCCAACGCTGGCCAATCGCTTCGTCGGCATGTATGTCAACGAACGCACACTAAACTACGGCGAGGATGGCAGGCTCGCAATCAAAAAACTTCTTGACCTTGGCTATGAGCGCGGCATCATTCCGATGAAGGCGAACGTCGATTTTATTGGCTAAGAAACAGCTTGTAGGGTCATCGAACCCCGCAAGCTGTGTTATTCTTGGTGAGTCGATTGATTGCTCTCAGGCTGGCTTCAAGGGCGTGTCACGGCTATCAATAGACTTGCCTTCTCATCTCTGGGGAGATACATACCAAGGACGCGTAGCTCAGCTGGTAGAGCATTCGACTCTTAATCGACTGGTCGTAGGTTCGATCCCTACCGCGTCCACCATTCATCCCTCGCAAAATGAATAGATTACCGTGCGCAGCCTAGGTCTTTCTGTGGAAGCAGGTGGGTCGGTGGCTATTTTAGTGGCTGTTTCCCGAAAACCACAATCTCGCGGTTCAAGGTATCCTTCCTCTTACTTTGTGCAGACGGTGCATTCCGCTAACTTCTTCGTCTGTCGCTTGCCTGACACAATAGTTGTTTTGTTACGCTGGCTGAATCATGGCAAAACAACTCAAGCGTATCACCAAGCCCGAACCGCCTTCATTGCCCCAGATCGGTGATCAGCTGAAGCCCGGTCGCTCGGTGTTGACCTACGAGATCTCCAATGTCCACTACGGAGGCAAGGAGGTTGACCTTCACGTCCCCGGGAACCAATATGCAGCGGTTCCGCGAACGCGTCGACAACCTCACCTTCGTTGAACGCAAAGCGCCAGCCAGAACCTCCAACCCTTTCACCGACCCCGAGTCCATGATCGACGCCAGCGAACTACTGAAGCGCATCGCCACGGCCTGTACTCAGGAAAAGAGCCAGCGCCAAGGCCCACGATGCCATCATCTTAACTGTCTCTCGTTTCATCCGGTTCTCTCCTGGAATCCTTGTGATGCCGATTTTGTGATGCCGAAGTAATATCTAGCTCCAAATCCACGATCGTGGAGCACCGTTGATCGGCTGACGCTTCCTTTCCCTCCCTGCGACTCGACGTAAGCTCTTCTTGTGCCTCCGCATAACACTCTGTAATCGCCGTTATAACGAGGCATACCGTTCGATGAGTTGAGCCACCGCATCGGGCTGCTCATCCGCGACGTAATGTACGCTGTTCTCGATGACTTCGATCTTAACGTTTGCGCACCCATGCGCCCGCAACGCATCGGCGAAGCTTGGCATGAGCTTCTCGAAAGGCGAGTTTTTGCCCGGAGCTAGTACCAAGGGCACGCTGATGGCGCTTTGTTGCGACGTGTTGAATTTCTCATTCGCCGGAAAGGCCCGATAGATCTCCAACGCCGCACGCAGATGTTTGGGAGCGGCATATGCCCGGGCGTAGCGTGCGACATCCGCATCGCTGAAAGTGCCGGAATCGAGAAAATGACGCAAATAAATTGCTTCGCGACCGGCAAGGAGTTGCTCCGGCTGGCCCGGCGTCTGCTGAAAACTGATATGCCAAGTGATGAGATTGGCTTTAACCGCATCCCACGGCCCAAGGCCTGGCAGCGGTGCGTCAAGCATCATCACCCCGCGGCTCGTCTCCGGATAACGGCGGGCGAAGGCATACGCAACCATGCCACCGATATCGTGCCCGACCACGTAAACGTGCTCCAAATGCAGATGTTCCGCCAGTTGGTGAACGTCTTCCGCCATATTCGCAGCATCGTAACCACCGACCGTCGCAGCAGAGCCGCCTATGCCGCGCAGGTCAACTGCCACGACTGTGAATTGCTTCGCCAACTGGGGCATGATGCGGTGATATGCGTACCAGTCTTCGGGAAAACCGTGCAGCAAAATGACCGCGGGCCCAGCCCCGCCGCGCACGTAGTGGAGTTTGGCTCCGTTCACTCGCGCAATATCGGAGACGAAGCCACTTCCTAGCGCCGCCACCGCCGGATCGGCCGTCTGCTTGGGCGATGACTGGCCATGAATGGCGGCGCATGCAGCCACTACAAAAACAGCCAAAGATTTCCTCGGCCCGTAATTCTTCGCGAGCGTGAATCCGCTCTTCCGGCCTGCGATTCTGGAGCATCGCGCCGCATTGCTTGTCATCGTGAAATCTCGCTCTTGGGCATGATTGTGAGACCGTTCGCCATATCCTGCCAATGAAGTTCATCAAGAAAAAGATGCACGAGGTTATGGTTCAGGCTGCTATCTGGCTAGAGCTGGAGTGCGGGGTTTCGAGGAATATTAAGGTTTCTCCCTTCGGTTGCTGGCAATTCTGGGTCACGTCGATATTCGACGTGACCCATGTTGTCCCGCACAATCTCCGGCCTTGCGCCAGCGCAACATCTAGCTGGGCGGTCCGGAAGCTCCGAAAATGCCCCTTATCGCTGGAGTTGGCCAAGTCCGAATCTCTGCAAAACCTGTTTGCCAACATTCGAGGGCAAATTGGATCCCGGGCGTGTAGGTTCGTCATCCGCAACCGACCTGCCTATGCTTTCGTTCACAGGGGTTGCCAGAAAAGCGTGGAGGTGGCCCTTGTCCGGCCCGCTGCGCACAATTGCCATTCCCGAAATCTGTCCCCGGTTGTTGATCTTGTTAGCCATGGTTGCGCGGAGGTTGGAACTGTCAGGAAACAGTGTGTTGAGGTTGGTCATCACGCCGTCCTGATAGATGAAGGCATGGGACCAGTTGAAGTTGGAGTCCCAGGTGCTTCCCACCACTTGGCCCCGGTCGTTGATGCCGGTGGCTATGGCGGACATATCTCCCGGCAGAGTCCCAAGGTTTGTGAGTACACCGTTCTGCCAAAGCGCGCCATATCGGGTTGCGCCACCAGGACTGACGAAGACTGACCCAACAATTTGGCCCTGGTTGTTATTGCCGTAGGCGATGGCGCCAGCGCCAGTTCCGAGGTCCGTAAGCACGGTGACAGTGTCGTTTTCCCACGATACGGCGTGACTCATCCCGCCGCAGCTCCCTGTGTTGCCTACAGCCTGGCCATGATCGTTGATCCAGTTTGCGAACCCGCCTGGGTCGCCAACCGGCGTAGGAAGAGCGTGGGGTATGCCGTTTTCCCACAACACCGGCAACTGAGTCCGATTATTAATCGTGTCAGGCGAGCATGAGGAGTCCACAGTACCGTCTTCCGCCATTCCTACGATTTGTCCACGGTTATTGATCGCGCTCGCCTCCCCGTTATTTCCGCCGAGCGTCGGGAGAGCGCGCATGTGGAAGTCTTGCCAAAGAAACGGGCGGCACGTAAGGTGCGTGCCGAAGCCACAAATGTCTTCTCCGTTCTGGTCGGGAACAGCCGTTTCGGACATACCTACTATCTGCCCGAAGTTGTTGATCTCGCCCCAGTTCATCCAACTGTTCTTTCCTCCAAGCGCGCCGAGGTCGAGCTTGAATCCGTCGACGCCTATCAGTGCGCGTCCACTAAGAAGGGTCGCCTGTATGAAATTCACGTTTTGCGCCGGATCCCCATTCCAGGTCATGATCTCCGTCCAGCCTTCATCATTGACAGACATGGCACAAGCCTCATTTTCACTTTCCCCACGGCCCAAATCGGTAACCTTGTAGATGGTTTGTGCTACCGCATCGCTGGAACAAGCCAGAACAGTCGTCGCAACCCACAGTATCCAGAAACTCCGCAACTGTTTAATCATCCTCATATCTTCTCCTTTTCCTCCGGTAGAGTCGTCGCGCCTGAATCACGTTCGCTCAAGCTTAGGCGTCGCGTTGGTTAACTCCGCAGCGTCGATTTACATCGACCTTCGAGCGGTGTTCAGAGCCTAGCTCAATGAACTTGACCGGCCAGAGCGAATCTGCCGGGCGATTGAAAAATGCGATGAGCCGAGGGTTTTGTGCGCCAGGACGCGGAATGCCGATACTCCACTTAGGCTAAAATGCAATTCATGAATCGAGAGAATGTTCTGAATTTGCGGTCATTCTGGCAAATCCAGATCGTTGGGTGGTGCTGCTTCTATCTCTTCAACCTTTTGGAGTCCATTCATAACTTCTTGACTCAGCGTGTGTCGATCGAGGAACAGACGGTGCCTATTTTCTTCATGTTCCTGGGAAGTTGCGCGCTGCGTCCTTTTTGCCGCCGGCTGCTGCGACAGTCGCAGTCATGGATCGCTTTTGAATTGAAAGCAGCCGCGGCAGCCATGGTCACATCGATTCCCGTAGCCTGCGCAGCCTGCCTCATTTTGGAATCCTTCGAGCACGTACCCTGGCACGCTTTGGTTGCAGTTTCGATGTGGTCCTGTTTCATTCTCTTTATCTGGTGCAGTTTGTATTTCAGCATTAAGCAATGGCAGCAATCGAGCGAAGAGAAGGAGCGGCTGCTTCGCGCCGAGTCCGAGGTCAGAGAGGCGCGCCTGCTTGCACTTCGCTATCAGTTGAATCCACACTTCCTTTTCAATTCGCTCAATGCCGTCTCCACTCTCGTTCTGGATGGAAATGCGCCTGCGGCCACGCGGATGCTGGCGCAGATCGGAGATCTTCTGCGCACAAGCCTGGATTCCGAAGTCACGGCAGAGGTGACGCTTTCTCAGGAACTGGCCTTTACCGAAGGGTACCTGGCGATCGAGCAAACAAGGCTGGGGGAGCGGCTAAGAATCGATATGGCTGTTCCATTCGAAACGCGGGATGCCCTGGTGCCGAGCATGTTGCTGCAGCCGCTGGTTGAGAACGCAGTGCGCTACGGAGTGGCGCCATTGATCGAAGGCGGGTGGATTGCGATCAAGAGCGCGCTCAATGCCGACAGGTTGCGAATTGTCGTCAGGAACTCCGGACGGCGTGAGGGCGAGCAGAAGAAGAATGGAAATGGAATCGGTCTCGGAAACACGGCGGAGCGCCTCAAAACACTTTACGGGGCGAATTTTGAGTTCTCGCTTGGGTGGCCTGAAGCCGGCGGTTGCGAGGTCGTGCTGGAATTGCCGTTACACAGGACTAGGAGCCTGCAGGAGGCTTCGCCGTGCGCACTCTAATCGTCGACGACGAGCCCTTGGCGCGTCGTGGCGTCGTTCTCAGGCTACGCAAATTCAGTGATGTCGAGATTGTTGGGGAATGCGCAGATGGGCAGTCCGCAGTGCAAAGAATTCTGGAACGATCTCCCGATGTTGTGTTCCTCGACATCCAGATGCCCGGAATGGACGGTTTTGAGGTGCTGCGGGCGTTGCCTGGAGAAAGCCTGCCCGCAATCATTTTTCTGACAGCGTATGAGCAACATGTTTTGCGGGCATTCGATGTTCATGCGCTGCATTACTTGTTGAAACCGGTGGACGACACACGCTTCGCGGCAGCGGTTAGTCGAGCTCGTGATCTGGTCGACTCCGCATTAAAGGCCGACATGGCACAGCGGGTCATGAAAATGCTGGACCACACCTCAGATGGATTTGCGTCCCGGTTCACCGTGCAAGCTGGATCCCGCATTCAAATCGTCATTGCGGAGGATGTTGAGTGGATTGGGGCTGCTGGTGACTATGTTGAACTCCACGTCAACGGTCGTTCTTACCTGTTACGCGAGACGATGGCGTCTCTCGAACAGAGGCTCGACCCGGCAAAGTTTATCCGCATACACCGCTCCCGAATTGTGCAGTCCAAAGGCATACTGGAGCTGCGATCCATCGAGAACCGCGAGTTCACGGTGAAGCTTTCGGACGGCTCGGAGCATCGCTCGAGCCGCACCTACGCGGACCGACTTGAGCGCTGGTTATCATCAGGAAGGATCTGACAAAAATAGGCTAACTCTGAGTCGACTGTCCAACGGCAGCGATAGACGCGCTTCGAACGCCGTCCTTGCTTCCTTTCTTTCAAGGCCACTCTAAATCCACCCACGGTAAGGATTCGTGTTGGATTGTCACACTGGGCTCGACTTACTTTAGAATGAGGCGCTGTAGTCATAGACCCTCATTCACATGTCTGGAATCCGGGATACGGCGTATCCGCAGATGAAGAGTGCTCCTTCCGCCAGGGAGTTGGCCGATGTATACACGCCGAACTTCCTGGAGTTGGTGTGGGCGGAGAAGCGGACCAGAGAATCAGCGCCGCGCGTCGGTCTTCTGGCATTGCTCAAGACCTTTCAGCGTCTCGGGTACTTCGTATCGCTGCCGGAAGTCCCTCGTCCCATACTCGAACATGTGGCACAGTGCGCTGGCTACGGTTCAATCCCCGAAGATTTGTTCCGTTACGGTGCCAGTTCGGCCCGTCGCCGGCACATGCTCCTGATTCGCGATTACGCGGGGGTCAAGGCCTGGGGCGACGAGGCTCAGCAGGCGATGGAGCGCGCGAGCCAGGATGCCGCGCGGACGCTGGAAGATCTCCCCGATATCATCAATGTGGCGCTGGAGCAGTTGGTCCGGCAACGGTTCGAGCTTCCGGCGTTCTCCGCTCTCCATCGGGCCGCGCAGCACGCCCGGGCCGTGGCCAATCGAGAGTATCAATCGCTGGTTTGCGATCGGCTCGATGCGGCGGCGCGAGAACGACTGACTATCATGCTGACCCGGGTCGAAGACGAGACCAAGAGTCCGTGGCACCGGCTGAAGAGGGAACCAAAGCAGCCCACGACTCAGAATAACCGCGAGTTTCTCGACCATCTGGCCTGGTTGAAGGAACAGGCAATCGGCGCGGGCATCTTTCGAGGGATTCCAGATGTGAAGCTGAAGCAGTTTGCGGCTGGGGCCCGTTCGCTTGACGTTACATCGATGAACGATTTGACGGAAACAAAGCGTCTTACCCTCGCTGCGACACTTGTATTTGCTCAGATGGGCCGGGCATTGGACGACGTCGGGGACATGTATGTGCGGCTCGTGCAGCGGCTGCACAATCAAGCTCGCACCGCTCTGCTGGAGTATCAAGCCGAGCATGTGGAACGGACGGACAGTCTCGTAGCGACGCTTCATGGCGTGACCCTGGCCTACTGGACCGAGGGTTCGGTGGAGCAGCGGTTATCAGCCATTGGCGAACTCATCGAACCCGACTCCGATCGCATCCTGGAGCAGTGCGAGGCCCATCAGGCGACTGCTGGAAGAAATTATCTCCCCTTTCTCACCCGGTTCTACTCCCATCAGAGAGCGGCCCTCTACAGTTTTCTGGAGAGCGTGGAACTACTCTCAACATCGCCCGACAAAAGCATGACGGACGCTATTGCATATTTGATTGCACACAGGAAAAGCCGTCAGGACCGACTCCCTATTAGGGAGGAGGGGACCGGCGAGGAAGCCGCTCCGTCTCTCGATCTCTCTTTCGTGGGAGAGCCGTGGTGGCCCCTTGTGGTGCCGGGCACGCCCCAGGGAGAACCAACGCATATCTCTCGGCGCTGGTTCGAGCTGTGCGCGATCACGGAGGTGATGCGCGAATTGAAGTCCGGCGACCTTTGCATCCCCGGCAGCGACCGCTACAGCGATTTCAGAGAGCAGTTCGTGAGCGAAGAGGAGTGCCTTCGGAACCTGGCATCGTATGGGGAGCGCTCCGGCATGCCCACTGAGCCGAAGGCCTTTGTCGCCGCCTTGCAAGGCAAGCTGGAAAAAGCGGCGCGCAAAGCAGATCAAGCATTTCCAGAGAACGAATATCTGCGCATCGAAAAAGGAGAGGCGATCCTGAAGCGTCTCCGGCGCAGCCCAGACCCCGCCGGTCTTCGATCGTTTGAACGGCTCTTGAAAGATCGAATGATTCCGGTCGGCATTCTCGACGTCCTCGCGGACACCGAAGAGTGGCTGAACTGGACAAGGCACTTCGGTCCGATCTCAGGCCATGACAGCAAACTAGCCAATCCCGCCGAGCGGTATCTTGTGACCACCTTCTGCTACGGATTCGACTTCGGTCCGACACAAACGTCGCGATCGATACGTGGCCTCGACCGGAGGCAAGTGGCCTTTGTTAACCAGCGACACGTCACCGAAGACAAACTGAATGAGGCCATCGCGACGGTCATCAACGGGTACAACCAGTTCTCGTTGCCGAAGATCTGGATGCTGGGCAAACATGCCTCGGCCGACGGAACCAAATGGGATCTTCACGCCCAACCTCATGTCCGAATATCATCTGCGGTACGGCGGTTATGGAGGGATCGGCTACTATCTGGTTTCCGACATCTATATCGCGCTTTTCTCCCGGTTCACCACCTGCGGCTCATGGGAGGGGCACAACATTTTGGACTATCTCGTCGAGAATGATTCGGACGTGCGGCCGGATACAATCCACGCCGACACGCAAGGCCAGAGCGCGGCGATCTTCGGGCTCGCGCACCTGCTCGGCATCCAGCTTCAGCCCCGGATTCGCAACTGGAAAGGACTCAACTTCTATCGCTCCAAGCCCGCACTGCAATACGAACACATCGATCTCCTGTTCTCGAAGACGATCGATTGGAACCTCATCGAGACCATGCTGCCGGAGATGCTGCGGGTCGCGGTATCCATCGGAGCCGGCAGGATCAAGCCCTCGACCATTCTCCGGCGCCTGGCAACTTACTCGCGCAAGAGCAAACTCTATTTCGCCTTCCGGGAGTTGGGTCATGCGGTCCGGACAAGCTTTCTACTCGAATATCTCTCTGATGTTGAGTTGCGGCGACTGATCCAGTCCGCAACAAATAAGAGCGAACGCTTCAATCAGTTCGTTCAGTGGGTCGCCTTCGGAGGCGGCGCACTGGCCGCCGAAGGCATACGCGACGAGCAGCGCAAGTTCATCAAGTACAACCATCTCGTAGCTAACTTGTTGATCTTTCACAACGTCGTGACCATGAGCAAAGCACTGGAACAGCTCGCGGCAGAAGGACATGCGCTCGATACCGAACTCATCGCGTCTTCCAGTCCATACCAGACCGAACATCTCAATCGCTTCGGGGGCTATGCTCTCAATCGAGACCGGGTTCCAGAACCCCTCGACAGCGTTCCAGAGTTCAGAATGCCACCTCACGGTGAAGCGATAACCCTCACAGCCCAGGTCGCAGTGTGACAATCCAACACGAATCCTTACCGTAGGTGTAACCCATAAGAAGAAATACCTCTGCTTAACACTTCGCTTTCGCTATCACCGCTCAAAAAGAATATACGAATATGATAATATTCATCCATGCAAGACTCATTGCGTCGATTCAAGGCCGACATCTTTCAAGCGCTCGCTCATCCAACTCGGATCGCCATTCTTGAGCTCCTGAGCAGTGGCGAACTCTCCGCCGGGACATTGATAGAGAAGCTTGGAATGGAGCAGGCAAATGTTTCTCAGCACCTCGCGGTGCTGCGTGCAAAACAGCTTGTTTCCAATCGCAAGGCCGGAAATCAGGTGTTCTACTCGGTTCGAGACCCCATCATCATTCAGGTTTTGAGTTTGATGCGCACCTATTTCCATGTCCACCTCAAGGAGGCCTTGGGGATGCTGGACGAGATGGAGAAGCCGCTGGAAACTGTCCGATGAGATCTTCGCAGCAGTGGCTTCCGCGCTCTATAGAGTGTCTGCGCGGCTACACGGCCCGGCAATTTACGCAGGACCTGATCGCAGGATTCACGGTTGGCCTGGTTGCACTTCCCTTGGCGATGGCCTTCGCCATTGCGTCGGGCGTGCCACCGCAGGCCGGTCTGTACACGGCCGTTGTAGCCGGGTTCCTGATTTCAGCGTTGGGCGGATCGCGTACTCAAATCGGCGGCCCCACGGGAGCCTTCGTCGTCATTGTTGCTGGCATTGTCGTGAAGTTCGGCCTGGGCGGTCTGGCACTGGTCGGAATCATGGCGGGCATCCTATTGCTGTTGATGGGGATCACTGGCCTGGGAACTGCCGTGAAGTACATCCCACGCCCGGTTACGATCGGCTTTACCAACGGCATCGCACTGCTCATCGCATCCACTCAGATCAAGGATTTTCTCGGCGAGAAGACTCCACCCGTTCCCAGTGAGTTTCTGGCGCGGATTAGGATGCTGCTCCACTATGTCGGAACCACACGATGGCAGACCGTTGCAGTCGCCACAACTTCGCTTGCCGTTATTTTGCTGTGGCCACGGTTGACTAAGCGAGTACCTGGTTCGATCGTGGCCCTCTTGTTGTCAACGGTTGTGGTGGTTGGCTTTCACTTACCAGTCGAGACGATCGGCAGCAAGTTCGGAGGCATTCCGCAGGGCTTTCCTCACTTTGCGCTGCCCAGTTTCCAAGCTGCACACATTCTGCCTTTGCTTCCGTCTGCCTTTACCGTCGCGTTGCTCGCGGCGGTCGAGAGTTTATTGTCAGCAGTCGTTGCCGACGGAATGAGCGGAGATCACCACAACTCGAATGTGGAACTGGTAGCTCAAGGAGTTGCGAATATAGTCTCTCCTCTGTTTGGAGGCATACCTGCAACGGGTGCGATCGCTCGCACGGCAACGAACATCCGCTCTGGCGCACTTACTCCGGTAGCGGGCATGGTCCACGCGCTCACGCTGCTTGCAATCCTTCTGGTTGCCGCTCCCTTGGCCCGCTTTGTTCCGCTGGCAGCTCTTGCCGCCGTGCTGTTCGTCGTGGCCTACAACATGGGAGAGTGGCGAGAAATCGGAACTATTGTTCGCTTGTCGAAGACTGACATCGCGGTCTGGATCACAACTTTTTCTCTGACTGTGTTGGCCGACCTGACCGTAGCCGTAGGGGTCGGTATGGCCCTTGCTGCGCTCCTCTATATCTACCGCATTGCCGAGACTACGACCGTGGAAGCTGTCACCCCCGAGTATCTGGAGGACGGTCAGGCGCACATTCTGCAGGACAAGGACATTCCCTCGAATGTGACCATTCTGCGCATTCATGGCCCGTTCTTGTTTGGCGCGACCGAAAAATTGGCAAATGCGACGAGGAACCTGACCAAACTTGGGGATGTGGTGATCCTGCGTCTTCGAAACATGACGGCTCTCGATGCGACCGGCATTCATGCCCTTGAACAGTTCTCCGAGCGCCTACACAAAACGGGTAAGACTCTTCTGCTCTGTGGGGCTAGAAATCAGCCATCACAACTCATCTCACGCTCAGATTTCCTGAAACGCGTGGGACCTGAGAATGTACTGCCCAATATTCAAGCGGCCTTGGCTCGCGTCAATGAGATTCAAGGAGATTTTGAAGGAATCGGCCGAGAGTTAGCACTCGAGATGGAGCACCGGCCGCTCTAGCAACGTGCTCTAAGCCGTGCAGGTAACTCCAGGAGGAACAGTGCAAACCTTACTTAAATTGTTAGCCCATATCGCGAAATCATTCGGAATATCGAGCCCCTCTGATAATGCGCGCAACTCCACTTCGTGGAAAGAGAAGCAGCGCACGCCAACTTCGACTTCTCCCGATAAGCCTTCGCTTAATAAACCACGCTGAGCGGATATGTCCCTTCAAAATGCAGCGTTAGTCTGCGGTGAAGTCCAAAGAGATTGGATCGAGGTCAAATGCCAGATATGGGACAGGCTCATATTGCTTATCGCCAGCAAAGGCGAAGATTTGCCGAGGTCGAACCGTTTGTATATGAAGACGGGGACAGTGTGACCTTGCAGTTTCAGATTGGCGAGATCCAAAGTGAGATGTTAGCCAGCGACCCGGATTTTTTGGTGCTTTCGTATACCCGCACGATGATGGCTTTCCTGCTCTTTAATAGTGAACCCAAGCGCATCGCCGTGATCGGGCTTGGCGGCGGGTCGATGCCGAAGTGGTGCTACCGCCAACTTCCTGCTGCGCATATCACCGTCATAGAGATCAATCCTAAGGTCGTCGCCCTGAGAGATCAGTTTTACATCCCGGTTGACGACGATCGGTTCCGCGTTATCTGTGGAGATGGAGCGGACTATATTGCTGGAACTTCGGGCTCGTTGGAGGTGCTGCTCGTGGATGGATTTGACACTCATGGGCAGCCGCCCCAACTCTGTTCACAGGAGTTCTACGACAACTGTGATCGTGCGCTTGCTCCCGATGGTGTGCTAGTGGTGAATCTTTGTGGGCTCGAAGACAGACGCTCAATCGAGCGAATCCAAAGAAGTTTCGATGATCGCGTGCTTGTCGTCATTCCTGAAGGTGGGGAAAACAAGATCGTATTCGCAATAAAGGGAGAACGTCTCTGGATAAGAGACGAGCCTACGAGCGAACTCGTAGACAAATTGCGGTCGCGGCACGCTCCGTATCTGATTAAGGCCTGACAATCGAGCGTTCCGGGGACTTGCCTGGATTGTTCGATCAGAGGACACGCACCATATGCAATAGAAGGGCAGGCGGAATAATGACTTTCCTCAACATCGCTCTCGGTTGGTTCATGGGATTCGCGTTCGGCGTAGGTTGTGCGCTAGCGGTCTTATACTCCATCTACAAGGGTGGTTATCGCAAATCGATCGATGAATCTATGATGGAGCCGCAGCCAGAGACTTATCGAAGAGCTTTCGCTAAAGCGCAGGCACAGCGTTCTAGGACACGCGCGATAGCGTAGTCCCGGATAGTCGACAACTCGGAAGTGGCTCCAGCGACGATCAAAGAGTTTCATAACAGTTCCCCACCGGTGTTTCCGACCCGCGATAGATGAAACGTGCAAGCGTGTTGGTGTAGAGTGTTTCGCGTCGAGGGCATAGAAGTCGGTATGAGATTGGTGCGCATCAGCCCGTGTAACAGTCGGACCCGGAACCCCTTGAGCACCCCGGATTGTCGCCACGGGCAGTTTACCGCCCCGGAGTACGCTTTCTAGATTTCTCCGATCGGGGCTCCACGCCAGCGGCGCAGAGGAGGAGCGATGGAACTTCTGCATCCGCATTGCGCTGGTCTGGATATTCACAAGGAGACGATGGTGGCCTGCGTTCGTCATTTGAGGAGCGGCAAGGTGACGACAGGAATTAAGACGTTCAAGACAACCACCGAGGAACTGATAGCCCTCTCCGATTGGCTTGCAACGGAAGGTTGTACGCATATCGTCATGGAAGCCACCGGCGTCTACTGGAGGCCGGTCTGGCATATTCTCTTCGACGGCGAGTTCGAATTGGTGCTGGCTAATGCGGGCCACGTCAAAAATGTGCCGGGGCGCAAGACCGACGTTAACGACGCCGTCTGGCTAGCCGAGCTCATGGCCCATGGACTGGTCAAGGCGAGCTTTGTGCCCGACGAACCAACCCAGCAAATGCGCGATCTGCTGCGTACCCGCAAGCAGTTCGTGCGCGAGCGCAGCAGTCATATTCAGTGCATCCAGAAGACGCTGGAGGACGCCAACATCAAGCTGGATTTGGTGGTCACCGATGTTCTGGGTCTCTCTGGCCGCCGTATCCTCCAGGCCCTGATCGCTGGCCAGACCGTCCCCCAGGCACTAGCCGCACTGGCAGATCGGCGGATTCACGCCACCTCGGCGCAACTGGAAGCGGCGTTGCGCGGCAGGGTGACGGATCATCATTCGCTTTATGCTGAAGCTGCATCTGGATCAGATCGATGCCCAGGACGCGGCCATCGCTCGCATCGATAAGGAGGTCGACGGCAACGTCGAACCTTTTCGGGTC
>Ga0193753_10000156_pt1 | contig 63823 bp, 103 predicted proteins | sample H1c2metaG_FD_144925 | JGI IMG/M metagenome (GOLD analysis project Ga0193753, IMG submission 144925) | Soil microbial communities from a riparian zone of the East river system, Colorado, United States - H1c2 | ecosystem: Environmental > Terrestrial > Soil > Riparian zone | place: USA: East...
AGGTCACACTATGAGATCCGGAGTTTGACCTTGTAGAAGTCTCTCTGCTTTTACTCGTCCAAGTTCTTCATACGAGATGATGCGAATATTCCCGGGAATTCTCCAGTGCTCCCGAAGTTTTTCTTTCTCGTAGCGAGTTTTCTCGACGAGGGCGGCCGGGAGAATGAGAATAGGGCGTACCGAATCTAGGACATAGGGTGCGAGGAGAGATATCAGAGTCTTCCCGTACCCCACGGGAATAGGACCGAACAACCCCCCGGTTTCCGCTAGCTCTATGAGTGCCTGCGCCTGTATTGGTTTGAGGGTCCACGTACCTCCAGGAGTCTTAAGGACGGCGGTGAGTTCTAGCGCGAGTGCGGCCCAATCTCTCTCGGTGCGACGAGGAAGAGCAGCTATACGACGGAACTCGGCAGTAGCAGAAAGCGACGATTTATTGAACATTACGTCACCGGGGAGGCGTAGCAAGGGATCCATAGACCAACGACATCCCAAGAATACACCGTGCCATTTCCCCCACCGTCGGCCATCTTGCAGAGGCTTTCCAGATGATCTGAATACAGGGTGACACTCTTGACTACGAAAAAGAAGGACAGGCGGTACGAAGGAAGAAGGGTTATCGAGGGGACTTCCGAGATCTCCGAAGGCTCCCACCCCGCTGCTAGGTAGTCTAGGCTAATGGCCTGAAGGATGTCGATATCTGCGCTCATGAAGGTTCGGTCACCTACGGCAAGAATATACACCGACGGCTGGCTATGAAGGATGGGGGTCATTTATTACTTTCGGGGTGACGCAAAGAAAAGTAGCCGTCCAAGGATTCGAGACCTCTTACGATCTTCTCCGCGCCCTTGACGCTAATGTATACATCGATACTGTTCCACTTGCGATAACAGAACACCATCCCTTTGCCTCGGTCCCGAGAATCGAAACGGACCCGGGCTGTACCGAAAGCAAAAACCCTGCGATCGATGCCCCCCTGTCCGGACAGTACCGCTAGGATGCTCTGTACAAAAGGAAAAATGGCTTTTGCCCGTAGAAAAAAGTCCTCCTTCTCTCTTAGAACGGAATTCCCAAATGTAAGAATAACGCCGTCCTTGGCCTGCTGTACTTCTAAGGATGTGTTGTGACTGCCACGGATTTTCATCGCGACACCCGGACAACCTCTAGGGCCGTCGAAACAAGGGCAGAGAGTACAGCCTGACCCTCCGGAGTAGAGGAACAGAGGTAGAGACTGTCGAGATTAGCTGCGTTCACGAGCTCTTGGGTCACCTTGCTGAGACGGCCGGTGCCCTTCCCGTACTCGATCTCCCGGTAGTCTGAGACACTGGCGGCTTCGTTGATTTGTTGCTTGGCCTCCGCGATGAAATCATCGGCCTCTTCAATCTCTCGGCTCGGGCGGCAGTCGATGTAGAGGACATACCCCTCGGGGGCAGGCCACTCCGCTGCCGCCAGCACGCTGGGAATATCGTCTTCTGGCGCTTCCTGAGACACTGCCCCGCTTTCAACTGCACGAGCTTCTTCCACGGTGTCCTGAGGGGCGCTAAATTCCGGGGCCTTGTCTGCCACGATCTGCGCCTTAGTCCGGCGGGTTTTCTTGGCTTTCGGGGGCTCTGTCGAGATTTCAATGGGCGCAGGGATGTCCACTTCGGAGGCGGCCACTGCGAACACACTCTCCGGAGGGTTGATTGGGCCATATCCAACAGACAGAAGAGTAGTTTCAGGGCCGTATCCTAGGTCGTCCGCAGTCACCCCCCCGCCTTCGCCCTCGGCCGCCTTCTCGTCCTTTAGTGCTTCGAGCTTTGCCGACGCTACAGGGAACTTTTCACTGGCCTCTGCCTTGGCGGCTGCGAGTTCTTCAGCGCGCACCTCTTCTCTAATGGCAGGCACCGGAGTAGGGCTAGCCGTGGTAGCGGGGGTTCCAGCTGCCTGTCGTGCTCTGAGCTTTTCGAGGATACTCATATCGGGGATTCCTATGTGTGGGGTATTGAGAGTGAAGAGACTCTTGCGGAGGTCCACGGGACCGAGGTTGCATCTGCCCTGGTACGGACAACCTCCGTAAGAGCGGCACATTGTAGGAGTGGGCTCCAAAGCCAGCGGGTTACTCACGGTACTATGTGTATGAGAGATCTCCTTGGCAAGAGTAACAAGTGAAGAAAACTCTAGGGCCGCGTGCTCCTTCGTGAAGGTAACGGTAACAGGCTGTGCAGTAGGATTACGGGTTCGAAGGTAGAGCCATGTCGCATCGATAGCATCTACATTGGACTCCTCTATAGAGATGTGCGCGTAGATTACCGCCTGCGGGTCCCTGAGGAGGGTAGTCTCAGTCTTAGCCCATCGGAAATCGCTGGTAGTCTTGTAGTCGTACACCGCGACGCCAGGAAGGAGTAGATCCCTGTAGCCATTGAAGATGAGGTTGTTACCCGGCACCCGGTATTCGAAGGGGACCTCGGTCTGCGCCGCAGCCAGAGGGGGGAGATGCGCAAGGGCCTCTGCGGCGATGTATGCAGCCTTGCGCGGAGTCCCATCATGGTTATCGTAGGCCCATGCCCGCTTTGTCTGTACGTACTCCTCTAGTAGAGCATGCACCTCCGTGCCGAGTGCGGCAGCGGGATGAGGATCCGGATAGATCTTAGCTATATACTTCCACGCCCACTTTCGTTTGCAGTCGTTCCAAGCATTGATCTGTGAGGCGCTGATCTTGTAAGGTTTTTCGCTGTCGGACATCCCTACGTGTACCATGCCGAGGCCTTGACTGCAAGGCGAACTAAGCTTACTATAACCGTCTACGCTTGCCCAAAGGACCCATGAATAACGAGGATATCGCAGTACTTCACCTCCGAGATGTCGATACAATGAAGGAGGGACGTCGATGATGTACCCCCTCTCAGTATCTCCTAGCATCGCTAAAAAAAGTGCCAAGATCACCGATTACATCGAGTGCACCTGGGAGGATTTCTGCGCCATAGAAGCAGCTCCTGATGGTAAGGCCAAAGAAGAGTACGAACTCCTCTATCCCGCGCGTTTTGAGAATTCCTATCGCACCGATGATAACGCCCGAGATCTATGGGCCGCCCGTATAGATGTCGACCAGCGTCATGTCACCGAGGAGGAGCTCCGGAAGGCGCTCACTCCCTTTAAAGCGGTGGCCTGGACATCCTACAATTCTACTCCCGAGGCCCTGCGGTGGGCCGTCTGGGTCGTCTTAGATAGGACTCCGGCCTATAAGGCGGAGTACCAGGCCACCGTGCGACGCCTAGTGGAGATCATCCCCGGAGCATCCAAGGGTCAAGCCGATATGTCCCGGCCCCGTGTGGTGCCAGTCGACCGACCCGGTTTCCGTAAATTCGTGACGGATGGCTTTCCTCTGGCGGTTGCCTTGGTGACCAAGGAACCCGCGCATCAGAAAAGCGAGAACCCTCTATGGGAGAGGGCAGGGAAACCCGACATCCAGAAGGCCAGGGAGATCCGCCGCACACAGGGCTACCCTCCACAGGGGGAGCAGTATGACCTCTCCCGCCTCCTCGCCCGGGCGTTGGTAGATGCGGGCTACGATGAGGGAGATGCCTGCTCTATGGTGTCTGCAGACGGAGATTACGACACTGCTTGGATCGGCCCCGTGCAACGCTCGGCTGTCGCAGGAGGGGAGTCGCTCAAAAGGTATTGGCCGGCCGCGGAGGAGTTCCTCAATGCTCTCGGGATCGAGAGATATGGCACGACCTCCGCTAAAACGCTCATCGCTGCCCTCCGCGCTCGTGAGGCGGTGGTGGAGACACCTGCAAAGCCCGGACATGAATATACGTACGACCCTTCTTTCGTCGTGAATGGGGAGGTCGAGAGCGCCTCTCTTCATACGGTAACAACGACACTGATCTCCTCCGCCGAATGGCAGAACGTCCTCAAATGGAACGACTTCTCCAACCGACCGGAGGCTCACGGCCCTCCAATGAAGCTCGATGCAGAGCAAGATAAAGGGGTGTCGAAAAACGATATCACCCTTATCCGGCTATGGTTTGCATGGAGACACGGCATGAAGGTGCGAGAAGAGGATTGCCGTGCGGCGATCTACACGGCGACCAAACGTAACCACTATCATCCGGTGCAGATCTGGCTGAACGCCCTCCCCGAAGCAGATCCCCGTATCCTGGATGGCCTGGCAGGTCGGTTATTCGGCGCTAGCGATCCTCTCGAAGAGGTCTTCCTACGGAAGTTCCTCGTGCAAGCCGTCGCGCGGATCATGCGGCCCGGTTGCCAGGCGGATAGTGCCCTCACGCTCTATGAGGAACGCGGCGGCATGAAAAAGAGCACGTTCGTGCGTGTACTCTTCGGGGAGGCCTGGATGGCTCCGTTCGGGAAGATGAAGCTAGGGGAGATCGAGACCAGTAGGAAGCTCCTAGGGAAATGGGCGTTTGAGATCGCAGAGATGGCTGCGATGCGGGACAGCCAGGTGGAGGACATCAAAGCATTTTTCACTACAACGTCCGACCACTTGCGGGATATGTGGGACCCCAACTACTGGGACCAGCCCCGACAGTGTGTGTTCGTGTGCACAACTAACGATAAGCAAATCCTCAAAGACGAAGCCCACGAGCGGAGATTTTGGATCATCGACGTGAAGCAGGTGATCGATATCGAATACCTTGAGGCTAACCGAGATGCCATCTGGCGAGCCGCGCTCGATCTCTACAGAGCAGGGGAACAGTGGTGGCTTACCAACGAAGAAAAGGAACGGGCGAAGATCATACTAGAAGGGTTCCGAGAACAGCCGGACCCGTGGCATGAAGCTATCGAAGACTACTGCTCCGGCAAGGAGTATGTCCTGTCGTCCAAGATGTTCACCGATCTCTTCGCCGGCACCGGAGGGGGGATCGAGAAGTACGGAGTGAAAGAGCAGAGACGGATCTGCATTTCCCTGAAAAGGATGGGCTGCGTCTCCTGTACGATGAGGACAGGGGATAAGGTGATCCGAGTGTGGCGGATGTCGGATAAACTGAGGTCTCAGGCTTCTCCCCAGCCCGAACCCAAACTCAGGCTGGTTTTACCGACATCTCATACATCTGCCTAGACGTCCGAAGAGATAGACTTCATGAAGGCCCGGCTAATCCCCGGGCCTTTTTCTTTGGTTGCCCTCCATAACGGGAGGTGACGGGTGGTCGTCGGAGTGGTGTTACAAATCTGAGCTTATTTTCTCGGGGTTGTATCTCTGTAACATGTGTAATATATATTTTTTATAAAGTATATATATTATAGTAGTAGTGGGGAGGAGGGTGAGGGCGGGGAGCGCGGTGGTGGAGCGTGGGGGGGGGGCAACGGACCCTTCTTATGTTTATTACGTGTTACAGCGTTTCAGTGAGCTACACCCTAAAAACAAGCCGTAGCGTAAACCACCTACATGACCTGGACGCGTTACGGGGGGCGTGACAAACTGCCTACCGTACCTTCCTAGCGTATAAGTTTGATGCACCTGTATAAGTTAAAACTCTTCGGCCGACCTAAAATTAGCTTTTGGAAAACTTAAAAATTCTAAAATTACGGAATCCGTTCTGGGTGGATTCTGTACCTCGTTATGGCAACTCGACGACCCTGTCTTGACACTTACTCTTGGAATGGCCATCCTCAGAGTAGAGTGAGGACATCATGACCGAGTGGCAGATTATCTTCGTGTACATCATCCTGGTACTATGTGTGTTCTTTGCCGGGTTCTGCGTAGGATGTGCGTGGTGCTGCTCGGGTAGGGGCGGTAGAAGGTGACGCAAGACTTGCATAAATATCTGGACACGGCCCTCGATATATCGTAGCGTAGTGTCATGGCTCTTGTGCATCTTAGCGAAGTCCTCGACATCCTTTCTACCCGGACGCAGGCACCATCTATCCTGGGGGCGCAGCTCGAAGGGCTCGAGGTGGGGGACGGCAGAGTAGATCGTTACGAGAGCGACCCTCCTCATGTAATAGAGGAGGTGCTGCATGTGGCCGGAGTCCTTCGGTGCATCCAAGCTCTACGAGAAAACGGACCCCCACGGGACGACAAGTGGAATACTCTATACCCTGCGCTCGCACGTACCAAGGACCGCTTTCGCTCGGTCGGTCGGTATGTAGGGATGGGGTATCTCATCTCCGCTGTCCTGACCGTATATTCGGAATTCGGCGTGCGGGAGCCTACGCGAGGTCTCCTTTCTCTGCATCGTTGGTTATCCTCTCAGGCCCCGGTCGCCTACCCGCCGCTCAAGGGTGATTATGAGGCGCAAGTCGCTGGGTTCTCCGAGAGTACCGCCGCCAAGCGAGAAGTCTCTGAGCTCTACGCAGACGCACTCCTCGCCGCAAATAAACATGTACAGAGCTGGAACGCCCCTAATGCCCTCCGAAAGTAGACCGCCCTCCCCTAAATGGGTTACCCTCGCGGAGGCCGCGAAGTATACCGCTATCCCTCATCGTACGTGGCGGCACTGGTGCGCTACCGAAAAGGCCCCGGCCAAGAGGTACGGTAGGGCGTGGTACTTGGATATCGCAAGCTGTCTCAATGATGAAGAGGGCAATCTGAGAGACTATGCTCTCCAGATTCTTGACAATGTCTCTCAGATCGAGAGCTGTAAGGAGGTAGCAGGCACCTGGGTTATCGTCGTAGGCCCGCGTATCGGCAAGCGTATCGGCAAGAAAGTGCCCTGAGCTCCTGAGGGTATATGAGAGGGAAGCGTTTATCGCAGGGCGTGTCCCACCGGTTCACGGACCGGTCCCCTCAACCACTATTCGACGGGTCCTCGGGACCCGTGCAACAGACTCCGCTCTCTTCTACCTGAAAGGACCCGGTGAACAATGGCGAAAAAGTACGACAAGACGGTTCTTGAACCCAAGCCTAAGGCTAGTGGTAAGATCGTAGATGAGAGAAATTCGACCATCCAGGCAGCGGCCGATAAGATGCGCAAAGAGCAAGCGAAGGCCACCCCCAAGGCCCCTAAAGGTAAGAAGTAATGCCCCTCAAGGCTGGCAAGTCCAATGCAGTGAAGAGCGAGAACATCAAAGAACTCGTGAAGTCGGGGCGTCCGCAGAAACAGGCGATCGCCATCGCCTACGAGAAGGCCCGCGAGAGCGGCAAATCCAAGGGCAAGAAATAGCCATGGACCCCCAGTCAAAACCTTGCACCTGTTGTGCGATGGCTCGAGAAGGTATCCCTTCGGACATCTCTTTTTTGACGGGGGCGGCTCTGGGCATCCTGCATCTCGGCCATAGCGCTCCTCTCCCCTTGTGCGAAAAGCACGCGGCTCTCACGCTCGAGCAACTTCGGTGGCTCGCGGGGCAGCTGGACATTACTCTCGCACCCCCCGCCGACCCCAAAGACTCGGGGCCTCAAGTCAACGTCCTTACTCCTAAGGGTACGGTGCTCTCATGATCGCCTACGTCAAAGTAGAGCAACAGGGTCGCCATTGGACCGCTTCGTTTCCGGAGTATCCTGGGAAGTTTGCAAACGGCTTTACCCGAGTGTCGGCCATCCGCTATGCCAAGGATGCCCTCGAAGCTTGGATGAGTGAGCAGCTCGATAAAGGCGTGGTCCCTGTGGCTGCTCCGGTGTCGTCCGACGACCTTGAAGAGGTCAAGCTGTCTCAGGATATCGGAGTACGCGTTCACTCTCTTACGGTCCGTGCTAGCGCACCCCGCGCTAAGTTCCCCGGTACGTGATGAGCGAACCGGAGAAGACCCTCGAAGAGCAGGTAAAAGAGTTCCTTGCCGCAGTCGATAAGTACTGGCCGGAGGATGCCTCGACGAATATCTTCGCCGGCGATCCAGATTCTGATGACGAGAACGACGGCCGGGGCCGAGACTGATCTTCTTTTGTTACCTTCACACTGCCGATCGGCGAAATGCGTAGCACGAAGGATACAATCCAGCCTCTCGGGATGATCAGCGACCCACATATACCTGCGCGCTGTAATCTTCGCGGACCGCGGCGCGCGCGGACTGGCAAAAGCTGAACCATTCAGACGCCTCGCAGATGACGTCGTAGCTCTCCGGCAGGAACCGAGCCGCATACTGGTCGCGATCATCGTCGTCGCTGTAATCTCCACTGAGCTCAACGAGTACATCTCCAGGCCGAATGTTGAGGCTGTACATGAGGACGTATCGCTCAAGATCTTCGAGCCTCGAGCAGCAACTGATTCCGACCGGCTGCGTATCAGCCGACTCGTCCGACGCAACCCATCCGTCTTTGCGGCTATGGTCAAGCAGAGTTTCGAGGCTCTCGTCGCGTGAGTGGATTCGGTACGCGCTGCTCATGTCACTCATAGTAGGCCGGATACCCGGCCTGTCAACTGCCAAACGCATTGCCGTAGAAAAGTAGTACATGCGCTCGATGATCACGCGTGAGACCCGGCTCAGCGAGCTTCGACAGATAGTACGCGATCAGCGTTCTACCGACGAACGCGACGGTGTGCGTGTGGTCAAAAGTATCCAGCAAAGCCTTGCCGCCGAGGGAATCGTCTGCTCCGAAGAACTCGTACGAAAGGCCGGCGAGAAAGTCCGTAGGTAAGTGGCCAGGCAGGGCCTCAGTCACACCTTTAACTAATCAGCTACCCGCGCGCATAAAATGAGCTATAAAACGAAGCCATTGCCCCCTGGCACGCCCGAGAAGGTGGCGAGGGTGAGGCACTTGATGAAGCTGATGAGTAGCGGCGGCTACTATGGGCGCAATACTTGCTTTGACCTGGCTGAAGAGTGGGGAATCCACTGGACGACGGTGAGGGACGATGCGGCTGAGGCTGGTCGATTTCTGCAGCTGACTCCGGAGGAGAAGGAGCAGCGTAGGGCTGAGCTTTCGGGTTGGGCGTCTAAGGTGGCTGAGCTGGCGCTGAACACACCGAATGTGATCACGGGTCTACCGGACTACAGAGCGGCGCTTGAGGCTAACCGGCTATGTGCGATTTGGCAGGGCATCAGCGATAAGGTCGAGGCAGATCTCAACTCCTCTAATGGTCCTAAAGAGCCTGTGAAGATCGAGATAGTCCTCGCCCCCGAAGAAAAGTCTTGACCTGGTTGCTAGGTACCGTAGCATAGAGGTATGCTGCGCGCTATCCTTTGTGTCGTTATCTGCCTAGTTCTCCTCATCTCTGTATCTACTGAGGCTAAGACCGATCGCTGCACTCCTCCTGCCGGGCTCGTCTCATACCGAGCTACAGTGCAAGAGCCTGTAAGCCTTACGCCTCAGTGCAGAGCATTGCTTTCTTCGTACGCGAAGAATGTCACATTCCCCTTTGAAGACGGTGTATTCCGCGGGCGTGGCGACACCGCCGTTTCTCCTGATCGATGCCGGTATGCTATCGAGAGCAAGAAAGAGGACTTGGTTGTCGCTTTTTCTTTTGATGAATCATGGACTAAGGGCGTAGGTATCATCATCGACGGCAGCGTGGATGGCGGTTGCAGCTTCCCCTTTACCTTTTATCGCAGTCTCTAACGTCCCGGATGCAGGTAGACTTCTCCAAATCGCTGGCTCAGAGCCAAGCCTTCCGTGCTCTCAATCCGGGGATGACTATTTGCCTCGCGTTCGGACGAGGGGTGGGCAAGAGCACCTGCCAGCGGCTCTTTTGGTACATCCTTCTCGCGAAGGCCGATGCAGACCTAAAGAGCGGGGCGGCTCCTCACAAGATCCGGGTTCGCATCGTGATGTTGATGCCGACCCTCAAACAGGCGAATCGGACGCACGCGGATAACTACTTTGCGGAGCTCGCGCCTGATGGTGATTGGGGCTTCCTTGGCGCGCGTCTCAACAAGACTACGCTCAAGGCGACCTTCCCTAGTGGAAGTTGGATCCAATGGGTCTCGGCTGACAACGCCAACGACAACCGAGGCCTTCGCTGCGACTACGTCTCTATAGACGAATGTGACGACATCGATCCAGAGATCTTCTACGGCATCTGCCTCCCCTGGCTCTCAGAGCCGCACAGCAAAAAGATTACAGTCTTTTCAGGCACCCCCCGGCGCGGACGCTACGGCCTCCTCTGGAAGGCATATCGCGAACTCCCCGCTAACGATCCAGAAACCTGCCGCTCCTTCCACGCAACAGCCTACGACGTCCCGCTCCTAGTCGATCCGAAGATCGTTCAAAGGGCGAAAGATATCACCCCCCCGAGCACCTTCGCCAGAGAGTGGCTTTGCGATTTCGATGCTGCGGAGGGCCTTGTTTATCCCATGTTTTCCGATGAAAACACGAAGTCCGCCTTTGCGAATGTGCGAGGGCAGAGTCGTCCAATCTACGGCAAGTGGGATGACATTCTGATCGGTGTCGATCACGGTTACGAAGACCCCGCGGTCTTCCTCGTGGTTGGTGTCGCCGGACGCGGTAAAGATGCCGTTGCTCATGTCATCTGGGAGTACTGCGAGAGCCATAAGACTATCGACGAGTTGGCGGAGGTCGCCTCCGAGATACATACGCACTATCCCACCGCGAAATGGTATGCGGACTCGAGCAACCCGTCAGCCATTCGCAGCTACGAAAAACGCACTGGTAAGAAGATCAAGCACGCCACTCACAAGATCGAGGATGGCGTCGACATCGTAGCTTCCATGCTGTCCCCCCGCCCCGACGAATTCGGCGGTCGCACTCCTCAGCTCTTTGTGGACCCTGCATGTACGCATCTCATTCACGAGATGGGCATGTACAGGCGTAAGCGAGACCCGAAGAATCTCGAACGCATCCTCGACGACATTGAGGACCGTAACAATCATTGCCAGGATAGTTTGCGCTACTCCGTCTATCACTACTTCGGAAACACCCACGGTCCACGTCACGAGCTCCACGATTACGACGACAGCTAAAGCCCCATGCGCCAGAACAAGATCCAAAATTACGCCATGGCGCAGAAAATCGCTCTCGAGGCCATGTCCCCGAGGGCGCAGTGGCTCGATTTGCTCGATCGTTATTTTCTCGGCACGCAATACGAAGGCCGCCCTGATTATTGGAGCGATAAGGTCCCAGAATGGGAGCGCGCACCTTGTTTTGTCTATCAGGTCGTAGAGGCCGCGATTGACGCTATTCGCACCAAGGTGCTGGGTGAAGGTCGATTCCCTGATGTTACCACCCGCGCCGCGTGGGATAGCAAGGGTCAGCAGATTCCCGAAGAGAACGCAGAAGTCCTTGATCGTGCGCTAGAGGGCTGTTCCAAGCAGGCTCGTTTTCAGGCCGTGTGTAAAGAAGCGCTGGAGATTGCAGCCAGTTGCTCCTCTGTTGCAGTAGTCTTCCGTGTGCAGAATAATCGTCTCTGCCTCGACACCGTGAAGCCGCAATGGTGCACTCCCGAATGGGATCAGGAGACCGGAGAGCTGGTCAGCCTGGAAATCAAGTATCCATACATCGATACTTCGCTCATCGAGCGAGGCCGCGTGAAAGCGCGTGCTATGATGTACAAGCGTGTCATCGACACAGAGAACGAAACTACGTGGGAGCCTGTAGAGATACGTACCAACCATCCACTAGATGTAGAGTTCGGTCCGGTTCGGAGTAAGATCGCTCATGGCTTCCCAGGCTGTCCGGTGCATTGGTATGCCTTCGAGAAAGGCTGCAGCATTGAAGGCCGCTTCGACGGCCATGCCATCCACGAGACACAACTCGGGGAGATCGATGCGCTCAATTTCACGCTCTCGGCCCGCCACGGAGCCGCCCTAAAAGCAGGGCAACCCCAGTGGGTCGAGACCGGCGTAGAGCCTGGGTATAACCCCTCCGAGGGTGGTAGGATGGCGCATCCTCCGATTGCTTCCTCGCCTCTCGGGGGGACTCCGAATCCGAGCACCAACCCGCTCAATGTCTCTGGCTATCTTGCTCCTCACATCCAGAAGGGCGTTCGCAAGAAGGGCGCCGGCTATGTCTGGCAGTATCCCTCCGAGCTCACGAGAGTCGAGATGCACACTCTCCCAGGAGATGCCCTCAAGGCCATCGCTGAGACTGCAGCCGACGAACGGAACAAGATCTTCGAAGCCTTGGGTGTTCAGTTCATCGATCACGAGAACCTCCCTAAAGGAGCAGCCATGTCGGGCACCGCGCTCGACGCCCTACGAGAGAGGTTCATCGCTCGTTGTGATGACATCCGTCAAGACTTCGGCGATGGGTTTATCGTCCCTCTCTACGGCATGATGTTGCAGATGGCGCTCCTAAAAGGGCTGTCTATCCCCGAGTTGGAGAAGGCTCAGAGCATCATCGCTGATTTGGCGGATGTCTGGTCATGGGACTGTCCCCCTCTCGAACTTTCGTGGGGCACATATTCGCAACCCACCGCAGACGAGCAGCAGAAGACGATGACCATGGTCATCTCGGGCATCCAGGCCGGGCTCATCACCAAGCGTGTGGCGGTCAAGATGCTGCGTGGCATCCTGGGGGTCGAAAGCATCGACGACTATCTCGAAGAGCTCCTACACGAATCTGAAGTCACACAACAAGACGAACAGGGCCTCGCACAAGAGAAGTCGGAAGATGCTCACGAGAAGTCTCTCGAGCTGCAAACCAGTGCGTACGAACAGCAACTGAAACTACAGAAGGCCAAGGCACCGAAATGAACTTCCAAAATCTCAAAGATCTTACCTGGAAAGAGGTCGTGCTCTTGCTCGGTCTCATCGGAGGTGTGCTCCTCGCCCGGAAGTATGTGGGCGAAGCTGTTGGGGATGTCTCCCTCATCGTAGTCACAGTCCTCGCGTGGCTGAAGCAAAGCTCGCCTCCCTCGCTTTCTCCCACGCCGGTCCCCCCGGTTGCTCCTCCGAGTGGCTCGTGAAGTACTGCCAAGAGTGCGCACATCTGCTCGCAGAAGACCTTGAGACTTGCCCTCTTTGCGGGGGGCAATCCTGGGGAAACCCCGAGCCTGTTGAAGCGCCCAAGCCGAAGGCCAAGAAGGCTCCTAAATGAAGACTAAAGAACTCCCCCTCGTTGCGACCTATACATCCCCTGCTGCGGCAGGTACCGTTGTGGGTCCTTCTCTGTCGGGCCTCGGACTTTCGCGCGCTGATATCCTCATGGTCGATGCAGTACTCACGGGTGCAACCGGAGGCACGGTCGATGTCTATTTGCAGCGCGCTACGGGCGTCAACGACTGGACCGACTGGGCTCACTTTCCTCAAGTCGCGGTAGCCGCCGCGGCTACCCGCATTACCTTCGCTATCGACGGCGCGGGCACCATATCGATGCAGCCTATTGGCGGCGGTACGGATGCAGCACCCGGTGTCGCTCTAGCGGTGAATTCCTATACTAACGTGATGCCTGGCGGTAATCTTCGCGTCGTCACGGTAGCAGGTGCTGGTACGTCGGCGGGCGCGAGTCAAAAGATCACCGTGACACCCTACACGGAGCGGTTCGGCTGATGGCCATCCAGTATAATCAAGATCTCCGCAGCTATGTGGATACAGATACAGGATTGCGAATTGAAGAGGCAACCCCCGTTGCAGTAGCACCTGCAAAGCCCAAGGCTCCCAAAGCCGCGCCGATCCCTAAAGAGCAGGGCCCTTTCAATGTCATAGGGGCCTCGAAAGCTCGACTCAAGTTCCTGGCAGGGGAAATCAAACGCCTGCGTAAGCTCGAACAAGAGCACACTGAACTCACTCGACTCCTCGATGCGGCGAAGGGCCCAAAGCTCGCCGTTGTTCGTGACATCACTAAACAGCGTTCCGCGAAATAGCGGGCACCCTTTCACTAGCCGGCTATCGGCATGGAGAATTATACATGGCACTTCAATCTGGCACGATCCTCGGCATCACGCTGGTCAGCGGCAACCCGTCTGGCCTTTCGGATGCGACTCCCTCTCAGCGTTTCGACTTTCTCGTGACCGCTAACTTTCCTGCGTTTACGTCCGGCACGGATACGGCGGCTCTCCCCCTCATCGGCGCGGCTATCGCGGCCGAGACCCGCTCGGGCAAGTCCGTCACCTTGCGTGACGGACTTTGTGCAGGTCCCGGACAAGATGCCAATGGCGTCGAAGTCTACACGAACCCCCCGACGGTCTCCGGTGATGGTCTGACGTTCAACTTGACCAATGCAGCTGGCACTGCGCAGACGTCGGTCGCCACGAATATCCCCGTGTCGTTCATCGTTGCAGTTGACTTCGTCGGCTAATAGTTACGGATTCGCACCTCCATTACCGGACGCCGCGGGTTATCGGGCGATAGGAGATAGTTATGGCAGATGTCACTGAAAGCACCATCGTTGAAACCGAAGTTGTGTCTACCGATTCTGATGTTGCTGCTCCTGCAGCAGCTGAGAGCAAAGTAGAACCTACTTGGATCAAAGCTCGTCTTGAACAGGCTGAACGAGCCACGCAAGCAAAGATTCTGAAGGAACTGGGAAGCACCGATTTCGCGGAGGTAAAGACGGCCATGGCTGATCTCGCCGCCCGACGGGAAGCCCAGAAGACTGCAGAGCAGAAGGCGGCGGAACTCGGAGCACGTCTTTCCAGCGTCGAACAAGAAAAGGCTACTCTGGCCGAAGCCCTCAAAGGCTATGCGGCGTCCCAGCTCGAAGGTCTCACCGAGACACAGCGAGAAGCGGTCGTTGAAGTCGCGGGAGAAGACCCAGCTGCGCAACTAAAAGCCATCAAGGTGATGTCTAAAACGTGGAGCGCGAAGCCCTCGGCTGAAGCTCCCGCAGCCAAAGCCCCTGTCGCAAATACCTCAGCGGGAAGGAATGCACCCGCAGCTAACGGCAGCAGTACTCCGCTACCCATCAAGTCTCAATACGCGGCACTCAGGGAAACCAATCCTTGGGCCGCAAGCCGTCTTGGGGATCAACACCCCGACATCTACGGTAAAAAGTAAATCCTCCCTCGGGATATCCGGGGCTCACCCAAAGGTCTAATCACTAATGTCTACGATCAATCGAGCGACCCTCCCCGAGGAGTTCTACGATAAAACTACGGACTTGCTGCTCAAGCAGCCGGAGCCGCAGTACCTGTTTGCACATCTATACATGAACGCCCTCCAGGCGGAGCTCTCTACCCCGGATGCGATCGGTCTCGCGATCGAAGATCGCCAGGTCACTGGCGTGAACGCGGATTACATCGCGTATGACCGAGATCGTCTGAACCTCGCCGCGGCTCTCCCCGGGGAGCTTATGGCCGCCGAGCTCGACTTCTACAAAGCTCCGGGCAACACCATCCGCCTCAATCGCCCCAAATACACCAACACGGTGTACACGGAAGCCAGCCGCCGCATCTCGTCGGGCTCGACGATCAGCACTACACCTACCTCTCTCGGCAGTGAGCAGACCAGCCTGACCCTCTTCCGCTATGCGGGTCCGTTTGATGTCGGCGCAAATGCAGTTGCTCCCTATGCGGTCGAGTCCTTCGATGCGCTTATGGGCGTGCACAAGCTCAGCAAGATCGTGGGCGTGCATCTGCAACGCGACTATCATCGTTTTATCGACGTGAATTTCAGCGGTTTCGGCGATGCTGGTGGAGTGGTCCCGATTTACCCGGACGAGGCTGTTGTCGCAGATTCGGGCATTCCGACGGCGGGCGCATACCCTGCGACGGTCGAACAACTTAGCCGCGGTCAGCAGCTTATGGACGATCTGAACCTCCCGACCCTCGGCGATGGGCACCGCGTTGCGGTCCTCCGTCCGGCGCAATGGAAACAGATCAAGCACGATCCGGAGTACACGGCCCTCAGCTCCTTCCACAAGGAGTTCAACCTGCTTTTCAAGAGCTATGTGGGTACGGTCAGCGGCTTCCACGTCTTCGTTTCGACGACTCTCCCGGCTCCTGTCAACGGCTCCGGCGTCGCTGTTGCGCACGGTCAGCTCCTCGCCCCCGGCGCGTTTATGTGCGGCATGGGTTCGCGACCGCTGGTTCGCTCGGCTTCCGATGACAACTACGGCCTCACCCCGAAGGTGATCTGGGAAGCGACGATGGCCTTTGCCCTCGCCGACAACCGCTTCATCCTCTCGTTCCGTTCGGCCTAAAGAATACAGGATATACAATGGCACTCAGATACAATACCCAGGCTACGTCTGGCAACTTGTCTACTCTCGTGGCGGGTTCGACTGTTGGCGGCGCCGCGGTCAATCTCGGCGACAATACTCGGACGAAAGTCAAGGACCTGTCGGCACTCGTTTCTGTCACTGCGGCTACTGCAACCCTCACGGTTTCGGTCAAGTGGCAGGTGTCGAACGATGCCACCGTGTGGGTCGATCTCGCGAATGGCACCAACAACGCGGCTTCAGTGGTGTTTACTACGGGCACCAGCTCGATCGTCACGAAAGCCATTCCCGCCCCCAGTGCAGTCTTCGGCTGGCGTTTTGCTCGTATCGCTCTCGTGACGGGGGTTGTTACCGGCGCGGTCGGCGACCTGTACGCTCTCGGATATTGCGATCGCAGCACCCGCTCTCTCGACGGCTGATTACTCCTTCTCCTCTTCTCGTACATGTGAGCTAATATGGCATTCAGCGAATCTGATATTGAGCAGATCATGTACGAGATGGGGTACAATCTTCTGACCACCTCGGCGGAGGTCTATGTAGGCATTGTGGCCTTCTTCCGCCAGGTCCTCAAACCTTTCATCTCGATGGGGGCCATCACCTCCTCGAGCACCGTTGTCCTTACTCCTACTAGCCTTCCGACCCCCGTCTCGTTGACGTTGCTGTCGATTGCGGGCATCTCGGTAGGCACGAAAGTCACGGTGGACGTCGACTCCCTGGCGGAGACCTGCACGGTGCAGTCTGTCACGGGGAGTTCGATCACAGTCCTTCTCCAAAAGCCTCACTCGGCCACATACCCCGTTCTGATCCAAGAGACGGGCGTTTACACGAGCACTTCTACCCAAGTGCCCTCGATAACATCTCCGCCTTCCTCCGTGTCGATTACTGTGGCGGATGCTACAGGTTTTGTTGTCGGAGACCGGGTGGTCATCGATACGGATGCGCGTCAAGAGACTGCCAGCATCCAGAGCATCGTTGGTACGACGATGACCTTGCTCCTGAGTAAGGGACATGCAGGGACTTACCCTGTAGCGGTTGCCTCCGGTGAGATGATCATTCGGGGCATCATGCAAAAGCTTCGAGCGATCGCCGATACTCTCGGCGGTGGCGATGGTGCGGGTGGCACGGATGCTTTTAGCGGGGCATTGGCCGGCGCGGGCATCAAGAAAGTGGATGAGATCGAGTTCTTCGGAGGGACCACGAACAGCGGTTCGACCGGAAACTTCGGGGGCAACGCTCTTCAGCAGGTCATCGCGCTTCGCGAATACTGGCGGGACGAGCTCTCATATGCCATCGGCATCGTGCGTCTCAATGGCACTAAGGCCGGAAACGCTATTTCGAGCTATTGACCGACGCCCTCGCATCAGAGGCCTTGCAGGAAACTTCGCCTACGTGAAACTCAACAGGAGGCTTACAGTCGATTGTGAAGTCTGCATTGCCTTTGACAACTTTGACTTCTTTAGGTGCGGTCTTCATGTCGATGCAGACAGTGGTCGTCTTTATGTCTCCGACCATCTCCGAAAAGCGGCGAATCTCTCCTCGGATGATGTAGGTGTTCACCACATACCGGCTATGGTCTTCGATATGGCAATGTGAAGAGAACCATGACTGGACTTCATTGTAGTGAACTCGGCACATCTTGTAGGCTGAAGCCTCTGCCACACGAGCTGCCTGTCCTTCTTCACATACGGCATCATCGCCCGCCTGTTCTTCAAGCACTTGTTGCTCATTCTGAGCCTTCTGAACTACGGCAGCTGCTGCTCGGTCCGTCTTCATCTGCGCGATGTCTGCGCGTTGTGCAGCGAGAACAGCTTCATTCTTCTTTATGATGGCGAGCTTTTCATCCCCTTTGCGCGCCAGGTTCTCTGCAGTAAGCGGAGCCCGCGCCGGCCAGTTCTGCCACGCATGAACCCTCGGAAGAGTAGGTGCCGGTGCTTCCTGCGCCTGGGCGGAGCAGCCGACGAAGAGAGCGACAAGAGAGGCTGCAAAGAGAATCGTTTTCATACTCCTCAAGATATCCCGCTTTCCTTGCGTGTCAACCCCGAGAGATACATAAATGTCCTTCCGAACAGGGTTGCTTGCCAGAGTAGACCGTATCCGGCAAATCCCCCAGCGTCTCGATCTCCGGCAGAACCGCATCTTCATTGTGGTCAGGCAGTGGACCGACCAGCGGGTAGGGCTTGGCACCTATTCCGACAACGTAACGGAGCTGTTCATTGACCATACATATAGGGTCAGAGTGCAACAGATCAACGCTAAGGATGTCGTAGCCAGCGGCGGGCTGCTGACGCAACAGGACGTGAAGGTCGGTCCTTTTACCCCCGAGTATATCACCGGCGGCGTAGCCAAGCTTGTGTTCGATCCTCCTCCTTCCGATAGCGCTACCGAAGTTCTCTTCCACGTCACGGGGCATTCGATGGGTCCGGATGGGCGTTGGTTCAAGCGCCTTTACGACATGTCGATCCGTAACTTTACCAATATGATCTATCTCCAGTCGACCGGCGTGCAAGCGTGAGGTTCATCGATGCGGGTGCGACTCTCGTCGCACTTGAAGGGCTCGAACTCAAGATACGAGCAGCCGCCTATACGGCTCTCGAGGGTGCGGTCAAGGATGGGGTCTCCTCCGCCAAAGAGTCCAAACTCTTCAAAGACGTCACAGGAGCCACAAGGGCGTCCGTTTCGGGTTCGGTTGATAGGTCCACCGCCCGAGGGATTGTCGTCGCAGGAGGCGCCGCCAGGTGGCTGGAATCTGGTACACGGCCGCACCGCATCGAAGCCAAGGGAAAAGCTCTCGCATTTTCGATGAATGGGGAGATGATGTTCCGAAAGGTCGTGGATCATCCGGGCACCGCTGCTCGTCCCTTCATGCAGCAGGCACGGGATCAGGCAGAACGATCCCTCGATTACTATGCAGAGATGTTCATCAATGAGGCCGTAAAATGACAGATTATGCCTCAATCAAAGTAGGGGGACTTCAGACCCCGCTAAATCCCAGCACGACAAATACGCTACTCCGTGATGCGGATCCTGCGCTTTTTTACATGCTGGACTTCTTTTCTGCCATGCTTCGGACGCACTTGGGGGCGCGCTTCGCCGCCCAAGCTGCCAAGGCTGGCATTCCTGGAATTCACTCAGTATTGGGTATGAGTCTGCCGCTCGATCCGGCACCCTGGTTGGCCACCAATCAGCTCAAATTCCCTTTGCTAGCCATCTATCGGACGCAGGACACCGATGATGAGCGCACTCGCATATGGACTCGAGCCCATTGTGATGTGACCGTGAATTACGTTCTGCCTCCTCTTACGGCGGGCCAGGCTGAAATCCTTGCGCCCATCCTCAATGCAGTAAGCAAGGTCATCTCTCAGCGCATAGAGCAGGGAATGGATCCCACCTATACACCCCCGGGTGGCATCCAGGGCGATAGCGCCTGGCAGCTTTCGGGACTCGATCGCATCTGGCTAAAGTCTAGTAAATGGGGCGGATACGATGACGGAGAAAAGCTCTTCTTCCCGGCTTGGACGGGAATTGTGCAGCTTGAGGAACGTTCAGATTTCGTACCTGAGGATTATGAAGATTTCAGCGGAGCCATCGTGAACATCGATCTCAAGGATCATGTAACCGATACGGTTTTGCCTGATGTTGTTGTCATTGATACTAGCGTCGGATAACCCCGGCAAATAACGGAGATTGAATGAAACTTCGCGTTTTGGCGCGCGGTACGGCGATGGTGCCGGATATCGACGCGCAGGAAAACCGTGTCCGAAGGTTTATCGGACGGACCCTCGTACGCGGGGAGTTCTACAAGGATGCTGAGGGCGTCGAGCGCCAGGCAGGAAGCTTCCACCCGGGCACGGAGCCCGTCGAAGTACCAGACCTGCATGAATATGTTCGCTCCGTGAAAGAGGGCGACCTTTGGGCCGCCGATCTCGCAACCGCCGTCCGATGTGGGGTCGTATTTGACCCGAACTTTGGCGAGCCCGCGGCCAAAAAGGCCGCCAAATCCGAAGAAGGATCTAAATAATGGCATCGGCAGATATCGTACTCACTGGCTTGGCGGCTAACGATCCTGTCCCCGGAGTCTACGTCGAAGAAAACTTCGCACAGGGACCCGCGGCAGGGGATTCTTCGCCCCGTGAGGTTCTCCTCATGGGCAACAAGACGTCCTCCGGCTCCGCGGTCGCGGATACTCAGGTCTACGGACCTGACACGCAGGTGCCTCTCCAGACGGAACAGGACTGCATCAATCTTTTCGGCGCGGGCTCCGAGCTTCATCGGATGTTCCGTCGCTTTACGACGATCAATCGCACCACGACCCTCCGAGCTATCGCGGTCACGGCTTCGGCCGGCGCAGCGGCTACGGGCGTCATCACGATTGCAACCGCAGCTACCGGCAGCGGCAATCTCCGCATCTGGATCGGCGATACGGTCATTGATACGGCGGTACTGCAAGGTGACTCCGTCACGTCGGTTGCGGCCTCAGCAGTTCTCAACATCAATGCGCAGACCTTTCTTCCGGTCACGGCAGGCGCGGTGGCGGGTGTTCTCACGCTAACCGCAAAGAACGCAGGACCTCGCGGCAATCTCATCCGCTTCCAGACCGCCATTACATCGGGCATCGGGATGACGGCTACGGGGTCTGCGGATGCGTACATGTCTGGCGGTGCAACGGCGGACTCCAATGCCACGGCCCTCGGCACTATCCTCAGCACCAAGTACTACCGCATCGTCCCCGCGGCGGTGGATTCTACGCAGCTTCTTGCTCTTTGCACGCAGGTCGGCATCCAGGCGCAACCGGTTTCGGGTATGGTCCAACGGGTCATCGCCGGGTCGGTCGATACGCTTGCCAATGCGATCACCCTCGCTACGGGCCTCAATAATGCACGAGCAGAAATCTCGTGGTCGAAATTCTCGCCCTGGACCCCCGCGGAGCTCGCGGCCAACATGGCGGCCATTGTGAGCCTGTATGAAGACGTGGCCGGACCTAATCCGCGCTGCAACTTCGCCGGTTTCGGCAATGACGCGACCACGCAACCCTTTTGGGTCGTGCCTGCAAGTCGAGACACCTCGGCCAGTCCTACCCGAACAGACGTAAAATCGGCGCTCAATAATGGTCTGTCTCCTATCGGCGTCAACCCGAACCGAAGCACATACCTAGTCAACCGGATCACGACCCGCTCGCTCTCGGGGGTGGTGCAAGATTACCGTATCCGCGACAGCCACAAGGTCACCATCGTCGACTTCTTCAGTGACGACCTCAAAGCTAAGACGCAACTTCAGCACAGTGGCAAGAAGATCGCCAACGACCCCCCGAAGGGCGCACACCCGCCGGGACCTACGGTTGTCACACCGACGATCTACAGGGGCACCATTTTCGGGCTCATCGACCAGTACGATGCGAACGACCTGCTGCAGGACGTGGTCACTATCAAGGCCAATACCATCGTTAAACGTGGCAACGCCAACACAACCCAAATGCAAGCACGCATCCCACTCGACACGATCGATTGCTGCTTCCAATTCGCAATTGCAGTGGACCAGGTAGGATAAAGCAATGGCATCTAGTCAACTGTATACACGGGCTCTGGTTACTATCAACGGTAAGCTCCTTACCGAGGAAACCAGTGTCACGGTCAAACGAGACACCAAAGCGCAGGAGGTCGACACTGTGGCCAAAGGCTTCGCAGGGTTCTCGCCCGGCGCCTTCGTGACCACGATCGATGTCGAGAGCGCGGTCCCCTCCGCGGATTTTGAGCTAAATCCGGGTCCCTTCATGTTGTCCTTGCAAGTCGTGGAGATTGGGATTATAACAGACGGTGCGCAGCTTATTTGCACTGGTTTTATCATCAACGACAATTTCCAGCACGCAGTGAACTCCGAGAGCAAGCTCTCGTTCTCGTTTGTTGGCGTGCCCGCGGACTGGCAATAAATGAGTGACCACACGAGTGAAGCCCCCGACGTAGTTTTCTTGCTCCTGCAGCAACTACCTAGGCCGATCACTCGTGTGGATTTCCCACGTAAGGACCCGGTTACGGGCGAGCCTATTGGGAAGATCGCGATGCAGGTGCTTTCGCAGCAGGAACAAATCCTCGCGGCGATCTCGGCAGAAACCTTCACCCGCAACAGGCTCAAGATCAAGCCCGGAGATTCCGTGGCGGGCTCTATCGGCTACGAGGACATCTATCGTAATGCGGTCAGCGCGGAGGTTATCCAACGCGCCTGCATCTCAGCCAACGCCTACGACAACGGGGATATCCGACAGTTTTTTCTGACCAGTAAGACGGTCTACGATATGCTAACTACCGCAGAGATCGGTAAGTTGCTTAGCTTATACTTAGCCTTCCAGGCGGATTGTGTTTCGCGCATCGATAAGATTGATGCTGCGGAGTTGGACTTTTGGGTGGACGCTCTTCAACAGGAGGGCGTTACCGCTCTAGAGACCCTGAGCCCAGAGGCAAAGAATGAACTGCTAGTCATGATGGCTGGTAGGGTTTTAGAGCTAACACCGATCGGGTAGGTCCGCATGGCACTCACCAATAGCGAGTTGTTCGTGGAGATCATGAAATCTCCTCGGCCGCATCGAATAGTAGATTTCCCTCGAAACAATCCGTCAACAGGAGAGTCACTAGGCAAACTCGCTCTCTGGATCTTGACACCCTCCGAGCACGTGCAAGCAGCCGGCTCTGCGGAGGAATATTGCCGCTCCTTGCTAGGAGTAGCAAAACTAGATGAACGCAGCGCGGGGCGTGATTCTATCTATGAGACGGCGGTAACGTCGGAGATTTTGTTTCGCGCATGTCGCCGGGCAGAAGATCTGAAGTTACCGCTTTTTCCGTCTTCTGCAGATGTGCGTGCGTATCTTACAGGCGATGAAGTCGCGGTGCTCGTTAGCGCATATGCGGAGATGCAGTCCGAACTCGGCCCGATCAAGAGTCAAATGGGAGAGCTGGAAATGGATGCATGGGTCGCGAGACTCACCGCGGGGGCGGACGCAGTGGCCCCTTTTTACTTGCTATCATCGGAAATGAAGAACGACCTCATCAGGCATTTGGCTGCTCAATTGCGGAACTCACGACGGTTCAATACTGGCTCTGGCATTCCTGTCGAATCGAGCATCTCCGACGCGTGAACGAACCCTCCAAGTAAGACGACCCCATGGCAATAGCACCCGTCATAATCAACCTCCAAGTGGGCGGTATTGCCGATGTGGGCAAAGCTCTAAAGTCCGTCGAGCAGGCACTCACCAACCTCGAGAAGCGTCGCACACAGCTCGCACAGAATACGTCCAAGGTCGTCGATAAAGCCACCCGTGATGAAGTCAATTCTGTCGAGAAGGGGGCACGGGCTAAGATCGCTGCGGAGCAGAAGTACGAGCGCACTGCCGGTCTGGCCATGGGCAAACTTGCTCAAGAGACTGAAAAGTACGAACGTGCGAAAACTCGCACAGTAGAGCAAGAGACTCGGAGGCGACAGAATGCCGTTGCCAAGCAGACAGCCGATGAGCTCCGGCTCCGAAAGGACGCGCACGATAAAATGTCCCGCATGTCGGGGCGCGCCGGCAATCTCGTAGCAGGAGGGGTCACGCGAGGCCTTTCGGCCGCTTCGGGCTTTGCTACGGCCACTCTCGGCGTCATGGGGGGCTTCGGTATCGCGGATGCTGTACGATCTCGTGCAATGGAAAGTGGACAGGCTGCAGGCATTGCTCTCAGCGGAAGCAAAACAGGAGGCAAGAAATTCACATCCGGTCAGGTGCTGAAGTCGGCTACTGCTGTTGGAGTGGAATCTGGTCTAGGTGTCCAAGATGCCCTGGAAGGGCTTGAGGTTTTCACCGCAAAAACAGGAGAACTCCAAGTAGGCATGGATATTCTGAAGGATATCGCTATGTATGCAGATGCATCGGGCACATCTCTTCACGATATGTCCAGTGCTTCTGCAGAACTTTTTTCTTCGGGCACCGTCTCGAACGGGGAGGAACTCAAAGCCATCCTAGGATCTCTCATTGAAATGGGTAAAGACGGCGCAGTCGAGATCAAAGACCTCGCCGCTGGATTCGGACGTATCACGGCCTCCGCCGGCCAGTTTATCGGGGATAAAAGCAAGAACGTCAAAACATTGACCGCCTTCGCCGAGATGTCGAAGAAGTATGCGGCTGCGAGTCCTCGCGAAGCCCTGACGTCGGTGCAGAACCTCGCAAGTGATATCGCCAAACACCGAGAGTCTTTTGCGGCTTTGGGAGATGCACATGCAGGTCGAGGACGCCGCCACAAAGGACCGGCAGGTGTAGAGATTCTGGATGCGGGAGGGAAGTTCCTAAGAGACCCGTTGGAGATCTTGCATGACGCGATGATCAAGACGGGCGGGCTCAGCGTCCCTCAGCAGCACAAACTCTTCGGTGAACGTTCCTTTCGTGCCATTGCTGGCGCGAGTGAGATTTTCAACAAGTCAAAGGCAGGGGGGTCTACCGACGAGGAGGCCTGGGCCAAGGTGATGAAAGAGTTCACCGAGCTTACCTCCGCGATGATGACTCCGGAGCAGGCGCAGAAGGCCGCACTGGAACGCCGGGCAGAAGCCGATCGCAAGATGGCTCAAACCATGGAAGATCTCCGAGCAAAAGTTGGAGACCAGCTCCTGCCGGCGGTGATCCGAATTTCCGGGGAGATGACTAAGCTCACGCCCAGCATTGTGGATTTTGCTTCCGGGCTAGGCAAGTTGGCTCAGATCTTCACGGAACATCCGTGGGCGGGACTCGGAGCTGTCGTCGGTGCATTCATCGTCAAAGAGCTTGCGATCGCAGGCATCGGTGCGGCTGTCCGGAGTGCGATTACGGCGGCCGGGACCAACCTGGCCACAGGCGCGGGCGGAGGCAAAGTTGGAGGTCCCGGAGGTGCTGCTGTTACCACGGCTGCGCTGTTAGCAGCCGGTGCCGGTATTTCCGGGGGTGCAAGTGTCGGTATGCAGACATCTGACGTAGTCAATGCAACCAACGCTGCTTCCAGCAATACAATGGAAACCGTGGCCAATTTGGCCACCAAGATCCGATCTGGCAAAGCCACCCCTGCAGAGAAACAGGCAGCACTAGATTTGGTGAACTCTACTAAGGCTAAACTCGGGGCCGCCAGTAAAGTAGAAACAGGGACTATGGCGTCCCTGAATGCAGGGACATCTGCTGCGTGGGAGGGTGCCGCAAATGCTGTTATTACCCCCTTTGGGATTCCTGAGTTGAAGGGCGCCCACAAGAAAGCGGCGGATATTACGGAAGCCACGGTGCTTAAACAGCAATCTTCGGGGCTTGAAAGCGCTATCAAGAATCTAACGCAGGCGCTGACCTCGAACACCAACGCTAAAGGTGAACAACGTACGGGCGAAGGGGCGTCGGGAGCATCTCTCGCTAAACGAGGTGGAACACAATGACCGACATCCTAGAACAGCTGCTACCGTGTTCGTGGACGGGAGTCAACCGTCCACGCATCGAATTTCCGGTCACCACGATCACGCTCTCCATGGATCAAGACCTCGCAGAGCACAAGTTCTGGGGCGTCGATGGGGTGCAAGTAGAGGCCACGGGAAGAAACTCTCTTGTCTTCGAGGCTACCATCCCCTTCCGTAATGGCATCGTGCCGGGCAAGTCTGAGAACTGGGGTATCTTGTACCCCACCGCCTTCCGGCAGTTCCTCACGGCGTGTGCGGACCGAGCAACGGGCATCTTGGTGCACCCCGAGCTCGGGGAGTTCACATGCAAAGTGAAGTCGCTCCGTACATCTCTCACGGGGGAACGGCGAGATGGCGTGGATGTCACGGTGACGTGGGTCGAGACTCTCTTCCCGGAGGACATCTCGAACATCGAGGACTCTTCAAACAGCCCCGTGGCCAATGCGGAGATTTCGGCCCTCTCTCTCGACAGTAATCTCGACCAACTCACCACTGTCGACGCCAAATATAAGCTCCCCGTATACGCGCCCACTTTCGCCGACAGTGTGAACCAACTCACATCGATCACCGACCGGATTTCCCTGCAAGAGCAACGATATGTAGGTGTCATCGACAAGGTGAGCTATCGGTTGAACCAGATCGAAGACTCGGTTACTCGAGTCGTGACGCCACCGCGGACCTCAGTGAAGTCGATCATCAACCCGAATCCGCAAGCTACAAACAAGGCGATTGCCACGCTCGCATGGCCTATCCGGGCCTCTATCGGGCAGCTGCGGAACACGCTCAACGATGTCGTCAAGAAGATCTTGCAGACGGGCCAGAAGATCATCTTCTATCGGGTCCCTTCGCCGGTGACGTTGGCGGGGGTTTCTGTTTCGACGGGGGCGGGTATCGTAGATCTTATGAACCTCAATCCTTCGCTGGTAGGCCAACCCTTTTTGCAGACCGGCACGATGGTGCGCTACTATTCCGGAGCTATTCGCTGATGGCCGTCCTTCCTCGCTACAATCCAGAAAATGACGTCGTGGTTATGGAGCTCGTACAAAGCGGGGTCCAACTCAATGCGTGGAAGGAATATTCGGTCACATCCAGCTATATGGAACCCACGGATTCGTTTAGTTTTACGATCGCCGCGGAACATATGACCAAGCCGCAGAAAGATGCACTGCTCCCTGGGGCGGAGATCAAGTTGATGGTCAACGACCATCTCCAGGTGAGTGGTTATATCGATCAGATCGCCTACTCCGCCACCCGTTCCGACGGTGCCGAGCTCAAGATTTCTGGCAGGGATAAGATGTCCTTGATCGTGGACTCTTGTATCGATCCGACCACGAACTTCAAAGAGGCGATGAACCTGGAGCAATTTCTGGCCGCGGCGCTCGCTCCTTGGGGCTACACGAAAGATTCTTTCACGATCGACGATGAGACCAACCTAGGTATCGTGACGGGCAATGTACGAGGCGTGAAAATGTCTCACAGCAAGAAGCGATTGGGAGCGCCCATCAACAGCTACAAGCTGCATCAAATTCGTCCCTATTCGGGAGAAGGTGCCTTCGAATTCTGTTCTCGCATCTCCCAGCGTCTCGGGCTCTGGATGCGACCGCAGGCAGACGGCAAGCAGATCACAGTATCCAAGCCTACCTATGATGGCACGGCGATCTATACAATACGTCGCAGCTATGATGGCCATAACGATATTCTCGACGGCGAGGTTGTACTCAACCTCGAGAGCCAGCCAAGCATCATCGTAGCGGATGCTTTCTCGACGAACGGAGTCTTCGGCGCCGGCAGGTGCTGGGCATATATGGAGAATCCGATCATCGAAGTCCCCATGGGAGCTCACAGTGCCATCACGAACAAATTCAGAAGTTCAAGCTCCAATAGAGTGGCCTTTCCGGAGCTCGCAACGAACCAACTTTATACTGTGCCACAAGCCCGTCCCCTTTATCTTCACGACGATGAAGCCAAAGATCAGACGATGCTCAATAACTATGTGAAACGGGAGATGGCGCATCGTCTCAAAAAGTCTCTTACCTTCAACCCCACGGTGCAAGGCCATGAAGCAAATGGCTCAGTGTGGTCGGTGAATACGATCGTCTCTGTGGATTGCGAGGTTTCGGGGCTCAAAGAGAATCTTTGGGTAATGGCGAGGACCTTTACAAAGTCTCGATCTCGTGGTACGCTCACCAAGCTGGAACTGATCCGCCAACATTCGTTCGAAGTCTGAGGTCTAATGTCTTCCCCCCTGCGCTCCGGAGAATTTCAAAACGGTATCGATATTCTCGGCACCGAGGTCGACCCTGAGACCGGCACAGTGCTCTCTCAAACGGGGGATGCGCCCAATAAACAGACCGATTCCGACGGCGTCAAGATGCTATTCCCCCCGGGATTCATCGCTCGGCCCCCTGCGCCTACTCCAGATGGTAAAGCGTGTCAGGCACTTGTCCGGCGATGCGGTGATCGGGATGTAGCCATCGGATACTTCGACGTGCGAGCGCAAAAGCTCGCAGGCAACCTGGCTCCCGGAGAAACCTGTCTCTATGCCGGCGGTACGGACGGTAAAGGTCAAGCTCGCCTGCTACTCAAAGCAAACGGCGCGGCCGCTCTTTATACGGCGGAGGGCAACACCCAGGGTGGCAACTCAATCGCCATCCAGGTAAACACTGATGGCTCGATCTCGCTCTCATGCGGTGGCGGGGCTATCACGATTGGCAATGACGGCATCAAGATCGTCGAAAAGGGCGGAGCAGGTATCATGCTCTCCGGAGGTAATATTACACTGATCGGTACGGGCATCGCTCTCAACGGAGGCTCGGTAAGTCTCGGTGCAAACGCCACGATGCCAGTCCTCTGGGGACCTACGGGTATCGCGGGCGCAGCATCGCTCTCTGTAAAGGTGGCGATTTGAGTGGCCACTTCCTGTTCTTTCGTGAGTTTCACAATCCCTCCGATCACTCTTCCCGTACCATCGCTCCCAGCACTCCCGACCATCAGCGTCACCATTCCGAGCATTGATGCATCCTTTCCCGCTCCCCCTTCATTCTCGATTCCACCCATCGCTTTTCCTATCCCCGGACTTCCGGCCCTCCCCACTATTAGCGTCACAATCCCGACGCTTGATGCCAGTTTCCCATCGCCACCTTCATTCTCGATTCCACCCATCACATTCCCTATCCCTAGCCTTCCTGCGTTACCAACAATCAACGTCCCAATCCCCTTCTGCCCGATAGATTGATATGCCCCTAACAGGTACAGGTCCCATTTTGGGTGTAGCCATGGCTGCGGGAGCAGGATCTGTAGATGCTCCTGGCATCGCTGCCTGGATTGGCGTCGGCGACGCTATCGCAACGTGGATGCCAGCGAACCTCACAGTGCTCCCGGGTGCAATGGTGGCGGCGGGAGTCGCGGTTGGTGGCTTCGGTCTATATTCGGCAGCAGCTGCACCCACTCTAGGGGTTGCTATGGCCGCTGGTGCGGGCTCCGTCGATGCTCCTGGCATCACTGCCTGGATAGGGGTCGCTACCGCCCTCGTGGCGCACGTTGTGGCCTTCGGCCAGGCCAACCCCAATGCCTTCGTAGCCAATCCTCTAGGCGGCCCAGTAGTGGGCGCGGGGCAGATGCAGTTCACGAACCCCGCCGCAGGCCCCGCACTCGCCGCCGGAGCAGGATCTGTAGATGCTCCTGGCATCGCTGCCTGGACAGGGGTTGGCACCGCCATTCTTACACACATGGCCGCCAATACAATAGTGCTTTCCCTCGGTTTCACCAGCCCTCCGGGCGGCGGTCCTCTCGTAGGCACCGCTCATATCTTGTGAGCAATCATGCCCGGCGCAGGTAATTCTTCAGCAGGAAACACGGATGCAGGGTTCGGGGATATCAACTTCGCTGTCATTCCCGGCGCCGATGTCTTTAGGGACCCTTTTAGTACGAAACATCTCTCCTCTCGTCGGATCGATCCCAAGACGAGAGATTACGTGATCAATGCCACTGGGCAAATTCTTGGCATGACCCGCGCTCAGCAGTTTGTTGAGCTCGCCATGGGTACCGACAAAGGGTCTTGCGTTCTTTCGGATGTGGGACAGCAACTTCGTCGGATCCAGAAGATCACGAGTAACTTCGTGACCCAGGTCACCTCGGAGATCCGCTCCGCCCTATCGGAAGGTGTGAACGAAGGACTCATCTCCATTACGGCGATCACGGTCCTGCGCACGGGAACTACCGGCGCTTACGCAAACATCCGTTGGACTGACCTCACCAACTTCGAAGAGAACGAGACCAACATCTAATGTCTGCCGACCTTTTCACCTTCTCCGTCCCCGACCCCGAAGAGATCCGCGATGGCTTCCTTCGTACGATCAAGGCAGGTCTCATCCAGCGTGGGGTGCTCAACCCAAACGTTAGCGCGCAATCCGACTTCTACGTCGAAGCTACGGCGTTCTCCAACGAAGCCTCTGTTGTCCACGGTAACACTGTCGTCAAGGCTGACGAGATCTTCCCTGACACTGCTCCGGCGGGGGATGCCCTTATCCGGGCCGGTGCGAGAGTGGGCGTGGAGCCCAGAAATCCGGCGGGTTCTTTTGGCAGCGTGGTTTTGAACTGTACTGCATCCACTACGATTGCACTCGGACAGCAGCTCATCGACCCGTCTGGTTTGATCTACGAGGTCACCGTCGGGGGGCTGTACAACAATGGAGACCAGGTTCCCATACAGGCAGATGCCGCCGGTGCGAGTACCAACCTCCCTGAGGGTACGTCCCTTCGTTGGCAAACAGCCCCTCCGTTTTCCGCGAGCGCGGCACTTGTCGGTCTCGGAGGTCTCATCAACGGTACAGACGTCGAGAACCCCGAAGCCTTTCGCGCTCGCGTGCTCTCAAACTACCAGAATCCACCGGGCAATGGCAATCCGCAGCATGTCATCAACATCGCGGAGCAATCTTCTCCGAGCGTTCAAAAAGCGTTTGTGTATCCGACCATCCAGGGTCCAAGCACGGATCATGTTGCGGTCTGTGCAGCCCCGACGGCGACCAATCCGAGCAGGGAAATCAGCTCCACGCTCATGGCTGGAACAATCGTGCCCTACATCCAAGGAGCGCTCCCTACCCGCATCTTCACGACAATCACCACGGTCACCGATGTCTTCGTGACTTGCGCCTTCGCAGTGGCATTGCCCAGTGCACCCACGGGCTCCCCTCCCGGTCCGGGCGGAGGGTGGCTGGATGGTACACCGTTCCCTCAGATCAACCCGACAGCAGCTATCTATTCGGTGCCAACAACGGCGGTGCTAGCCAGCAACCGGTTCACGATCGCCGCCCCTGTAGTTGCCCCTACGGTAAACGTCTCACGCATAGCATATTTCTCTTTTACACAACAGAGACTTTACAAAGCTACTGTCATCGCGTACGATACACTTACCCACGAAATTACCATCGACACCCCTTTCGTAGGTATCAACGCAGGCGATTTGATTTTCCCCCAGAGCGCAAACCAAGAATTATACATCGCGGCTATCAAAGCTGGGTTCGAGCTCATGGGACCCGGAGAAAAGTCGACCAATACCTCCGTGCTCGTGAGAGGGTTCCGCCATCCGCCTCCCGTCACTTCCTGGCCTAGCGGCATGGGACCTAACCTCCTGAGAGCTATCACGGATGCAGGAGAGGAAGTTGGGGCAGCGCAGTATGCCTTTCGGTATGATGGGATCACTACGAATACTTCTTCGGGCGGTACGTTTTATCCGGCTGTCCCCGTTGTCGTAACAGATCCTCCTAATCTTTTCGTTCCCTTCAGAATCGGTATCTACCCGATCTCCTCATAAGGATACCCCATGGCAGGTCTACCCGGCATCGACGACATTGACTCCTACGGAGGGGTTTTCATCAACTACTCCCCGATCGAGGATCCCCAAACCGATCTTGACGCCGGGTTCTTCAACCTGATTTCGAGTAACGTAGCCGGGATGACACAGACCGCATGGCGTGCGATCGTGCGCGTGCAAATGAACGGAGCTGCCGCACCCACGCTACTGCAACATTGGGCAGTCTGGGGCAATGGTCCTTCTGTCGCACCTACGCTGGTGCGATCTGGCGTTGGAGCTCTCCAAGTGATCTGGCCCTCTACAGTAGTGGATGCCCTTGTTCAGACGAAGTCTGTAGCTTTCCGCGATGCATCCTTGCAGATGCGAGGTTTGCAGGCCATCAAACTGCACCCCATCGTCGACTTCCCGGTCAGCCCCAACCAAGTGTTCTGCTACTTCTTCACATCAGCGGATGCTGCGAGCGATGGTACCACCGGGCAGCAGTTTACGCTGTTTGTGAGCTAATGTTCGGCGGCCTTCGATCCTCCCCTTGGCGGTTTGGCGGGGGGCAAACGCAGCTTGAGATCCTTCTAATCTCGCTGAACAATGCGATGGGGACCGCCTACACGACGGATCAAACCTCCGTGGTATACCTCCGAAACTTGGCGATGGCGAAAGTCATTCGGCAGATGCTCTCTTCTAATCAGAGACTCGCCAATCAAGGAGACCCCAACAAGCTCTCAACACTTCTCTCTCGATGGGAGAAGATCATGGCGCTCCCGATAAATCCCGATCTCTCTGATACAGAACGTCGCTTGAGGGTCTCAAAACTCATTGCTCGATTCGGAGCCGTCGAGACCTATCAATATGTCACGGACACTCTTACCCGTGAGTTGGGTCCTGTCTTCGTGAGTTTGGAGTTCATCGATGTCTCTCTTGCTCTTATCGGTGTTCCCGATGGGTCTTACCCCTACGGCAGCGTATTCCCGGGTAATCCGTGGTTCTCTACGGTGGACCATATCCTTATCCGACTGCAAAAACCTGCAGGATACAATGAAGCGCAGTTCTACGAGGCGGCGGGCAAAGTGGGTCTCATTCTGGACCCGATCCTCCCAGTATGGAACACGTTCGATTGGTATCGTGCGCCGGAACCTGGACCGCCGATAGATATGTCCCCCGAAGGACCTACGGCAGCCGGCTTCTATCTCGATCAAGAACACAACCTCGATAACAACATTCTGGACGTATAATTATGGCTATCACGCGCAGTAAGACCCCCGATTGGTCAGTCGGTGAAAAGCTGACATCCGCCCAGCTCAATGCTCTCGATCTGAACACGACCTATGGCCTCGACAGGCGTAGCGGGCAGTCGGACAACCTGGCGAGCGTCGTATCGGCGACCGCGGGCGGGAGGATTATCCCCTCTAACACGTCAGTGCCGGATGCTGACATGACATACAATATGTCGAATGGCATCTCTTTCGTGCGGATCGACGCGCTGAGCACCGATAGAACGTACACGTTCTCGAACACGGGAGCTGCAGTGGGCGACCGTGTATGCCTTGAATGGGGCTCGGCCTCTGGTGCCTCGGCGATCATCAAGAACGCGGGCGGAACTACGCTCATCCAGCTCGGAGATGGTACTGATCCCAGTGACGACGGGACATACGCGGAAATCGTCTTCAACGGAGGGTTCTGGCGGCTTGCGAACTATACGACCGGGTCCCGTTTGCATGTCGTGACATTCCTCACCAGCGGCTCTTGGACCTGCCCTCGTGGCATCACGCAGGTAGACGTCGAGATCTATGGAGGCGGAGGGGGCGGAGGGGGAGCTTCGGGGTTCACTGGGACTTCCGTTTGGTCCGGAGGGGGAGGCGGTGGCGCAGGCAGCACCATGAACCGAAGGACCGTCGATGTCTCACCTGGCACCACGTATGTCTATACCGTAGGCACCGGAGGGGCGGGGGGAACGGCATCCGCAGGCGGCACGGCCGGCAACGGCGGAGCAGGCAATGACAGCGTCTTCGGCGGCGGTCCCTTCCTAGCTTACGGCCGAGGAGCCGGGGGGGGCAAAGGCGGAACTTCCTTGGCCACGAGCTCTCTTGGCGGCGGCATGTCCAGAGGCGGCACCACCGCGAACACACTCCCCCCAGCCGACTTCTGGATCTTCTCTACGGTTGCTGCAGCCCAGAATTTCTACACCAGCCGCCAGTTTGGCGATGGTGGATTTGGGGAACTGTCAAACACTTACGACGGCCAATGGTACGCCTCTCTGTGGCAGGGCATGAGCTCTGTCGCGGGGTTTATAGGTGGATCTGGACATATCGCAGGCAGCAACTCTGGCTCCTACCAAGGAGGCTCCTCTGGTGGAGGCGGTGGTGGCGGGCCCAGCGGAGCTGGTGGAGCGGGTGGTAGCGGCGGTAATGGCAACAACGGCGGCAATGGGTTCGGCGGAACGGCTGGGGGTGCGGGTGCCGCGAACACCGGGGCGGGAGGGGGCGGAGGCGGTGCGGCAGGCTGCGGCACCGGAGTTGCTATCCTGGGGGCCGTCGGAGGTGCGGGCGGCAGCGGCCGAATCCGCCTCTTCTACACTAAGTGATCATTCTTTCGTGAGCTCGATATCGTAATCCGAAGAACACGAGTCCGTTTCATAGTGGATAAAACCGAAGCCGGTAGACCAATCATCGCTCCAACGGACGTCCTCTTCGGTTTTCCACTCGGGGCACTGCATAGTGAGAGTCACGCCACAGGCATTGTAGTCGCGTGTACCCTCTCCAGTGCATTCCTTCTCCATTACGAGAGATCCGTCTTTCCAGGTTTGCTCTGGGATGTGGCTCTTGTCGAGAGGGCACGTGCTCCCAACCCGAGGGTGGAGAGTGAGAAGATACGTAGCCTTACCCTTCGGGTAGGCGCACGAGAAATCCAGGTCCGGCGGGGCACAACCCGAGAGCAAGAACTCTACGCATACGACTGCGAAGACGAAGAATTTCATATCTGTCTCTCCTCAGGGAGACTTTAGCCACCCTCTTGTAAGAGTCAATACCCTATGGCCGCTTCACCTCTGTGTCTTGTAAATGGAGGTTCCACCACCAACGGAACCAATGTCACGGCTGGAAGCCTAGTGACCATAACTCTGCAAAGCTCTGCGGGTGTGGACCTTTGGCAACTCCTATGTGTCGGCACCGACGACACGCTTACGGCTGCTGCGATCAACGCCAGCCTGACCGTCAACTACGTCACCAAGGTCGCGACCTTCATCGCGCCTTCGCCCGATCCAAAGACGATCATCTTCCAAAGCAAGGTCAACAACGGGATCAAAAATCCCGTGGACGGTGTCGTTGACCCCAATCTCACGACTACATTCGGAGTATACGTCGCCACCGACAACGAGGAACGTGTCGCTGCTGTCAACGAACGCACGGAAGGATCGGTAAATTACGGGTGGGTCACAGTACTCAATAATGCACTCCGTAATGGGGGTGGTGGAGGCGGTGGTGGCACTATCGTCCGCACGGCTCTTGTGGCAACTGCAGTGGTCGCCGGAGATGTCATCACGTCTGCGAGCACCCTCGGCGGCACTACAGTAACAAAAGCAACTACAGCAGCACTGGCCCTTGGTAATCTGCCTACAGGTATCGCTCTCACGCCGGCAATTCCGCCCCTCGGCATCACAACCTTCGCGGGTATGGGCGATCGTGTGCCTGCAGCCACTATCGGTCTTGGCGCAGGAACAGCTACGTGGGGGATCGTGAATGCTACGGGCCGCGTAGTCCGGAGGGACCCTCCGGTGATCGGGGACATCGTCGCTGGCGTAGTTGACACCTTGGGCAATCTACTCGTTCTCCCATTCATCTGGAGCTTGAATGGCGTCCAAGCTGCACTCGCGCCATACAAAGCGAATAACGACAATACGGCAGACGCGCAGCCTGTGTTGCAGGCGGCTATCGACGCGACATATCTTCTTCCTGCTTCCGTAGGTCGTTCCGATGCGGCGAAGACACTAAAGCTTGGGGAGGGGTTCTATCGCATAGATCATCCGTTGCATCTCCATACCAGTGGCATCCACATGATGGCCGACGGCGATGAGACAATGAGCATCCAGGCGCGCAACTATATCGGCCCTGCCATCTGGGTTTGTCCGTATACCGATCTCCTACCGATGGTTGCCAATACATCAGGGAGCGGTGGCAATGCTGCGGTAATCAAGACGGAGATAAATCGCTTCCTCGAGAAATTTATCGAGCTGCGTAAGTATGGCGCCGGCCTTGAGATACACGGAAGAAACCAACTGGAGATCCGTTTCGTGTACAAACGCTCGGCCATGGCAACGAACGGAGGGAGTTTTTTGGCCTCATATGGAGGCAGGAATTCCGACGAACCCGCCCAGGGCGCATTCAGCATTTATATGAATGATTCGGCAGCAGGAACGCCATTCGCAATCCAGTTCAACCTTTTCACGACTGTTGGTGGCCAACATGTCCTGCAAACTCCAGCGAACTCGTTCACTTTAGATAACTTATGGCATGAAGTCTGCTGCTCTTGGGACGGCGCGACGGCCCGTATTTATATCGACGGTGTCCTTCAAGCTCCCGTTGGAGATCCTGCAGTAGGAGGGACACTCATCCAGTACGATTGGGAGACGACGCAATTCGGAGGGCGCTGCCTTTCCTCGAACTTTGGGCGCAATCCCATTACAGGCAATGCAGATGGTCTGTGTGCATGGCTCACGATTCAAGACATAGCTGAACATACCCCCGCGCTCTTCCCTGCTGGATACACGCCAAATTTCGCTGTCAAGCCCACGTGGAATGTGAACACGCGATGGCATTGCGACTTCAATAACAACTTCGGCGCGTTCGTGGGGGCCACTTCACGGCCATTCACAGATTCCACCACGCATATCGTGACGTGGCTGCCAAGCCATAACGATAACTACTTCGCGGGCGGCAAGCTGATGACAGCAGTCAACTTCTCTAAGATGACTGTCTTTAGTGCCTACGGGCCGGCGCTTGAGATGGACAACAACAACAATTGCCTCGTCGAGAAATGCACATTCAACGGCAAATGGGGCCTCATAGCATCCAATGTATGCTATTCCTCTACATTCAGGGATATCAAGTGTACTTCGACTCCAACTAATACCGCTCCTCAAGCCGGCATTTTCCTGGGGGATTCCTGCTACTACACATCGACGTATGACATTCAGATCATTGGCTACCGATACGGTTGGCAGACGTTGAGTGAGAGTTTTCTGTCCGGTAAGAGCTACATTCTTGGTAATGGCGTAGGCATTTATTCCAGTGGTGGGACGCTCAACATTGCCGGCTCTCACGGGCTTTCTGACGAAGGTTGGACCAACGTAAAGACACATGTCATGCTGAACGGAATCGTCAACGCCAACATTCAGGGCATCACGTCCGTCGGCGGAACGAACCCGCAGCAGGTTAGCGTTGACAACCTTGGGTTTGGCCCGGGTGTAGGTGGCAGCCAAAGCAAGGTTTCATTCCGGTCATGCATGTTCGGGATGAATTCTGGTGCCCCAGGATGCTTCCTTGTCCGAGGCGGATTTGCTACCGCAGCTACAGCATTCATCGATGTGGAGTCGTGCACTAAGTATGACCGCACTGCATTGTGGTACCACACAAGTACACCAACAGCAGCACGTGTCACGTTCGCCCACGAAGGTAGGACCGGCCGCGTCCCGCTGGCGATGACGGATGCAGATTACACGGTGAGCCGTGAGGACTGGATCAACTATGCAGTAGTCTTCACCGGAACTCTTACGGCGGCTCGCACGGTGACTTGCCCTGCGGCCAACACGGGCCCGCGAGCTATCAGTAATCTTACCGGACAGACCTTGAACCTAAAGGCAGCTGGCGGTGCGGTCACGATCTCACTGTCTGCTGGAGCGTCCGGCATCTTCAACAGTACAGGGACAGAGCTGTACCTACTCTCATAATTCCCCGTAACCAGGTGCAATATGCCTATTCCTCGTGGACTGATCAATCGTATGCGTCTTGTGGGTTCGGGAGCTGGATATACCCCCGCCAACCTGCCCTCTCTTGTAGCTTGGTGGAGGTCTGATCAGGGCGTATCTCTCGACGGCTCCAACCTCGTTCAGTCCTGGACGGACCTTTCTCCTAGTGCTTGGGTGGCCTCACAGGCCACCGCGGGCACTCGCCCGGCCGTCAACGCAACGGGTATCAACGGCAAACGATCGGTAGTTTTTACGGGCAGCAAGGTCCTCACGAATGCTCTCAACAACATCGTGACCGCTGGCAGTTCTTACAGTGTCTTCATTGTTGGCAAGACGGGTAACGGCGCCCCGATTTCTTTTAGGACATCTACGGTATACGAGACAATGCTGCTGTTCCAGCCTGGCGGCATATATTTCGTCTATGGCGATGGGGTGAATTCATCCGCTAATATCACCATCGCAACCGCTGTCACAGAGACCAATGGGGTGAACCCGTTCAAGAGCTGCCACCGTTTCACGGGCATCGCGGATAATCCTGGTGTCTGGATCAACACCACGCAGCGGGCGATCACAAGTGGTGGCACCACGCATCAATCAACGCCAACGGGAGCCACCGGGTTCATGATCGGGTCTTCTCCTGCGCCGGGCAACCAGTTCTGGAACGGGCATATCGGCGAAATAATCATCACGTCCAGCGCAGTGTCTCCTGCAGATAGGCAGGCCATCGAGGCGTATCAAGCTTCTTACTGGGGTTTTTAGTTCTAACTTTGGGAAACTACATGAAAAGATTCTTGTTTCTTACTCTGGGCATCGTGTTTACACTGATGGCCTGCATCACGGTCAACAATGGACCCGATATCCCGGTCTGCTCGTCAGAAGAGGCCATCACCGTCGCGCGCCCCGCTGCCAGGATGATCCTCACGCCGGCTTTCATCGCGCAACTTCGCGCTCGTGCGACCGCCGGAGATTCTTATTGGACATCTCTCAAGACGCGCTGCGACGGCTATTCGGCCGGCACGATGGTCATTCCAAACGGCGACGCAGAGGAGGAAGAGGACTATCCTGACGTCGGCAGCGGCTACCAAGGAGAAACGTATCTCCCTGCGATCATGCAGCTTGGTCTCTGCTACCAGGTGAGCACAAGTAGCGCCGACAAGGCATCTTACGCGGACAGCGGCAACCGACTATTGCAGGCCATGGCTACGCCTGCTGCATCCGGGGGCGTCAACATCCCGTTCGACCACGGCTACGGAATCCGTAACTACGTCGTCGGCATGGCCTTCGGTTTCGACTGGCTGTATCCGGGCCTGACGTCGGCCACGAAGACGCAGGTTGTGACGGCGATCAATGCATGGATCGACTATTACGATGCATCTGGCTACCTCAACAACGATGGTCTAGGCAACTACTTCGCCGGGTACTTCCTTGCGAAGACGGCGGCGGCACTCGCCACCGAAGACGACAATGTGAAGGCCGCTGCCTACCTCACCGACGTCCAGGACCGTATGTATGGCGCGCTCCTCAAGCCCCGATACCTCTCATCGATGGGCGGCGGCGGCTTCCCCGAGGGTTGGCAGTACGGCCCCCGAGCGGTCCAGAACGTAGTGCTCGCACAATGGGCCGTGAAGACGGCCAAGAACGTCGATTGGTGGAGTGAGGTCCCTCACGCACGTGACGAAGCACGCTACATCCAGTATGGCTCGTGGCCCGCACGCAACCACATGAACGACTATGGCACGATCCGCGACGGAGTACCTGGAGTCCCTGCGGCTACGGCTGCAACGCTCGCACAATTCCTCGCACAAATGGGGGAATCTTCGGCGCCCAAGGCCCGCGCGTTCTCTGCGGAGCTAGGCGTTGGTGGGGACTACTGGGAGAAGTTCCTGTTCTTCGACTCGACGCTCCCTAGCGCGTCCTACAAGGACAACCTCTCGTATTTCGCTCCTGGACCGAACATGGTCTATGCGCGCTCCGATTGGAGCAATTCGGCGACGTGGGGCGGCTTCCCGAGCGGTACGTACATTGGGTCCTCCGACAGCGGAGAGGAGCTATTCAATCAGGGCAGCTTCGCGGTCGTCTCAGGAGGTACTCCGATCCTGATCAATGCCACTGGCCAAATGGCGTCGAACTACAGCGGCGGGGAGACCGACGTCTATAACGATGGGTATGGGGGTGGGCGCAAACTGTATAATACCTTCTATGGAGGTTCAATCAAGCAGGGCACACGAGGTCCCAGCGAAGCGTCTACGCACATCGAAAAGTATGAAGAGGGTGGTCCTTATGTGCGCGCTCAGGGCACGCAACTAGAGCAGATGTACAGCTCGGGACTCACGAAGTGGACCCGCAACATGGTCTACATCAGGCCAAATACCTTCGTGCTGAGCGACTTCACGCAGGTCCCGTCGAATGTCGATCAGTGGATGTCGTTCCACTTCATTGGCTCGCCGGCAGGCCATCTCGTTACTATCCTTCCTCTCGGCACAGCCAACACGGACGTCACGGTAGGTGGGACCATCATGCGCCGCGAGGTGCACAGCACCGGTCTCAGCAATCAGTGGATCAACGTCATCACTGCCAATGCCTCGGCGGCAGAGCGCGTGGCCTCTTCGGACGTCATGGGCACCGCAGTCAAGGACAGCATCAACGCCGTGGCGGTCTTCCCCCTCGGCTCCTCGATCGCTTCGGCACACTACTCGTACACGCAAACGGCGCCCTCGGTGCACGTTCTTTCCGACGTGGTATCTGCGACGTACAACGTCACGGTGTCGGTCTCGGGCGGCGTGTACTCGGTGACCGCGGTCGCCGGTGGATCGTTGGCGCGTTCGGCGGGCGGAAACCTTTGCTTTCAGGTGGCGGCGGGCGGTGCGGTCTCAGCATGTCCTGGTGTCGTCATCCCTCCTCCGGTCGATGCTGGTGTGGACTCTGGTCCTCCCCCGGTCGATAGCGGCACGGACTCTGGCCCCGTCGATAGTGGTCCTGTGGATTCGGGTCCCGTAGACAGCGGTCCTCCCCCGGTGGACTCTGGGCCCGTCGATAGTGGTCCCGTGGATAGTGGACCCCCTCCGGTGGATAGTGGCCCGCCGCCCGTAGATTCGGGCACGGACTCCGGTCCTCATTCCGACGCTGGCAACGATGCCGGCGCGTGTTACAAGCTCATCAGGTAATGGCTGACGAGCTCCCACGGCGTACCTACACCGGTAAGTTTGAGGTCGACGCTATCTTGCGTCGGCTTCAGGCCACCGAAACCAGCATCCGAGATGTGCGCGCGACGATCGATCGTGAACGTGTGCACACCTCGGAGGCTCTCTCGCAGCTTTCTGAAGCTGCCAAAACCCATGTAGACCGAGTAGTACAGCCCGTCATTTCCGACGTTGCCCGCTGCGTCCGTATTCTCGAGCAGCAAGAGATGCGAGAAAAGGCAAAAGTAGAGGTAGAGGCCCAGCTAATCGCCGCGCGTGCAAGAGAAGAAGCTCGGGTGGACGATCAGATCAAGCAACGTCTGTTCGTTGCAGATGCCAGCGGTAAATATCGGGCCGTCGAGGACGAGCATCAAACTTCCGTCCAGCAACGTAGATATGGCTGGCTTCTCCCTGCTATCACTGCTATTCTGGGGGCAAGTGGCTCTGCACTGCTCTCCCACTTTTTCAAGTAAAGGACGACATGTTCAAAAAGATTCTCGTGGCCGGAACTCTGGCCTTGTCTCTTGGTGCGGGATGTCTCCCGGCCAAAAATGCTGAAACTCCCGACCGCGCTACAGCACGCGCCACCATTCTCACGGTGGCCAAGGCAGTCTCTATTGCAGACCAGGCCTGCGCGACCTATGCCACCGCCAACCACGATGCCGCCACTGCTAAAAAGTGCGCGGACGCCTACGACCTTGCCCGTCCTTCATTGGTCGGCGCGGAGGCTGCAGTCGATGGGTGGTCGGATGCTACGGCCGGTAATCTGGCTTGCCTTTCGGCGGATGCTATCTCTGCTCTCGAGCAGTTTGCGGGCATCTTCCTTGGCGCTCAACTCGCTCTTCCCACCACGGTGGTCGATGCTCTGCATCTCGCCGACACCCTTCACCAATTGTGTGTAAACTGATGGACGACCAACAGGAACAAACCGTTTTTGACGGCATCGGCATTGCGATTTCGGTGCTTTCCGTGCTCATCAAAGCATATCCCCAGTTCGCCGACTGGATTCGAGACTTGATCGATGGGAAAATTGATCCAATTTCCGTCCGTGTCGCGGACATCCTCCCGGAAGAATCGGCGAGCCGTAAAGCCCAGCACGATCTCGGTGGGTGATCCTGTGGATCTCTGGAAAGAACGTCTTCGTTTTGCCGTGTACGGATCAACAGCAGGTGCAGTGGTCGGAGCTGCGGTCATGCTCGTATCGTTGATCGTAACGCACTGCCTAAAATGACATGGCGAAGGCAGTGAAATGCAGTGCGCTCGACCCCGTGACCGCCGTCCCTTGTCCCAGGTGCGACGGTTGCGGATCTCGTGGGTATGAATCCGAATGTTGGCTCTGTGACACGACGGGGATTACGACCTCGCATCGAGCTGACGCATACATAACTGCAGATCATTCGGGCGTGATAAGAGTGGAACAGGAGAAGTGATGCACCCCTCTGTAAAAGATCGCTGGATTGCTTTCAACGAACCTCTTGAGGGCATCGTGTACAACATGTACGCCGACGTAAAGAATCTCATCACGTGCGGTATGGGGAACCTGATCGACCCCAAAGTAGGGGCCCTCTCCCTTCCTTGGCAAAAGCCAGACGGAAGTCTGGCCACATACAACGAAATCAGCGCAGCATGGGACGCTATAAAGAGAGACCCATTCTCTGCATCACGAGGGTGGAAGTACGCTGCGAGACTCCCGGGCAATGCTCTCCGGCTTTCGCGGCCGGCGGTAGAGACTTTCATCTTCGACAAGCTCCGGGATAACGATCGGTCTCTAGCGAAACGCTTTCCTAACTGGGAAAATATACCTTCGGACGCTCAGCTCGCGATTCATTCGATGTGTTGGGCAATGGGTCCGAACTTCTTCTCTGGCTTCCCGAGATTCACTTCCTTCATCAAGGCTGGAGACTACAAGGCCGCTGCGGAGGAGTGTACGATTCATCCAGAGATGGGCACGATCGTAAAGAGAAACGCACTGAACAGAGAGCTACTGCGTAACGCGTAGCACATAGCCCCACCGATGACCTCGGTGGGGTTTTTCTTATTTGGTGTCTTCGAGACCTGGCCATGCCCGGTAAGGTGTGCCCGGGGTATGGTGAGAGTAGGTTTCGGTGATTCCCGTCTCTCTCGGGGCGTAAGAGAAGTGTCGTACAGGGGTCCAGGGTAGGCAGGCTTCTAGAAGGCCCATTAGCGCCACGAAGAGAGCCAGGCTACACACGTGCCACCCACCTCTCAAAAGGCGCGTGCTGGTCATCGTGAGAGGAACTTTACGAGTTCCGTGAGAGCAACTGTGAGATCTTCCTGTCGTCGGAGGCGGAGGTCATGGGGCTCTTGTCTGGATGTCGATACGTTAACCCGGGCGACGGCAACAGCCCGTTCTAGGTCGAGACGCTCCGTCCGAACTTTCTCCCCATACTCGGCCATCCGTTCGGCATGCGCGCGCTGTTTATCGGTGAGCTCAAGAGTCGTCATCAGTGACTTTCGTCCAGTGTTCAATCCTGAGACACGCAATTCTGTTATACCCCTCATCCTCCGGGTCAAGCTCGATGCCAACGACCTCATCCCACCCTGCCAGAAGAGCGCCGATCATCTCGCTGCCAGATCCCGAGAAGGGAACGAGAAGCCTGCGCGGCGACCCGTCGGACCGCGGGGGAGGCAGAATCAGCTTCGCCAAATATTCGCATAGGGCGATAGGCTTCACGCAAGGGTGGTGATTCCGGTGCCCGCCAGTACGCCCGGCGCCTGCAGCCCCATTGCCGATATCCACTGCGCCGTCCTCGCGATCAACGCAATCGCCCGCCGACTTTAGCACCAGGCTTTCGCACCCAGCATTGCGCTCTTTACTGGACACTTTCGCCGAGAAATAAAATCTCGCAGCGCCCCCGTTGTCCCTGAAGCCCCGCTTCCCGCCGCCCCCATTGGCCGTTACGGAGGGGTGTGACGGGCGATTGCCGACAATCTCATCCAAGACCTGTCCTGCGCCCTCATCTAGGATCACGTTGCGGGGCCAATTGCCAACCGGAGCACCGACGCGCTCGATGCGACAACCATCAACCCACATCGCGCCAGTCCCCCACTTGAGGGCGTTGATCGCGTAGATGCCGTCGAGGGGTTTGCGCGCCACGGTAACGGGCTCCCACGCCGGAGCCAGCGCCATGCCGTGACCTTCCCAGGGAGCCGACAGCTCGGAACCTGCGCCGGTGATGGCAATCGTCTTGGTCGTGGAGCCCACGCCTATCCCGTAGGTGCCGCCCTTCTCCGCAGTCGAGATGCCTGCGTTACCGGTCAGAACCTTATGCCCGACAACCAGGCGCTCGTTTCCGAGATGCGCGTCGATCAACTTGCCCATCGTCGTTGCCGGCTTTGGCATGCCCTTGGCGTACATCCAGGCGATATGGTCGCGAATCTCAAACCCAGCGTCTTCCACGTTGCAGTCTGCGCGGTGGAAAGTACGGGAGCCACCGAATGACATCGCATAGGCACCGGGCTTCAGAACGCGTAGAATACTCTCCCAGCATCCAACGCTGGGCAGCGTATAGTCCCATTTCTTGCCCATAAATTTGAGCCCATATGGCGGATCGCAGAGGACCGCATCGAAATGATTTTCGGGGAGCCTGGAACAAACATCTTCCACCTCTCCCTGTATGATCCAATATTTCATTCGTACCCCTTTTCATCATACTGCCGGTCTTCAGCGTCGAGTTTGCAACCAAAGCGGAGGTTGTATAGGAGCGAGGTCAATGCGGATGAAGGGATACCGATGGCCGTAGAGACGTGCACATCATCGGACAATCCGTTGGTCCAACGAACTTCTACTATTCGAGAGGCTCCGAAGGGGGAGATTTCCAGATGTCGAGGGGGGCCTTCTCTCTGGGAGTCAAATTCTCTACCGGCGGCTAAGATGTCGGTGATCGTCGACAGAGGGATCATCATTCCCCCTCGTCATACTGTCGATCTTCGGCGCCGCGCTCAGGATTGTAAGGGACAACGATGTCTCCAATAGATCTAAAGGTATCATAAAATTCTTTCGTTCGGTCGACAGTGCCGGGCACATACACGATCGCGTTGCTGTGGGATGGCGCGTTCTTCGCTTCATCTCCGGGCCAATCAAATCGTATGCGCTTGCGGGGGATGCACACCGGGAACGCTGTGGCTGGCAGGCAGTCTCGGCCCTGGCTCACTGATAGGCCTTCGACAGAGAAGAACATGAAGATAGCATGTTGTATGTGCCCTAGATCACGTTCTCTCATGAGTTTTTGCCAGAATAGGAGTGTCTTGCTCTTGTTGCCAACCTTGCCGCCAGGGGGATTCACATAGAGAGCAGCAGGCATCCCTCCGAGTGACCAGTCTTGTTCAAGTCCGTTGGATGCCTCGTCGAAATACTTCGACGCGCATATGCGTTTGTTCGCCATATAGGATGATGCAGGGTCCAGGTCGATCTTTCCAAGAACGCGAGTCACCAGGCCGATAATATTCCGAGGCGTCATCCACGAGTCTTGCCTGCTGCTATGCTGGATGTTCATCATCCCCCCTCGTCGTACTGTCGATCTTCGGCACCAAGTTCGAATTCGGCCTCCGCAAGGAAATCCTCGAGGGAAGGCTCATCCTCGAACTCGTCATTTTCCCGAACTATGCCCACCTGAACCGCGTATTCGTAAATCATACCGTCGAGCGTCATGTCATCCTCCGTCTGCAGCCAGTAAGATAGGTCTCCTACGAACGGTGTCAAGAGGTCAGTTGAGAAAAGTCCCCGGCGAGAGAGGAGCAGAATCTGCGTCTGCTTCTTCCAGACGGTCCACTTCATCTTGGATTTTGTCCAATGACCGTGCGAACTCGGCATCATGCTTCGGACAAAGGACAAGAGGGTACGCTCGCGCCAACGACAAGACTCCAATGGCCATCCCTGTAAAAAAGGTCACAGGAGTGCTGGCAGAAAGTTTAATCATCGAGCAACACATACACTTACCTGACATTGAGGAGCTCCTGTTTGCGGGCATTTACGTAGACTCTGCGTACCGCGGCTTTGAGAGATTTGTTCCAAGTCTGGACCCTCTGATCTTCTTGTTCGAACCGAACAAAAAACCCTCCGTCGGGTGTCCGGGTAATAGTAACCCGGCCATGGTAAGAGAGGGTGGCAAGGTGGTGTTTCACACGGCCTCCGGATCATATACGTAGCGCAAAGTTTCTTTCTCGGCGCGCTCTGCTGGGAAGAAGGGGGTGAAATCCTCGAATTCGAAGATGCCGCAGTCTCGAGTATAGACCTTGCTGTCCACTACTGTAGCCGGTCCTCGGATGTGCAGATCATCTCCAGGCGGGAGGTCGGAAACCCACTGGATCATGGCCACGGGGGACGAGAAGCCCACGAGTTCAAAGTCCCCGTAGTAGAACTGGATGCCGAAGTGCGTCGTTTTCATATTGTAGAAGATGGGCATGGACAGAGGGTTGTCAAGACCTTCAGAGAGAAAGTCTTTCCCCTGTTGCCATGCGTGACATGAGGACAGGGCTTACGTTCCAGGTAAACTCCGTACCAGCCCGAGGATTATCGACGATACGCCCCGCTCCATGCACTTCGAGGCGCCGGAAAACATGAACGACCGCCTTCCGGCAAAAAGCTACTCCGGACTTTCGTAGGGTATCGATGCATACGTTGACAGATTCATTGGGGGGACTCCCGACATCCTGGTTACCAGCCCAACGATCGAAGAGCACCTGAGCTAATGGATCGGTGTCGTACAGTTTGATGATCTCAACGATATTCACGGACATGGTAACTCCTAGGTGGATTGACCGGACTTAGGGAGCCGGCCCAATTTCCATAGTGCAAGACACACGGCATCAAGGACATCCTCTGTTGCTTTCTCGGGGATTTTGGAGGTGACGGCATCCACAACCTTGCGCTCCACGGAGGTAAGCTTGGTGTACATCCTGGCATGGTGCACGGGCTTCTTGACCTGCCCCTTCCAAAGTTTCGGCAAAACTAAGGAAGGGGCAGGGCCGCGGCTTTCAAGGCGCTCTTGGTACCGGCCTACGCGGTGAGCGAGGGTGATGAGATTGTTGGCTTGGGAAGCGGGGGTCTGGGGGTAGACCTCCTGATCTTCGATGACCGCGGTAAGCTCCTTCTGCCCCCATGCTGAAGGTATGAAATCTTCTCCCCGCCCGCAAGCTAGAATACCAGCGGGTGTGATGTGGCACCATCCTGTCGAGATGCCTGGGTCGATGGCGATGATCATAACTTCGCCTGATCGGAGGGCAGGTCGTTTCCTGCAGTCCAGTCTTCGAGAAACTTTATTCGAGCCTTCAATGAGGCTATGTCCGCGAGATCTAGCGCAAACTCTTTGGCTAGAGCGGCCCATTCATCTCGATCTTTTGTGACAAGTTCGAGCTTCGCTTCCAGTTGTGCGATCTGATACCACAGCATTTCGTCGCTCATGCTTTTCTCCCAAACAGCATCGTCGAGATGTCTCGAGGAGAACCTGCGCGGCGATCCTCTACGGGCCTATATTCCGTGCATGTCGCCAGCAGCGTAGTTCGATCCCCCACTCTCACGGTGGATCCGTAGCCAATCCGATGCATGTCATCCAGGGCGTCGAGAATGTCCCGTCGCGCGCGCACAATACGGCCGGCAATATCGTAGACGTAATTCATGAGAAATCCGAGGACAGCAAGATGTCCAAGGTCCCATAAAAAGATTCATCGCCCAGTCTGGCCATATTCCAAAGAAGATCCTCGTGGACACAAAGCAAGCTGTAGGAATCACCGGGCTGCACCCCCGCCTCCCCAAAGCCACGAGTATAGGACTTGAAGAGATATTTCCCCAACATCTTGTGATACTTCACGGTGGCATCGAACTCGGAACTGTCGATATATTTACGGATTTTCTTGAGGAGTTTTTTGCTTTTCTTTTCAGACAGGAGTTTCATCGTCGTGCCTCTGAACAGTCATAGCATAAACTGCGGTTGTGGTTGAGTGCGTGATTACTGGGTGTTTTACAATGAGCGCAAACACCGGAGAGGTCCGGTGTCATCGATAGGGAAGGGGAGATCTCAGGAACAGTTACTGTGATACCAGGAGTCCCCTCGGGTGTTGCGAAGATTTCCACGACATCGAAGCCATTCATCGAGCCGGGGCGAGGTACGTCCTTCCACATTCTGCCACATAGATTACACGTAGTGATACCCTTATCGCGTGTTTTCATAGAATAGTGACAAGAACAGTAACTTCCGAGATATACGGTGGTCATCAGAGCACCTTCCTATTGATCAAGATTGTGGTTTTCTCCCTAACAGAGAGACAAGAGCGACGCCAGTAACAATGCCAAACAGATACGTAAAAAGCACAGCGAGGGTCACGGTTTCTCCGGAGGTCGGACGAACTGGATTTCTACGGTGTAAGTATGTCCGGGGCTCAGTTTAAAATCATAAGCTTCCCACCGGGCCATGTCCACCCCCACGAACGCTATGCCTTCTGGCAGGGCCTCAAGTTCGTCGATGGCAGCCTGTAGGGCACATCTAGGGTACTTACTTCCGATATTCTCTGCGCCGCAGCAGGGACATTTATCAGCAGCATACCCCGAGAATTTGACAACTCTCAACAGTTTCAGCAGCTCATTCCTCTTCATCGTCATCCCTCTGCTTGGAGGGCATCCACACGGAGCAGAATTCTGCATCTTCTGGTAGTCGAACGTACCCACATCCTCGACAGAAACGCCAGCCTTCTCCCGCATCGAAGAACTCTTCATGGAAGATGATAGACTCGGTGATTTCCTTTTCTGTGCAGAGTTGCCAAGGGATCCTAAGTTCAGGGACAGATGCGGCCCAGATGTGCACAAGATCTCCCTTTTCATAGTACAGCAGCCCAGCGCAAATCGCATCCTCGACCTCGAGCTGACGTCGTTGGCTTTCGGTGAGGCTCATCAATTATCCCAGCCCTGAGCGAAAGCGTAGTGGACGGACCAGGGCAGACCCTCGCGGAAGTCCACCTTTGCGGCCCGTGACCAAAAGCGACGTACATACCTCCGCCACTGCGATCGACTTCCTCCGTTTACACCTTTACATGTGCGTTTTTCGTTCTTATTTTGTTGACGTCGGTTCATACTTGCTCCGCGGGCACAAAGTACTCTGGCGGTAGGTAGAAGTATGTCTCATCGATGCGTAGGATGGCTTCCGAACGAGAGTGGAGATTGGGGACGATCTCACTCCACGGCGCCACCTCGAGAGAGGCGACCTGCCCGGTGCGGGGGCCGTGGGTGATGCGGACCGAAGAGCCTACAGGGAGAACATTCATCTCTTTCATGTTGCCCTCCATTCCCAGATGTGTGTATCCACGACAATCTCCATAGTGTGAATCTGCGATCCCCCTCTGTACAATATGGCAAGAGCTTGATCGAGGACTCGGGGGTCCGTGCAGACAGCCCTCACTGAAAGCCCCGCTGTTGTATCCCAAAGGATGTGGGCACAATGGTTCTTGCAATTCATGTTGGCATGCATCTTCATGTTGCATTGTCCCATTCTGAAGGTTTGCTCGGAGGCTTGGGGGACGGTCGCGTTTTCATATCTCAGAACCTAACTCGGCCTCGTATCCTGTCAAGACCCCGCCAAGACATGCAGCAGGATCAAAAGCAGTGCGATCGCCACCAAGACAGCCCCGCTATCTTTAGCTTCGAGATTATCGAGGAATTCTTCGATGCGGGGATCTATCTTCTTCATGAAGAGAACCTAACCGAGCTTCCAGGTGTGTCAAGTACCAATCGTACCCTCCCCTAGAGCGTCTCGAAAACGTCTAGCCCAACGCACGAGTTCGATCCTAGCGCTCGGAGGGTACATATCCGTGAAGGGGTGCTGCCCAAAGCCCGAACCTCGGCTGAGTTCAGATGTCTCGACGTCGGTGCAGAAACTCTCCACAAGAGTTCTAAGAAGCAATAGGTCTTCTTGGTTGTTCATGTTTGCACAGCCGGATAGAAACGGGATGAGAATTCGGAGGCTCGCCCCCTGCGGTCTACCGTGAACGATATGATGCTTGCACCGACATCCCACGGTCGAGAAATCCGGTTCCCAAACGAGCCTTTCTTGACCTGGAAGCAGCCTCCGCTCGCGCAAAAAATGTCCTCCGCCTGCGCGTAGCAACTAGCCACGTGATGAAGATGTCCCGCCAGTATGAGATCCGTAGGATCTTGTAAATTCTCCGCGTGAGAGTTGAGCATGCGACGGATTGCATTGGGTGTACTGGCCGCACCCATGGGGTGCCAAAGGTGCGTACGGGCTCCTTCGATCACAGCATTGCCACGGCACGTTCCCGCATGATGCCAATCTAGGCCGGCCTTGCGCATGCGGTCTTCAACGATCTTCCCGATGTCCAGGCCTATCGCATCCGATGAATAGTAGTCATGGTTCCCGGTGATGGCGGCGACTTTCCACGGGTTGCCTTTCATCGTGTCGACGAGTTCATCGATCTGCTCATCTGCTCCATGTAGTCGCTGTTCAGGCAGAAGGATGCTTTTGACGCCATCGGTACCATCTCCGGTGAAAGCGATCGACCGGCACCCTTCCTTCCATGCAAAGGAAAGAAACTTCTTGAGGGCCTTGGGCGCGAATTGTCGGCTCCCCGCGTGCGTGTCCGTGACGTGTGCGATCTTGTGACGGCCGGGACTCGGTTTTCCGATGACAACGAGAGCGCCTACGCCGACTTCGAGCTTGGTGAAGACGTGCTGCCCTGTGACGTGGAGGTTGTAGCCTTCCTTCTTGCCGTTAGCGATGGTGGATCGAAGCTCTTTTTCGGAGCACTGGAGTTTGGCCGTGAGCCACGAGATCTCCCGGGGTTTCTTCGAGGTGTGATGAATGAGGTCATGCAACATTGGACAACTCCATTACGATCTGCAGGGCTCTTTGATACGTGTGGACGCGCGTGTAGCATGAAAATACCGCATCATCGGCATTCCACGGGCGGTCGAACAAGATGGCTCGACCCCGGGGATGGGCCGCGGCCCATGCTTTCACAGTGTGCAAGTTATCTTCGATGAGGATGTCTCCTCCGACAAGATGTTTCAGATGCGAAGGGCAATGGATCACGAAAGGAGACCACGGCTCAATCCACTCCTGTCGTTCGCTCGTCCAATACAGGGACGGCGTGGGGGCCGTGAGCGCGATGAAATCCGTCTCCTTCGCGAGCTCCCCTAAGAATTCATGAGCGCCCGAGTAAAGAGGAATCTGCTCGCAGAAACCCCGCTGCATCGAGAGCTCACGGAGGATATTCAGGCTCTCTGGATCGAGCACTTTTGAGAGATCCCAATCCGTGAACTCTTCGGGCGAGTATAGGATGCCTCGCGTCTGCAGGAGGTTGCAAATATGTCCCACGTAGTCGGCGACGACCCCGTCTATATCGAGGAGCACGGTAATCATACTGCCCCCGAAACTTCCGCTGGCGCGATCGTGAGGATATTTAGATTGTTCGAGATAAAGTGCAAAATCCAGGGAGTAACGAGCCGGATAAGATCTTCCTCCCACTTGTCTTCGTATGGCTTCTTTATCCAACCTTCGATGTTAGGACCTACCCCCGATGCCTCCAAAAGATAATGGATGATCTCATGCAGGAGAGTGTCACGTTGGCGGTCAGCGGAGATATTGTCCCGCACCAAGATGCGGCCTTGTTCGATCTTCGCGATACCCTCCGGCACATTGCTGCCTGGTGAGGAGTCCGCTTCTTTCATTTCTTCCTCAGTGACAAGAAAGACGGAGATATTCTGTCCACAGATATCGAGATCTCGGAGATATCTCATGTATCCTCTTCATCACGGCGAGCTTCTTCACGAGCGACCGCATCCTCGAGGACATTAGCCAGGGTGCTGAGAACATGTCGCGCGTTGACATACGAAGCTGCCGCAAGTACTCCGAGGAGGCCCGTGAGAATGAAGTCATCCCGGCCATGTGTCGCAACCCCGTGACCTAAGCAGAACATGCTGGCAAGGAGCGCCAACCAGAAGATCACACAGAGACGATCTCGGTGTTTGAGCGCCTCGTCATAGTCCCGAAGAACTTGCTCATCAGTTGGATGCATCAGAATCTCCTTTGGTCGACCTAGGGGCGGCATCCTTTGCATAGTACCGATCTCCCCGCCTAACGATAAGCCCTTCACGGATGGCTCGAGCCAGCGCGTTGTCGAAGGTCTCGTCGTTTTCGTTGTAGTCTACGTCGCCCATGTTGGACAATAGGTTGGTAACTGTAATCTTCATGATGTCTAAGATGCCTCGACCTTGATAGTGGATTGCACAATACCTACAGAACCTCGGGTTCCGTCCAGACCTTCAGTCTGGGCCAGGATAAATAGGACACAGCACGCCGCATGTGCGAGATGAGGGAGTCCGGATTCCTGATCGTTACGCTCACCCCCCCGCCATGCCTCGTAGTGGCGCAATAACGCGTCTTCATACCGTTCCGTAGAGACACCCTGCCAATTATTGCTACCGTACTTCTGGGCCCCGAAGGTGAGCACCTTGGCCGCGAGTCTGAGAGCCTTCCACGGGAGGAGCGACATGCGGTCCTTGCCCTGATCGTCCTTGCGAGGGGCGGCGGGTAGGACGGGACCCTCGGCATGAGCCTCTTCTGGCCAGCGAGGTGGTGGGGGGATAGCATCGCGAGGAGGCTCCACCCAATTGGGGGCAGGGCCTACCCTATGATTTCGACATGCCGTATCCCCGGGGAGCGTGGGGCTGGAACAGCCCCATTTGCTACATAGGCCTAGATCGCTCACGCTACCCTCGTCACTTTCGAGTAGTTCCCTGCGACACGTAGGACATACATCTTCTGACCCACGGGCACAGCGTAGTCCGCGCGGGGGACACGCAACGGCAACACATCCCCTACGAGTGTCTCGCCCAAGGACATGTTAGACCGACCGGACATGCCGTATAGATGTCGCTTCAGCAGATCGAGCAGTTCGAGGGGTACATCCAGCGTTTCATTCATAGGATGAAGATAATGCACGGATTGCATCTCGTCAAGGCATGTAGGATGCAAAAAGCCCCTGGGTGACCGGGGCTGGGGATACTTCTTAGGGGAACTTCTTTTCGGCCCTCTTGCGGGCTTCATAGGCATCGAGTAGTGACTCTACTCTATCGTCTACATGTACTACCTTGGCGTCATGGTCATCCTCAGCTATTGCAAGTCGGAACCGCCAGACCCAACTATCTCCCACTTCGTTGCGACCCCCCGGGCTGTAATGCGTGACGAACTCTTCGGCGAGTGAGCGAAGCGCGCTCATGACCCCTCCCATGTGGCGATCGCCTCGTCCAGGACCGCTAGGATTTCTGCATGAGTTCGATTCTCTTCATCATTGAAACTAGGAAGAGCGCCCCCGTAGTTTTCGTCTCCGTGGTAGTCGAGCGCCGGCGCGAATCGGCGATCCGTCGTGTCCGGGTACTGCTCCTCCAGGTAAAGCCCAAGCTGCTGGAACTCCAGAATAGTGCAAGCCCACCCTAATGCGCATGCGCGGGTGCCGCATTTCCCATCAGAAAAGCCCGCGTCAGCCCACCGTCTCATGTCGAACCGATCTTCCGGCACCGTGTCCAGGAAGTCCGCGAGGATGAGAAGTCGTTCTTTGTTCACGGTCCCATAATAATCCTTACGATTCGAGTGTCAAGAGTCTCTCCTGGAATTCTTCAAAGGTCTCGATACTCCGGCCCGTCCTTGCGCACCACTCGGCAAGAGACTTGTTGCTTTTCGAGCTGTTGCAGGACTTACATGCAGGCGCGATATTGGAGCCGATGTCACCCGGGCACATAGGATCTGTAATCGCTACGACATGGTCCCGGGTTAGCCTCACGCCCGGCTGAGGTTCTATGCAGTAGGCGCAGAGATATCCATACGCCTCGCAGATAGCCGCGAAGTCGTATTTCTCCTTGTGCAGACCTGCAAGAAGGGCTCTTCGCGCGTGCGCATAATCTTTGCAGCGTGTCTTGTTGGCTCTTCGCCAGGCCGACTGCCGGGCTGCGATCTGCTCAGAGTTCTCCTTGCGGTAGGCCGCGATCTTTTCGGAGTTCTCCTTGCGGTAGACCGCATTCTGAGTTGCGATCTTCTCAGCGTTCTCCTTGCGGTAGGCCGCGATCTTTTCGGAGTTCTCCTTGCGGTAGACCGCATTCTGAGTTGCGATCTTCTCAGCGTTCTCCTTGCGGTAGGCCGACTGCCGGGCTGCGGTCTGCTCGGCGTTCTTCTTGTAATAGGCCGACTGCCGGGCTGCGATCTTCTCAGCGTTCTCCTTGTAATAGGCCGCGATCTTTTCGGAGTTCTCCTTGCGGTAGACCGCATTCTGAGTTGCGATCTTCTCAGCGTTCTCCTTGCGGTAGGCCGCGATCTTTTCGGAGTTCTCCTTGTAGTAGACCGCTTTGTAACACTTCCGACATAGACCTTTTGCGCAGTGCTTTGCGTCTACGCACCCGCACGTCAAGTCCACGGCACCAACCGCCCTTCAGAGTCATGTACCGGTTTGGCTCCTTTAGCCCATCTGTTCATCAGGAGGACTTCGATGTCCTCGAAGGGGCAATCCGGCACAAACTCATTAGCGCCTTCCGCCATCAGCCGGCTGAGACGCATCGCTGCATCGTGAGCCCCGGGTCCCAGGCGTGTCTCCAGGATGAACTCGTCATGCACGATGTTGACGATGCGAGAGCCAAACAGAGGGCTCCTCTTGTCGACGTAGCACTCCTTGGAGATGCACCAACCCGTCCGCTTCATGCAATCGGAGCCCGGAGCTTGGAACCAAGTATTGCACCAGCTCGTATAGTTGAGACCTCCGCGCCGCCTTTTCGATCGTGGGAGCATCACGATACCCTCCCCGTCTTTGCACTCTTTGGCGGCCATATCGAACCATTTCTGCATCTCCGGGAACGTTTTCTTCCACACAGCTCGGAAATATTGGATGGTTTTGATGTCGAGTTCGATTCCGGCATTGCGGAGGTAGATCTTGAACTTCTTGTCCCCCATCCCTCCGGGCAAGCCGAAGTTGAAGACTTTGGCGATCTTCCGAGGCATCCAGCTTTTATCCTTCGCACACTCCAGGGCCTCTTCGTAGGTGATGCTCTCAAGTTGCGCGGCGAACGCCGTGTGGGGGTCGATGCCATCGTTGATCATCTCTCCCAGCTTTGACTCCCCGAACATGTCGAACGAACTCTGGGCGTGCGTGTGCAATTCGAGAGCAGGCCAGTCACCCTGGATGAAGCACCACCCCTCGCGAGGGACGAAAGACTCTCGGATACTGAGCTCATCGTCGTCGGTCTCGATCGTCATGCTTCTCAGATTCTGTACATTCGGTTTACTCGACGTGTCTCGTCCAGTGGCGGCCAGATCGAATCTGCTTTGCACCGGCGTCACGGTGCCCGCGAGTAGCATCGGGATGTCTTTTTGCAGGATGTTCCCGTAGGAGGTCAGGAGGGCATAGTCCGCCATCGCGGGATCTTCCGAGGCCTCGCAGGCGTCGGCGTCGAGTACGACGTTGCCCTTTTCCGTAAGACGCACAGGTATGCCAGCTCTGTAGCACACGCTCTTCATGTGCGCAGCCGCTGCCTTGATATCTCGGGAGCCGTCAGGGCGTACGATGCCTGCCTGTATGAGCCGAGTTTGCACCGTACCGTGTGCCTTGACAGTGGCTTGTCGGAGCTTCTCTACGCCTTCCGGTGATGTCCGGAGCCCCCATGCGGACATCAAGTGATGCCAGAACCCCGAACGCGCTTGCTCGAACTGGTTCTCCAGAAAAGCTTTGTGGACTTCCTGCGTTTCATAGATCTCGAGCGTCACGACCGCATCTTCCACCGCGTAGTCGATAACTCGTTGTGGGTCGGAGGCGATCATTCCTTTGAGGTTGGCGAGAGCGAACTTTTTTTCCTTGTTCTTTGGATCAAGTCGGACTCGTGTCTCGGCGCGAGCGAGATCGGCTTTGGACCTCTCTTGGAAGTCTCTGGCGTGCGCGACCCACCGGTCTAAGGGTACGTCCCGGAACTCGGCGTAGAACATGCGCCAATCGTCCTTCACCAGCGAGCGGGATGTGAACCTCTTGGCGAGATCGTAGAGGGAATACTTGGGTTTTACCCACTTGCCACCCTCCGGCCAACCTGCGAAGAGCCCTGCGGCGATGTCCAAAAGCTGCGCTCGGATCTTGGTGTCCGTTACACGGTCCGCATCGTAGGCCTCGAAGACAAGAGGAAGGAGATCGGGGTACTCTTCACAGATGCAACCGAAATCGAACGCGATGTTCTGGCCAACGAAGGATATCCCCGGATCGAGGAGCCATGTCTTCATGACATCGCGGACACCCGTGTGGTGCACGATGTTGCCAGGCTCTCCCAGGGATGCAAACGTCATGCAAGTCACGGGCGGAGCGAGGAGACCTGGTCGGATGATGGCTGTTTCGAGGTCGAAGGAGACAATCATAGGGGGTTCCTCCGAAGTTTCTGTGTTTAGCTTTTTAGGGCCTGTTGCAAAAAAAGATAAAGCGAGACGGCTTCTTCACGATTCAAGTGGGCCGCCATGCTGCCGTTGGCATCCTTCAGGAGGACATCCACTCGGCCATCGCCGAGGCTCTTCACGTCGAACTTCATACCATTGGTAGCTTGTTTCATGCTGCCTTCTGTTGCTCTTTGCGTTGGTCCATGTGCCGCTCCCTTTTCTTTGCCAGGATCCGTTCCTTGTGTTTTGCGTAGTAGGCCTTGTTGTCCGCTAAACGGGCCACTTTCTGCTCGGGAGTTCGCTCCCTTTTTCCTAGCCTCCGATCGTTGTTTCGCTTGAGGACCTTCTCTCGGTTGGCGTAGTAGTACTTGCGCCATGATGCGCGAGCAAGCGCCTTCTGCTCTTTTGTTCGCTCCTCCCACCAATTCACGTGGAGAGCGCGGTACGTCACGGGATTCTTGGAGCGACATAGTCGAAGGTATTCGCGGCAGTGTTCCCTGTGCTCCGATCTCCACTCTTTAGCCTGGAGCAACTTCTTCTGCCAGAGACGATAAAGAACAGCCTCCGTAGACCGGCCGGCTAGATGCCTTATCTCCGTGGAGGACCGTTCCGCAAATTCCTCTAGGACTCCTTGCTCGAGATCAATCCACGCCATCGTCCGGTCCCTCTATGTAGAGCAGGATAAGCACGAGAATGATGAAGTACAAGAGTCTTTTCACGGCTTATCTCCAGTTCTCTTGAGGTACTTCAGCCTTATCTCCCTAAGTCTTGCGTCACGCCACTCTGACAGGGTCTTTTGCGCCGGATCGTTGGCGGCGTATGAAAGAGCCACATTGCCCCAGGAGAAGTTCACACTCTGGACTTCACGTTCCTCGGGAGTCATGGGCGGGAGGGTCTTGGCCCACGCGATGAGCTCTTCATAGGTCATGTCGCTGGGCATGCTCATGTCATATCCTCGCGCACCGGACAACACCCAGGGCAGAACCAACCCACCCATTCATCAGGATCATCTTCTGCGTAGCCATCCACGATGCAATCCTCACACACGAACTCATCACATTCTCCGCATCTCACGGTCCAATCCGCATCGATATCTTCAGTGCATGCAACACAGCAGTTCACGGTGCACCCTCCTCTTCGAGATAGCGAGCTGAATGGAAGAAGAACCCATGCCGGAGGATTCGGATGCATTCAGATAGCATCTCCTCGTGGCCCTTCGCTCTACCAAGTTCAAAGGCCTTGATCAAATCCTCTCCGTACTCGACGGCTTTGAATCGGTCTTTGTCCACCTTGTCTTCAAGCGTTTCCCCGCCTTCTCCGAAATTATCCACGATCTTTATCCTCCTCGAGATACCCCGCGATGCATTTCGCGCACGCCTTGAAAGTCCCGATACAATCGCACTCGATGACCCACCGTGCCACGCCTTTGGTGGCGATCGCCCGTACACAATGGAGATCGTAGCCCTCAGTCTCCCAGACCATGTACCTCCCATACGCGTCCGAAACGCCTACCGGAGGGGTCTTGGAGAGTTTTTCCGCCAGCACCAAGGCCATGTCCACCGTCGCACGAGTCTCATAGCGACTGAAATCTAATAGCCGGCTTACGCGGTATCTCACGGCTTGAGTCCTAGTTTTAGGTAGAGAGTGTCCTCTAGTTTCGCGAGGCGCTCCTGAAGTTCATTGCATCGCTGCCGCACTTCTTCCAGACGATCCGTCGGCTCAGGCTTCTCCAGCTGTGACGTTGCGGGATTGAGCCAGGCTGTCGTGTTCACACTGAGTCTTTTCATTATGCTCTCCTTGAGTCTGCTGCGATGTATCTTCGAAAAGCTCAGCGGCTGCATGCTCTGCCATCTCGCGCGTGACATCGCTGTTCTCAATGACGGCGTTTCCGTAGGCCCAGTCCGCAACCTCCTCACATGTGAGACGGGTAGATAATTTTCCCTCGGCCTGGAGTTGCTGCGCCTTGCGTTTCAACTTGTCGTACCGATCCTTTAAGTCTCCAGTGCGGCTCACGGCGTCGTCACACTCACGCCAGCAATCCCCATCACGAGCCACTTGAGGCCATCTCCCCTCGCCGCGCCCTCCAACAGGTCACGATCCACCCTGGTGATCTGCGCTACCCCTCCGTGTCGCGTAGCAAGAAGATGTACTCCTCGTGGATATCACAGTACCGTACCTCCCAATGCATGCCGCCGGGGGTCGCGAATATCTTCAAATAGCCTCTAATCTCCTTGAGATGCCTTTTCATTTGCCACCCACACCCTCGATCGCCTCGTCTAGAACCGCCAGGACCTGCTCATGAGTCGTCTCTGGATCGTCGTTGAACGCTTGAGACGGGCTAAACAGGGTAAAGCCGAGCGACAGCGCACGTGCCACAACGCCCTCGACTTCACTGATCGCGCCCTCGCATCCAGGAGCAGTCGTCCCACCTGCAGCGCGGGTGATCGCTCCCTGTAGGCAGTAGCATGACGCCATTGGGTGGCATGCGTCCACGGGCAACCCCAAGGGACTCCTCGCGTGGGCACCCTTTGTCCAGCGGCACTCGTCTGACAGGAGACTCCTGGCGGCCCGAAGGACTTCTTCGACACTTTTACCACACAGATGGCTGTACGGACTGTAATGATTATTTTCGCTCATCGTAATCTCCGAGATAAAGTGTGCGCCCTGGGTTAGTTAGGGTGTCACGAAGGCCGGCATTCTCCATACGAAGCTCTTCATTCTCGGATCTACAGATCTCGAGATCTTGGCGGAGCTGTTCGTTCTCTAGGCCCAAGGTATCCCAGCATGCCTTTCGGCCGTCACGCAAGCCCTCGAATCTCCACGGTCATCCTCCTCCATGTCCGAAATCGCACACTCTACAATTTCGCGGATACTGACCGGATTGCTCTTGAGACGTTTGTAGTCGATCTCGCCAGAGGGAAGAATATCGAAGGACCCATGGTCTTTTGGCCAATATCGCGGAAAGTTTTTGACGTAGATGCGGGTGAAACCGACCTTGTTACGCGCTTTAGCCCGTTTTCCCGAGACCTTGAGTACTGCCACGATCTTGTCCGTCATCTCTTCCGTGGTCATCTTCCCATCCTCCTGTGGGCACCCACTGCCCTCACCCCATTGAAGATACACACGGAGATATCCGAGTCAAGACCCGTGGCGACGATTCCCTCACCACATCCGGCACAGGGTGAATCCAACGCAAAACCTAAGCATCAACGCATCAACGCATCCTCGATGTAGTCCCGCATCTTCTTCCTGCTCATCCGCGATGCGTACTATGGTCTATATTTCTCACGCCAACCTCTGCCATCCCAGGCCTGGTCCCCATAATGAGTCTAATCTCACATAGATTTCATCGCCGGCGTCGTCCCGGAGTACCGCATATCTCGCATAATCGCCCATCCGGCGCTGGCGAGATGGGCTCAGTGTATCCACGACCTCCCATTCCATGTCGGGATGGGTCTGCGGGTGCCGCCAAACCTGTCCGAGATTCATCCGCCGGCTCAATCCAGGCACATCCCCCACTCCGCTCATCGGCCTGCCTCATTGCACTCGTAGCAGAGACCCCGATGATGTCCCTTGGCGTGACTGCTCTCCACGTGGCAGGAGACGCAGCGGACGGCCATGTCAGCAGGGGCAACCTCGTATTCCTCCGCCACCGGCTTCTCAAAATATTCCTTCAGCAGCTTTCTGAAAATATTCTTTACATTCTTTTTTCGTAGACGCGTTCCTCAACGGGCCAGAATATCCAATCGGCTTTCCCTGGGAGTTGAAGACGATAGTGTCCCCCGGAACGAACCCGATATCCACCAGTCGAATAAAATACTCGAGCCGCTTCTCCTTGAGTTTGCATTTCAGATCCTGGCTCATTGCTTTATGAACCTCACCGCGAAGGGCGTCTCGCAGCGCCCGTTGTCGAAGGTTCCTGTTCCGACATCGCCATTCCAGGTGACATCGACCGATTCAAGGCCAATCGCAACCGTGGTGCGGCAGATGAGCGCGTCGAAGTTCTGGACCACGCCCGGGAGCTCAGTAACCAGCAGCCCCTGATCGAACTCCGATACCGTGAGCGGCGTAGGGCCGCATCCGCCGGATACGTAGTCCACGAGGTAGATCCCAGTAGGAGCTACGCACACGCTGTCGATCTTCGACTCGCTAGGCTTTTCTGCGGACACCGGAGCGTCTCCCCCGATGCTCTCGGGCGCCGGGTCCATTCCTTGCGCACAACCAGACAGAAGAACACACGCGATAATCTTGTATACGTTACCCATCACACCACCCCCTGGCGGGAAAGCGCTGCCGCGTACTGTTCCCTAGCTGCGCGCACGTCGAGTCGCACCGCTTTGGTGATCTCGTGCAAGACGCCGTACTTGGCGCTGGTTCGCATGAGGTTGTCGATCGCCACCTGATACTCGAGCCGAGCTGCTTGTTTTGCGTTCATGTTCCGTCTCCTCATCCACCATCTTTGCAACGCGTATCACTTTGTCAAGATGTGACTTTATTTTACCACCTTGCCTGACCGCGAACAATTGCAGGCAGAACCGATGTATATCTTCATTGTTCACGCTCCTCCGGAAGTATCATAGAGCTTTTTCGTTTTAGTGATATGCAAGAGATTTCCCTGTTCATCGACGATGTGGATTTCTGCTGGATGCCTCTTGGCGGAGCAGACATTAATAGAGTCCAGAATGAGCCCGGGCCGTTGTGTTTCATAGTTCCTCCAAAGACTTGCCCCGAGGTCCGTCAAGGTATATTTGATGGGGCCGGTCTCGGGGGGTTCTACGGTTCGATCGCTGAGGTAGTCCCACATAAATTGTGGGGACATCATAAGAAGCTCACTAATTGGTCGATGCGGGCCCGCGCCTCTTTGAGTTCTTGGGTCAGACTACGGACGGTATCGTTGACGGTGACGACTTCTCTGTGTAGTTCTTCGCATCGCTGTAAGAGCAACTCGATAGTCCTTTCGGACTCAAATCTCTCGGCCTCGCACTCTTTACAGAAATCCTTCATTTGCCACCCCATTCCTCGCACCGGATTTCTCGCACGATGTCCAAGAGAATTTCTGCCGTTGTTGCGTGTGCTAGTTTGGCCCGTGCTTGTATGCAAGAGACGGCGAATTCTTCACCGTCTCTATGGCCCTTGGTGTAAGCCACTTCACACTCCTCTACCCCTTTTGCGAAACCTTCACGGTACTCTTTTTCGTGCGTCTCGTCCATTCGGTGGCGTTGGGGGGGATTCTCGGGACTCGGGGTGTTCTCCACGAGGTCTTCGGGTCGCGTGAATTTGATCGACTCCAAGTGGGTGATTTGGGCTTTTAGTCTACCCACTTCTCGGGCTCGAAGATCCCCCGCCCTGTCGTGTGCGTCACTCCACCAAAAATACCATTCGCTGTCTTTGAGAAGATCCGCTTGAGGATCTTTCGGCGAGAAATATCGGAGAGTATTATACGCCTGTCCTGACTCGACAACCTCCCCTTCGAATGTGAGAATCCCGCGGGTAAGCGCATACTTGGTGCAATAGACTTTCATGATTCCTCCTCACGTACGTAGCGGATTTGAATCGCTAAACGAGAGCTTATTTAGGCGCTCGAGCTTCTTTTTACTTGAAACGATTGCAGCATCCCTCATCTCGAGGCAGCGCTCTCTAGCCTCCTCAAACGTCTCGAAAAACTCTCCTGGGGACAGAAATGTGCCGTCGACCCCCCGGGGATAATCTCCTCGAACGAGGATCCCACGATTCGCCCTTCGACCTCCAGGATCCCTCGAGTCAATGCGTACTTGGTGCAGTAGACTTTCACGACATTCCCTCCGTTAGCGCCGAATCGACCAGGTACCAGCCCCCAGCCATCTGGCGGATAAGACCACGTCAACACCATAACTTCATTCCCCTGCCTCAACAGAGAGAGCATCTTCAACCAAGTCACGAGTCCCCGCCATCTGCCTCGTGAGACCCTTGTAGTTGCGTTCCCCGCTCAGCAAAATCTCGATGAAGCCGTGGTCCTTGGCGCCGTAGCCAAGTGCGCTCTTGACGTAGATGCGGACCAGGCCGCCCTTGTCCCACACCTTAGCGGCGCGGCCTTTGCTCTCGAGCACCTCAACAATCTTCTCCGCCATCTCGTCCGTGGTTATCGCGCTCATCGTCTCATCCTCCCGGGGACATCCACTGCCCTCACCCCACTGAAGATAATTCTCTCTCGGGGTCTGTCAACGGGTACACCAAAGAAAAAGCCCCAGGGTAGCCGGGGCTTGGAAGAAACGGCCTCGTGTACCTTAGGGCCGCCGACCGGATCTGCCGGCATCTATCTCTTTTACTCGAGATCCCTCTGCTTGGGGTACGGTTGCCAGTACCCGAGACCGGGGCATCGACGTGGATTCGAACCACACGAGCCGGGCTATCGGCTCTCCTCCTCAGGGTTCCCTGAGATGCACCCCATGTGCTTTCGATGCAGTTGTCGAGGAGCTACACGGCGGTGAAGTAGAACTTCTGGAAGGTTTTACCCTCGTGCTTACCCTTGCCCGCTTCGTCCTCGACCCGAATGCGGACTTTGGACCCCTTGTAAAGATCATCGGCCCACTCCACGAGTTTGACCTCGATCGCTTTGGAGGCTCCAGTTTTCTCCTCTTGATTGAGATCGCTTCGGTCCAGACCCTCGCAAGCGAAGGCAAGTTGGTACAGAAGGTCTGTACTGGGCCCCGCCGACAGACCATTCATGCTGCGATACCAAGAACGCTCCGAGCCAACCCGAATCCCGGGATTATCGGACTCTACGACTTTGAACTCACCAATGAGCGCACTTCCGTGCATTTTGGTCTCGAACGCGAGGAGTTTCTTGACCTCGACAACATAATTCCCGATTTCAAACCCCGGGAGGCGATCCGTAATCTCCTTCGAACCCGTGCCCGTGAAAAGTTTCTTTGCGAGATTGCTTGACATGTACTTACCTATTTGTGGTGCGTGTGTGTGTTTTGAGCGCTATGCTCGATTCCAACGATAGCCTGCCTGAGAGAGTATGTCCACTTCTTTTGGGAGTATTTTATCCGCGAGCGTTAGGCGTTGCGTCGATCCCATCATGTCCCCCGTGGCCTTAGCTTGCGCCATTGCCTTGTGTAGCGCCTCCCAATGCTCGATGCAACCGATCATTACGTCCACACTTACTTCATCGCTGCGATGTCCTGGTCGATGCGTTCTCCCTAGGAGCTGTTCCCACTGTTTGGCGGAGGGATCGGGGGCAGAAATGAGGTTGCGATCCCACGTCTTTTGCAGGTTGAGGCCCTCCACGCAAGCGAATGCACTGGCGATGATCGGTACCGGCTTGTCCACGACGTGGTCGGCGAAGGCTTGTAGATGTCGGCCTTGAGCATCGGTGGCCTCTTGTCCGAAGTAGGGGACCCCGGTGCGCCGAGAGAGCTCCCGACCAAAAAATACGTGGGACACCCACACGATACCCGGTCCCTGTTTTATCCACGCTTCACAGGTCGCCAGTGCACTTTCATCGTGCCAAATGTCCTTGGGGTTGATCTTGAAGGTCGGCCGTATGGCGCGCCACTTGGCCAATGGTTCTCGGCCACTTGGCAGCTTGCCATCATCCACTGCATTGGTCACTGCGAGTTCGGAGTCTATGGATTGAGACCGCGACAAGATCTCTCTCACGTAGGACGCCCACTCCCGTCGAGCATCACGCCATACCTCGGGTGGACGTGGAGACCATACACCGTTGAAACCCAGTGCGAGTTGCCGCGCGTACATCCATTCGAGTGCGGATTCAGAAAACGTCCAACCGTCCGGAGTCTCATTGAGCGTGCGCAATGTCTCGAAATTCGCCTCCGTGGTGGCAGATGTTTGGTACACAAGGGCCTGTAGATAAAGAGAAGCCCCCACGCCCTCCGCATCGGCGCCCGCAGCTACTACTCCGGGGGTAGCCACCAAGCGAGCATGAAAACCTCGCCTTGCGGCTTGCAGCGCGCTATCGTGCTTACCTGGGGGTGACCAGTCCACGAGAGGTCCGGGGCGCACCCTCTTGAGGGGATTTACTTTCTCGTCAAGACAATCGGCCCACTCGGAAAGTTCTTGATCGGAAGAAGGCACGGGGGCACCTGACTTGTGAGTGAA
>Ga0193753_10000157_pt1 | contig 63778 bp, 65 predicted proteins | sample H1c2metaG_FD_144925 | JGI IMG/M metagenome (GOLD analysis project Ga0193753, IMG submission 144925) | Soil microbial communities from a riparian zone of the East river system, Colorado, United States - H1c2 | ecosystem: Environmental > Terrestrial > Soil > Riparian zone | place: USA: East...
GCCGACCGCCTACTCGACCCTAAGCCCGGCCACGCCATATCGCCCACCTTCACACCCGCGCCTATCGATGAACCAAACGCCACGGGCGATCTTTTCGGCGGTCCTGTCAAACCTGCCAAAGCTGCAAAGCCCGTGAAGCGCGTCTTCAATGTCACTCTTGCCGACCCAGCGGCAATGCCGTTCGCCTTCGCTGGTCTGTGGGACTACTGGAAGCAGCGCGACGGCAGATACCTTGAATCGTTTGCCTGGGCAAACACCGCGGTATTGAGCGGTGGGAGTTCGATTTCAAGTCCCGGCGGCGCCGTCCAGGCGGGATGATCGATCATGTACATGACGGGATCGAACAGCAGGTCGAAATCCTCTTTTCTGTCGTCCACGCCACGAAGTTCATTCATCATATGGAGAAACCAGCTGAGTTCGTTGTTGTTGAACGAGCTAGCCGCCTTCCTCATCTCTTGTCTCCGGTGATATTCGAAACAATCCATGAGTGAGCCGGGAAGGATGATTCCTTCAAGCGACCGGGTGTATTTTTCAACTTCTTCTGTGAGTACGTCCACAAAGCCTCCTTAGCTGTGGACGTTATCCCACGACCCTCATTTTCTGTCAAACCACCAATAAATAAAGCTACTCCGTATGGAATCGCACGATGGTGGCGGAGGTGCCATTCAGCGCCACAAGAACGGTGCCGCTACCAACGACCGGTTCCGACCAGCGAGCTCTTAACTCCCGATTGCGCTGCCGGATGATGGCAAAACCCGGAGATGCCGGCCGGACCGCCACATCCCGGATGCGGAAGATCGGTGTAGGGTTCCCGATTCCGAATGGCTCCAGCAGGCGAAGCTGTTCATGGAAGATGCGCCCGGCCGACTCAAGGTCCAAATCCGCCTCTGCGGTAGGTTCTTCAGTCAGGCGGGGTGGGTGCTGGCCGACATATGATTCGAACAGGTACTGGAAAGCTGGGATGTTCTCTACTGTGAGCGTCACCCCCGCTGCCTGGTCATGTCCGCCGAAGCGGTGAAGCACAGATTGGCAGCTGCGCAAGGCATCGATCAGGCTGAAGCCTTCAACGCTTCGACCCGAGCCTACCGCCATTCCCGTCCGCGAGTCCTGGACGAGAACGAAGGACGGAACCCCGTAACGTTCCCGAACCCTGCTGGCAAGTATCCCAGCGATTCCCTTCTTCCATTGCGGGCCATAGATCACCAGGCCTTTCGGAACGTCACTCGGTACCGTCGGGAGCAGTTCCTCGAGCGCTTCCTTTTCTCGTTTGCGCCGTTCCCAGTTCAGGCAGTCGAGTGAAAGAGCGAGCTCAACCTGTCGGTCCGGGTCCACCGCGTTTAGCATCTGAAGGGCTTCGTTCGGATGACCGACGCGTCCTGCCGCATTGATACGAGGCGCTACGCGGAAAGCGATCTGCTCAGAGGTAGGCACTTCGTTGTCGCGAACGCCTGCCATCATCAGCATTTTGCGAAGACCGGCATGGCGGGTGTGAACCAATTCTTCCAGGCCGATTCTCGTCAGCGTTCTTGTAGGCCCGGTCAATGGCACGCAATCCGCGATTGACGCGATCGCCGCGAGCCTGCTCAGGCCGGCCAGAAAGCAGCCGATCTCGCTGGCCCCGGCGGTTTCAAGGAGAGCCCACGAAAGCAGGACTGCGATACCGGCAGCACAGAAGTGTTCCGACCATACCGCAGTCGCCTCAGCTCGCGTTTCGATATGGTGATGATCCACGATCACTACTCCAATTCCCAGGCGTTGGGCAAGACGAACCGGGCCTGCCGCGTTGATTCCGTTATCGATGGTGATCAGCAAACCGGTGCCATGTGTGGAGAATCGGTGTACCACCTCATTGCTAAGGCCATAGCCTTCGTCGCGATGAGGAAGGTAGACGGTTGGTTGAGCTCCAAGCCTGCGCAGCGTCGCTTCGAGGATCGCGGTTGAGAGGACACCATCACAATCGTAGTCACCAACGATGGTCATTGGGCGCTGTGAGCGGATTGCATGGAATATCTGTGTGACGGCAGGCTCCATCCCCTCAAGGTCAAAAGGAGAGGGCAGATCACTCCAGGAGGACGGGGCAAGAAAGCGATCGAGATCGCTGATGCCCCGGTTCTTCAGGACATCGACGAGAGGTAATGACAACATGGGACCTCTCTCTGGTGGGATGGGTGAGACGCGTGAGCCTCAAACGATGTGGACTGAAGCTGGCCGCACGCGGCGGAAAGCGGACAAAGATAGCACCTATCATTGGGACGGCGCGAAAACTAGGCTCTTACTGCACCGAATGTGGGTGAGGGAGGTGTCTACCATCCCCGCGAAAACGCGACCCAGCAGCATTCACGAACAAGGCGAGGGTACAAAACAGAGCGGTTTTTTTTGAAGATAGAAATGCAGCCCTCGACAACAGCCTCGCACCCGTCATGAGTAGATCATCTTCCGGGTAGCCGGGCTTCGGATGTGTGGCCGGGTACAGCTTAGTCTGGTTAGAAGTTACGGAAGGAATTGTGGGTAGGGAGATAGGAAGCGCGAAAAGTGCACCCCCAGAGTGATGTTCATGGACCGATCGAACCCAACATGTCCGTAGATTTGCCCGCACGCAACTAGAATCCGCTAGAGTCTAGGCATGTATGCGGATAAAGATCATCAGGCTTTTGAGCAGCTAAAGCGAGCTCTAAGCGGCGGCCTGCGAGCATCTGTATTGGTAGGCGCTGGAATTTCCGTTTCGTCCGGTGTGCCCACAGCGTATGGAATCATTCGCAGACTGAAGCGCCTTGGGAAAATCAAAGCCTTCACTTCATACGCAGAAGCGATGGAAGCAGCGTTCAAAAACCAAGCTGAACGCAGAGAATTCATAAACCGCACTTTTGAGGGCTGTCCACCATCGATAGAACATCATCAACTGGGACGATTGTTATCCAGTCGTGTATTCAAGGACGCGCTGACGACAAATTTCGATCATTTGCTAGAGATAGCCACTTCGCAAGCATGCGAAGAACCTGTGTTCGTTTATCCCACACAAAGGGCGCTGGAAGGATTTCAAACTGTAGAACAAAGCCCGAGAATAGTAAAGCTGCACGGGGATTTCCTGTTTCAATCCCTCGCTAACACTGATGCCGAAATGGGAGGAGTTGGCACCGGCGGCATGTATCAAGCTCTTAAAAACATGACGCTCAATACATCTCTCGTCGTTCTTGGGTACGCCGGAGACTCTTCAGTTTTAAAGCTTCTGGAAGATTTAGCCGCGCGCTCTGAACGCTGCATCCCCTCGATTTGGTGGTTCTTTCACAATCCACCGGGACTTAATTTAGATCAAGATCCGTTAAAGGCCGCCGAGTACCGGCGCGTATCCGACTTCCTCGCAAAGCTTGAAAAAGCTGGCCGTAAGACGGCCCTCCTCCGCAATGTGCACGGTTTGAAATGGGTCTTCGAAGAACTGGGAAAACACGCAGATGTTAATTTAACAAAGCCGACTTTCGGGATTGGATCCAATCGCTACATTGCGCCCTATCGTGCATGGGGCTCGAGTAGCGTTACTCAAACAGAGCCTCCTCAAGTCCTCCTACCCTATTTAGGACAGCTCGAAAAGCTACTATTGAACCCCGGTCTGGTCGTATTGCAAGGCCGGACGCAATCTGGAAAAAGCACGATTCTAAAGACTTTGCAGTGCAGGTCGGAACTGCCTATTTTCTATTTTTCTTTCGTGCATGTTCGGAATTCTCCGGAGGATCATTCATTCCTAAGTGATCTCCACGACTTTTTGGGCAGTAGAAAGATACTAACGGTGGCCAACGAACAAACCGTATGGCTAGAGACACTATTTGATGTCGGCGGCATTCTTGTTCTCGATGACCTTCCAGTGACATTTGATCTGACGAGGCGAAGCGCCAGTGTGGGAGCGTTGCGTCAAAGTCTTTTGCACGTATTGGTTCCGGCACTCCGACTGATTGCAGAGAAACGAAAGGGAAAGGTCATCCTGGCTCTCCCTGACGTGCTCCGAGACTCTGATCGGGAATTTCTCTATCAAATAATCAAATCGTTTTTAGGTTTACAGATTGCCGAATTGCAGATCGGCGGTCAAGAAGAGCCGACCACATTGAAGGCTTATAAGCGGCTGCCGGGCCCTCTCAAGAATATTGTCAATGGCATGCTATGGCTCCGATTTGCAGAACCGCCCGAGGTAATCGCAAAACTATCGAAACAGGATGCACCCGTTCTTGATGAGCTTTCCAACTTGATATCCGCCGGATTTGTGTCAGAGTGCTTCGGAACGTACGTGCTCCGAGTCGAATTCCGGAGCTTATTAACTCATTACATCCTCAATACTTGGACCACACAGCGTTTAGTGACTTCAGTGCAATCGTTTATTGATGTGCTTAACGAGGAGGCGGACGACCCCGAGCAAATTTATCCTCGGCATTACCTTCTCGAGCTAGAAAACGCGTGCTTCACCTCGACGGCGGGTTTTGGTACTGAGCTTTGGCGGACTGGCGTCAAGACTCTTGCGACCATGACAAGAGCGTTTCTCTCGGACAAACTGAATACTGAATTCTTTCTATCAACACTGTCTGGATTTCACCAATTGGTTGGCAAACGAGTGTTTCAATTTTGCGATCTGGTTGATTTGACAACTTTGTACAGCCTGTTTTCAGATGCCAGCCGCACGGAAAAGTTTCCAGCCCTTACCCGCACATTCTGGACCGAGGTGGAAGGACGAGGGCCTGGAGTAGGTTCCTGGCTGTCCGCACGTAGAACCCTTGAGAAGAGGGCATACTTGGACAAGCCCGCGGTTGCAAAGTTGCTGCGGGCTATCTCTCGGCTTCACCGCGATGTCGCGCCATCGTCTGCCACTGCAGATGATTGGCACCTGCTCGGCAGTATGCACCTCACCATCGGAAAAGCTGCTCTAGCGCAGGCAACCAGCACCTCTCAAGGAGTTCGATGCGTCGCGCATTGAAGCACGCTCACGCCGCGTACCGCTGTTTCAAGCAGTCCTGCAGACAAGACTCCGTTGACGATGCAGAGCGCCAACTCGGAAATATCCATATGGCGTTTGGGCTCCTTCAGGCTGCCAGGCGTTACTTCATTTCGTTGCTAAGACGAGAGCGGAAGCTGCCGGGCTTTGAACCCGTGAAGGCTGCGAGTCTCCACAACATCTTTTGTATCTCTCTCGGATTGGGGGACATGCGACGGGCGGAAGGCTTCTTTTGGGAGGCAAACTACCAATACGCTCATACAACTCAGGCGATGAGCTTTCTGGCTTTGGCGGTGCTGGCTGCAACAAAGACGTCCCCTTTACCGTGGATCCGGGTCGCAAGTTCCCTAGAATTTTTGGACCAACTACCTGCCGCCTATCTGGTCGCAGAAAAGGCTGCCTTGATCGCCCCGAGCGTTTCCAGGGGAGCGCGGGAAGATGTGTTGTTCCGAACCACCGATAGCTTCGGCAAGGTGGCAGGAACTTTGTATGAAAAGGGACAGATGGTCGAGGCTAGGACCGTAGTGAGGTCTGTGCTGACAATGCTCGATGAAGCCCTCCCAGGCAGTTCGCATTCTTTCGACGACGGGTTAATCTCAAATCTCGCTAAATCTATAACAAGATATGTGCCAGTCGGTTTCGACGAATTTGCCTCTATTGCGTTCGTAGAAGGCCTATCGAACACCACGCTGAAAGAAGTTCTTCGAGACCACCTGTCCCCGCATTTGTCTCCTGCGAACCCGATCGAAGGGACAGTTATCCCAAGCTAAGCGATCCGAATGACTGATTGAGCGATCTCAACCGGACTGCTGAGGCAAGTATCTGGCTTTATTGGGGGCTGAATCCCGCGAGTTCGGCGAGCGCTTGCTTTAGGCCTTTAGGGTAATAGTGGGGGATTGGCTCGGCGCGCCAGATCAATAGCCTGCTGTGGAAACCATGCTCCGGCGATCGGATCATCCAATCTCCATAGCGGATCGAAGATTGCCTGTCCTGAAGCATCCGTCGGCCATCCCGGCAAGCTGTAAACCGCATAGTCCCACGCGCGAGCGCCTCCTGCGGAGTCGCAAGTTCCGTCAGACTCGCCCGGGGTCTTCACCCAAAGATAGGCATCCAACAACGCGACTTCTGTGTTCGCCGTCGGATGCACACCGAGCCCGCGCCCCGGCGGGTTACACCAGTTTCCATTAGTGAGAGTCTGGACGACTGAAGCTGGCTGATTGTAGGGCGCAGCCCCATAGATCGCTGCATTGAGCGTTCCCTGCCCGTTGCGGCTCGTATCGACCACGAAGTGCGTCACGGGTACGGCTGTTCCCATGTTCTGCTGATACCACTCGTCTGTATATCCCCAGGTGGAGATGTTGTCTGGATTGACAGGGCCAAAGGGCGAGTAGTATTGGCTGGCGCAATAAGAGTAATTCCTCAACCGCCAACCGCTCTCTTCCGGATCACTCCCAAAGGCGAGGCACGAAGAGACCCAGGTATCGTACTTCGTCTCGTAATTGTTCAGGTTGAAATTCGACACATTAGTGAAGAAACCCTGAGCGTTTTGAATACCGGCCTCTACGAGACGGGCGGCTATTGTCGGCACCGCCTGCCAGTGGCTGTTCCCACCGTCGATGTAGACCAGGGTCTGCGAGCCGGTCTCCAGTCTCGAAATCGCGTAACCGATCTGCGTGTACCGATCCGCTGTCGCCTGCGGGATATTCACCTGAGTCGGATCGTAGCCGCAGTCGCTGGGGAGATCCGCAAGGGAATCCGGTTCCAGCAGAACCACAACCTTCTGGCCCCCGATCGCTCCGCCTATGGCATCAATCCAGGCCTCATAATCGGCACTGCTCTCTGCTCCGCCGGCCGAGTAGCTCCCGCAGTCCCGACCGGGAATGTTATAGAGCACAAGCACGGGTACGGCTCTCTCGAGATTCGCCTGCCGGAGCGTCGTCTTGACGGTGGCGTTTACTTCAGATGGCGTACCGCTGGTCAGCCACACCGCCTGCGGAACCGTTTCCATGGCGGCTATCAGGAAAGCGTCCTTCAGGTCCCATTGCCGCACAAGACCTGCCACCTGTTGTACGGCACCTTGAGGTGGCTTTGGTATGAAGAAACGGCTGTCAACCGAAAGCGTCTTTGTTTGTCCGTTCGTTTGTCCGTATGCCACAGTGAATAAGATCAGCATGATGCCAGCTGCAGCGGACAGTTTGCGCAAGGTACGGCGATCAAAGAAGGGGAGGTTCATTGATATCTCCAAACAGGCGTTAACCGAGAGGCCGACTGAGAATAGATTCGGCTATGACCGGATGTCAAGAGCCGAAGCAGATCATTTCTAATAGGTCGGCCTCCAGCAACTAATCGTCAACTGACCAGAGGAGCGTTTTCGTTACTAATCCTGACGACCTCGATGCTGCGGTCAGCCATTGAAAAGCCGCGAATCGTAAAAATGCTTTTCCGCATGCAGAATAATGACCTTCCTGGCGTCTGCGTGTCGAGGATTGAGGAGCCAGTTGTAGGTCTCCGGCATGATGACAGATGGAACCCGCATCAGCGCGCTTACCGACTTCTCCAGCCACGCATCGCCAATTTCGCGGGTCGCTTCTTCATTGTTCTTCCAATCCGCAGGTAAAGAGGTCAAAGATACCTTCATCACAGGAATGTCGTCAGGTGCCTCAACCTTCAAAATCTGATAGGTGTCGGGGCGATCGTCCTCATCGGTTTCGAGGTGCACGAGAATTTCGAGAAGGGCAGACGATGGACTCTCGGCGAGGTAAACAATGGGTCGACCAGCGGTATGCCACCTTGCGGAAGCCTCCATTCCACCGATACCAAGCAGATCTGCGTAATTGCTGATCCTCCAAAGAATCATCAGGCAAACATGCCTTCGTCGAGTTGGATCAGCATCTGTTCAACCAACCTTGCGCCTGCTTCTGTTTGAAGCATTTGCATCGGCGATTCTCCCTGGAATCGTTTCTTGGGTTTTCTCATCCAGGAGAGTGCTTTGTTGCGATTCGCAAAAACACGTTCTGCCAGCGCAAGAACGCGTGCCGCGCGTAAAGCCTTATCCGACTCGTCTGGAGAAAGAACCTCTTCCAGGCCCTTGTTCAGTCGTTCTTTGCGGTGCCGGAAGGTGCGGAGGGGAATAACGATGTAATGAAACTCATCCTTCGTGATCCCATGTTCCAGGAACGTCGTCTGGGTTGCTAAGGGGAGACCGCGACGGACGATCATTGCCAGTTCAAACTCGGTCGACGGCGCTGCTCCGAGCCATTCGGCGATCTTGCGAGCCTGCACAGCCATGAAGACTCACCTCTTATGCCATTATGCCATAGAAACATTGGCATACTGGCATTTTAGTGCATTTCTATTTTTCGACGGTCGGCTCGACACATGGAGCGTCATCGCCCAGCTACGAATCAAGTTTGGTGCCTACCCTATCCACCGGCTCATCGATTGGGCATTGTCCGTGAAGGACACTGACCGCTTGGATGAGGACGCAGTTCGACTCATATCGCTAACGTTGGCTTGGATGCTTTCGAGTTCGAATCGATATCTGCGGGATCGGGTGACCAAGGCCTGTGCGAATTTGTTGGCTGGAAGAGAGCTAGCTGCAGCAGAGATAGTTCGCAGGTTCGCTCAGGTAGATGACCTTTACATCAAGGAGCGAGTGCTCGCCGTCGCTTACGGAGTTGCGATGCGATCCCGAGATGCCGGCCAAGTTAAGGAACTTGCCGATGCGGTGATAGGGGCCGTATTCGATGAAGTTCCCGCCACACCCCACCTTCTGCTGCGTGACTATGCCCGAGGCGTTGTCGAAAGAGCGCACATTTTGAACCCGCTTCCATTCGAAATCATGCAGCGCGTTAGACCTCCTTATGGCGCTAAATGGCCGAGAATTCCGGCTGAGAAATCGATAAAGAAGCTGCTGGAATCGTTGGACGCGGACCGAGAGAATGCGCATGGAGCTCGTCGTATAAGCTTCTCGGTATTGCATGACGACTTTGGGCGTTATGTAATTGGTACGAACTCATGGTCTACCGATTGGCTCTCGCTTCGGTTAGATCAACCGGCCTGGCGCCCCTATCGAGCTCTGCTTAAAGATTTTGAAGATGATCTGGACGCTGCTCTTCGGCCATTATGGAATGCGCACAGCGATGCAGAAAGTGTTCTAGAACGTGTGACTGCCTTCAGGTCATTTGCTGCACTCCGTCTTTCCTTCACCGGTGATGATGAGGTAGGCGCAGAAGATACGGATTTGGATCTCGGCATATCTGTTGCCAAGAAGGCTGTAGCTACGGCTAGAGGCGCTCTACTCCACAACTTACGACCGGAACAATCTGAGAGGCTTCAAGACCTGTGGCGGCTGGGGAGAGCAGCCGGAGACCGACCTCCAAAGTTCGATCTCCGGCTGATGCAACGCTACATCCTTAAACGGGTGTTCTCTTTGGGCTGGAGTTCGAGTCGCTTTGAATACTTCGATACGCACGTAATTCAGTACACAGGGAGAGAGGCCGCAAAGGCTGAGCGTGTCGGAAAGAAATATCAATGGATCGCTTACCACGAAATCTGTGCCCTCGTAGCAGACAACTTTCAATTCCGAGGCGAAAGGAGGATTTCTGATTATGAAGTTTCTTATGACGGTCCTTGGCAAGACTTCTTCCGCGATATTGACCCTTCACACGCAATCAGTAGGACGGGCGTCAAATCCGAGGGCGCTGCAACTTGGTGGGCACCGTCGTTCGAAGTTGACTGGGGAGATGAGGTAAATGGCAAGACATGGGCGGAGGGGACCTCTGACTTTCCCAGTCCCCCGGAACTTCTTGAGATCAAGGACAATGAAGGACAATTCTGGATAGTTGCTGATCTTTCTTTCGACCGCACACGTCCAGTTCCCGACGGAATGGAAAGGGATGAACTTGAGTCGCGCAGGATGTGGTGCCAGCTGACTGGGATTCTGGTTCGCTCAGACGATGTGGGCGCGTTCATGCATTGGGCGGAAGGAGTCGATTTCTGGGGGCAATGGATGCCTCGTCCTCCCTCTTCACATGGGATGTTCTTGGGTGAATATGTCTGGTCGCCCGCTTGGAAACATTTCAATCACGAGTACTACGGGCATGAAGGCTGGATCCGTCCAGACAAGGGCTGTCCTGTGAATATTCGACCGGCAGCGTTCGAGTATCAGCAAGGCTCACAGGGCTTCGATTGCTCGGTTGAATCAGGTTTTACATTGCATCTTCCGGACCAGGAGTTGGTAAGTGCCCTGAGTATCAGTTGGTCAGGCCAAGGGGCAGACTTCAGAGATGCAAATGGAGTCCTCGCAACTACTGATCCAAGCGCACACGCCGACGGCCCAGCATGTCTCTTGCTCCGTCGAGACATCCTTGATCGAATGATCGCCGAAAGAGGATTGACCATCTGCTGGATGCTGCTGGGAGAGAAACTTGCATACATGCCGGGTCCGATGCACCGTGAGGGCGCAATGCACGTGTCAGGGGCTTGCGCCTTTAGAGAAGGTCGCATTCAGGGGTTCATGCATTTCATTCGAGACGGCAAGGAGGACTTTGCGCAGTCGATCATAGCAACAAAGCGGTTTTGAATAGATTCTGGCGCGAAATTATTAGTGTGAGCCGATCGGACTTCCGCAATTTCGGTAACGATAAGTTAGATTGCGTTTACGAATAACCGCTCGATTCTCGGTTGGGTGACAACGGACCAGACGCTCATTTTTCGATACGGACTGCATTGAAGTACATAATTGTTCTTCGAAAAGAAGGAACCCACTCGATCGTCGGGACTCGAGTGGGCCGTTTGGTTTGGAGGATGACTTTGGAGACCCCCAGGACGACATGTATACGGTCATCGAGGACGGCTTATGGTGCAACGCACAGAGTAAGTAGACCTCTACAGGTTGACTACACTATGAGCAGCCGCTAGTCCCGCCGCAATTTACGCACTTGTAGCAGCTGCCATTGCGGACCATGAGTGAGCCGCAGGTCGTGCACAACGGAGAATCGCCCACCTCGTACGCATCCTGGAGGAAGTGGGAGATGCTGGCAGAGGTTTCGCTTGGCACCCTGCCATCTTTCCCGATGCCCTTGGATGGCCGGAACGCGCAATCGAACACTCTTAGGTGCTCTTCGCGAAGTCCCGGCGCGCCCTCGATCATGCTGTTCTCTTCGATATACTCCCTGATCACCTTGATCTCTTCTTGCGAGTAACCGAGCCGGAACAGGACGTTCGACACCGCCTGGTTGACCAGCGTGAGATATCCGCCGCCAACCATCTTCTTGAAGACGACGACGCCGAGCATCGGTTCAATGCCTGTTGTGTCGCAATCCATCATGAATCCGATGGTGCCAGTCGGAGCAAGTACCGTGACCTGAGCGTTGCGGAAGCCGTGCTCCTGACCAAGGCATTCTGCCTCGTGCCAGCAGCTGACGGCCGTCTCCCGCAGTGTCAAAGGCACTGAATTTGCAGTGAGAACCCTCTCTTCCGCGGCTTCGCGGTGCTTGCGGATCACATCGAGGAATGGTTCACGATTGCGCTCATAGCCGGGAAATGCGCCGTTCGGCGGGTCCTTCAACTCCGGGTCTCCAGCTGGCAACTCCGGTGTCATCGCTGCCATCTGTGCTGATGTTCTGTATGCGGTTCCACCCATCAGCGAGGTAATGGCCGCAGCCATATCCCGGCCTTCAGGGGAATCATAGGCGAGTCCAAGGCTCATCAATAGCGCCCCGAGATTCGCATATCCAAGACCCAGAGGACGGTAGTCGTGGGAGTGAATGGCGATGGACTCGGTCGGATATCCCGCCATATCGACCAGGATGTCCTGGGCGATGATGAGGACCCGTACCGCATGCTGGAACAAGGCTACGTCAAATGTTTCACCAGTCACGAAACGCAACAGGTTTAAGGAACCCAAGTTGCACGCAGAGTCATCGAGGAACATATACTCCGAGCATGGATTAGAGGCGGTGATACGGCCGGAACGCGGACAGGTATGCCACGCGTTAATGGTGGTATCGAACTGCATCCCGGGATCGCCGCACCGCCACGTCTCTGCTGCTATCGACCGCAACAGCGAGCGTGCCCGAACGGTTGTGACTGGCTTCCCGTCGATACGGCCGGTGAGAGGCCATTCACCACTTTCTTCCGCCTTGCGCATAAACTCGTCCGTCACGCGGACCGAGTTATTGGCGTTCTGGTAGAAGATCGAGGCATAGGCTTCAGAGTCGGGACCGCTGCCGTCGTAACCGGCAGCGATCAAGGCGTGGGCCTTCTTCTCTTCCCTGCTCTTGCAGTGGATGAAGTCCTCGATGTCGGGGTGGTCGGCATCGAGAATCGCCATCTTCGCAGCGCGGCGAGTCTTTCCGCCCGATTTGATGACGCCAGCGAAGGCGTCATAGCCGCGCATGAAAGAGAGCGGCCCCGAGGCGGTTCCTCCGCCTGAGAGGCTTTCCATCGAGCCGCGGATGGCCGAGAAGTTGGTTCCCGTACCCGAGCCCCACTTGAACAGCATTCCCTCCGTCTTGGCGAGATCGAGTATCGATTCCATCGAATCCTCAACGGAGTTGATGAAGCATGCCGAGCACTGCGGCTTGCTGTACCCTGCCGCTGCCTGAATGACTTTTTCCCGGGCTGCGTCCCAATGCCAGCTCTTTGCCTTGTTCTCAGGCTCAAGCGCGTGGCAACCCACGTTGAACCACACCGGCGAGTTGAAGGAGGCATACTGTCCTACTAGGAGCATCGTCAATTCGGCCTGGAAGGTATCGGCAGCTTTCGAAGAGCTGAAGTACCCTTGCGAATCGCCTGCCACCCGGATGGTGGAGACGACGCGGGCAATGAGCTCGTCGACACCCTTCTCGCGCTCGGGGGTACCGATCCTGCCGTGGAAGTACTTCGAGGCCACGATATTGAGTGCGGTCTGCGACCAGTTTGCGGGAACACGCACGTTCTCCTGACGGAAGACGATATAGCCCTTTGCATCATCTATGCGGGCTTCGCGTTCCCCCCAGATCACCTCATCGAACGGATGGGTTCCGTCCTTGCTCAGGACTCGCGCGACGGTGAGCCCGCCATGCACTACAGTGTCAGTGGCCATCTCGGGCCTCCTTTTTGATTCGCTCGCCGGGCTGTCGCAGCGAATGGATAGCTTGTAATCCCGGTTGAAAACTCAGTCAAATCTGGTGTAATACTTGTCGTCAGTTCGACTTAGAAGAGCATTTTTCTCATTCGACATGGGGATGTGCCGTTCTTCAGAACTTCGAAGCAGATTCACATCCGCCTCATGGAATCAATTCTTGAGCGAAAAAAGCCTCCGCAGAACATAAACTTACAATCTGCTTGTGCTGATAGCCAGAGAGATCGACCTGTTGTTGCAAGGCGTGGATGTGCATTTGTCCCGAGATTCAGGTATACCTTTGTCCACTAAGATTCAATGCCTGCCCTTGTGTATGCAGGTCCACTATGATTTCCACACGCGATTTCTCCGAGCTGCTTCTATCGATCCGGTCAACCCCGGGCGGCTTTGACTCTTGGACACCCTTTTTAGATCAACTGGGCCATTTGACAAATGCCCGCACCGCCGTTGTAATCCTGCGTCGGCCACAATCAGGCATCAATAAGTTGGTCGCACTGGGCGGTACGATGAGCATGGGAGAGCGTCAAACCATCTTTCCGGAGAGCCAGAAAGTGTACGCAGAATGCTATGGGTCGCAAGATCCTTACCACGCAGCGTTGATGCGCTCTAGGCTAGCAGGAATGATTCCGGGAGACGTGCTGATTCGTCGACAATTGCTAGAACGTTCAGATATGTATCATGCGTTGCTTGCGCCTAACGGCCTGGAGCACATGTGTTTAGCTTCTCTGACCCGCTCGAATGATGTTCACCATCAGCTCGCCATATGGAGAGAAGGTTACCCCGGCCCGTTCTCGGCCGATGAGTGTGACTGGCTATCGCTTCTTATACCTCACCTCCAAGCCGCCATTGCCATTCAGAGGAATATCGGTCTCAAAAGTAGGCACTTGGCGTACTCGAGCGCGATGCTTGAAAGTTTAAATTATCCGATGTTCCTGCTCGATTCTTGTTTACGCCTTGTTCACTTCAATAGCCTGGCGGAACGTTTGCTTGAATGCGGGGGCACTTTTCGCCTCAAAGCGAAGACGCTGCAGATCCGTGATGCTCGCAGCGATCGGCAGTTCCGTGATTTGTTAGCACGTATTCTCGTTAGAACGCCGATTCAGGCATCAGACCCTGGCGGCGTCATGCTGTTGCCAGCATCCCACTCCGAAACCGCCTCGACGTATGTTCTGGTTGCTCCCATCTTCGTCAGATTGGCAGGCGACACATCTGCGACCCACATACTCGTGCTGATAAAGGAGACGTCGCACCAAGCTCCGATTCCCGCTCAGGCGATGCGACAACTGTGGTCATGCACCACGGCAGAAGCTGAGGTTGCCACCCTTCTCGTGGCTGACCGTAGTGCAGAGGAGATCGCGACGCTCCGGGATGTTCGGATCGGCACGGTAAGGAACCAGATTAAGAGCCTCTTAGCTAAAACAGGAGCCCGTCGACAAAGTGAACTGGTCCGACTCCTGCTGGGCATCTCTTCAAGTTAACGATGGTTATATGCCAATTGGCACATGACCCAAGGCGCTGGGCTGCGCGATAGTGGACCTACGTTCCGAATGACGACGATGCCATGGGAACGAAGGGAGGAACTATGAAACGCTCAAAGGTACTACTAACGGTATCGCTATCGCTGGCTCTGGGCGGCGTTACTGTGAGCTGGGTCAAAGCACAGGGTCCGGCTTTGGTCCAGGTCAAATACTTTGCCAAAACGTACAGCCAGAGGACATACACTCTATTCCCAGACGGTCATTATGAACGAAAAACTTGCTATACCGACGGTTCATGCGACCCGTTGGAACAAAACATGTTCCACACACCGACGCACGGTGATCTGAAACATCGAGAAGAAGTGTGGCGCAATGGACAGTGGATCCCTACTGTTTCGCAATATTACTGACGGTTTTGCTCACTCATGGTCTGGCATGAAGCTCACAACACTTCTGTGGTGAGCTTCATGCATCCGCGGGTTGGCACCCTCGTTTCAGATTCTCAGCGTGAGCTATGTAGGACTTCCATAATGCCTCGCCCTGATATGCAGTGCAGAAGATACGTCTCCCATGCGGCGTTCTTACGTCAGTACCTTGCATGTGCGTTGCAGGCCAAGCGCAAGGCAGGCCGCAAAGGAAAGGCCAAAGTGCTTGGTTGGGCTGAAGAGCTCTCCGGCGGTAATCGCCATATCTATGAATATGAAATAGCTGCACAGCAGCGGCGGGGATAGAAGTGCTCTCCTGCAGCCGTTCCCCTGCCTTCTTTACGACTTCTGAATAGTTCACCGCAGAGATGAATCCATGTGCCATCGAACCGAGCACTAAATCGGCTGGCAGCTCGGAATTTTGGACGGCGATGATCGCCGATGCGTCTAGGACGAGACTAGTCATGAGTCTCGCTCGATCTCGGAGCGACGCTCTTCGTTTATTTCGTCGGAAAGCAGCAGCACACCGCGCGGGACCGCCTTTGAGAAGGCTGCTTGAATCTCTCCCAGGAGCTGATCGCGCGTGATTTGATGTGAAGTCCGGCATCATCTTCAATGACTATAACTGTATCTCCCGCGGAGATGTGACGAAGCTCACGTGCCTCAGATGGAATCGCGATGCGCCATGAGGCATCGACTTTGAGGTTGTAGATCTGGTGTCGCCCTGACATGTGCTTCGTTCCCGTCCGCCCGTCGCCCCTGCTCCATACCGTACGTGATAACCGGATTATCACGTGGCACCCCTAAACTTCGTAAGCTGCATTGTTTTGAGGCGAGAGTTGAAATCGATCATTGACCGCTTCTCTGAAGTTCTGCCGGCATCCGATGTACCGTTCGGTCGTTTACACGGAACCGTGATCAAGGAGAAACTGAATCTGTTCGAGTTCGCCTCCGGCGTCATGGCAGAGGCGGGCGCAGGTGCGACGAAGATCGTGGGGTGCCAGATGATCAATGCCGATTCGTTTGGCGTACGTCGATGATCGGTTCGTAAATAACCTCATCGTGAGGCGCGAATACGGTCCAGAAGATAAAGCTATCGTCTCGGTTGCGGTGCTGCTTTTCGTAGCCTGAACCGTAGAGTTTTGTTGGGTTCTCTTTTCGAAGCCTAGCTCCGCTAGAATCATTGGCACAGGAAAAGCCAATGGAAAGTTCGACCGTAAGAGTTCGACCGCTTCGCTTTGCGTTTTTGGTTAATCCCAAGGATGAAGCAAGCGTACTTTCAGTATTTCAAGCGAATTCCGCCCTCTGGGGCGGCGCATACAATTTCATAATTCCGCTATTCAAGAAGGTTCCGCCGCGATACAGACAGCAATATCTCAAGAGCGGGCCGGCGAAGGATATGCTCAACGGCCTTGTGGACGCATTCCAGCCTGACTGTCTTGTTGAAACGGCGCCTGGGCAGGCCGCAGCATTTGGCATCGAATTTCCGCAGAAGCGCATCATCCAGCTCGCCGATCTCAAGGCCCGGGATGACAGAAATAAGACCCGCATCGCCATCGATCTGCGAAGCATCTGCGACGATCTTTACTACAGCACGTTTCGCTTCGTGCAACGGCATCCACCCAATGTGGTCTTGCCAGAGTGCAGTGATCCAAAATACAAACTCTTTTTTGCGGCCGTATTCGGTTCACTGCCGAAGACAGGGCCTATCGCCGATGTGGCTGATGTATATATCAAGGCCCTGGATGGGAAGAGAAAGACATTAAAGCCGGACGTGTTCCCGGACCTCTTCAACCACAAATATATCTATCCTCATCGCCTAAGCTGTCACAAGCTGGAGACGATCAGGAACAGTTACCTCATAGATTCGAAGATCTTCTATATGGACGAACGCTCTCCATACGACCTGATCGACTTCTGGAATCTCAGGGCGGTTGGTTGGGTCATTCGGCCCCTGCCGGCTCGTCTGGCCCCGAAGCTTACCGATTACGTCGAAAAGTTCGTTGCGGACTCGTACCGTCCCTTCCCTCCGCCTTCCAACGCATTTCACCATGCCAGCTTTTTATGTGCCAAATCGCAAACGTTCGATGATCTGCGCGCGTTCGTGGTGACGATCAAGCGGCCAAGCAACGACCATGTCACTATCGATCACAGAGTTCCTCGGATTTGGGAGGAATGGGGGCGCAGCGCGGACCACGCGGAACCTCAAACGGTGAAGCACAAGGAAGAATCCGTCAGCGCAAGAGTTATCGGTCAGGGATTTCACGTCACCGCCGCTAAAACCGATTTCATGGAACACGACCGGTTTTCAGCGGACACGTTTGCTTACGCCAATGTGCTGGAAACGGTTGAGGGCGGAACACCCGTTATCCCATGGAAGAAGAATGTCGCGGCCTCACTAACCCACAACTTCGGTGAGGAAAAGACCTGGATTTCCCGCGAAGGCATCGTCATATTCTCTGGTCCATTTTCCCACTCCGCGTATCTACGCCTACCGAATGCCTTCAATATCTTCAGTGCGGTCGCCAACGCTTCCGGATACGAACTGACAATGTCGCCTGCAGGGAGAACCTGCGAACAGATCATTGCCGCGGTAGGAGGCTTGCCCCTTACTGGGATGGTGGCTAGATCGGCTGAATTGTTGAGACTTCTCGACCGAATGGCTCATGAAGATGTCGAGGTCGACCCTGATATTGAAGAAGGAGAGGAGCCAAGGCGCCGTCCTTTATCGAAGCCGTACCAAACCTACGACACTGTCAAGGCGGTCATCCACAGGTCCAATTCTGACATGGAAGGCGCTGCAGACTCCCATCTCGGCGCGCTCATACGCCAAAACGTGCTCAAGTTCGGTATGGCTCTCAAGTGTAGAGAATGCACGCATTCAAGTTGGTACAGCATCGATGCACTCGCGCTAAAACTGCACTGTCCGCGTTGCTCGGCGGAATTTTGGTTTCCTGCCAACAATCCTCCTGGGCAAAGCGCTTGGGCATACAGAGTGACAGGGCCTTTCGCCGCCGGTCATTTTGCTCAAGGGGCATACTGCGTCGCTTCGGCATTACATTTCCTCACGAAACACATAGCCCGCCAATCAACTTGGCTCCCGAGCTTCGAAATGAAGAACGCAGCCAGCGATTGCTTTGAGCCGGATTTTGGACTGTTCGCAGCACCCAATCAATGGAGCCAAGTCTCCTCGCCATACCTGATGTTGGGTGAATGCAAATCATTTAATCGTTTTGAGGCAAAAGACTTTGCCCGCGCGCGTCACATGGCGAAAGTGTTCCCCGGTTCGGTTATCTGTTTCTGCACGTTTAATGAAACCCTGAATTCGGACGAAATTAAAGGGATCAAAAAGATCGCTCAGGAGGGCCGAGAACGCCTCGGCGATGGCAAACAGATGAATCCTGTTCTCGTCCTCACAGGTCTCGAATTGTTCGGCCAATACAAAGCCGGTGTGTTTTATTCGAAGTACGGCGACAAAGCTGATTATGCCAATCACGCACACATGCGCGGCGACATGCAGGAGCTGTGCGACTTCTCCCTTCAATTTCATCTAGGGATGGAGTCGTACCACCAATGGTGGGAAGCGAAACATAAGAAGCGCATCGTTCGGATCGAAGCGGCAAAGAATGCGGCAACGACCCAGAAAGGCAAAGGCAAAGTAACCAGGCCTGCCCCCGGTTCTTGAAGCCGGGAGGACGGTTCATCTCTGCCGCTTCTCCTCGATCTTGTAACCAGATGACGCCGGCCACGACCATGGCTTTTGCGGGTCTAAAAAGTCCGCACCATTAGGCTGACGAATAATGATGTTTTTCGTAAATCCAGTGAGGCCATGACGCGAGTTTGGGCTGCGCTGTCCAGTTAGGAGTGGCTTAGATAGGCGTCAATATCTTCAGAGCCATATGATTCATGCTGACATTGCGGAGCATCCTTTCGATCTCCGCATGCCAAGTAGCTACCATCACGTCCAAGCCAACATCGTGGGAAGAGATGAAGTGCCCCGGATGGTCTTCGATCTGACCCCACGCGAGTCTCTTTACGGATAATGCCGAATGGTAGAAGTCCGCGCAGGAATTGACGAAAGGCCCGAACCGCTCATCTTCCGCAAGAAATTTCATGATCGGACTTTCATGTTCGAGACCCCAGTATTCCAGTTTCATGAAGTCCTGCTCCTGCGCGATGATTTCGCGCTCCGCAGCCTCCCGCCCCTCGGTCTTCCAGCGCTCAACTGCCGCCGTGAACGTTTCTAGAAGAACTTTTGACCACGTCTGACAGTTCTCCAGCATCTCAAGCGCAAGTTCCTTTCGCTGTTTGAGCACATCATTCTTGCGGTCAATGTTGCGTTTATGGATCGCATAGAGCGTTGACAAGCCGGGAATATCCATGGGCCTTATAGTAATCGGATCAAGCGTAACGGGCGATGACGGGATTCAGCTCATCGGTCCAGATCTTGTCCTGTTCTGATTTGAGGATCGTCTTGTTGCGAGGGCTTGTTATTGTGTCGAAGAAACCCTCGACCCGGGCGTGTGGTCTCTTTCGGGTAGACAAGCGCCGTGCGGAATGGCCTTCCTTTGAAGTGGCCTTTCGGGCTGGCGGCATTCTGACCATATCCCTACCCAGTCTGCTAGACGACGCGAACTTGGTGCCCGCGGATCACCGTGACCCCCTCGACTGCGCCCTCCAGTGCGACAGCCTGCTTGATCGCGTCATTCATTGGCACAACATCCTTAATGCCCGCAACCAGAATGGATTTCAGATCCTCCGGCAATGTTGCGAGGAGGCGTTCCCATGTGTCTCCATCGAAACGCGCTTCGACTCGCTTCAGTCGAAAAGGAACCAAAGCGGGATCGTCGATTCGCACGGAATCCTGCGAGTTCTTCTGGCAGCGAAGGGTGAACTGCTTGCCTTCCATCTTGGTAATCTCGCGGCTTTGCAGGTAGTAGAGGACGAGCAACTTGGTCTGTTCAACCTTGTTCTCGGCACTCTTGCCCCTAGCAACGAGTCGCGCCGCCTCAGCCTTGCAATAGGCTGCGCGCGCTTCCATCACGCGAATGAACCGCCCGATCCTATCGACCTTCTCGCCAAAGGCGTCGCAGAACCTGTGAAAGCGTTCAATGCTCTCCCGGCTTGCTTCGCCGGTCTCTTCCAGTTCGTCCTGCATCGTATCGCACAAGATATCCAGTTCGCGGTCGATCTCGAGGAGCGAGTGATCGCCGGCGATGGATTTTGAAAGAGGCTTCTCCTCCCGTGGCTGCGCGAACGGCAGCACAGGCCGTTCTTCGGATGCAGATGCGGCCATGACAAATCTCCTTTGAGGCTGAAATGGAATGAGCCCGGCACATGGCCGGGCTCATCGAAAAGCCTGTCCCGTAGGGCAGGCCGTGATGTTCAGGATTATGGTTGCCGTCAGCTTTGCGAGTTTTTCGTACCGAAGTAGAAGCCCAGTGCGGAACCAATCAGACCGGTCAGCAGAGGAAGGAGCTTGTCCACCATTTTCTCGGTCTTATCGAAGTCGCCGTGCGTAGAGTACATGGCGAAACAAATGATGAACAGAGACGCTGCTACAAGCCCGAATGAGATTCCGGCACGAATTGTGTTTGCTTACGAGGCTCCCAACCGGGAGCCGTTTTCAGTGTTCCCCTACGGAGATATTCCTGTGTCAACACAGCCCAACAACCCGACCCTTGCGCATGCAAAAAGACGGTTGGTGAATGTCACATATCAAGGGCAGGACCTGCAAAGATCCTGCACCGCTTGACGTTCAATCAGCCGAAGAGCCTCATTTGTTCCCCTACGAGGTGTCCAGTGGGCCAGATTGGAGTTTCCTTCGGTTTTGGCCGCGGCGCGGAATGAACCAGCTGCGGTCCTTGAAAGACCGGAAGTTGCGAGATCACATCGTCTGTGGAATCCGAGGCATCCAGAAGCTTTGTGGGCGCTGAAGTATGTTTCGCCCGTTCCCGCTCCAGGTCCTTCCACACCGCGTCGGCGGATTCTCCGACGCCGCCCTTTTCAACCAGCTCGCGGGCCATGGCGCTCAGCAGGTCTTCGTTGGCATCAAGCGATTGCAGCCCTTCGCCGGAGAATTTCCCTTCCATCATGAGAGCGACCAACATCTTCTTGCCCATATGGCGGATGCAGGTTTCCTGCATCGTCGACCGTTAGGCCAGGAACTTCACCCGAACCGGGTGTTTCTGACCGATTCGCCACGATCTGCGGCTTGCCTGCCGCAGGGTGTGAAGCGAGTATCCCGTTTCGTAGAAGTAGAGGGTCGGAAAGGCAAGCAGATCGAGCCCGGTCTCCACCAGCCTGGGATGACAGATGACCACCTCGACGCCCGCCCGCAGTTGGCGCTCGTACCATGCCTCCCGCTTATCGGTCGGAACCGTGGAACGAAGAACAGCCACCCGAAATCCTTCTTGCTGAAGCACTCGCTCCAGCCGACCGGTCACATCGTGCTTTCCGGTGAATGTCGCGTAGACCTGGCACCGCCTGCCCTGCCGCAACTCCTCACGGATATCTTCGATGAGGCTCTGCTCCTTGGCGTAAGTGTCGGTCTCCGGAAGATCCGCCGGCTCCGTGACAAAGAATGGCACCTTGCGGCCTTCCTTCGGATCGTAGGTCCTCCCAACAATCGGGCCGATGCCGTAGGGATGGTCTGGGTACAACAACAGCGTGTTGAGCATGACGCTCATCAGGCTCTTGTTGCCGCGATGCGCCTTCATCGCCTCGGTGATGTCCGCCTCGAGCGACTCGTACGCCTTCGCGAGGGTCTCACCCATATCGACCGAGAGCACCGTCTCCTCGTACGACGGCAGCTGATCGGAGATATCCTCGAGCGTGATGAACGCCGTCGACTCCATCAGGTACTTGCCGAACAGTAGCGGCGAGGCACCTGGCTTACGGAGAACCTGCACCGTGCGCTTTTGTGCCTTCGAGCAGGCGTTATCTGACTGCCGCACTTTTTCGACTGTCTCCAGTACGCCATACTGCTCCTGAAAGTCCCGGCGCCCCTGACTCCCCGCCTCATATCCCGCCTTCACCATCTGCCTCGGTTCCATGCGGTAGAAGATGTCGTAGAGATCATCGGCGTAGCCGCCCATGAGAGTCCCCGTAAGGGCAATCAGCTTTTCCGAGCAACGAGCCAGAACACCGAGACCATTACCCTGAGCGGTATCGCCCGCGAGTTGATGCAGTTCATCGGCAACCGCATAGTCCCACCAGCCCTTCATGTACCGCCCCATAAAATCGAGCGGAGCCATGCGTTGGATCTTCTCGCGATCTGCCTGCCACAGGGGTGAAAAACGAGTGCTGCCTTCCTTCCCTGTCGTGAAACTCTCGTTGAACTTCTCGTCGCGCAGGTCCAGGGTGCTGACGTAACCTCCATCCTTCGATGCGACGGCGTGGCCGGTATCGGGGTTAATTAACCCGCCCAACTCAGGTCCGGACTTTGCAACGGCAAAGGCGTGCTTCCAGAAGTAGCCGAGTTTGCCCTTCTCCTTGCCCATGATGAAGAATGCGGGCTGCGGGCACTTTTCCCTCCACCCCTTCCGTCCCATGCAGCGGAGCTTTGGCAGGGTGGTGGTGATACCCCGAACCACAGTCTGTCCCTTCTCGATCTTAACTTCAACGATGCCATGACTGTTCTTCGGATCGCCGCCATTGCGCAGATCCTCGACGATAAACGCGCGGGCATGAGGCACGGTCAACAGGGCTTCACGCGCCCACTTATGCACGATGTGAGGCGGGCACATCACGAGAGCGGTGTACGGCTTTGCGCCGGCGTGGACATGCATCGCGCCCAGCGACATGAAGGTCTTCCCTGCACCGCACTCAGCCACGATCCGCGCTGATCGGGCGGTTTTGAGATACTTTGCCAGGCCGGTGATCGCCAGCGCCTGTGCGGGAAGAGCTTTGCGGAGTAGCATCCTAAGCTCCGGCGCCGGCAGGTCCTTTGGTGACTGCAATGCCGGGTAAGTTTGAACGATACGCTCCCCGAGCGCGTGCGCCATAGAGCGAAGATAGTCAAAATATGTTTCCACGATGGAACTCCTGAAAGGGCGAATGAGCAAAAGAAAATGCCAGCGTTGGGCTGGCCTCATAGGGAGGGTTCGAAGAGGGTTTGGGCTATCTCGGAGTTGATGTGGGAAACAGCAGCGCCTGCTGCACTCCGAAGGAAGGCCATAACACCGGCCCGTTGACTTCCGGGAAGCAAAGTTCATGCCGCCCGAGACCGCTCGATACGGCTTCGAGCAGGCTGCTTCGCGTGGCATGAATCACTACCGGCTGACAGCCGATGCCCTCAAGCTCCTGCACCTTCTCTTCTCGCTCCAGAACATCCATCATGGCCGCACCCCAGCGTGGGTCTGCTGGAAGCCCGAGGAAGCTCACCAGCGCCGACCAGGCCAGTGACCGCTCGTAATTGAGCAGGTAGGTCTTCCCTGCTCCGTTCGCATGGAGCGATTGGGAGACAGCCACCAGATGACGCAGCGGTTGTTTGCGGCCGGGAACCGCTACGCTGGCGCGGTAACAGGACGCCTCCCCTCCCATGCTGACTATCTTGCTTTTGCCGTCGGGGAACGTAAGTGTGAACGGATGCTTCTCATGGATCGCAGCGGCGATGGCGCCGATCTCGGCATCACCGCCATAGAGGCTGAGTAAATGCCCGTCCGCCTCTTCGCCCATGTAGCGATCTACCTGCAGACGTATCCTTGTCTGGACGTTAGCAGTGGAGCGCAGATACTCAAGCTGCCCCAGCCGTAGGTGTGCATTCTGCATCTTCTGCCTCCGCTGTCTTCGCAGACTCAGTGAGGACGAGAGTTCTCCCGTCCTGATAAACGAGAGAAAGCTCGTTCGAGAAACGCTCTCGCTTGCGAGTGATCTCTACGTCGTCTTCCTTCTCCTTAATGATGGTGGTGTGCTTGACCGACCGCCACCGGGCGATGTGACGATCTGCTCCCGCACCGAAGACTCCGTTCAAGAGGCCTGCAGTGCAGAGCAGACCGACGTGGCCCGCGTGCAGGGGTGTGATCGGTCGGCCCGAAGCCATCTCTTCTTTCGGCAACAGAAAAGGCGCGACCTGCTTCCACGCTGGCGAATGCGGAATCAGGTCCTCGATCGCGTCGAAGGGAAGGCCACGGTAAGCGATGGCTGCAGGTGGCGTAGCGGGTAGGTAGTACGGTTCATGCTCGTCTTCCAGATCGAGAAGCTCCGTATTGAAGATCAGTCGTTGCAGCAGAGAGCGATTCGCTTCCATCGCGTCCCCCCGCATCGGCTTGCGTACCGCCGCAAGCACGACCTGTTCGAAGCGGACGGATTCGGGATCGTCGAGCCGGAACAAACGAAATCCAGTGAAGTTCGCTGCCAGCAGCGGAATGCACACCGAAAGCCGCTTCTCCGGCACTACAAACAGCAGGAGCCCGCCGTGCACAAGCCAACGGTAGGTGTGCTCGAGAAAGAGCAGCTCCATGCGCTGGTTGTTAAGCGTACCTATCTCCGAGTCGTAAGGCGGGTTGAGGTAAAGGAGGGAGAAGGTCTCTACCTTGGCATGAGCGTCGAAGAGGTTCCCCTGTACCGTCTCGATCCCCGACCGGGCGGCAGAGAGAGCCCGCTCCGCATCGAGCTCGACGCCATAGCGTCGACATGAAAGATTAGCGGTGATCAGATGAAAAGCGGCCCCCGTCCCCAAACAAGGGTCGATGGCGCTGAAGGGTTCCATGCTCTGGAGAAGGCACCGCAGCCTGTTGCCTTCCTCGGTAGGAAGCGGAAAATAGCCGAGCTTAAGCCTGCCCGCGTTGCGCATGGTGAGGGTTCCTTTCCGGGGTTTGTTTTGTCTCGCATAAAGGAGGATTTTTGCGACCGCGCAAGAAATAGGCACCTACAAAAGTTGTAGGCGATGGTGAATCTCTTCTTCTGACTGCCTACTTTTGTTGAAAAGCCAACAGCTCAGCACCCAAATTAGGAGCTTCTTCTTCAATGAGCGAGTTGGCGATTTGCACTCGAGATTTAGCATCAATCGAGAATGGGTTGATATTTTTCAAACTGCTTTACATTTCAACCACTCATTCAATTCAACTGGTCGCGTAACCGTCCTAAATGAAATTGAATGTGTAAGTTCGACGGGCTTCTAGTCGGGCAGAAACGCTGCCGTCGGGTTTTGGATTGATCTGTGTTTTTGAGATAGAGGCGATCTTTTGCCCCTGCGGCGGGCGGAAGATGAATTCATCTGTTCTATATGGGCGAATCGTGCAAGATAAGCATTTTCCTCCAGCCCATCGCAGATCGATTTCAGCTCCGCCGCGCACACGGAGGCCTTTGACTTCCCCGTTGGGCCATGCGGAAGGCAGTGCGGGCAGCAGGTCGATGGATCCAGAATGGCTCTGCACCAGCATCTCGGCGATGGCTGCGGTCGCTCCGAAATTGCCGTCGATCTGAAATATCTGGGTCTTTCCAGCAGGGTGTGTGTCGAAGAGGTTGATGTTGGTGCTGTGTTGCATCAGCATGGAGAGCGACTCCCACGCTTTATCACCAGAACCGAGACGCGCCCAGAAACCAATGGCCCAGGCGCGACTCCATCCGGTGTATGCGCCGCCATTAGCAAGACGGCGCTCGAGTGAGATCCGCGTTGCTTTTGCTAAATCAGGTGTGCCGCGCGGGGTGATCTCGCTGCCGGGATAGAGCGGATACATATGCGACATGTGGCGCTGTCCTGGGGTGCTCTCTTCAAAGTCGATGGACCACTCCTGAAGCTGGCCATATTTGCCAATCTGATAAGGGATGAGGCGAGCACGCGCGGCTTCGAGCTTTACAGCGAAGTCGTGATCAATCCCGAGTTCCTTTGAGGCAGCGATGCAGTTTGAAAATAGCTCGCGGATGAGCGCCATATCCATCGTGCATCCAGCGCTGGTCATGGCAGGCTTGCCATCCGGCGCGAGGAAGTCGTTTTCAGTAGAGAAAGAAGGACAGGTTGTCAGATGTCCTTTGCCGTCTTCGATAAGCCATGCGAGGCAGAACTCGGCAGACCCTTTCATTAGAGGATAGGCACGTGTGCGAAGAAATTCGCGGTTGTGCGTGAAGAGATAGTGCTCGTATAGGTGCGCGCAGAGCCATGGTCCGCTCATGCCCCAGTTGGCCCATGTAGGCTGGCCTACGCCCATTCCGACGGGGTTAGATGCCCTCCAGAGATCGATATTATGGTGCGAGACCCATCCGGGAAGGCCGTAGGTTTCCTGCGCGGTGCGTGCTCCGGTCTTGCTGAGATCGTTAACCCAATCGAAGAGAGGTTCGGCGCACTCGCCCAGATTGCAGCTTTCGGCAGGCCAGTAGTTCATCTGGACATTGATGTTGGAAGTCCAGTTGCTGCTCCAGGGCGGAGTGACCTGGTAGTTCCATATTCCTTGCAGGTTTGCCGGCTGTGAACCGGGCCGCGAGCTGCCGATGAGGAGATAGCGTCCATATTGGAAATAAAGAGCGAGTAGGGAGGGGTCTGAGCTGGAGGTGAAATTTTTCAGGCGCTGGTCTGTGGGTTGCGATGCGTCCTGCGAGCCAAGATTCAGCGAGACACGGCGGAAGAGCTTTTGATGGTCCTCAATGTGGCGCCTACGCAGATCGTTGAAGGGCTTTGCGGCGGCTGCGTCGAGTTGTCTTGCTGCTCTTGCTGAGATTTCATTCACAGGGGCGTCGGGAGTGGACTGGGATCCACGAAATCCTGTTGCGGCAGTGAGCAGAATTGTGAGCGCAGAAGCATCCGATATGACAAGCTTTTCGCCATCTATTTTGATCGAGCCGCTTTCGGCTTGCACTTGCAGTATGGAGGCGAAATACATGCCTTCGCCAATTTTGTCGGACATGACGACAGGCTTTTCACTGTCTGGGTGGCCTGCCCCGGCGACATGTTGAGGAGCTTTGCCGGTCAGTAGTAACCGATCGTTCTGGAGTGGCTGTACAGATTTCCCTAAAGGGCCATCGAGCGAAATGGTGCAGGAGATTGAGCTTGGTTTCCTTGCTGTTGCGCGGAAAACAATGATCTGGTCGGGTGTTGAAGCGAATACTTCGCGATCAAATTGCATCCCATCGATTGTGTAATGCGTGCGTGCGCATGCGGTATCAAGGTCGAGTTCGCGACGATATCCAGTAGCCTGGCCTGAGTGTGAAAAATCGATACGGAGATTGCCGAGCGGTTGATAGGCTTCGGCAAAGAGTCCTTGCATCTTCTGGCAAATCTGATCGGCAAGGTGGTAGTCCTGCTGTTCGATGACAGCGCGGCGTACGTCGGCCAGATGATTTTTTGCGTCGGGGTTATTGCCGTCTACCGGTTTGCCAGACCACAAGGTGTCTTTATTGAACTGAAGAAGTTCTTTGGAAGGGCTTGCGTCTTCTCCGCCGCCGAAGACCATGGCTCCGAGACCGCCATTGCCGATGGGCAGGGCGTCCACCCATTGCGCGGCTGGTTTGTCATACCAAAGTGTCAGATCGCTTGATGGTTCTGTTGCAGGAGTCTTTGAGAATCCAAACCGTTTTGTAAGAGCAAGTGTGCCAAGAGTTGTGGATGACGTCTTGAGAAACCTGCGCCGTGTGTACCTGCCCATGAAACCAACCTTACCATCTGAATTGACCGAATTGTTGATGTTGGCGCAATCGCCGGATTGTGGACGCGCCGGTTTTTACGTTGATGATCCAGCCTCTCGGTTCCTGCAGCGAAACCTCCGCCGCTTCTTCACCAAAGTCCCCACTTCTCCAACCGTTACACTAAAATCGTCGTGCCATCGGACAATCCGACATACAACATCACTTCAGATAATGTCTCCAATCAAACGCCACTCGAATTCCTGTCAGGCCAGGGCTTCCTTCGCCTTCCAAATAGCGAATGGATCATGGAAGAGTAACCGTCGGTTGTGACCGGTTGTTCCGATTTGGCCAGTCGTCGGAACGACTCGACCGTACTTGTCGTGCAGAAGGAGATATCTGTTAATTCGGTAAGCGGCCGAATAACCGGCTATCCGGAGAAGTGTTCGCAACATTAGCCGCTGCTGCCAAGTGTCCGAGATGCCGACTATTCGGCATCTTGCTTCGATCTCATTTGTCGATGAGTGATTTGGCAATTTGTTAACAATCGAGAGAACTCAAAACCCGCAGGCCGCAAGGCGATGGGGGGCTCGATTCCCCTCCCCGGCACTAACCATCTTTATTTCACTGATCTGATGGGTCGCTACATGCGCTCGTCTGGTTACCACTTTGTACAGTGGTACCAGTCTTTTATCAATCAAATCCCCGGCTTATCAAAGAAACGTTGTCACACGGTCTTCAATCTGTGCGTCGAAATAGCAGCAAGCTTGCTAGGTCTCATAAGCCACATGATCTGGTGGATGCCGTGTTCGGAAGCCTCAGTCGTCAGGAGGCCCACGGGTTCACCGTAGCGCGATATGAGAATAGATTCTTGCCCATTTACCTCGACCCACGCGAGCGTCACGCCTTGCCAGAAATGTGAGGAGAAGGCAACGATGAACTTCGCCACGCGCTCGCGGCCAACAACCGGGACGCGCGCCGCTCTCACAAGGCCGCCGCCATCTGAGTAAGAGATAACGTCCTCTGCAAAGAGACCTTCCAGAGCGACGAGATCTCCCTTTTGCGCGGCACCGATGAATGCCTCCAGGAAGCGCCGTTGTTCACTCGAACTGGCAGGTGTGCGCCGCCCATCTGCGATATGTTTACGCGCTCTGGAGACGAGCTGTCGGGTATTTGCTTCCTCCATTTGCAGAATGTCGGCGATCTGGCGGTAGGAGTAATCAAATGCTTCGCGCAGAACATAGGCGGCGCGTTCTGTGGGCGAAAGCTTCTCCAGAAGGACAACGACCGCAAGCTTCAGGGCTTCGCCTCGCTCCGCGCCTAGCGAGGGATCGCCGCTTGTGTCCACCGGTTCGGGAAGCCACGTCCCCGTGTAGGTTTCGCGGCGGTAGGGGGCGGACTGAATGAGGTTGATGCAGAGTCTTGTGGTTATCGTCGCCAGAAAGGCGGCCGGGTTCTCGACAACGCGCCGATCGGTAAGCTGCCATCGCAGCCAGGCGTCTTGCACGATATCTTCGGCCTCTGCCACGCTTCCGAGCATACGGTAGGCAATACCGAACATACGCGGTCGCACATCAGCAAACGCTGAGAGACCGTCGTCATGTTCGCCGCTTTCGGCGTCATGCCGGGCGGACGAAGAAGCTTCCGATATTGGTTCTTCTACCATCGCGACATTCATATTTTATCTCATGGCAAACCAAGGTGGTAGGAATATGCCTGATTGTGAAAGAGCGGTAAAACGACATCGAATTTCTGGGCTATTTGCGTGGCTTTAAACTAACGCCCGCGACCAAAAGCCTCGGATTTAGCGAACGTTGAGCATGTCCTCGACCAAGTTTTCGCTGAGTGGAGGTTCATCAGAATCTCCCGTGATAAGTTCCTCCGCGGCCTCGACTCGTTGTTGATCGGGACTTTCGCGGGGCGGCACCGGAGGGGTATCTTCGAACTCCAGAATCATACGGAGATCCTCCTCTCTCTCCTCGAGATAAATCTCCTCCTGAAGAGCTTGCTCTTCATAGTAAGCATCAGTACGAACTGAAATCGTCTCGCCCCTGCGCTCACAGCTGAACATTGCTTTCATTTCTGCATCTCCTCCTCTTGTCTAAACGGCATACGCAGAGTCCCTCAGTTGCCGGCGATTCTACTTCACCGAGGACAAGCTGGAGAAATCGCGAAAACCCAGCTCCCCTGCGCTTGCAACCTACCCACAGTCGGGTGGGACTGTGGGAATACCTGTACCAAGAAGCACTCGTCGCCTCACTTGCAGCGACATACGTTCATGACTCCCTGTGATATCCACTAAGACCGAACGTCACGTCGTTTTGTGACACGAGGACAAAATAAATCGAATTTGCCTTTTTCCTCGACCGATTTCTTTGTCACATTCAGACGGTGTGCACTGTCATAGCAGCAGACAAAATACAGCTGAGGGCTTATCTGCAAACTGCAATCAAATCTAAAAAAAACCTAACTATGCCGAACAATTCGTCACAAGTAGACACCGTCAATCCTTCGGTCCAGTCCGAAGCTCTGAAAAACAATTAATTTAACATAAACGAAGTGCAAGCCAGATCGGGGTTACTGATTGGGGATGCACCGTGTTCAACGTCTCCGGTAATTTCTGTGCCACACAGGCTAAATGCCCCCCATAAAGGAGGGCTCTTTGAACGAAGGCAAGCTCGACGGGTCGACTGTGACCTGCCCATGGCGCGGCTCTCAGTTCAACGTGTGCACTGGAGTCGTATTGCATGGCCCGGCGGTCACCCCGCTCAAGATGTATAGCATCGTTGTGGAAGGTGAAGTTGTGCGGGTTGAGCGATGTAGGACCGTCCTATTGTGCAAAACCAACGCCTGCGGTGGCCATTGGCTCGGCAGGCGCCGCCTTCACGAGCAGCTGCGCACGCTGTTCACTACGCGTAGATGGGAGCAAAGATGACGACTGGGCGACTGGAAGCCTTCAGTGACGGTGTGATCGCGATCATCATCACGATCATGGTGCTTGAGATGAAAGTCCCTCACGGTGACGGTCTGAAGGAGTTGGCGCAGCTGCTGCCGGTGTTTCTCAGCTATATCCTGAGTTTCTTTTTCGTTGGCATTTATTGGAACAATCACCATCACTTGCTGCATGCCTGCACCTCCGTGACGGGCGCGATACTCTGGGCCAATCTCCATCTGCTTTTCTGGCTCTCCCTATTTCCGTTCGCCGCAGGGTGGATGGGAGAAAATCACTTCACGGCGGTGCCCACTGCACTTTATGCCATGGTGCTATTGATGGCCGCGATCGCATACTTACTCCTCCAGCGGGCAATCATTCGCACGCAAGGAGAGGGTTCCATCCTGAAGGACGCGCTCGGGAGCGATTGGAAGGGCAAACTCTCGCCGGTGTTGTATATAGCGGCAGTCCTCGCTACACTTCGTTCATCGTGGATCGCCCAAGGGGTTCTAGTGATCGCCGCACTCATCTGGCTGGTTCCGGACCGGCGTATCGAAAAACGTCTTGCCGTGTCCGGCAACTTAGCGATTGGGCCACAGTGACGGTGCGACCCCAGGAGAGGGGCCTCATGAAGCAACCGACCGCATCGGTCCGAAGTCACTGCCTGTCGCCCGCACGAGAGAGAGTAGCAATTGATGCACCGCTTGGTCCAGCGACTTATGCGCGGATGTTTCCTGAGCTGCCGTCGTTTCAGGCCGATGAGCAATTCCTGCACGTGCTCGGAAGCGCCGGCGGTCTCTGTGATTGCGGAGACGTCGATGATTCTGCTGAGTCACTAGCTGACACCGCAGCCGGCTGGCCTATCTTTGGTCAATTTGTGGCTCACGATATAACCGCGGATCGGTCCACTCTGCGAGTTCATACCAATACGGCCGAATTACACAACGCCCGCAGTCCGAAACTCAACCTTGAATCTCTGTACGGTGACGGACCAACCGGCCATCCATTCCTCTACAAACGCGATGATCCAGCGAAGTTCCTAATTGGTCTTGACGGAACTGACATACAGCGGAACGCAGAGGGCACCGCGATCATCGGTGACCCGCGCAACGATTCGCACATGCTGATCTCTCAATTGCATCTCGCTGTGTTGAGAGCCCACAATGCGTTTGTCGATGACGCTCGGCGGGCTGGAGTGCCCGAAGGTTGCGTGTTCGACGAAGCCGCAAGACAGTTGCGGTGGCACTATCAATGGATCGTTCTCCACGAGTTTCTGCCTGCACTCGTCGGACCGGCCCTTGCTGATCAGGTGCTCAAAGAAGGCCCACGCTGTTATCGTCCAGGTCGTGACGCCTTTATTCCGCTCGAATTTGCCGATGCCGCATATCGATATGGCCATTCTCAGATTCGTCACCGCTATTACTTGAACTTACAAAGTAATCCGGTCCCGCTTTTTCCTGACCTCCTGGGATTCCGTGCCGTACCGCGCGAGCACGCGGTCGACTGGAAACTGTTCTTTGACGCTCCGGGTGCCGAGTCGGCGCAGCGAGCCAAGAAGATGGATGGAAAACTTGTAAAGGCCCTGATCGAATTGCCCGTAGCGGTCACTGGTGAAACCGAAATCGAGGCCTATCATTCGCTCGCCGTTCGCGACTTGCAACGAGGGCAGGGTGTGGGACTGCCCTCTGGCGAGGCCGTGGCACGCCACCTGGGAATAGCTCCACTCACCGCGGACGAGGTGGGCATCGCTTCCACGGGTTGGCATGGCGAGACGCCCCTTTGGTATTACATCCTGCGCGAGGCCGACGTCTGCGCGGGTGGTCATCGTCTCGGCCCGGTGGGGGGCCGGATCGTAGCTGAAGTACTGGTTGGGCTCGTGAGTGCGGATGCGACGTCCATTCTCCAAAGCCGCCATGCGTGGCGTCCTAAAAAAATGCTCACCGAATTACTGGCCTCCTAGTCGCTAGCCTTCTCCGTGAGGCGCGCTTCATAACGCTCCCTGTTCGCGAACGGAAAATCGTTGCAGAACCTCGCGAGTTGCCAGCGGCGTTCACTCGGATCGATCCCCTTAGCAATTTCTTTTCGGTAGTTTTCTGCCGTGCACACATGTACGTCTCGAATAAATCTGCAGATCCATCGACATCGTGTCACAACACTCTGTGCTGTTCGGTCTTAGTGAGTACGAGTGGCAGTCGAAAATTGCCGTTCGAATGAAGGGAGCAATTATGAAAATCGTAGTCATCGGCGGCACGGGTCTCATCGGATCAAAGCTCGTTACCAAGCTTCGTGAGCACGGACATGAAGCGGTACCGGCATCTCCAAACTCGGGAGTTAACACTCTGACAGGCGAGGGACTCGCCGACGTGTTGAAACGAGCATCGGTAGTGGTTGATGTATCGAACTCTCCGTCGTTCGACGAAGAGGTGGCGATGAATTTCTTCAATACCGCGACACGCAACCTTATTCAATACGAACAAGCGGCGGGCGTTCGGCACCACGTTGCCTTGTCTGTCGTGGGAACGGATCGTCTCGCCCAAAAAAGACCGTCGGACGGGCCAAAGACGATTCGGGGATATTTCCGCGCCAAGCTCGCGCAGGAGAAACTGATCGCTGAGTCTTCCATTCCTTATTCCATCGTTCACGCGACGCAGTTCTTCGAGTTCGTTAAAAATATTGCAGATACGTCGAGCGACGGCACGACAGTTCGGCTGGCGCCTGTGCTCATCCAACCCATGGCCGCAGAAGATGTGGCATCGGCAGTTGGCCGGGTTGCTGTCGGCACCCCGGTGAACGGAATCGTCGAGGTGGCAGGTCCGCAGCAATTCCGCCTCGATGAATTCATCCGTCAGGGCCTCCGCTTCCGAAGCGATCCGCGCACTGTCGTTGCCGACGCTGCTGCCGGCTACTTCGGAGTCGAGGTCGACGATCGGACGCTGGTCCCTGGTAAAGATGCCAGACTCGGTGAAATCCGTTTCGAGGACTGGCTCGTCCAGTCCGCCAAATCGGCCGGGGGCGGCACTCCAGCACCGGCAACGAGTGTGGCAGCCACCGCGCGGTAAGACAGAGGCCGAATTCAAGCCTGAACTCGGCTTCACCTCACAACACATAACTGAGAGAAGCACAAAGGAGATTCATTTATGAAACTCGCAAAGCTACTTTTGTGTCTGGCGTGGCTCGCTCCGAATTGCCTGAGGGCTCAGCAAGCCAAGGTAACGGAGATCATGTCCAAAGATCTTTCGAATATTCCGGGCAAGGAAGGTCTGATGATCACCGTCGACTATCCGCCGGGCTCCTCGGACGCCGTACATCGACACAATGCCCATGGGTTTATTTATGTACTAGAAGGCTCCATTGTGATGCAGGTAAGAGGTGGCAAAGAAATGACCCTGACTGCTGGTCAGAGTTTCTACGAGGGCCCCAATGATGTCCACGTTGTTGGGCGCAATGCAAGTCAAACAAAGCCAGCAAAGTTTGTCGTCTTCCTGGTCAAGGACAAAGGCGCCTCCGTGTTTATACCCACCAAATAAAGCGACGGATGGCAATGGATTGTTTTCACAAACTAAAGGAGAAAAAATTCAAATGAGTACGCTGACGGTAAATGATGGCACCACGATCTACTACAAAGACTGGGGTAGTGGCCCGGTTGTTACGTTTTCCCACGGATGGCCGCTGAATTCCGACGCGTGGGACGGTCAGCTGCACTTCCTCGCCCAGAACGGTTTCCGTGTGGTTGCGCACGATCGCCGCGGTCATGGCCGGTCCAGTCAAGCTTGGTCCGGTAACGATATGAACGGGTACGCCGACGATCTCGCAGCCGTTATTGAGACGCTAAATCTGAAGGATGTCACAGCGGTCGGCCACTCTACAGGCGGAGGCGAAGTTGCACGCTATATCGGCCGCCACGGCACGAAGCGACTTGCCGCAGCCGTCCTGATAGCCGCTGTGCCGCCGATTATGGTGAACTCTGCTGCCAATCCCGATGGGATACCAATCGAAGTATTTGATGGATCGCGCAGTGGTCTCGCAAAGGACCGTTCGCAGTTCTACAAAGACTTTGCAGTGCCGTTCTATGGTGCGAATCGGCCAGGTGCAAAGGTCTCGCAGGGAATGCTCGACCAATTCTGGCTTTGGAGCATGCAAGGAGGTCTGAAGAATATCTATGACTCCGTCAAAGCATTTTCCGAGACCGACTTCACCGAAGACCTCCAGAAATTCGATGTGCCCACCCTGATCATGCACGGTGAGGACGATCAGATCGTGCCGATCAATGATACGGCGAAGAAGTCGGCCACACTCATCAATGGAGCCAAAGAGATCTACTATCCCGGATTGCCACACGGTCTTACCGCAACACATGGCGACCAAGTTAACGCCGACCTGCTGGCATTTCTGAAGTCGATCGGAACAGCTCGCAAGGCAGCCTGATCATAGCGTTCGCGGCAGGCCGCCCCAACCTGGAGCCTGCCGCGGCGAATCTGGCGCATGCCGGGCGAATATTTCCGTATCGACGATACGGCACTCGAGGGCGAGCGATGAGATACGCAAACGAAGTAGAAAAGTTAGGGGAAGAGATAAACCGGGATGAGGAGAAATACTGTGCGTCCGAGTGCCTCGAACAGGAAATCATAAAGACCATTTCTCAACGGGGATTTGCAGCTGCATGTCAGAGAGTACCTCTTCTCGCCGAAAAGCAAGCACTAGCAGAGAGAATTCGCAGGAACAAGATCATGCTGACGTGGGCAAGAAATTAGATCCCTTATAGGTTCGGTCGATCATCATTGTCGTACTGCTTGGACTGGTGCTGAGACAACTGCAGGATCACCTGTTGCAATCTGTGAGCGAAATGGGGAATGTTCATGAGATTCCATCTTCCTCATATCTGCAGGAGGACAATGTCCTCCTGCTTTCACTGCGTCTTCGCTATGAACACCTTGGGCGCTGGGCCGCTGAACGGCGCCACCGGCTGAACTATTATGTTGTTCACCTTGGTCACCGGACGTACTGACGGCATGCAGGCCTGGACCATCATGAGCTGCATTGCATTATGGTTGCGCCAGAAAGAGGCAGAGGTACCGCGACGGGAACGAGCAGAGATTGCCATGAAAGTTCTCCTTGAGTGATGGAGCGCTGGGGGTTCACCTCCCTCTATCGCGAGACGCACATCTGCGTGTCTCACCCTGAGAAAGGCTGATAAATCGGCTTCTATTGCTTGGCTCTGGCCTTGCGACGTTTCTTTGAGACTCGGGGAGGAGTTGTCGGGAGCGGCTGATTGTGTTTTCCGCGGATGGTAAAGTCCTTCTCGTTCTCTGACAGCCGCTCCATAAAGAAGAAATCAACTCCGAAGCGGCCTATGATGCCTTCTTTGTCTACTTCACAGAACAACTCTTCACAGATCAGCCAGGCGGCGGGGCGGTTGCAGAGCGAGCACTTGTGCACACTCATATAAGGGTTCCTTGGTTGGGGTTAAGAAAAAAAGCCTGCGCTCCTGGTAGAGTGCAGGCTCCGGTTCGTATCTGCCTCAAAGGGCAGAACGACGTAGGTTGAGGTTCAGGCTGCGACTCCTTGTGTCGCGTTCTGCAGGTCGGTGACGACCGCCTTCAAGACTTCGAAGGATGGGAACTTGTCGATCGACTGGACCTTATGCGCATCAAGCACTCCGAAGAAGACGTTCTCGTGCACGTCTTCAGCAAGAACGCGTACCCGCTGGATACCCCGATCGATGGTCTCCAACTGTTTCACCACCCAGTGTTGAGCATTCACGCTGGGCAGCTCACGCGCATTACGAGCGGGTCCACCACGGCGAAATACCTCGAAGTAGAGAGCATCGCCCACTACTTGACGAAAGCTCTCGATTCGTCGCGTCAGACCCGCATCCAACGCGGAGTCGGCTGGCTGTGTTTTCTCGGTTGTCTTCGCTGTGTTCGGCTGCGACCGCGCCGCGGAGACGACAGGCACCGGCTCGGCCTTCGTCGGAACCACCCCGGCTGGAAGCGCCCACTTGGGAAGAGTGGGAATACGAAGCGGATTGCCATATTCATCCAGATCAACCCACATCTCGGCGAAGTCGTAGAAGTAACGCCCCAGCCCGAAGCAGGAGCAGGCACGTTTAAATGCCTGGGCCTCCGCGCGCGTCATAGCATTATCGTCATCCGCCCACATCTCACCGCTTCCGCTATGTGAACCAAGACCGTGAATCGTCACCACGCAGGTCACAATCACCTTTCCGGTCTGGATGGCCACGTTCTTTTTGGTGCGGGTGACAGGCGAGAGCGTCGTCACGTCATAGACACGCGTCCAGCCGGCAGGGGTGAAGACTTCGTTGAGCCGGTCCGTGTAGGCGCGCTGGTCGCCGTATGGAATGACACAGCCTCGCTTACGACCACATGCCGCAGCCAGTCGTCGCCAATGTTGAGGCGCGAGCCGACTCCGCTCACGCCAAGAACCGCACGCACAACCTCCATGCCTGCGTAGACGGGAAGGATTACATTGCAAATCCAGTCGGTGAGCGTCAGCAGCGCCTGAAAGAGCTGCCCGGAACCGGAACCCTGCCTCGCAAAGACCTCTGCGAGGCGGAGCAGACCTGACACCGACAAGGAGCCCAGCGCTCCCCAGATCCATCGTTCGAAGTCTCCCCCACGCGAAAAGCGATAAATTCCCATCGCTATCATGAGCGCAGCCAGCACGGGCATAATGCCATTCCCGAGCCAGTTGGTCATGTTGAGTATCCCCTGATCGAAAGAGCCTGAGTTCATGGCTGAACCTGCCTTTTGTGGCTAATCAACGCCCGTATCGATCTGAGCGGTGCATCGGTCGCAATCAGAAACAGGCATGTTTTCCCTATCAGCAGCCACAATTTGCGTAGTCCCCAGGCACAGCCTACGACAAGGAGGCATGGCAGGAGCAGGAACAGGCCGGCTCCCAGAAGCGCCCGGCTCACCTCGTGATGCAACACAAACCCCACTCCCTGCAGCAGCATCAGAACACTTACTGCAAAGAGCACGATCTGCGTTACTAAGACGGAAATTCTGCTATGGCTCATATACTGTCCTCGATCGAGGAGATGGTTTCAAACGGATTACGGAAGTCGATTTTCCAGTCGGAGTGAATACCCGGCTCACTGCTCTTCCAGGAACCGGTCCTCTCCACAGTTACAGCTCTGACTCCGCCCTGAGCCATCAGCACAAACATCAAGGCGAGGCCCATAAGGACGAGGGCTTGCGAGCACCATCCGACGAAATTGCGGTAACGAGTCATGTCAGTGTCACTCCCGTCCAGCTCTTCACCAGCGCCCATAGTCCGCTTACACTAAGGAATCCAATGCCGCTAGCGACGAAGACCTTCCATTGTTTGTGCTGAACAAAAGCAAGGATTCCTGCGGAGATTGCAAGGCCGCCCACCATTGGGCTGATAGTGCCTGCAACATAATTGAAAGCGCCCATGAGAAAGTCGGTCGTACTGTAGACCCCGGTCGTCAGCCAACTGCCCGTCGCGACCTTGTAAATTCCCTCGATCCCGAGCAGAAACATTGCAGTCACGATCGAGGCCAGAGGGTTGACTCCCTGCGAGAGATCAAGCAAAGCCTTGAAGACCAGCGCCGCAGCGAGGACGGGAACAATGTGCGAGACGAGGACATCGTCTACGAAATCGTTGACGACGTGGTTGATTCCGTTGGTGTAGGGAGTAGACGGGCCGCCTAGCGCCAGCTGGCCTGCTCCTGGCACAGACTCCTGTACCAGCCACATGCTTACTCCTGGGAGTGTAAGCAGGAGCGCTCCCCAGAACAGCCATTTAAGGAAGCCGCCACTGGCCTGGTAGTTCACCCCACCCTCATTCCGTAGCTTCATGCCAGCCAATACAAAGGCTGCCAATGAAGCCGGCACGGCCACGGTCATGAGAAGTCCAAGGAGCGCTCGGAAGATCAGCGGCGGCGTCATGGTCTATCCCACCGCCTGACCGTTCTGGATGAAGTACTCGATCAAGCGGGTAATGCCCGAGACCGCGAGCAGACCACCGGCGGTCGCGGCAGCCGGAAGCCAGCTCCGTCCACTGCGCCACATGATGATAGTGCCCACCACTGCCAGACCGGCACCTATCGGGCAGATGACATTGCCGATCCAGTTGACTACGTTGAGAAAAGCGCCTTCCGGCTGAGCTGCCGTCTGGCCCTGTACTGCCTGACCAACTGCGGGAGTGGTGCCGAGGTTCTGCGCCATTGCCCCCGCTGGAGCAAGGCACGCCGCCCCAACGAAAGAAATGCTAAGCAGAACCATCAACTGCTGCGAGAAGCGGCCGAGCCGACGAGCGATTGCGGCTCGGGACTGACGGAAGAGATTGAGCATGCCACCCCGCTGTGACCCTGTTGTTTCGTGGGCGACGAAGATCACAGAGGGCTTTGAAAACTCATCTTGTTCTTTCTGTATCTCCTGGGATTGCGAAGCGTTGTTTCCCTGGTTTGTGCCTGAATAAGGTTCCGGCTTCCAGTCCTTCAGGTGTTCCGCATCAGTATTCGGCGGCTGGAATTGAGCCAAATCTCCCAGTGTCTTGTTACCCGAAACGCTGCCCTTTTGAGCCGCGCCGGCAGTTGCCGCGGCACTGCCAGTGACAGGGGCCTTCGTCTTTTCAATGTCGCTCGCGTCGAGTGTGCCGTTCTTTGCCGCTGCGGGAGGCACCGCCATCTTGTCACTCGGTATGAGTGCTCCAGGGGCGCTGGGCGTGACTACTCTCCCCAGGTTGGGCTTTGCTGCCTCATCAGCCCTGGACTTTTTCTTGTGCGACCCCTTAGTTGAAATAAACCCAAAGAAGGTTACGAAAAGAATCACGGCACCGATCACAATCAGCAGCATCTTGGCGGTCTTGTCTTTTCCTCCTTTGCCTCCGGTCCGGTTCGGCAAAACGAAGGGTTTGACTTCAGCAGAAGAGGAATCGAGAGGAGCCACGTGCCCCTCCTCTCTAGGAACATTCGCTTCTTCCCTTTCAGGAAGTGAGTTGGGCATCAGCATATCGATTCTCCTTGGAATAGAGCTGAATTAGTTACCGGGCGCGACGAATGGAACTGGAAGCAACAAGGGCTTGTCAATCGAGTTGGCCGAAGCCAACTCGAGCAGCAGTCTTTCCTGGCTTTGTTTGAAATTAGGTCGATTGAAGGTCACGACTCCATCCACTCTTTCGCCAGGAGCCAGGCGGCGGCCATTGACCTTGAAGCTGTTCACAGGTACTTGTTCCGCCTCTACGATGTGCTTCCTGTCTTTCTTCTTAAGTTCGTTCTTATCGCCCGGGCTGCTTACTTCAATCTGCGGTGGAAGCACCTCAATCCAGTGATTGCTCTGATTTCGTACGGAGTAGGCCACCAACATCCTTCCGTTGGTCTCGCGGATTTCGCCCAGAGCCCCGACGATAGAAGAAGGACCTGTTTTGCTCGTCTCCTCATCGAGCGCGGTGCTCGACTGCCAGGCTGGCGTGGATACTCGAGCCTGTCCCTGAAGGGCGAGATCGAGCGGGTCATGGTTCTCTTCCTTGCTCCGCTCCTGAGATTCCTGCGCAATCGGATCGGATGATCCGATGAAGAAGCTCTCCTGCGGCTTGTAATCGACGATATAGTCCACCGGTTCGTTCAGGGCCGAGTTCCCGTCCGAGATCAATCGCATGCTGATCGTCTCTCCGGACCGCATGGTGATCACGAGGTTGCTCTCCGCGGGCTGCTTCGTCGCCGGCTTGATGTAGACCAGCCGCGGTTCCTGGTCCGCATGTTCGGCTTCAAACAAAGTAGGCGCGCCGACAGCGACGGAGGAGACCGCATCAGGCAAACGGATGGTTGTCGTGAAGAGCGGTCGCAGATGCACATCGGTGACGGCTGCCTTAGAGACCGTGACATCGCTCACGACCGGCTGAGACTTGCGGTCCGCAAGCGGGGCAATCGCCGGTAGCGTCTTCGCTTGCTGGCACCAGCCACATGCTGTGAATGCGAGGGTAATAGCGACATAAATGCAACTGTAGAGAGCTCTCATTGTCCTGATCCTTTCAGGTTGCCTGGATGATGAAGCGCCAATTCACGTTCGTACCGCTTCTCGACCGATCTGACATATGCGATCACTTCGCGGTTGTGATAGCGCAGCCCGCTCGTGAGAACGTGGTGTTCGCCACAGTAGTAGGCCGCGACCACCATGCGCAGATCGCCATGAAAGAGTTCGCTGAGCGTCGCAAGGTAGCGGACGCCGCCGCCGATGTTGTCCTGAATTGACGTGGGGTTCCCTACCGAGAAGCGGCTCGCAGTGCCGGGCATCAGCTGCATTAGTCCAACAGCGCCCTTGCCGGAGAGAGCACGTTGGCTCCAGCCCGATTCCTGCGCGATCACCGCGTGGATCAGCTCGCGTGGAACACCGTAGTGATCAGCGTATGCGTTGGCGTAGTACACAGCCTCCGGAGCCCTAAATTCGGAAGAGCTCAAGCTTTGCGCTGCCGCGCTCAGCGACATAACTATGAAAAACGCTAGGACTCGCTTCCTTCTCATACACCTCCCTCGAGGTTCGCGATCGTGGACTCGACCTCCTGGGCCTCCATCGCTTCGGCATTCCTTTTGGCCGTATAGATGATGACTTCGAAAGCCTGCTTCATAAGCATTCGCTTGCGATCGCCTTCCGTCTTCACAATCAATGGCAGCATGATGTCTTTGTGAACCGCTAGGATCTCTTCCATGCTGAGCAACTGCATGGCCTGGGCTACGTCATTCATCTCAGAGATACTCGGTGGTTTTTCGAGATTGAAGGAGCGAAGCGCTTTCGCGAGGCCAGCGATGAAACGATGGGTTGCCGCACTAGCCGTGGGGGTCTTGCTTTTGACGATCGCCGCTTCCCTATCGGCCGTCGGGTGCTCCACGATCAGGTAAAAGCTGCGCCGCCGAAGAGGGTCCCCGAGCCGTCGTTCCTGGTTGGATGTCATAAGGACAAACGGAATCGTTGTCGCTTTGATGGTGCCCATCTTCGGAATTGAAATAGTCCAGGCCGAGAGCACCTCCAACAAAAGCGCCTCGAATGCATAGTCCACCTTATCGATCTCATCGATCAGCAGGACACACGGCTTTTCCCTCTCGATCGCCTTCAGCAAAGGGCCGGCAAGGAAAAACGCACGACCGGTTATCTCCTGGCGGATTTGTGTCCAGTCGCAGGTTTCCTCTGACTTTGTCTTGAGCTGGACAAACAGATCTTGCAGGCTCTTATCGAAGTGCCCGATGGCCTTTTCTTCGTTAATGCCCTGGTAGCACTGCAGGCGGATAAGGTCCGCTCCCGCCGCTCGCGCCACCGACTGGGCCAGCTCCGTTTTACCGGCACCGGCGGGACCCTCAAGCATGATGGGCTTGTTGATGCGCGCGGCGAGGTAAACCGTCGTCGCGGTCTTCTGGTCGGTGAAATACCCAACTTTGCTTAGTGCTGAAAGTGCCTGCTCCGGTGACTCGAACATCCCGCCCCCTCCCGGCTGAATTGATCAGCCGGGAGGAGATTAGGACGGATTGGAAATTCGGTCAAAAACCGATTCAGTCGGGAAAATGAGTCCCCTCAGGCCCCTGCCAACCGTTTTCTGTCCGCTGGAAGCCATAGTTCGACTTCAGAGTTTCGATATCCCCTGGGTTCCACTGGCCCATCTTTGTCAGGTGCTTTTGATGCGCCTCGTAGGAGAGGATGTATACCTTGACGCCATTTACCTCTGCCATCTGGCCGTCAGTTTTCTTGAAGTCAACGAGCTGGGCAACATTGTCGAGGCCCAGCTGCTTATGGATGTTCTTCCAGACCTGCCGCCCATCCGCCTCGGTCGGGGGCTTTGGATCCACTTTGCACCCTATGAATGAAATTAGAAGGGCCGCCAGAATCAATTGTCTTCTGCGCATCGCGTTAACTCCCGGAATTTGGCATCTCCCTCAGCATGGGAGCGAGGTCGTCCAATACTGCCTCGAAAACATATTGGGCATCTTTCAGTCCCTGGTCAACCCCCGTCATCTGGACACTTACGCAGATCAGCGCGCGGGCAAGCGCGAAGAGTTCGAGCCCCTGTACACGAGGCTGGACATTTTCAATTCTGAGCTCGTCTATAGCTTTCATCAGGCGTGTGGTCGCAGCGTCGCAACGTCTATTCGATATTTCTCTGATCGCCCGTTCGATCGCCACCTGATTATGGGGATAATTACAGGCGGATTGAACCAAAAACTCTTCATGGCTTGCTTCGAAACGACGAGTAAACAACTGATCGAGCATTTCTGCGTCGCTCATTGCCTGTCCAACATTGACCTCAAAGAACAGACGGACAGCCTGCTTGAGTTCTTCCGAAGCTGAATCACTGCGCAGCAAAGCTGCGATTTCATCGGCCGATTTCTGAAGAGCATTCATCGCTGAACAACATTACAGCGATACTCCCAAATCTAAAACGGTCAGAGGACCTAAATTTTGGAATCAGTTCTTCGCCAGCGACGCGAACCTGTCGATTGGGTAAGGCTCACTTTTTCAGGAATTTATCGCGCCTGCTCTTAGCTTATAGTCAGCCATTTGACTGAAATCCGGACTCGTTTTACACATAACGACCAAGATGTTCACCGCTCAACCTCCAAGCTGAGAGCTTGCGATCAACTTAAGAGGCCAAAATACGAGGGTTCTATGGACCAGCCAATTCAGAAATTGTTGTTTTCGCGCAAAGATGCTGCAACCGCGCTAAGCCTAAGCGTGCGGTCGATCGACTACCTCATATCTAGCGGCGACCTAATAACACGGAAAATTGGAAGGAAAATACTGATTCCTGCAGCAGAAGTTCGTCGATTTGCAAGATGCGATCATCCCTCAGCCGTCAGGGCAATGGTGAGCGAAGTTGAAGCAAAGCGCGCTTGAGCAAAACCCATCGTCGATAGAGCAAGGGTGAGAGTCTGGATACGTGGACCAATGATCAGCCAAAGCCAGCCGCCCGAGCTCAATTAGGCCAACGTCAAAGGAAAGCTGCGCCTCGTAGAAGATCGCCTTGGCCGGCCCCCCGGACATTTCGGCTTTCCTTCCTTGCAAGCGTCTAATCGGCTCCAGCTTCAATGAACAACTCGCGAAACAGATCCACGACGCGTGTCACTCAACGTTCCCCCCTCCATGGGGTCTGTACACAAACCTTGAGGTTTCGATCTTGGAACCGCCCCTCCCCCTGACAAAACAGATTCGCGGTAATTTCCACAGAGAAGAAATCTAACAGCCACCAGAACAGCCACTCGTTAAAAAACAATAATGGCAGCCAATTTGGGCTGCCTTCTAATTCATTGCTCTTATTGTGTTTATTGGCTCCTGAGGTAGGACTCGAACCTACAACCCTTCGGTTAACAGCCGAATGCTCTGCCATTGAGCTACTCAGGAGTGTGCTGGGACGCGATAGCCTCTCGCGTTGCGCTAAGACAGTTATAACAAAAGCGGAACAAGGGGTCAAAGAGGCAGCAGAGTGACTCGCGAGGAACGCGGCGTTATGATGCGAGCAAGGACTTGAAAGGAAACTTTGCCATGTCACCACGTATCTCTCGATTGACTCGCGACGAGGTTCCGGCTGCGGCAGTAACCATTTATGACCGGTATTTACGCGACCGCGGCAATGTGCCGAACATGTTTCGCACCATGGCGCATCGGCCTGAGATCTTTGAAACAATCATCGCCCACATGGAAGCTGTGTTGAATACGGGGACACTGCCCAAGGCTCTCAAAGAGCTTGTCATTGTACGGACTTCACAACTGAATCGCACACCATATTGCCTTGCTTCACACACGACGATCTGTCGCAAACTTGGGTGGACCGATGCCCAGCTTGAAGCATTGAATGGTGCGGCAGGGAGTGGAGAGTTCACCGAACGGGAGAAAGTGGCGATTCACTTGGCCGAGGTAATGACGCTCGATGCGCACTCCTACACTGAGGCCGAATTTGCCAGATTACGGACTTTTTATACGGAGGGTGAAGTCGTGGAGCTAATGGCCTCTATAGGCCTTTTCAACTACTTCAATCGCTTCAATGACCTGTTGGAGATGGAACCCACTCAACTGGCCAGCGCAGAAGAGTTGGCTCTTGCTGGTGTGGTTCCTGCGTCGGTTTAGCTGGTCTTACGGATAAAGAAGAACAGCTATGTTGTAGGCGGCAAAGGGGCCTGAGTCGTTGGAAACGCAGGCTCCTACCGCTGCCTCATGATATTTTCCTGAATGCAAACGGGATTGAAGCTGGGTGGGCAATTCGCCTAATCTTTCTGCGGTATATCGCATGATGTACCAGGGCTGGCGACGGCCAGCGTAGCCTGTGGACATGCTGCAGGTACGGCGCGCATCTTCGACGCTGATGCCTTTGCCGCCTATCTGCAGACCTGACTGTTCAAGAAGCGAAGCAACCATTACCTCCTGTTCATTGAAACTAAGAGACTTGACGGTACTGGCAAAATCTTCGACTGCGAAAAATTGGCGATTCCGAACGACGACAGAGATACCAACGGAGTCGACATTGGGGTCCAGAAGGTTTTCGCGGTGACCTTTAGAATGCATCCATAGATCGTGAATCATGGCGGAATCGGGCGCTTCGGCTACATTTTCCGTGATGAGGCTGAAGCGTGCGCCGGCACTGGCTTCCGCGGACGGAAAGATCAGGTTCGCCGGGAAATTGGTGGGAGATATTGGCGTGGGCTGCCATTTGGCGGGCGTGGTAGAGAGCCGCCTGGGCAAGGATGGGATCGCGATGGAGTGGGGGAAGGCCGTGAGCGGCGCGGTTTTGATTGGCTGCTGCCAGGAGATACTGCTCTGCTACGTTCGGCGCCGTCGCAGCTTGCTCGGAGGTCGCACGGATGGGAAAGGCAGCAGCGGCCATCACAAGAAACAGAATGATTCCAAACGTTTTATGGCGAATCATGAAGATCGTATCGTGCTGCCACATTGAAGTGATCCCTGTACCTTTATTTGCCCTTGAGCGATATATCGGCGCGTTGGCAGCGATCTTAAGTGGTGGTGCAGCGTAAGTTAATACCACTTTCGGGGCAGGTGGTGAGAATCAGGGCAGAGGAAGGGGTGGTGCGGAAGAGGAGCAGTGTTTGTACAGATTGTAAGTTGCCGGGCGTTAGTTGTTGGTTGCCAGAGGGTTACGGGTCAGGTTCCCCCGCGTTGTAGATTTGTGATTTTTTTAGGGTTGGTTCGGCGAGGTGAAAAGCATGTTTTATTGGGAATTTTGGTGTTTCGAGGATGGTTTTTTGCGGACAAGACGTGGTGAAACGTGTGGCAAACGTGGTTTTAAAAATGCGTCTTTTTTCAGCTTTTGAGGCCAGGAAGGTCAGAGCGGTGGCGCAGCATGAGGGTGAAGAGTTTGCGTGCGTCCCAGTAGCGGGGGATGTAACGTTTGGGCTCGGAGACGGAGCGGAAGAACCAGCCGAGGTAGAACTTGTCGGCCCAGACGGGGATATGGACCTGGTCGCCGCTGAGGAAGGCAATGGCGGCGCCGATGCAGTGGATTGCCGGACGGTAGGCGAGGTTGCGCTTGACGTAGAGGCCGAGGCGCTCCTGAGTTCCTCCGCCGATGGTGACGATGATGTGCCGGGGACGGATGCGATTGATGTGTTCTATGAGAGCGTCATCTTCGATGACGAGGCCGTAGAGCGGGGCCATATAGACGTTGTCGGCCGGAACGGCGATTCCCTGCCCTTCGAGCCAGTCGAGGTTAAGCTTTGCGCTGGCGGGGCTGGCCATGATCCAGAGGGTGTTGCCGGGCTCGCGGACATCGGGCTCCAAAAGAAGTTCGCGAAGATATTCGAGGCCGGAGAGCCGACGAATGTTTACGCGCTGAAGGCGGTTCCAGATGAGGACCATGAAGGCCGAGTCGGTGATGGCGAGATCGGCGTTAAGCAAGGCTTCGCGATAGTGAAGATTGCGATCCAGATCTTTGAGAGCTGGAGCTGCGGGAACAACAAGGAGGCCGCCATCGCGAAGTTTTGCGATGGCGGCTTGAGCAGAACCGTCAAAAAAGTCGATGCCGAGAATACGGTGATACACAGTGGCGTCAGCGATCTCGGACATTCTTATCGAGCGACTCCTACGAGCATCTCGCTCTCGATCCACGCATAGGTCTTTGCGAGGCCTTCGCGCAGGCTGATGGAAGGTGCCCAGCCCAGCTTTTCCTGGATGAGAGTGTTGTCGCTGTTGCGGCCGTTGACGCCTTTGGGGGCGCTCAGGTTGTAGTTCCGCTTCAGCTTGACATCGGCGATCTCTTCAACGATATCGACGAGCTGGTTGATGGTGACGAGCTCATCGGAGCCAAGATTCAAGGGCTCGTGAATGTCGCTCTCGAAGATCATCTGTGTGCCCTTGGTGCAGTCGTCGATGTACATGAAGGAACGGGTCTGTTTGCCGTCTCCCCATATCTCGATCTCATGCTTGCCCGAGTGCTTGGCCTCAAGGACCTTGCGGCAGATGGCTGCGGGGGCCTTTTCCCGGCCACCATTCCATGTGCCGAGAGGACCGTAGACGTTGTGGTAGCGGGCGACACGGGCCTGAAGACCAAAGTCCTCTTCGAAGTGGCGGCACATGCGCTCGCTGAAGAGCTTCTCCCATCCGTAGCCATCTTCTGGCAGGGCGGGATAGGCATCGGATTCCTTGAGGGCGACGACGTCAGGGTTGGTCTGTTTTTCGCCGTTGTAGACGCATGCGGAGGATGAGAAGAAGAAGCGCTCGACGCCCTGATCGCGTGCGGCCATCAGCATGTGAGTGTTGGTGAGGACGCTCAACATGCAGAGTGCCTTGTTGTTTTCGATGAAGCCCATGCCTCCCATATCTGCGGCAAGTTGGAAGACAGCGGTCGTGCCTTCGGCGGCCTTGTAGGCGCTGTCTTTGTCTTTGAGATCGAGGGAGAGGCTTTCTACGTCGTTTGACACCTGATACCACTCATCGAGGGGTTTGACGTCTACAGCGCGGATAACATCGACGCCATTGGCTAGCAGGCTTTGGACGAGGTGGCCACCGATGAAACCACCGGCGCCGCAAACTACTGCTTTTTCTCCTTTGAGACTCATAGGCGGGGAGGACTCCTTTTGGATATTGGATTGTTTTATGTTCTGGTTAATGTAACCGGGAATCTCTGGGGGCTCTAAGGAAGTTCTTACGGTTTGAGTATAGCTGCACCCTGTTGCATGTTGGATTGTGCTTTCGTTGTAGGAGTTGCCTGAGTAAGAGTCCAGCTTTAATCGATGCAAATCTAGAATTTAGGCGGAGCAACTTGTGGAAATGGCAGAAACGAATATAAGGACTAGACAGCGAATAAGCGAGGCGGCAAGACGGCAGCCACTTGGAGCGGCAGGGATTCTGCTTCTTATTATATTCGTTATCTGTGCTTTATTTGCACCATGGCTTGCGCCGCAGGATCCGGCGCAGCTTGATTTGACGGGACGGCTGATGAGCCCCTCTGCGGCGCACTGGTTTGGAACCGATGAACTGGGGCGCGATATTCTTTCGCGAACGTTATATGGCGCACGAATTTCGCTGGTGGTGGCGGTAAGTGTGGTGGGTTTGTCGCTGGCAGTGGGCCTGGTAGCTGGTGGACTGGCGGGATTTTATGGCGGGTGGACCGATACGGTGGTGAATATTTATGTGTCGAATGCGTTTCTGGCGCTGCCGGGAATTCTGTTGGCAATTGCATTTGTCGCGTTCATGGGACCGGGGCTTGTGAATGTCATTCTGGCGCTCGCGATCTCCGGCTGGGTGGGATATGCGCGGCTGGTGCGGGCGCAAGTAATGGCGGTGAAAGAGAAAGAGTTTGTCGAAGCGGCGCGGGCTCTGGGAGCTTCGGATATTCGAATTATGAGCAGGCATGTGCTGCCGAATATTCTGCAGCCGCTGATTGTGCAGGCTGCGATCGGGATGGCGGGCGCAGTACTGGCGGAAGCTACACTGAGCTTTCTTGGGCTGGGGATTCCACCGCCTGCGGCAAGTTGGGGATCGATGCTGAACGATGCGCGGTCGCATCTGTTCGACTCGCCGCATCTGGTGTTTTTTCCGGCGATGGCGGTGATGCTTTGCGTGCTGTCGTTTAATTTTATCGGAGATGCGCTGAGGGATTATCTGGATCCGCGGATGAAGTTGGGCGGGCTGTAACGGTGGTTGAGAAGGACAAGCAATGACAAAAATAAATGCCGGGTTCTTCCCCTTCGGCTTCGCTCAGAATGACACGCAAAAGCAGAACAACAGCGGCAGCGGATCCCCTTCGGGATGGCAAGCTAGAAAGGTAACGCAACAGCATCTGTGACAGTAATCAGATATGCTTGGCGCTGAGGTACTTGGGACTATGCGAAAGAGCATCATTACACCGAACCCGGCGACGGCTGCTCCGCTGGGAGAACACTGGCGCGAGCTGGACCGCATTGCACGGGTGGAGATCTCGTCGGAGGCCGAAGACTTTCCGATTGAACATGCATTGGGAAAAGCGGCAACGGCGGGCTGGCGGGCCGCGGAGACGGGGCCGCAGGTGATTCGGTTGTTGATCGATGAGCCGATTGCGGTGCATCGGATTCAACTGCATTTTGTCGATCGAGTGTCGGAGCGGTCGCAGGAGTTTGTGCTGCTTGCGGGTTCCGGCAAGGAGCTGCGCGAAGTGGTGCGGCAGCAGTGGAACTTCTCTCCGCATGGAACGACCGAGGAGATTGAGGATTACGCTGTCGACCTGAGCGGCGTGACGGTGGTGGAGCTAAGGATCGATCCCGACCGGAGTCACGATCCGAAGCAGAGCCAGAACTACGCTTCGCTGCAGAGCCTGAAGCTGGCCTGACCCCGGGTATAGCCGCGAATGTTGATTGGAGTGATCTCGGATACGCATGGACTGTTACGGCCGGAGGCCCTGGTCGCTCTGGCCGAGGCGGAGCATATTCTGCACGCGGGCGATGTGGGACAGGCTGAGATACTCGATGAGCTGCGAAAGATCGCTCCCGTAACTGCGATTCGCGGCAATGTGGATGTGTCGGGGCCATGCGCGGAGCTTCCGGCTACAGATGTGGTGGAGCTTGGTGAACGGCTGTTCTATCTGGTGCACTCGGCGCGCGACCTGGATATCAATCCTGTGGTGGCAGGCGTGTCGGTGGTGGTGAGCGGGCACTCGCACAGGCCTTCGATCGAGACGAAGGGTGGCGTGCTGTATCTGAACCCGGGAAGCGCCGGGCCTCGGAGGTTTGCGCTGCCGATTACGGTGGCCCTGGCGACAGTGGGCGACGATAAGGTTTCGGCGCGGATTGTGAATCTTATTTAGCGTCGAACGTTACAGTGTTGAGGATGGATTCGAGACGCTTGCGAACGGCGTCGATCTGCTGTGGGGTGATGTCGCGGACTCCACTGACGTCACCGCCGCAGAAGGTGTTGATGACAAGGTCGAAGCGGTAGCAGGAGTTGTTGCGATGCGCGGTGTAGATCTCGTTGCGGGCTTCAATGCAGATGGTGCCGTGCTCGTCGTAACCGTGGGTGAAGGTGACGCCGTCGATCGGTACGGTGGTGACAGTGCGCGGAGCTAGTGCGGTGGCCTGGGCGCTGCACTCGGCCTCGGAGGTATGAGGCGTGACGCTGAAGTAGAAGAGGGCTCCGCTGAAGGTGGATGCGGGAAATGGATTGAAAGCGATGTTGGCTACGGCGCGCATCTGAGTGTTGCGGGCGGCGGTGCGAGCGTCGAAGCTGAAGGTGCTGAGGTCGGAGTCTTTGCGGCTGAAGTTCCAGCCTGCGGGAATCTGGAGGGAGATGCCGTGACGGGTGTCGCGGAAGAGATGTGCGGGTGGGCTGGTGGGGTCGGGTTGTGCTGCGGCCGAAATGCTGATCAGAAGGACTGCAATGAGACAGGTCTTCATGGTTTCCTTTGTCGTGCGTTTATTCGCTTTGAATACGCGGGTTGGCGATGGTGTAGGCGACGTCGGTAAGCAAGTTTACGGCTACGTAGGTTAGACCCACAGCGAGGATACAGCCCTGAACGAGAGCGTAGTCGCGATTGGAGATTGCCGAGAGTGTGAGGCGGCCAATGCCGGGCCAGCTGAAGATGGTCTCGGTGACGATGGCTCCTGCGAGAAGGCTGCCGAACTGGAGGCCAATGATGGTGAGCACGGGGATGAGAGCGTTGCGGAGTGCGTGGCGATAGACGACCGCGTTTTCAGTGAGGCCTTTGGCGCGGGCGGTGCGAATGTAGTCCTGGCTGAGCTCTTCGAGCATGGCGGTGCGAACCATGCGAGTAAGGATCGCAGCGAGAGAGAGGCCGAGCGTGACAGCGGGAAGAATGAGGTGGAGGAGGAAGTCGATTGCTCCGCCGGTGCCCGCGGTTGAGACCGGAAGCCAGCCGAGTGAGATGGAGAAGATGAGGATAAGAATCGGACCGAGAGCGAAGTTGGGAAACGACAGGCCGACGAGCGAGATGACTCCGGTAGCGCGGTCCTGCCATTGATTACGGTGAAGCGCGGACCAGATACCCACGGGGATGGACAGCACAATACCGATGAAGAGAGCGGCAACGGTGAGCGCGAGGGTGTAAGGGTAACGCTGGAGGACGAGGTGGGTGACGGAGTCGTGGAGGCGGAGCGATTGACCGAGATCGGCGTGGAGGATACCGTGCCAGTAATGGGTGTATTGCTGGGTAAGCGGGGCGTCGAGGCCATAGGAGTGTCGAAGGGCGTCGATGTCGGAGGCGGTGGCGCCTTCGCCGAGCATCTGGACGATGGGGTCGCCGGGAACGAGATGGATCAGCAGGAAGACGACCGAAACGACGACCCAGAGAACGGGCAGCGTCACGAGGATGCGACGAAAAGGCTTCCAGAGGCCCGCTGCGCTCATGAGTTCGATTCCCTGCTCTCGGCTTCGATGGCATTCTGATCCGATGGCTGGGTGATGGTCGTGACGTTGACGCGGCTGATGCGGCGGCCAGACATATCTGCGACGGTGTAGCGGCGGCCACCGTACTCGATGCTCTCGCCGATGCTGGGGATATGACCGACGTGCGCGAGGAGGAAGCCGGCGAGGGTCTCAATGCCGGGCTCGCGCGGAAAGGCCCAGTGAAGCTGCGTGCCGAGATCACGCAAAGGCGTACTGCCGTCGATGGAAGTTACGCCGGTAGAGCTGAGGAGCGAGGGACGGGCAATGTCGAACTCATCATCAAGCTCGCCGACGATCTGCTCGAGAAGGTCTTCGGCGGTCACAATGCCTACTGTCGATCCGAACTCATCGACGACGATGGCGATATGTCGGCGGCGCTCCTGGAACTCCTGCAGGAGCTCAATGGCGAGCTTGGTCTCGGGGACTACGGTGATCTCGCGCATGACCTGGCGCAGGGTGAGGCTCGACTCGGCCTTGCCGCCGAAGCCGTAGGCTACGCTGCGGAAGTGCATGAGGCGGGAGATGTCTTTGGAGTAGACGATTCCCATGATGTTTTCTGGGCCGTGGGCGGGATCGTAGACCGGGACGCGGGAGTGCTGCTCCTCGACGATGCGCGCGCTGGCCTGCTCGATGGAGAGATCGGCGGGCAGGGAGAAGATCTTGCCTCGCGGCGTCATGATCTCGCGGACGACGACGTGGTTCAACTCGATGGCGCGGTGGATGATCTCTTCCTGAAAGACGGGGAGCAGACCCATGCGGCGGGTAGCGGTGGCGATGAGCTTGAGTTCTTCGGGCGAGTGAACCGCGCCTTCGCCCCGCAACGGAGCACGAAAGAGTTTGAGCACAAGAGCCGCGGAGACATTCATTAGCTTGACGATGGGGCGGGTGATGCGGATGAAGACATCCATCGGCCCGGCGACGGCGAGAGCAATGCGTTCGGCTCGTTGCAGGGCAAGTGACTTGGGAACGAGCTCGCCGAGGAGAACCTCGAAGTAGGTAATCAGCGAGAAGGCTATGATGACCGCGATGGTGTGCGCGTAAATGACGGCATGTGGCGGGAGCACACGGAGCCACTGTGCTGCGAGCGTGAGGATGGTGTCGGCCACGGCCGGTTCGCCAACCCAACCTAGCGCGAGGCCGGCTACAGTGACGCCGAGTTGAACGGCGGGAAGAAACTCATCGATGGAGTGCTTGAGTTGAAGAGCGGTGCGAGCGCCGGGGCGCCCCAGAGCGATCAGCTGCTGGATGCGGGTCTCGCGAACGCTGACGAGCGCGAACTCGGCGGCGACGAAGAAACTGCTGGCCAGAATGAAGAAGGCCACCATCACGATACGGAAGAGCATCCACTCAAGCATCATTGCCAGTGTAATGGGTGTGCGGGCGGGATGAAGCACAAAGAAAGCCAACCCCCTCTGGCTGAATGGAAGCGCAAGGGGGTAAGCTGCTTTCGATGAGACCTCGCGCCTACGCCCGGTGTTTACTCATTGCTACCCTGTCTGCGACTGGATGGACGCAGCCGCTTCAGCAGACAGTCGAGTCGCAGGGTTTTGGGTCGGTAGTTGGTCATGTCTACTGCGCGGACACGAACGCTCCGGCGCGGTTCGCCCGAGTAACAATTGAGCTGGCGGAAGACTTCAAACGCGTGGACCTTGATGCGAAACCCCTTGCCACACCTGGCCACATCCCTTCTTCAACAATGATGGAGACCCGGCCCGATGGGAGCTTTGCTATCGAATATGTAATTCCGGGAACGTACTACATCTTGGTCGAGCTGGCAGGTTATCTGTCGCCGTTGACTGAATTCGCTTCAGAAGAAATCACGGATGCAACAGAACTGGATGAGAAACGAATTCGCACCGCGTTGCAACAGGTCACCGTAGTCAGGGGTCAGGCAACGCGGATGGACTTTCGCTTGGAGAGGGGCGCAGCGATAAGCGGGAGGGTGCTTTATGACGATGGAGGTCTCGTTGCAGATGCCCCCGTGAACGTATTGCGCAAAGAAAAAAATGGCAGTTGGAAGGCGTTTTCGGATATTGCGTTAAGCAGATTCCACGGCCAACCCGTGACTGACGATCGGGGCCATTATCGAATAGCACCTCTAACCCCGGGAGAGTATCTGGTTTTTATCGATCTTGAACTCTTCAGCGTAAGTACGACGGGCGTGATTCTTGGGACATCGTATTTCCGCGGAGAATCAAAGAGGGCGATGCACATCTATTTCGGCGATACCGCACGACGATCTATCGCAAAGACCATTAAAGTTGGTAAAGGGGAAGACCGTTCGGACGCGGATATTACCGTCCCGATCTCCAAACTGTATACGATCAGCGGCATCGTGGCTGCCGAGAAAGATGGACATTCGGTCAACGCTGGTTCCATCTTTTTGTTAGATGCAGTCGATAAGAGCACGCTGGTTGAATCTTCGATCAACATGTCAGATGGAAGATTCGCGATGACGTTTGTGCCGGAGGGCGACTACATATTAAAGATCTCTTCAGTGGCGGATTCGATATTAAAGACTGAATACAGTAGAGACGGCCGTTTAATGTCCTCGCACCTAGAGCCAGTTCACACGTATGCGGATACCGAGCAGCCATTGAAGGTGAGTGGCGATACCTCCGGAATCGTGATCAAAGTGATGGAACAAGCTGTCAATGGCACAAACGATAAAACAGAAGGCGATAAAGAAAGTCCGCAAATGAATTATTGATCAGCTATTTGCGGTGGCGTATCGTTAGGTTGAATTCAGCTTCAATGCGGAGGTCTCTTCGTGAACCGTGCCACTGCCCTATCTCTGGCCGTACTTTTTGTTCCTTTGGTTTTGCCTGCCCAGACTTTCTCTAAACCTGATATGCCTGCCGCACGAACGGCTGACGGCGCTCCTGTTCTGAAGGAGAAACAAAACTTCATGGGAACTCCTCCAACGGCTTCATCCATCGAGTCGGAAGATTCGAGGGTGTTCAGGATGAGCGGCTTTAAACCTAAGGGCTATCTGAGCCAGCTCGTGGGCTGTCCGATTAACCTGCAAGCGCAAAGCATGGGCGAAGTGAAGATTGTGATCGTCGATGGCACGCAACGTTATGCTGTTCCTTCTCCACGAATTCATCTGATGTTTACCAACCGGCAAGCTCAGGGGATCGTCGCTATGAGCGTTACGATTCACGGATACGACGCGACACCGCGCATGATGCCGGCGGGTTTTGGGTCAACAGATTCACCGGCAATTAAGAAGATTGTCGATCTTACACTCGACGTTGCAAGCGGCAAGAATGCAGAGACAGATGTGTTGCTGCGATCCTTCGCCTCAATCAGTCGAGTGGATCTGGAGTCGGTGGAATATGCCGATGGAACAAGCTGGAAGGCATCGGAGTTGCAAAGCTGCAAGATTGTTCCGAACAGATTAATGCTTATAAGTAGTCGCTAATAATCGGCCTGGCATCTTGTGCGCCAGCGAGGAGCAAGCAGCAAAAAGCAACGGCCCGGCGATTTGTAGTCGCCGGGCCGTTGTGTGCGTAAAGCGATGCTTACGCGAGAACTTTGATGATCGACTTATCGATGGTGTCCTTGGGGACAAAGCCAACGATCTGCTCGGCCACCTTGCCGCCTTTGAAAAGAAGAAGCGCGGGGATGCCGCGGATGCCATAACGCATCGGAGTCGCGGTGTTCGCGTCTACGTCCATCTTCATAACCTTGAGCTTGCCCTGATAGTGGCTCGCGACTTCATCGACAACGGGCGCAAGCGCTCTACAGGGACCGCACCAGGCAGCCCAGAAATCTACCAGGACGGGCTGATCCGACTGGAGTACATCCTTTTCAAAGTTTGCATCGTTTACTTCGGTGACGAACTGACCTGCCATTTACTTTCCTCCAGATGCCCTGCTTTGAACTCTCCGTTTTGCAGCGCCATCTCCAGAATAATAGATGCTTTGGAGAAACCAGGGATTCAAACGAGGAAAACAGGGCTTAAAAGGTAAACGCCCGGACCTCTTGGAAAAGAGGTCAACGGGCGGCGTAGCAGCCCTCCCCAGAACTGCCCACTCCGCTAAGTTACGGAGGAAAGGGCAAAACGTAAAGAAATCTTAGGTAACTTCTGGAGAAGTTACCTGATTAGCTCTTCTATATCTATTCCCTTATCAGGCCAGAACGGTCGGCAGGGCGATAGTGGTTTCGATGATTTCAAGGGAAGGGTCCGCTGCCGCCTGACGAATCAGGTTGGGGACGGAAGCGGCAGAAGCTGGATCGGCGATGATCAGGACCGATGGGCCTGCTCCGCTGAGGGCCACGCCCAGAACAGCAGGGTTGGCCGTTAGTGGAAGGAGTTTAGGCAGGAGTGGGCAGGCTTCCATGCGATATGGCTGGTGGAGGCGATCCTGCATGGCAGTTCGCAGAAGATCACCACGATTGAGGGCGAAGGCGGAGACGAGCAGAGCGGTGTTCTGGACGTTGGCTACGGCGTCGGCGCGGGAGTATGTGGCGGGGAGTAGGGCTCGGGCCTTCTCGGTAGCGAGGCTGGCAGAGGGCAATGCAAGGAACAACCGCCAGTTTATATTTATGCCATATGTCGCTGTAATTACAGTGTCTTTAGACATCGCAGATGCGGTCATTCCGCCCAGAAAACATGCAGCTACGTTGTCGGGATGGCCTTCTCGACGGCAGGCCTCTTCGAGGATTTCCTGGTTTGTCCAGTTTAAATTGCCGAAGTGGTTGGCTAGCAGGACCCCGGCCAGCAGAGCGGAGGCGCTGGAACCGCAGCCCATTCCGAGGGGAATCTCGTTGTGAAGCTGTAAAAAAAGTGGTGTAGCGGGCTGGTCGGCAACGGACAGGACGCTGGTGTAAGTGGACAGGATCAGGTTGTTATCGAGCGCGGCGCAGAGGTCGGCGTTGCGTCCTGTGGCCTCGATTCGGAATGCTGCTGCCGGTGTGGCGTCGATGGTGAGGTACAGCGCCATCGCAAGGCCCAGGGCGTCGAAGCCAGGGCCGAGATTGGCGGAGGTGGCGGGAAGTTTCAGATGGAACGGCTTGATGTCGGTCATGCAGGCTGGGTCAGCTTCATGTGGGACTCAAGGACATGGAGCACAGCGTCGGACTCCGGTTCGAGAACGATGGGTGGCTTGCGCAGAGCGGCGTGCAGCGGCTGATCTGCGGCCGAGATCGCAGCGTTCTCGGCATCGGTGAAAAGCTCGTTACGGTGGTAGTTGATGGTGTAGTCCGAGTCCTTGAGGGTGTGGCCGGTAAGGATGAGGACGACGCGCTCCTCGCGTGTGATCTTGCCCTGGGCGACGAGCTTCTTCAGTCCGGCGAGGGTAACGGCGGATGCGGGCTCGCAGCCTACGCCTTCGGCGCCGATCTGAGCCTTGGCGAGTGCGATCTCCTGCTCGGAGGCCTGCTCGCACCAGCCGCCGGTGGTGCGGAGGGCGCGGAGGGCCTTGCGCCACGAGGCTGGGTTGCCGATGCGAATGGCGGTGGCGCGGGTGTTGGCCTTTACGGGGATCAGCTCTTCTCCGCCGTTCTCCTGCAGGCTGCGATAAAGCGGATTGGCGCCTTCGGCCTGAATGATGCTGATCTTCGGGATGCGCGGGATCAGGCCGAGGTGGTGCATCTCGGTGAAGCCCTTGGCCAGTGCTGAGCCGTTAGCGAGGTTCCCGCCGGGAACGATGATGTGCTCGGGCACCTGCCACTCGAGCTGTTCCAGAAGCTCGATGGCCGGGGTCTTCTGGCCTTCAAGACGATAAGGGTTAACCGAGTTGAGCAGATAGATAGGAAAACGGGTGACGAGGTCGGTGAGGATGCGGACGCAGCCGTCGAAGTCAGTCTTAAGCTGGATGGTGAGCGCACCATAATCCATCGATTGTGACAGCTTGCCCCAGGCGATCTTGCCTTCGGGGATAAACACGATGCTGCGCAGACCGGCGCGGGCGGCATAGGCAGCCATCGCGGCGGAGGTGTTCCCTGTCGAGGCGCAGGCAACCCACTCGAACTTCCGCTCGGCGGCAACCGAAAGGGCGGCGGTCATGCCGGTGTCCTTGAAGGAGCCGGTGGGGTTCATGCCCTGATGCTTGGCGAGCAGCCAGTCGATGCCGGCGATCTTGGCGCAGCGAGGAAGGTCGTACAGAGGAGTGTTGCCCTCGCGGAGGGTGACTACATTTTCGACGTTGTCGACGATGGGAAGGAGGTCGCGGAAGCGCCACACGCCGGACTGGTCGATGGGCATGGTGGAGGTGCGGCGCTCCTGCCAGAGCCAGCGGAGGGCGCTGGTGTTAGGCAGGTTGCTGTCGGAGGCGGGAGTATCTCCGTTAGGAATGGAGGACCAGGGATAAATAACGTCGTAGAGACCGTTGCATTCGGGGCAGCGAAAGATACTATTGACGGCACTGCCAGCTATCCTGGTACCGCATTCTGTGCATCGGAGTTGATGTGTCGCGACTTTCATGGGTACTGCTAGCCTACCGTAAACGATGGAGTGAGCCAAAGCTCTGGGCCGCTCTTATATGCCTAAGTACGATTTTCTTTGGATTTTTGAGCGGATCGCAGGCATTGGGACAGCAGAAGGAGCTGCTCGTTGCGGCTGCAGCCGATCTGCAGCCAGTGATGCCGGCACTCAAGGACGCCTACGAGAAGGCCACGGGAGTAAAGCTGGTGGTGAGCTTCGGCTCATCGTCGATGCTGGCCGAGCAGATTATCAACGGCGCGCCGATGGATCTGTTCCTGGGGGCTGATTTCACCTTCCCGGAGAAAGTTGTGGCAGCCGGGCTCGCGGATGCAAAGGCTCCGACGCAATATGCCAAAGGCACGCTTGTGCTGTGGGCACGAAAGGACTCCCCGCTGCAGCCCATTAGCATGGAGAAGCTGACTGATCCGCAGGTGAAGTCGATTGCGATTGCCAATGAGCTTCACGCCCCTTATGGACGGGCAGCGGCGTCGGCGCTTCGAAAGCTGAATATCTACGACAAAGTATCTCCTCATTTCGTCGTGGCGGAGAATATCGCGCAGACTGCGCAGTTTGTGGAATCGGGGAACGCGCAGCTCGGGTTGATCTCACTGACTACGGCAAGTTCGCCCCACTTCCTGGATGTAGGGACGTTTGTGCTCGTGCCGACGAATCTGTACCCGGAGATTTTGCAATATGCCGTCGTGATGGCAAAGTCGGAGCGGAAGGCCGAGGCACGTGCATTTCTGGATTGGCTGCTGACTTCGGCAGTCCAGGAAAACCTCGCGAAACATGGCCTGGGAGCTGTGAAGTAGAGAGAATCTCCGAAGAGATTGTGGTCCGGGCGATTGACTCTCCCGCTGCAAGTCCAAAGGTCAGAGCGGCAGTCAATCCTCGACTGAAATCAGCACTTACTGAGCAAACGCAGGTTGCTCTCCCCTGTCAGGCAGGAAGATGCGGAAGGTTGTTCCCTGGCAAGGCTGCTTTGTAGACGTGCGGAACCGTATCGTTCCACCATTCTTCTTCACCATCTCATCCACCAGCCATAGGCCTAGACCGGTTCCTGTGTCTTGCTTTGTCGTGAAGAATGGCTCCCAGATTTTGCCGAGGGATGTCTCAAGAATTCCTGAACCGGAGTCCGCGACGGTGATCGCAATACCTCTCTCATCCGTTATGGGATTTTGTGCCGGCTGAATCGAGACGACCATCCGCCCATAAGGACGCATGGCATCAAGCGCGTTGCCGACGAGATTCGTCAACATTTGCATCATCTCGTTGGCATGGCCAAAGAAGCGTGGTGTCCCACGGATTCGTTTGATGATGTCAGTCTGATTAAGGGTGATGCGTCCATTGAAGAGGAGCAGAACAGCGCTTGCTACCTCATCCATATCGACGGAAGACGGAGCCGTCGACCGCTTGGCAAACCGAAGAGTCTGGGTGGCGATCTTCGAGGCGCGCGCAAGCTCGATGTTGGCCCTGTCGACATACTCCCTCGTCTCGCCGTGAATGGTGTCGTCCTGGGCGATGAGATAGAGCAGGTTCATCACGCTCGCCAGCGGATTGTTCATCTCGTGTGCAATAGAAGCGGCAAGACGGCCGACCGCGACCAGCTTTTCGGACTGCACAAGAGATACATGGGCTCGCCAGCGGTCCGTTGTATCGAGAACGATAGCGCCGACAGACACAGGATCCTCGCGCTGCTCTGTGAGTACAGGATAAAAACACGTCAACAATTGACGATCGACGCCGGGCTCCGCCACGGTCTGCACAATCAGCTCCTGTTGCACCGCAGTCCGCTGGTTGAAGACATAGTCGATGATCGACTGAACAACGGAGGCACTTTCCGGAAGAATATCGTAGAGAGTTTTGCCGACGTGATCTTTGGCATCGATGCCGTTGAAGTTGGCGAAGGCATTATTCACTCGAAGGAAGCGATGCTCGTGATCGAAGGATGCAAAACCTGCGGGTGAGTGGAAGAGCATGGACTCCAGCTCGGCGGTACGCAAGGCCAGCTCGCGCTCGGCCTTGCGTCTCTCTTCAATGTCTCGAAAGACGAGAACGACACCGACAATTGCTTCTTCCCTGTCGCGGACGGGCGCACCGCTATCGTCAATCGAAGTCTCCGATCCGTCCCGGCGAATAAGCAGCGTGTGGTTGGCGAGACCGACAACCTGGCCGTGGCGAAGCACCTTGGCCACTGGGCTTTCCACCAGCTCGCGCGAGTATTCGTTGATGATGCGGAAGACTTTATCCAAAGGCTCTCCGATGGCCTCCGCATTCTTCCATCCCGTCAGTTCTTCCGCGGTTGGATTCATCAAAGTAATGCATCCGGCGCTGTCGCATACGATGACGGCATCCCCGATACTGTGCAGCGTTATCTGCAAGGAGTCTCGCTGAATCTCGCTTTCATTCAACTGCTGACTGAACGCATGCGTAATCTCCCGATAGAGAGCGATGCCGTGCCAGATAAGAAGAAGAGCAATGAACGCTCCTCCGCCGATGCCGAGCACGGGTAACGTATTAAGTAGCGCTGTAATCTCTTTGCGGCCCGACTCGCGAACCTTGTCCTGTTCGGCCATAAGATCGCCGAGCTCGACCCGCAGTGTGTCCATGGCCTGTTTTTGCTGCTTCAACAGATCAACGATGGTGTCGTTTGAAAGGTCTCCGTTTAATAGTGCGTGATTGATCGCATCAAAGTTTTTGAAGCTGGCCGTTACGGTATCAATTTTTCTTGATAACGATGGCGTGCCCGGTCTCAGTGCCGATAAGTCTTTAAGCTCTCCAACAAAGCGACCCGAAGCCTCGTTATACGGCTGGAGAAAGAGCGGATCGCGGGCGTCAATATAACCGCGAACTCCCGTCTCTTCGTCGATCATGCTCTTCAACAATCGACTGCTTTGAAGCAGGACGGATGTGGCCTGCGCGGCTTGAAATCTCCGCTCCGCGATACGGCGAAGCTGGATGCCAAGGATGGCGAGGAAAGCACAAAGGGACAGGATTGGAACAAATGCAAAGCGCAACAATAAACGACGGAATGATGTTTCTGTCATGGCTCTTCTTTTTCCCAATCCTTTTGGACCCTGGTATCACATTCGGCTTTAGACCGGGGAATTGATAGACAAGTTGCATGGTAAGCGAGACCAGGGAGTTTCTGTGTGGAATTTAATTGGCGCTGCAATTGGCTGGACGTACGATGGCAAATCTCGTATTGACCGCCGCCGCCAGCACTCAGGATCGAATTGCTCGCTGGTCAATTCCCGGCTTTTGGCCTGCCTGAAAAACCGCTGGCAGATCGCAGAGCGTCAGCATCCATCATTTTTCCGTCCATCAGGACCACGCGAGTTTGGCGCAGATCGCCAATGTGCTTGGAAGGATCACCATCGATGAGAACAAGATCGGCATTCTTACCCACTGCAATCGATCCGGTCTTGTCATCGGCTCCCACCAGATGAGCGGGAACAATCGTAGCACTGGCCAAAGCTTCGGCAGGCGTGAAACCCGCCTTCACGTAAAGCTCCAATTCGCGCACAAGCTCAAGTCCCGAGCCGTCCGTACCTGCCACGATGGGAACACCAGCTTTGTGCATCGCCTCGACGAGCTCGGAGAGCCTGGCGAAACTGGCTCGATAGTCTGCCCGCGTAAGGTCCGGCGGTACAACCAGACCACCTTGGCGGAAGCCGCGTTCCACGGCAGGCGGCAGAGTTCCAACATACGGCGCGTAGGCTGCCGACAGATCGCCGTTGTCAGGAACCAATAGGCTTTCGACCACAACCAGAGTTGGATCGGAAGCAATCTTTCGTTGGGCCATCGTCGCAATCAGTGACTTCATCGGGTCTGCGTTTAGATCAACATCTTTCGCGTATCGGCCCGGACCCTCCATCCGAGCAATACCGTTCGACTTGGACACAACGGAGTCGGGCATCGCCTGCATCATCACGAAATAGATATGAGTAATCTCGTCATAGCCGTCGTTGATCGCATCCATCGTGCGCATTCCGGCTGGAATGTGCCCATGCACATGCAAACCAAGCTGATGGGCCGCCGCCGCCGTTGCGCTTACCCAGGCCGGATTGAAAGTGCCATAGAACTTGATCCCAACGAAGCCATCGGCCTTTGCTTTGCGTACGATTGCGATTGCCTCGTCCTGCGACGTAGCTACACTTCCTAACTGCGCAGTATTCGGCCCCTTCCCATCGATCAGTACGGACGGATAGACGTGAGGAAGCAGAAGCTCACCCTTTGCCCTGCGAGCGGCTCGCGCCAAAGTCAACGCGTTATTGTTGCCCGGATCGCGCACTGAGGTGATTCCCATCGACAACAGCATGGGACCGCTGAAATCGTCGGCTACATGCTGGTGCGCATCCCAAAGCCCGGGGACCAGTGTCTTGCCCGTCCCATCGACGACCTTTGCGTTAGCTGGCGTCGCCGTCGTGGCTGACGCTCCAACCTGAGTAATGACTCCGTGATCAACCACCACGGTCTGGTCTTCGACGAACCGCGTACCGTCGAGGAAGCTCTTGACGTGGGTAAATGCCACCGGACCCGATGGCACCTGCAGCAAACTCTTGACGATCGCCGCCGAGCCCTTGGCCAAAGCGTCATCCTGCGCTTTATCCAACTGCGGCTGGTACTCTTCATACCCTGTACGGATCCACGTCAGCCCCTGATCTACAGCAAAAAATCTGCCTTGCGAATCCATCCATACGGGATAAGGCGTGTTGAATATACCCGTGACCGCATAGGCCTGGATCGTCATCGATTTTGCGCCACTCCCCACCGTAAGCGTGGTCAAGGGTTCCGCATGAGCCAGTCCACCTGGAAGCATCGGGAGTGACCTTCCGGGCGCCGCGATGAGAGCTTCGAACAAAACTGCAGAGGGCTCCAATGGGCCGCCGAAAGGGTTATACATCGCGGCATGTTGATACTTTGCGGATCCGGCGTCGACAGGACTTTTCCAGCTCGCTATACCGTTCTTGATATCGAATGTCTCTGCCGAGTCGCCCTGGGGTGTAAAGCCGCGGATCGTGAGATGTTCGATCATCCCATCCGACCCGAGACGAGCGCTGCTGTCAGACTCGAAAACCTGTCCCCGAAGAAGGAGGCTTTCGCGTCCGAAACGCATGCCGCCAGGACCAGCCCATCGAGCGGAATGGCCATGGACGCCGGCCGTCGATAGGATCGTTATTTGCTGCGCGTCTGCCGGTGGCTTGGCAAGATCTCCGACCTTCACCTGTCCAGACACGACAGACGATGCCGCACTCATAAGCGCAAAGAAGAACATACCGAGACGCATTCACCCCTCCCAATGCGGAAAGCATAGTTTCAGGTGAGACAAAAAACAGCCCGATAGCAACCGCTTTAGAAGCAAGAAGAGTACCACGTGTTACAAGGCACTTCTTCTGTCTGCTGCCCATCCAAACCGCTGCTGCGTTACGCTGTTCTTCATGGATCTTGAGGCGCTTTGGTTGACGCTGCGGCTGGCTGGAAGTACGACGGCGATTCTGCTGGTGATTGCCGTGCCTCTGGCATGGTGGATCGCTTCAGGGCGTGGGCCAGGTCGAGCGTTCGTGCAGGCCGTCGTTGCTCTGCCGCTGGTGCTGCCGCCAACTGTGTTGGGATTTTATCTGCTGGTAGCGATGGGTCCACTGACGGCTCCGGGGCGACTGCTCATGCGTGTGTTCGGACATCCTCTGGCGTTCAGCTTTTCGGGATTGCTGGTTGGCTCCGTGCTTTATAGTCTGCCATTCGCGGTGCAGCCGCTGGTAGCTGGGTTTGGCGCGGTGGATCGCGAGTATGTCGAAGCGGCAGAGGGACTGGGAGCATCCCCCTGGCGCACCTTCCGAAGCGTAGTGCTGCCGATGGCGCGTGCTTCCCTGCTCACCAGCGCTGTGCTGGCGTTCACACACACAGTTGGAGAATTCGGTGTGGTATTGATGCTGGGCGGCAACATCCCAGGAACGACACGGACGCTGTCGATCTCCCTCTACGATCTGGTTCAGGATGGAA
>Ga0193753_10000158_pt1 | contig 63497 bp, 53 predicted proteins | sample H1c2metaG_FD_144925 | JGI IMG/M metagenome (GOLD analysis project Ga0193753, IMG submission 144925) | Soil microbial communities from a riparian zone of the East river system, Colorado, United States - H1c2 | ecosystem: Environmental > Terrestrial > Soil > Riparian zone | place: USA: East...
GGCCGGACAACAGGTCCGGCCTTTTCACACACACTGCACTGAGAACAACAAAGCGCAGCAACAACGATGTGAGATTACGGCACGGTGGGTTTCCAACCAGTCACCAGTACTGGTGACGGCATAGGGCGGTCGTGCAACGCTTCCCGTTGGTGCCTCCAAATGCCAAGCGATTACCCAAATCCTGCCCGTTCAAGTCGTTTGATTTCATCCTCGAATTTATCCCCCATGCTCTCACTCCATCGTCGCGGCTGAATTCTGGCGCGAGTGGATAGGATTCGTCCCCGTAGAACCGGGTCTCTTTTGAGTACGCGATGCACAACTTCACGCGCCCACTTTACGCTTTCATCATGGTTTTGGCGATGCTCTTGGGAAACACCGCGAGCAATAAACCACGCGATGCCGCCAACAATGGCGGTCCCGATTACGAACGAAGCGATCAGCCCAAAACCGCCGCTAATTTGCTTGGCGAGCCAATCCACGCCGTAATACCACACCACGACAGCCCCGGCGATGCAGGTCAACAATACGAGCGGGTGTGTCTCGCTCCTTCTCTTGAATTCCGCGAAGATGCTGCACTCCAAAATGATGCTATCAAGGGCAAGAGTTTCCAATTGCTCTACGCCATCCACATATTCAGCGATCAGGCGGCTTGCTGATTCCTCATGGCGCGCAACCGCTATCTTCTCTCTGCGGCATTCTTCCAATAGACTTGCTTCCGCCGCCCACTGCATTGCCTCTTTCTCTGTCTCTAACCCCATTTTGCGGAGATTTTCGTATTGATCGAAAAGGCGGCAATCGACTGACCAGAACGGTGAATTCATTCGAGACGTTCTGTGCCTTTCGCGAAGCTGCGTCAATGCCGGCGTGGATTAGTCCACCAACTGCTTGAACTCCATTACCGGAAGCAATTTCTGTAGAAACGGCAACGCCATCGGATCGCGTTGCTCAAAATAGACAATTGCCCTCTCTGGCAACCACACATCATTAAAGTGCTCACGGAACATTGGCCAAACCGGTTTGGATATTGCCTGGCGTCCACAACGCGACCGTCTTCAAAGTCGTGTTTGTATGTCGGCATTGTGCTCGTCTGAATCCCTTTGCTGCGAAGAAACACAGAGAACAGTTTACCCTCCGAAATATCTGGCAGCATGTGATCTGGCAACGTGTAGCCTTGTTCCTCCATCGGCGCGATTAAAGCCAGCGTCATTTCGTTCAGGATTGAGAAATGAGTTGGCAGCACCTTGGCGCGATTCGCGAGATACCGCTGTAGGTGGTAAGGCAGGCGAGCCTTGGATGCTCCGGTCATCCATTCCCGCACCCATCGCGCCACAGCTACAGCGAATTTGGGTGAGAGCCATTGCCCAAGATTGATCGCAACGTCCGGGTGAACCCACGTGCCGCGAGTCTCATTTGGGCCAATCAGGCGTGTATAAACGAGGAGGTCTGCGGGAATTCCCGCAGACCTCGAAAGCTCATTCAAAAACTCTCCCGTGTTACCAATTCGAGCGTAGTCGTTGAACCGTTTCCCCACGGCGTTGCACATTGCCGTGGCATTGATGTAGCCGTCTGTGGCCCGTTGATGGATTAAGGCACCGTCCAGTTTGTGCGGTATCAGTGTCAGCGATAATTGATTCATACTTCTAACCTTTTTGAACCCACTTGACGCCGAACCACACAACGGACAAAACTATCACCGGATAATTGCCGATGGCTCTGCGCTCTGCGCCTGAGTTTGAGGCTACAGATTGAGCCGTTTGCACTGCCGTGCTTGCGGCTCTTTACTTTTTAAGGATTGCCCTCTTCACAAAAAGAACGCAACCACAAAATATCCAGAAATAACCATACGAGATATGGATAGTTCTAGTAAATGATGCTTGCAAAAACTTCCAACCCCTGATTAGATCACTGCGCAATGGACAACGACAAATTCGAGGTGGACGAGCAGACTGCGAAATTGCTCGCGGATTCATTGGAGAAATCAATCTTCATGGACTTAATGGAGCGCGATGAATTGAACAAGAAAATCGCGAACGCCACTGCGAAGCTAAAAGAGATTCGGAAGAAGTTCGGGCTTGGCAACGCGCAATCGACACGACGCGGCGGCAGCAAGAAGTTGCCTAAAGGGGAAGGTAGCAGAAAGGTCGCTCAGTTCTTCAATGACAATCCGGGCAAGAGTTTCGCCATTGCCGAAATCCACAAAGCCACAGGAATGCCGTTTAGCTCTGTCAGGAATATCCTTACGCGAGAGAAGACCAAATACAAAGAGGCTAATGGCCTTTGGTGCATGAAGGAGGATTAAAGATTTGCCCCGGCGTGTTGGAGCACGCCGGGGCGGAAACGCCGGGATAGTTCAATTGGATAGAACGCTTCCCTACTAAGGTTGAAATTCGGGTCCAAATCCCGATCCCGGCACATTAAGTTAAAGATCAAGCTCCGCTGAGTGTTGAAGCACTCGCGGAGCGCAACCAGAGCGCAGTGGTTAGACTGCGTGCCAGTCGCATACTTCGTCAGTACGGCTGCACGATAATTTCCCACTGCCGGAAAGGCAAGCGTGCGGTGCAAATGTGGATCAGAAGCGTTCCAGAAATTCGGAACCTACGTGAGGGACGGAAACAGAATTCAGCGGCTCAAATGCAAACAATGCGATGCGGTCACTTCGGATACTTCACTGCGCCCGCTGGGCAGTTTGCGTGTTTCAATTGAACAAGCCACGCTCGTTGTTGGCTTGCTGGTTGAGGGCATGACAATCAGGGGTGCGGCACGTCTCACCAGACTTCACCAGCAAACGATCCTCAATATCCTGGAAGTCGCTGGGGAGAAATCGGCTGTGTTGCTCAATGAGCGCATTCGCGGCATCAAGGCTGAAAACGTCGAGGTGGATGAGCTTTATAGCTACGTTGGAATGCGCCCCGAAAATGCTCACCCCGAAGACATTGGGCGCGGAGAAATCTACTGCTATCTTGGAATCGACCGAGATTCAAAGCTGATTATTTCCCACCTTGTAGGAAAACGCGGAGCGCCGAACTGCGTGGCCTTGATGGAAGATTTGCGGAATCGTTTGAACAGTCGCACACAACTGAGCACTGATGGCTATCCAGCCTACTGCGGGTTGAATGGCGCGGTGTCTCAAACATTCGGGGGCGATGTGGATTACGGAATTGAAGTGAAAAGATACGGACGCGACGAAGGGCCAGCGGGCCGCTATCGTCCCTCCAAATGCCTTGGAGCCAAACGCGCTGGCGTAATCGGTGCTCCGAATTTGGGCGAAATCAACACCTCGCGAGTGGAGCGATTGAATTTAAGCGTGCGACATTTCACACGCCGATTCACGCGCAGTACGCTTGGCTACAGCAAAACGATTCAGAACCATCGGCACGCCGTTGCTTTGTTCATCGCCCATTTCAACTTCTGCCGGTGCCATGCAAGCCTCAAGAATGGCATTCCACGAACTCCTGCGATGATGGCGGGCTTAACAGACCGTCCGTGGACAATAAGGGAGTTGCTGAAGAATTAGAACCAACAGGGAACGGAAATCGCGTGAAACTGGAATTTTACTTAAATGATACGGCGGATAAATTCCCGTCCCGATCAATCTTTACCCCGATCCAACTGCTGACCGGGTTGAACTCCATGCACGAAACACGCACTTCAAATTCGTAAGTGAAATCCGGGACAGGCTCGGCGCTTTCTTTGACCTTTCCGCCCAGCAATCCAATAAAAGATCGCTCACCTTTTTCGATTTCCTGAAGCACAGTCAAAGCCGCGCTGCTTTTGGGATTTAGAACCCCATTCCGGCACGTTGAAAACGGTAGCGCGACGCGGGATGGAATATCTGGATGATGGTGTTGCGTTTCTCCGTGTTGGATCAATTCAGCCAGCACATTGGTCATTGGCTGTTCGCTGTTGTTGTAAAGCCGAAGTCTATACTGAGAAGTCCAAGAATCCCGATCTTCGTTGTCTAACCCGATGGAAGGCAATGAGCGGAGGGAAGCGCGGCGCTCCAAGCGCCAAATGAAAGCCGCAATCACGGAAGCTGTTGGCACCGTGAACCAATAGAGGGAAAGTGACGGCATATTTATCCCATTCGGAAACAGCTTTGTGTAAAGAGAGCTAACCGCATCGACGTTCTGGATAGCCTCGGCAACAAACGTAAAGGCTGTAAAGAGGGCGCAAAACCAAACGAACCATTTGTGCCGTGTCAGTGCGCCTTTGATAAACACTGGCGGGCTGGCAACACCACGGAGATCGTCAAGCTGAATACGGGTGCGCTCGTGTTATTCATTGGGATAAAATGCGTTTTTGATTACCAACGGGAGATGGAGCACGACCGCATAGGGATCTTCGGACGTGAAGGTGTTTTGACACCGTGTTGTCCCTCTGCCATGAGTAGCGCGCAGCCTAAACCCAGCTTGCTTCCTCAAGTTGGGTGCGGGGGAACCACTTCCCGGTCGGAACCGGGATGGGGCGAATGCCGAATCGGTCGGCAGGACCACTTTCAAGGTCCAGCCCGTCAGCTAACCTCGCCGGCAGTTGAAAGGGCGTCTTCTGGAGTTGCTCCACGCCCCTCAGGAGCAGGATTTTACGGGCGTGGCGAGAACAGAAAGCGATGATTGGGAACAGCATACCGGCTCGGTTCCCGATTTGGGGCTTTCATCCCCTCATCACGGCCTCCGTCGTTGAGTTCAATGAAGACTGTCAATAGTGACGCGTCAGGCCAAAGTCCGAAGTCTGGACTTCGGACTAGCGCGGAGTCCGGTCACATTCCCACCGCTGCGCACCCACGGGGAAAACTACTATTGGCTCTGGCCTGTGGTGCGCTTGGGGTCGTTTATGGTGACATCGGCACCAGCCCGCTTTACGCCGTTCGCGAATGTTTTCATGGCGACCACGGCGTCGCGGTCAACCGGCAGAATGTTCTCGGCGTCCTTTCCCTGATTTTTTGGGCGCTCACGTTAATCATTTCGGTGAAGTATATCGCCTTCGTGTTGCGTGCCGACAACAAAGGCGAAGGCGGCGTGTTGGCGCTGCTATCGTTGGCCTTACCCGAAAAGGCCGGTGAGAGAGCGCGCGGCTCGCGGCGGTTTGTCCTGCTGATAGGAGTCTTTGGCGCTGCGTTGTTGTATGGGGACGGCATTATTACCCCGGCGGTGTCGATCCTGAGCGCCGTGGAAGGTTTGAAAGTTGCGACGCCAAAGTTCGAACCTTACGTGATTCCCATTACCGTCGTACTCATCATCGGCCTGTTTCTCCTGCAGCGCAGCGGCACCGGCAGCGTTGGGTATGTGTTTGGTCCGGTTACTTTCATCTGGTTCATCGCCATCACGCTGTTGGGTGTGCGCGGAATTCTCCAGGACCCGAGCGTTTTCAGTGCGATTAACCCCCTCTATGGGATCAATTTCCTTCTCCACGCTGGGCACTCGGGCTTCATCGTCCTCGGCGCTGTGGTGCTGGCGATCACGGGTGGTGAGGCGCTCTACGCCGACATGGGACACTTTGGACGAAGACCCATTCGTCTCGCCTGGTACACGATTGTTTGCCCGGCGCTCGTTATTAATTATTTTGGACAGGGCGCGTGGTTGCTCAGCCATCCGTCCGCGAGAGAGAATCCGTTCTACAATCTGGCTCCTTCCTGGGCGCTTTATCCCATGGTAGTCATCGCGACCAGCGCAGCTATCATCGCATCCCAGGCACTCATTTCCGGTGCATTCTCGATTACGATGCAGGCGATTCAACTTGGCTACTCACCGCGCATGAAGATCGATCACACGTCTTCGCAAACGCGCGGTCAGATTTATATGCCGCAATTGAACTGGGCATTGATGCTGGCATGCATTGGTCTCGTCCTAGGCTTCCGCTCCTCCAGCAACCTGGCCGCCGCGTACGGTGTGGCGGTGACCTTCACCATGCTCATTACCACGGTTCTGTTGTACTTCGCGGCGCTCCGCTTGTGGCATTGGAAGCGATGGCAAGCCGGGCTGCTCTGCGGTTTTTTCTTTGTTATCGAAGCGATCTTATGCACTGCCAATCTGCTGAAAATCGCACACGGCGGATGGTTCCCGCTCGTGGTCGCTGCGTTTGTGTTCACGCTTATGACCACTTGGAAAACGGGCCGGCGTGTGCTGGGCGATCGATTACGCAATAGCTTTATCCCGCTGAAATTGTTTCTCGATGATGTGGAGCGCACCGCGCCCATTCGCGTGCCGGGCACCGCCGTGTTTCTTTCCAGTAACGCCGACGCTACGCCACTCGCTCTGCTGCACAACCTAAAGCACAATCGCGTGCTGCATCAGACGGTAATCTTCCTGACCATCCAAACCGAAGATGCGCCGCACGTCGAACGCGAGGATCGCATCCGTCTCGAGAAACTCCGCGAAGGCTTTCATCGCATTGTGGCCCGCTACGGTTTCATGGAAGATCCGAACGTGCCGGAAGTTCTCGAGCAATGCCGCCCGCTCGGATTGGAATTGGATTGGATGAACACCACATTCTTTCTCAGCCGCGAGACGATCATCCCCTCGAAAGCGCCCGGCATGATGCTTTGGCGCGAACGCCTCTTCGCCTTCATGTCGCGCAACGCCCAGCGGCCCACGGACTTTTTCCGCATCCCGGCGAATCGCGTCGTGGAACTGGGCATGCAGGTGGAGATGTAACGAACGCGTGAGGTGGCGGCCGGCATCCTCGTGCCCGTGAGGGCCGGCTTCCAACGGCCCGGAATAAGCACCGAACGCCGCAGGGAAGCCGCGAATACATCCACGCCTTCAAATGCTTGTCGTTACCCACATCTTGCCCGCGTGATTTGGTCGCATCGTGGCGCAATGAAGTGATGGTAGCCGCGGGATTCATCCCACGGTAGACACAGGCCACGGATCGCGTCGCGGAGCGACGCATGAACGTGCGCGGAATTTTCAGCCGTCGCTCCGCGACGAACGAACGGTGGGCGTGCCGAACCGTGGCTTGAAAGACATGGCTACATCAACAGTCGCCCCGCCGGGCTGGAAGCCTCGGCTCACCGACCAGCACGGATGCTTGCCGCCACCGCCATCGATGTTAAACATCGCCGCGTGCTCTTGCTCCTCGATATCGGAAACACGCACACGCACGTGGCCGTGGCGGAACAGGATCGGATTCTACGCCCAATCAATTTGCCCACGCCAGCGTGGCAGGAAGGTCGAATGCTGGCGCTGCTGTCGCGCCACGTGGGCCGGAAATCTCTTCTCGGCATCGCCCTGTGCAGCGTAGTTCCAGCAGCCACGCAGTTCGCGCGGCGGGATTTGAAACGCGCGTGGAACCTGAAACCGTTCGAGCTGACTCACGCGACGGTACGCGGCATCGGCATCGATTATCCCAATTCCAAGACCATCGGGCCGGATCGGCTGGCCAATGCGGCGGCAGCGCGGCAGCAATTCGGCGCTCCGGTGGTCGTGGTCGATTTTGGCACCGCCGTGACATTCGATGTCGTGAATCGCCAAGGCAATTACGTCGGCGGTATTATCGTGCCCGGCCTCGCTGCGATGACGAGTTACCTCCATGAAAAAACCGCGTTGTTGCCTGAAATTAAGATTCGCGAAGTCTCCGGCGTAATCGGCCAGAGCACCGAGCACGCAATGCTGATTGGGGCCGTGCATGGCTACCGCGGTTTGGTTCGCGAACTTGTGCAGAAGTTGAAGAGCGAATTGAAGGCGCATCGTTTGCCGGTGGTTGCGACCGGCGGCTATGCCAAATTGATGGCCAAGAAGCTGCCGGAAATCACTTCCGTTGATCCGTTGCTCACCTTGAAAGGGCTCCGCCTCACCTGGGAATTGAATCAAGCCGATCCGCAACTCGCGTCCAACTCTCGACTCTCGACTCGCAACTCCGGGCGCGGCAATCTCCGCGGCCAATGAATCGGATTGACGCACGGTTCGCGCAGTTGCGGGCCGCGAAACAGAAAGGCTTCGTCGTTTACATCGGGGCCGGGGACCCGACGCTCGAAGCCACGCGCCAACTCGCGCTCGCGTTCGACCAGGCCGGCGTCGATGTCCTCGAACTCGGCGTACCCTTCAGCGATCCGCTCGCCGATGGATTGGTGAATCAACTCGCGGCCCAGCGCGGACTCGAGTCCGGCACGACGCCGAAGAAAGTTTTGGAAACTGTGGCCGCCATTCGCCGCGAATCGCAAGTGCCCATCGTTCTCTATATTTATTTCAACCTCATCCACAAACAGGGCGTGAAGTCGTTCATCGACGCAGCCGCGCGCGCTGGGGTGGATGGCTTGCTCGTGCTTGATTTGCCGCCCGAGGAATCTGAGAACTACGAAGCGCTCATGGCCGCCGCCGGCCTCTGCAACATCTACCTCGTGGCACCGACTACGCCGGACGGTCGCATCGCGCTCATCGTGAAGCGCGCACGCGGATTCATTTACTACGTGTCGCGCGAAGGCGTGACAGGCATGCAGTCGAAAGTTTCCGATACCATCGCAAGCATGACGGCAAAGATTCGCGCCAACACGGACCTGCCCATTGCAGTCGGCTTCGGTATTTCCAATCCCGAACAGGCAAAGCTCGTCGCGCAACACGCCGAAGCCATCGTTGTGGGCAGCGCGATTGTGAATCAGATCGCCGAGCATGGCCGCAGCAAGGATTTGGTGCCGATCGTCAGCGCTTTTGTGAAGTCGCTGGCCAAAGCCGCCCGAGAATCATGAAGCGCGACCTTCGAAACCCGTTCAGTTCAGAAAAAGAACCGTCGATAATGACCGAATTCAAAACATGAAAACGAAATCTGATAACTCGAACCGTTTCGTCATCATCATGGCGGGCGGGCGCGGCGAGCGCTTCTGGCCGATCAGCCGCGAGAAAACGCCCAAGCAACTCATTACGCTGCTCGGCAAGACATCGTTCCTGCAACAAGCCGTCCAGCGCGTTCTACCGGTCGTGCCGCTGAAGAACATTTTTATTATCACGAATGCGGTGCAGGCGCCGGAAGTGCGCCGGCAATTGCCCAAGCTGCCGAAGGACAACGTGGTGGCGGAACCGGTGGGACGAGACACGTGCGCGGCTGTGACGCTGGGTGCCGCGTTGGTCGGCGCGCGTTCAACCACGGGCGTGATGGCGGTGCTGCCGGCCGACCATGTTATTCCCGAGGAGAAAAAATTTCAGCAGGTGCTGAGCGATTGCTTCGATCTCGCGGCGCGGGGCCGGGCGATTGTCACTATCGGCATCAAGCCGACGGAGCCGGCCACGGGGTATGGTTACATCCATGTCGGCAACGAACTGCCGGCTCCGAGCGGCGTGAAAAAGTACAAGACGGCGTTTTTCAAAGCCGAGCGTTTCGTGGAGAAGCCGAACCTGGACAAGGCCGTCGAATACGTGAGCAGCGGCCAGTATCGTTGGAACGCCGGCATGTTCATCTGGTCGTTCGTGACGGTGACGGAAGGGTTGCAGAAACATCAGCCCGAGATGTACGCGACGTGCCAGCGATGGTTCGCGGCGGCGAAAAATCCCGCCAAGCTCACCAAGGTGTTGGCGAAGGAATATCCCGACATCAAAAAGATTTCGATCGACTACGCGCTCATGGAGCAGGCGCAGAACGTGGTCTGCGCGGACGGCGCGTTTGAATGGGACGACCTCGGCGCGTGGCCGGCGCTGGCGCGTCACCTCAAGGCGGACGCGGAAGGGAATTGCGCGGTCGGGGATTTCATTCACGTGGACGCGGCGCGCAACATCATCTTCGACGCGCGCACGAAAAACCGGACGCCGATTGCGGTCGTGGGGCTTCGCGATTCCATTCTCGTCCAGACTGACGACGCCGTGCTGCTCGCGCATAAGAGCCAGTCGCAGAAGATCAAGGAGATGGTGAAGAAGCTCGCCGAGTTACCGCAGTATAAGAAATTGGTTTGACTCAATGCGTAAGGTTGCGCGCTGGCCGGATGGACGGCACCTTGTCGCGCATGGCGGAACAGAACGGACACAACGCACACGAATTTTTGGGAAAAGTGCGGCGCATCCTGCGGTTGGACAAGCTTCCAAAGCCCGTCCAAAAAATCATCGCCGGGATCATCGGGAGCATTTTTCTCGTCGCCGGTGTGGTGATGATTGTCACGCCGGGGCCGGCTTTCATCTTTATTCCGCTGGGGCTTTTGATTTTGGCCAGCGAATTCAAATGGGCTGAGCGATGGGCGCAGAAAGCTCAGGGTGCCTTGCACAACGGACGCGAAAAGTGGAGGGAACGGAAGCGCCGCCGTGCCGCCTCCGCCAAATCCTGAATCGGTCAGAGCCATCCATTTCAACGACTGGCTCACGCAATTTCCCTGACGATGCGGCGAATGGATGCCAGGCCTTCCTCGGGAATCGTAAGGAGGCCCGCGTCGTGGAGCCGATTCACGAATTGCAGCGAGGCGCTTTTGTCGATGGCCGCAAACGCCGGGATGTTTTCTTTCTCAGCCAGCTCAACGCCGAGCATGAGACCCAGACCACGCACAGTCTTGATGATGCGGGGGAACTCGTCGGCAATTTTCTGCAACTCGCTCATCAAAAACTCGCCTACATTCCGCGCATTCCCGGCCAGGCCATCTCGTTCAATCACTTCAAAAATTTTGTTCGCCACGGCGCAACCCAGCGGCGTGCCGCCAAACGTGGTCCCGTGCGTCCCGGCGCCGAGGAGGTCGGCATGTTTACCGCGCACCCAGAACGCGCCCATGGGAAAACCGCCGCCCAGCGACTTCGCCATCGAAACTGCGTCCGGCAAAAACGTGCCCCTGGCACCTTGCCGGGCTGGCGTGTGATTGTTCCCAACATCGTTGATTTCCTCGCGCGCGAGCTCCGGCGGGATGCCGGGGGCACGTTCGAGAATCCGTTGAAAGCTCTGGAACCTTCCGGTGCGGAAATGCCCGCACTGCACGGCGTCCATCATGAGCAACATCCTGTGTTCATCGCAGAGCGCGCGCAGTCCCAGCAAATACTCCGGCGTCGCCGCCGTGATTCCGCCTTCGCCCTGGATGCCTTCGATGAGCACCGCAATCGTCGCCGGTGAAATCGCATTCCGCACTGCTTCCAGATCGTTGAAGCGTACATGGCGAAAGCCCGGCGTCATCGGATCGAAACCCTTCTTCACCTTGTCCTGACCCGTCGCGGCGATTCCGGCGAGCGTGCGACCGTGAAAGGAATTCAGCATCGTGATGATCTCGAAGCGTCCTTCATCGTGGCCGAATTTGCGCGCCAGTTTGTAAAGACCTTCGTTCGCTTCCGCGCCGCTGTTGCAGAAAAAAACTTTTCCCGGTGCGAGATGCTTCACGATGTTCCGCGCGAGACGGCCTTGAGGTTCGTTGTAGTAGAGATTGGAAACATGCGTCAGCCGCTTGGACTGCTCGACGAGCGTCTCCGTGATTTCCACGTTGGCATGGCCGAGGCAATTCACCGCGATGCCGCCACCGAGATCGAGATAGCGTTTGCCGCGGACGTCCCACACGTAGCTTCCTTCGCCGTGCGTGAACGCCAGGTCGAAGCGCGCGTAGCTCGGCACCACGTATTTGTTGAACAGTTCCTTCACCGACTCGAACTGGTTGTGAACGAGCGGCGGCGGAGGCGGCACGATGTCTTTCATCGCGACAAGTGAGTAACAGAAACGTGGAAAGCGAAAAGAAGAATGAAGCGGAGGGCGGACCGGAGATTAAGAGTAAGACTACGATGATGATTAGGAGTTGCGCCGCTCGTGGTTCTTAATCCTAATCTTAAATCCCAATCGCTCTCTTAGGGAGCAGAAACGCTTTGAACCTTGAACCGCCAACTTCGAACACCTACTTTGCGCGCCCGTTATGGAAAAAGTCGTCATCATTGGCACGGGCTGCGCCGGTCTCACTGCCGCTCTCTACACCGCTCGCGCGCAATTGGCCCCGCTCGTTCTGACGGGCACGATGCCGGGCGGATTACTGACGACGACGAGCATCGTGGAGAATTTTCCCGGTTTCCCCGAAGGCATCGACGGCTACGAATTGATGACCCGGATGCAGAAACAGGCGGAGCGTTTCGGCGCGAAAGTCAGATACGGCACGGTCGAGTCCGTTGATGTCACGAAGAGACCATTCACGGTGATGGTTGACGGAGAAAAGCTGGAAACTGAGACGATCATCATTGCCAGCGGCGCGGGCCACAAACATCTCCATGTGCCAGGCGAACTTGAATTGGAAAAAATGGGCGTGACCTTTTGCGCCACGTGCGATGGAGCGCTGCCCATGTTTCGAAACAAACCGCTGGTCGTGGTCGGGGGCGGGGATACCGCATGCGAGGAGGCAACTTACCTCACGCGTTTCGGCTCCGTGGTGTATCTCGTTCATCGCCGCGACACCTTGCGCGCTTCGAAAATTATGGCCGACCGGACGCTGGCGCATGAGAAGGTCAAGCCAGTCTGGGACAGCGTCGTCACCGAAGTCTTGGACGTGAAACAGAAAAAAGTGACTGGCGTGCGCGTGAAGAATCTGAAGACCAACGTCGAGACTGTGATCGAATGCTCCGGTGTTTTTGCAGCCATCGGGCATGTGCCGAACACGCAACTGTTCAAAGGCGTGATCGATATGGACGCTAATGGTTACGTCATCCCCAAGCGCGGCACGGAAACCAACGTGCCCGGCGTGTTCGTGGCCGGCGATTGCTCGGACCATGTTTATCGCCAGGCGATCACCGCGGCGGGCATGGGCTGCGCGGCGGCGATTGATGCGGAGCGTTACTTGAGCGCCATGCTTCATTGAGCCATGACGCCCAATCTCACCCCGGAGCAGCGCCAGGCGTTTGCTGATGCGCTCTACGAGGGAAAGAAAATTGAGGCGATCAAGCAACTCCGGGAACTCAGCGGACTTGGCCTCAAGGAATCCAAGGACATCATTGACAACCTCGAGGCAGAGCTTCGCACGGCGTATCCCGAGCGGTTCACGAGTTCGAAGAAACGATCTGGATGCGTCCTCCTTTTCATCCTGCTGTTTCCGTTCGGCGTTTTGCTTTGGTTTTTCTTCAGGCGATAATTCTTCATGACTCCACGAGAGCTGGCAGAAAAACTTCAGTCTGGAACTCCACCGCGATTGCTCGATGTGCGCCAGCCGGAAGAGCACGCCTTCGTCGCGTTGCCGAATTCCACGTTGATTCCACTCGGTGAATTGCCTGCGCGCATCGACGAAATCGAGGACTGGAAAGATGCCGAGGTCGTCGTGTATTGCCACCACGGCATCCGCAGCGGACAAGCCGCCGCGCATCTCCGCGCATCCGGCTTTGCCAACGTCCACAATCTTTCCGGCGGCATAGAGCGGTGGAGCAACGAGATCGATCCGGACCTGCCGCGGTACTGAAAAGGCGTTGCAGCGCATAATTTTCATGTCCTTACTTGTGACGTGAAATTTCTACGGCCTTCGTTTCGTAGCGCGGCTGCGGTTTTTGGACTTGCTCTCCTTTCCCAATTTCTTTCAGCGGCCGAACCAGCGCGGTTTGCTAATGCCGCTGTCGTGTCTCAGGACAAAATTGCGGCCCAGGTAGGTGCTGATGTTTTGCGGCGCGGAGGAAATGCGATTGATGCTGCAGTCGCCACAGCTTTCGCTCTCGCCGTCACGCATCCGGCGGCGGGCAACATCGGCGGTGGCGGCTTTCTCGTTTTCCGATCGGTTGCGGGCGAAGCGGTTGCTTACGATTTTCGCGAGACGGCGCCCGCCCGAGCCAGTGCCACAATGTTTCTGCGCAACGGCCGCTATGATTTTGATTTGCACCACAACAGCTATTTGTCCGTAGGCGTCCCTGGCACCGTGGCCGGGCTGCATCTCGCATGGAAAGAGCACGGGAAGCTTCCGTGGCGCGAACTGGTGTCGCCGGCAGTCGCGCTGGCTCGCGATGGGTTTGTTGTGAGCGAGGGACTGGCTGGTTCTCTTAAGTCCACCCTGCCGCTGTTGAAGAATTCCCCCGCCGCGCTGGCGCAGTTTTCAAAAAGCGGTGTTCCTTACCAAGCAGGCGAGACGCTCAAGCAACCTGAACTCACGCGCACCCTGGAGCGAATTGCAGAGCAAGGACCGGCTGGTTTTTACGAAGGCGAAACGGCGTCGCTGATTGAGAAGGAGATGCGGGCGCACGGTGGTTTGATCACGCGCGAAGATTTAAAAAGCTACCGCGCCAAACGTCGCGATCCGATTCGGGGCCACTACCGTGGGTGCGAGATCATCTCTATGCCGCCGAGCAGTTCCGGCGGCGTCGCGTTGGTAGAAATGTTGAACGTGCTCGAAGGCTTCGATCTCCAGCGCAAAACTTCCGGCCTTGCCACGAATGTTCATCTGATTGCCGAAGCGATGCGGCGCGCCTTTGCCGATCGTGCCCGCTACCTGGGCGATTCGGATTTCAATCCTGACCTTCCCATCGCCGATCTGACCGCGAAGCGATACGCCGCCATTCTTCGCCGAAGCATTTCGCCCATTCGCGCCTCGGTGTCATCGCCGAAGAATTTTAGTTGGCCGGCGGAAAGCGCGGAGACGACGCATCTCTCGGTAGTGGACACGAACCGCAACGCGGTTGCGCTCACTTACACGCTCGAAGAATCCTACGGTTCGGGAATCGTGGTGCTGGGCGGAGGTTTTTTGCTGAACAACGAGATGGGAGATTTCAACGCCGCGCCTGGACTCACGACGACTAACGGTTTGATTGGCACGGAAGCGAATCTCGCCGCGCCCGGCAAGCGCATGTTGTCGAGCATGACGCCGACGATTGTCGTGCGCGACGGCAAGCTGCTCATGGTCACGGGGAGTCCTGGCGGACGCACCATCATCAGCACGGTGCTGCTGACGATTCTCAATGTGGTCGATTTCAATCTGGACGCTCAGCAGGCCGTTGATGCGCCGCGCTTTCATCATCAGTGGCTGCCGGATCGGATCCAATTCGAGCGCGGCGGCCTTTCTTCCAACTCAGTCCAGTGGCTGCGTGGTTTGGGCCACACCGTGACTGAAACTGGACCCCAGGGTGCCGCAGAAATTATCGTCGTGAATGGCGGCAAGCTCGAAGCGGGAATTGATAAGCGCGCGAGCGACAGCGGTGCGGCAGGATTTTAAGCGACCAACGAGCGCAGTACGGCAAGATTCTCGACATCCTCGTGCATGTCCTTCGACTTCGGCGTCTCCAAGCAGCCGGGATGATTCTTGAATCGTGGGTCGTTCACGATGTGACGAAAACCTTCGCGGCCAATCTTTCCCCGGCCAATGTGTTCGTGCCGATCCACGCGCGAGTTCAAGTCGGTCTTGGAATCGTTGAGATGGAACGCGAGCACTTGCTTCAGGCCAATCAAGTCATCGACTTCCTTGATCGTGGCCTCCCAACCTTTCTTCGTGCGAATGTCATAACCGGCGGCGAAAAAGTGCGCGGTATCGAGGCACACGCCGAGGCGCTTCGGTTGATCTACCTTATCGAACACCCCAGCAAGATGCGCGATACGATGGCCGAGGCAAGTGCCCTGGCCCGCCGTGTTTTCGAGAGCGATGCGCACCGGTGAATCCTTGGTCACGCGGAAAACTTCATTCAGCCCAGCCACGATTTGGTCCACGCACTTCTCTTCGCCCGATCCGAGATGCGCGCCGGGGTGCAGCACCAGAAAAGGCACGCCGAGATCAGTTGCGAAGTGGATCTCTTGAATCAGCGACTTGATGGAGTTGTCGCGATTGGGTCCAGCCTGCGCGCCGAGATTGATCAAGTAACCGGTGTGGCCGAACACCACGTGAAATTTCTGTCCAGCGAGTTCGTTGGCGTAGAGCGCGAGGTCCTGTGGCGCGTACGGTTTGCCGAACCACTGCATGTTGTTCTTCACGAAGATTTGGACGATCTCGCAGTGGATTTCCGCGCCGCGTTGCAACGCCTTCCAGACGCCACCGCCCGTGGACATGTGCGCGCCGAACTTCATGTTGAACGTGCCGCCCGTTTGAAACTGGCGGGTCTTGTGACTGAGGGAAATTGTCGTCGCATCGAGTAAATCATTGTGAGTTTCGCGGCCTCTGCCGGTCGCAAACCGGCAGCACGTTTCAGTGACCGGCCTTGATGACCACGTCGCCTTTCTCGACTTTCACGCAACAGGTGAGGCGATGCGTTTCGGGGTCTTTGTTCCATGCGTCGAGCACGTCGAGTTCTTCGGGCGTTGGCTCGGAAAGATTTTCCATGCCGCTCACGACTTCCACCACGCAGGTGCCGCAGGAGCAATTAAAGCAGCCTGCCTCCATTTCCACGCCGGCCTTTTCGCCGGCATCGAGCAGGAGTTCGCCCGGCTCCACTTCGGCGGAAACATTCGCGGGCAGCACAGTCACTTTTGGCATAGTCAAATTGCAAACGGAGCATTGCGCTCGAAGGACGTGAAGTCAACGGACGGCGGGTTTCGGAAGAGAAACCTCAAATCCCAAGCCTCAAATTCCCAAGCTCCACGCCGGCCGCGCGCTTTTTGGAATTGGAGGTTGGGATTTGGAGCTTTGTCGCGTCGGTGGCGAACTTTTGATGCGGCCGCAGCTCTTCAGTTTCGACGTACGAACGAGGTCGTTGTGAACCGCACTCTAAGGCGCCGCTTCTTCGATCGCGGCCGTGAGATCGGCGTTCGTAAAGGGCTTGAGCAGCCAGCGCTCGGTTGCGGGGCGGTCGTCGCGCAGGTAAGAGCGGCCGCTCATCAGGATGACGGGGATCCGCCGGGTCTCGCTGTGCTCCTGCAATTGCGCGGCGGCCTGGAACCCATTCGTGGTCGGCAGGCACACATCGCACAACACCACGCTCGGCCGCATCACGCTGGCGATGTCGTAAGCGTTGGTCGCGTCTTCGGCGGAATAAACCATGTAGCCCTGCGCATAAAGCAGCTCCGAAAGCATGGCGCGCAATTCAGCATTGTCGTCGATGACCATCACGGATTTTCGAACTTGTCCCACGCGAAGATCATCGGCGCGCGTGATGAGAACTGAAGTTTCGCACGTGAATGCGATATAGTACGACGGTACGGCGCCGTGGTAGTGCAGGTAGTGCGCGCCACTCCGCGCGTGCCGCTCGCGAGTCAAACCCCCTTCGAAGTCGGTAGGCATTTTCCCGTTCGCGCCGCGTGCGGAGCGCCGCCGTCCTACCACCAACGGTTTGGGCAACATGCCCTCTTCACGTGCCTCTATTGGTTTGCATTTAACGGTGAACGGCGATTCAATGCGCGCGATCCCAAGGGTAATTATGAAGACCTCCAGCTGGGTTTCGAAATGGATTCAATGCGTGGCGATGGTCCTTGCCTTGGCCAGCAAAGTGGCGCTCGCACAAGCACCGGTCATTGACAGCCTCTCTGACGATCAAACTGTAGCTCCCGGTGCGACCGCATTCTTTATCGTGGGAGCCAGCAGCGCCGACCCCATCGGTTACCATTGGTTTCATGGTGCTCAACCCATCCTCGGCGCGAACTTGTATTACCTCCAGTTGACCAATATCAGCGACGGGGACGCGGGAAGTTATTCCGTCATCGTGAGCAACACTTTTGGGTCGGTAACGAGCGCGCCGGTCAGCCTCGTCGTTCTGCCGCTGTTGCCGGGCATGCTCGATCCCGATTTTCATCCAGGAACGATGGTCAACGGCATCGTCCGCTCCGTGGCCATCGATCCGGACGGACGTATTTATCTGGGCGGTCAATTTGACCTGGTGGACGGAATGCCGCGAGGCATGATCGCCCGGCTCAGTCCAAACGGAAATCTGGACACGTCCTTCTTGGCCGCGATTACCGCGGGCCTTTCCGTTTATGCGGTGGCGGTGCAAGCCGACGGGCAACTGATCGTGGGAGGTTCGTTCTCGGGCGCGGAGGGCCTTCCGCGTCATCATCTCGCGCGCTTCAATTCCAGCGGGGCCTTGGACACAACATTCGATGCCGATATTTCCGCGTTGGGCGCCGTGTGGTCCATCGCGATCCAGGACGACGGGAAAATATTGATCGGCGGCGATTTCACGTCTGTGGGCGGCATCATTCGAAATCGCATTGCCCGGCTCCAAACCAACGGCGTCCTGGACACCAGCTTTTCTTCTGGAGACGGCGTGAACGATTCGGTGCGCGCAATGGTCCTGCAGCCGGACGGGAACATTTTGATCGGCGGCGCTTTCACTTTGGCCGGCTCCACCGTGCGGAATCGCATCGCGCGCCTGACCAGCGATGGCGACGTTGATCTCACCTTCGATCCCGGTGATGGCGGCGTGTCGTATTGGGTCAATGCACTCGCCTTGCAGCCGGATGGGAAAGTGATTCTCGGCGGAAATTTTTATTCCGTCGCGAATGTCCCTCGTCCGCAACTCGCCCGCCTGGACACGAATGGCGCATTGGATCTCACCTTTAATCAAGGCAGCGGCCCCAACTCAACCGTGACCTCTATGGCATTGCAGCCGGACGGGAAGCTCTTCATCGGCGGCGGTTTTTATTCCGTGAATGGTGAGACACATCCTTATTTCACACGCGTGAATAGCGTGGGCGCGAACGATGACGCCTTCTATCCTGACGCCCAGGCGAATTCATGGGTCGAAACCGCAGTCTTGCAAAGTGACGGGAAAATCCTCATCGGCGGCATCTTTGATTTCGTCAACGGCCAGCCGCGCGGAAAAATCGCCCGCTTGCTCGGCGGCGATCCCGCGCCGTTCGCGCCGATTTTTCTCACGCAACCTCCGCGGGAACGAACGGTGCGCGAAGGCGAGTACGTGCAACTCGACTCCAGGGCGCTTGCTTTCCCAGGCGCGTCATATCGCTGGCTGTTCAACGGGAACGATGTGCCGGGCGCCACCAACCATCTGCTGGAATTGATCAACATCCGCGTCGCCAGCGCGGGGAACTACCAGGTCGTGGCCAGCAATCTTTCCGGCTCCATCACCAGTCGGCTGGCTCTTTTGAATGTCACTCCCGCCCGCACCGATCCCGGCGCGGTCGATGTGGATTTCTTTACAGGCGACGGGCCGGACAATTCCGTCCGATCCATCTCCGTGCAGTCCGACGGCAGCGCCATCATCGGCGGCTTCTTCTATTCCGTGGATGGGGTGGTGCAACGTTCCGTCGCAAGGCTGACGCCGGAGGGCGCCTTGGACGCCAGCTTTCTCCCGCTGCTCGATTTCAATGTGGCGCAAGTCGAAGCAGTCCCATCTGGCGATATTTGGATCGGCGGTAATTTTCAAACCGTCAACGGAGTGGACCACGGCTCCCTGGCCCGCCTCACTACCAACGGCGTCCTGGACACGTCGTTTGATCCGAACTTCTCGCTTTACGCGAACATCCGGGCGTTCGTGGTGCTGACGAATGGCCAGGTCATCGCCGCGGGATCTTTCATGGTGACCAACTCGGATGGACTCGCCAGATACCATTTAGCCCGGCTGAACGGCGACGGCACCGTGGATGCGACGTTTGATGCGAAGGATGCTTCCGATGAAATCTCCAGCGTCGCGGCCGCTCCCGGTGGAAAAACTCTCATCGCGGGCGCCTTCAACCGAGTCAATGGCGTGCCACGCAACGGCATCGCGCGCCTGAACAGCGACGGCAGCCTGGACGCGACCTTCGATCCGGGTTCGGGCGCCAACTCCGACGTCCTGGCCCTCGACGTGCAACCGGACGGGAAGATTCTTGTGGGCGGACGTTTCCGCTCGTTTAACGGCCGGGCCCGGCATCAGATCGCGCGCCTGAACAGCGACGGCATGCTCGATCCCACGTTCGATCCAGGTCCTGGACCGGACGCGGAAGTCCTTTCGATCCGCGTGCTGTCCGACGGAAAGATCATGATTGGCGGCAACTTCACCGAAGTGAACGGCCAATCGCGCTCCCGGGTCGCGCGCCTGAACTCGGACGGAAGCCTCGACTTCGGTTTCGATCCTGGGGGCGGCGCCGATTACATCGTGCTCAGCATCGCGGAAGTTCCGGACGGCAAGATCATGGTCGGCGGCCACTTCACCTACTTCGATGGTTTGCCGCGTCCGTTCCTCGTTCGTCTGTTGAAGGGCACGCCGTCTCCCGCCGCGCCCGCGATCATCGAGCCGCCGGAACCTCAATCCGTCCAAGCGGGCGATGACGTCACTTTCACCGTCCTCGCCAGCGGAGTTCCCGAGCCGACGTACCAGTGGCGATTTCAAGGGACCAACATTCCCGGTGCGACGCAATGGATCCTCATGCTGCCCAATGTGCATTCCATCAACTCCGGCGATTACAGCGTCGTGGTCAGCAACGCGCATGGTGTCACGCCCAGTGCGAGCGCCGCGCTCTTCGTCGATGCGCCATCACGCCATCCGGGTGCTCCCGACATTAGCTTCTACACTGGGCAGGGGCCGAACGACCGCGTTCATGCCATCGCGGTGCCGGACGATCGGAAAGTCTTCATCGGCGGCGCGTTTACCGAAGTGGACGGCGTACGGCGTGGACGCATGGCGCGCTTAACAAAAAGTGGCGCTCTGGATTCGACCTTCGATCCTGGCGCGGGCGCGAATGATCGCGTGTTCTCACTCGCGCTTCAGCCGGACGGAAAAATCATTGCTGGCGGCAGCTTCACAATGATCGACGGTGTGCCGCACTCGCGCATCGCGCGTCTGCTGACGAATGGCCTCGTGGATTCAACCTTCGATCCTGGCTTGGGCGCGGATGCCGAAGTGTACGCCGTCGCGCACGATTTCGGCAGTGGCGATGTGTTGATTGGCGGACGGTTTGCCTCAGTAGGCGGCTTGCCTCGCCAGGGGCTGGCGCGGCTTCTCGTCAACGGCACGGTCGTCCAGTCGTTCGCGCCCGCCTTGAACCTGGGCTCCATCGTTTATGCGATCACCATTCAGCCGGATGGAAAAATCATCGCCGCCGGGTCCTTCTACAGCGTGGGCGATTCCAATCGCAGTCGCATCGCACGCTTCAACGCGGATGGGACGCTCGACAATACTTTCAACCTCGATGGCGCGAGCAGCACCGTCACCGCGCTTGGTCTTTACGGCGATGGCAAGGTGGGGCTGGCGGGCGATTTCCTCGGCGTCAACGGATTGCAACGCATCCGCGTGGCTCGGCTGTTGCCTGGCGGCGCGCTCGACGACGGATTCCTGCCCACGGCCCCGAATCGCATCGTGAACGCGCTGCACGTTCAGCCGGATGGCAAGATGGTTATCGGCGGCGATTTTATCAGCCTGGGCGCGGGGAACACCGTGGATGAATACGGCCAGGTTTTTTCGCAGACCAATTACGCGCGCTTCCGTCTGGCGCGGTTGGAAACCAACGGAGTGGTCGATGCCGAGTTCAACGCGGAGGAGGGCGTGCATGGCGGATCGAGTTACGTGGACGAATACGGGCAGGTGACGGAACTCACGACGGTGCTGGCGCTCGCGCGCGACCCGGATGGGAAAATTTTGGTCGGCGGCGACTTCACGCTCGTGAACGGAATTACGCGCCCTTACATCGCGCGACTTTTCGGAAGCGAAGCCTCCGACGCGGTTGCGGTGTTGAAGGGCGAGGGGATGGTCCAAGTCCGTTGGGACACGGGCGTGCTCCAGGTCGCCGATGAAGTGCATGGTCCGTGGACCGATGTTCTTGATGCCGAAAGCCCCGTGCTCTATCAGGTCGGCGAGGCGCAGAAATTCTTCCGGCTGAAGTTCAACTGAACCTTCCAACTCGCCCTGCCTTCAAAACGCTTTCTGGAGGGATGGCCAAGAAGGATTTCGAATCCATATGATTCTGTGGTGAGTCAACTGGCGCGTTCGCATCCGCGAAACAGAAACAGTTTTTGCAACTGCTCTAACTGGAACATGAACTGCACATCACCGGCAGCGCAACGATGTGAACAGGGCTTCGAGTTCCCGATCATCCGTCGTCGGCGGAACGAACAATCTCACTTTGAAAAACTCCTGGCGCGAACTGCAGTAAAGCCAGCCCATCAGCGACTTGAATTTCACCGAGTCTTTCGTGGTCGCGCCGTAGCCAAAGCGATCGTTCGCGTAGAGCACAAAGTAGGTATAGGCGAGCGGCGCATTGGTCGCGCGAAAAAGGCACGGGCGAAAACTCGGGTCGGTCGTGACCTGGTTCGAGATGTCGCCAGGATAAGGCGAAAGCGCGTTGGCGTAGAGCGCCTGGATTCCCATGATGCCGTCCTGTAAAAGCGTTTCCACGTCGGCAGCGTCGATGTGTTCGAGCACTTCGATCTTCGCCACCGAGTGGTGATTCGTCAGCGTGAGGACGGTGGAATCGGGTTTTACGTCCGTGGCGGCCAGGACGAATCCGTGCAGCGCGTTCGGCTGAAACATTTCCGCAAGAGGATCATGGTAGGAGTTGGAGATGGCTTGGCGCGGATGCCCATCAGACCAAAGCCAAACGCCGATCGCTGTTAGCACGATGACCAGGCTGATGATCCAGTTCCGCAAAGGCTTCACTTGGAACACAGAATGCCGGGTGCGATCACTTTCGCGCCATTCTTAAAACCGATCGATCAGCCCGACGACCACCGACGTCTGCGAAGGATCGGTCTGGTATTCGACTCCGACCGATAGCCGGATGAAACGAATCTGCGAGAAGATGCCGCCAATGACGGACGGCGTGTCCTTCCCCGGAGCCTTCGACCACGCTCCGCCCAGAAACACCCCATCCAGAAAGCTGCGCGACGATTGAAATTGCGCGGGATAAATGTATCCTTCGTAGCGCTCCTGAACGGAACGGTCCGAAGACTCAATTCGCTCCACGCGAAAGTCCGCCAGCCCACCCATTTCCCAGACTTCCAGTCGGCGATTGAAAGTCGGAACCAAAAACCCCAGCGGGTTTCCGAACTCCAGCCCTTGCGGACCCATCGCGCGGCCGAGTCGCGCCGGGTGGCTGAGAAATCCGCCTTCGTATTTAAGGCTGGCGTTCGCGAACAACGATTTCGGTCCGACGATTTGGCCAATGGAATTGTCCACCCAGATCGCTTCGATCACCGGCCGCACGTGCTTCATTCCCTCCGGCGCGATGTAGGCGAGCGTGCCGCGCCACTGTTCGCCGTCCGTGCCGCCGACGCCCATCCATTGCTCATCGTACACTGCGACGTAACCGCCCGGCTCCGTTTTGAGAGCGGCCTCCTGTCCCTGAACTTCCAGGATGTAATTCCACGCGTGCCATTTGTTTCGATACGTGAGCTTGCCGAAATAAACATCCGCAAAGGCGCTGGCCCTTGAGACGGCGCCGCCACCGATGCCGAGACCAAATGGAAAACGATACTCGCCTTGAGCTTCGAAGTCCGAGCGATCAACGCTATCGACACCTTGGGCGCCGAGAATCAAATCGCCTTTGTCCGGCCACGCCGCGAGCGGCCGTATGAATCCACCGCCATAGTACGTGTCTTGGCCATCAAACTCGATGACGCCGCCGCCGCCTTTGAACACCGGTGTCCACAGAAAGGCGTTGTACGCGTCCTGAGCCCGAGTGTGTTTGTAGAGTAAATCAACTTTGCCAGGTCGCAGATTCGGGCTTTCGGAATACAACCCGTCATCGTAGGACAGAAAAGAGTGAGGGGCTGCGGCACTGAAAACGTTTGGCACGAGCGCGAACGAAAGAATCGCCAGGATCGCCAGCACACGGGCGCGAGTGACTTTACGACGTGCGTGAGCCAGGGACGAGACGAGGGGATAGTTCATAGCTGTTCAGGGCGTTGCGAAATGGCAGCGGTTGATTGAACACGGGATGCCCAGTGAGTTAAGGGCCATCGCAAAAATGGTCAACGGTATTTTCCAATGCGCATGAATCGAATTCGTAAACGCGGCCAATGGAGTCGTGGAGCGACATCGTGATGGTAGCCGTGGCTTCAAGCCACGGGGCGGCACGCCGACAGTGCGTTCGTCGCGGAGCGACAATTGAAAGCCCCGTGGGGTAAATCCTACGGCTACCGTCAGTTCATCGCTCAGCGAGGCGTAACCACGTTCGAGAGATCTGACCAATTACAAGGTTTGAAAGCCCACGAGCCACGCTTGCCTTTCCGCGCTGATTTCAGTACGAGGAGTCGCTCTCAATGCACTTTCATCCGCAATCGCATTATTCATTTTGTATGGGACGCCGGTCCTTCCAAGTGCGTGCAAGCCTGCTGCTGATGTGCCTGGCACTTCTCGCGGGCCCGACGCTGAGAACAGCCGCGCAGGACATCGATCTGCTCAATCCGCTGGCGCCAATCCTCACGGAAGGTTTGAAGGACGCTCAGGCGGGCAAGGATTACAACATCATCTTCGTCTCGCTGACGAATACGCGCGCGGATCATCTCGGTGCCTACGGCTATTCGCGGAATACATCCACGAATATCGATCGCTTGGCGGCGAAGTCACTGGTGTTCAAAAACTTTTTCACCCACGCAAGCTGGACGCTGCCGGCGGCGGTTTCTCTCTTCACGTCCCAATATCCCTTCACGCACAAAATGATGAATCGTGAGGACGAGCAGACGCTGGCGGGCGCGGTGCCGACGTTCATCGAGATCCTCAAGGAGCATGGCTATCGGACGGCGGCGTTTGTCGGCGATCGCGACTACAGCCAGAAGTACGGACACACCTCACGCTTTCATCTCGTGTACGATGCGGTGAATCACGACTTGGAGGACTGGCATCGCTACGGCGTTTTGCAGAACACGATGCCTCCCGCGCGCGAATGGTTGCGCAAGGACAAGGACAAGAAGTTCTTTCTGCTCGTGCAAGGCTACGACACGCATTGCCCGTTCGCGGTACCGAAGGAGAACGCGCGCTTCGATCCGATCTATCGTGGCAAGATTGATTTCACCAAATGCTACTGGACCTTCGAGCCGACGCGGCCCATCAAGCGCCGCACGGAGTCGGGCCTCTACCAGGACGTGTATCTGCTCAAGACCCGGCCGACGGCGGGCGACAATTTCGAAGTGATGTTTTACCCGGACGACGTGAAGCACATGATCGCGCTTTACGACGGCGAGATTTTCAACGCGGATCAATTGGTGGGCGGCTTGCTCGATGACCTCGCGGCCCTTGGTCTCGAAAAGAAAACCATCGTGGTGATCTACGCGGACCACGGCGACATGTTCGGCAAACATGGGCGCTTCATGCGGGGTGGCCCGTTGCGCGGCACGTTTTACGATGATGTGCTGCGCGTGCCTATGGTGATTTACCATCCCGATTTGGCTCCGAAGAGTGTTGATGCTCTCGGTCAAATGATCGATCTTGGGCCAACGTTGTTGGAAATGGTTGGCTTGAAATCGCCGCGCACTTTTCGCGGAAAGTCACTCTTGTCCTTGGCCACGAACGCTGTGCCGGTGAACGAATATGTGTTCGCTGGTGCCGCTTTCACGCCGGCGTCTAGCAACCCGCTGTTCAGTTATCCGTCCGTCATCGTTTCCGCGCGCAGCCAGCAGTGGAAACTAATCATGGAACGCGTCTCGCCTCCCACCGGAGTGCGGGACTCGGTGGAGTTGTATGATCTCCAACGCGACGCGGAAGAGTTGACGAATGTGGCGACGAACAATCCGGCGATGTTGCGAACCATGAAAAACGCTCTGCAAAGCTGGCTCCGCAGCATCGACTCGGAGAAATTATTGCCGGGACTTTAACTCAATTGGCTTATGCGACGCGCAACCGTTGTCTTGTCGGGAATCATTCTGCTGGTTGGCCTCGCCTACGTCCTCAAATCGAAGAAGCGATCTCAGCCCGCAACAACTGCGGAGCAAACACAACCGGCGCAAACAGCCAGGAAGAAGCTTTACTGGTTCGTTCCCGACGGCATGCGTGCCGATCCCGATCTGTTCAACGTTTTTCGTTGGGCCGAGGAAGGCAAGCTACCCAACTTGAAGAAGATGATGGAGCGGGGCACGTACGGTTATTGCAAACCGGTGTTCCCGAGCCACACGCCGGCGAACTTCGCGACGCTTTTCACCGGCGCCTACCCGGAAGTTCACGGCGTGAATGATGGGCCGATGCGCGCGGAAGGCGTGCCCTTAAGCCAGATCGCCATCAGCGGCTTCAGTTCAGCGGCCAAGAAAGTGGAACCGATTTGGGTGACGCTGGAAAAACAATTGTCTTGTCCGATCACGCTGCTCTCCGTTCCGGGATCGACGCCACCGGAGTTGAAGAATGGAATCACGATTCGCGGCCGTTGGGGGCGATGGGGCGCGGACTTTCACTCGGTGAATTTTCAGGACGACGCAGAGAAGACGTTTGCGAAGGTAGACAAAGCCGCCGCGCGACTCTTCTACGTGGGCCCACAACTCACGACGCGTGTTGCCAAGCAGCCGGTTCAAGGCTGGACCGCTTTGCCCAAGTCCTTTTCTCCGCCGCTCGAAACTCCTCTGACGGCGTGGGGGGCGACAAATTACGCGTGCATCGTCGATAGCACCGACAACCAGACTCTGGACTATGACACGCTGGTGATCTCGTCGGACAAAACTACGGTTCGTTGTTCGCTCAAGAGCGGCGCGTGGAGCGATTGGCTGCCCATCACGCTGAAGTGGCAAATCCCCGGCCAGCCTTTGTCCAAAGACGTGGATCTTTCTGTAAAGATCAAACTCATCGTGCTGCAACCGGACGGGGTTTTCCGCGTGCGTTTTGTTTACAGCAACGTAAATAAGTATTTGACCGAGCCGGAGTCGGTGGCGGGCGAGTTGGTCGAGGGCACTGGGCCGATGGTGGATTTCGTCGATAACTTTCCGCCGCAGTTAATTTTCTATCCAGAGGACAAAGGCACGTTTCTGGAGGAAGCCGATCTCTCGCTTACCTGGCACGCGCGCGCGGCGACGTTTCTTCTACAGCGTCATCACCCAGACATTTTCATCCAAAATATTTACACACCGAACCAGATGCTCACGAGCCGCTGGTGGATGGGCGGCGTCGATCCGCATAGCGCGCGCTATGGCGAGGTGACGAGCGAGGCGCGCGAGAAGCTGTGGCAGGAAGTGCATTGGCTCTACAAGAAGCTCGACGACATTCTGGGCAACATGCTGGCGCAGGCCGATGCCAATACATTCGTGGTGCTCAGCTCCGATCACGGCGCGGTGCCGCTGAATCATCACGTGCGGCTGAACAATCTTTTTGCGCGCGAAGGGCTGCTGAAGTTCAAGACGGACGCAGCCACCGGCGACCGGGCCATCGATTGGGAGCAAAGCAAGGCGGTGTTCCTCCAGATGGACAATGTTTACATCAGTCCCACCGGGCTGGGTGGAAACTGGAAGCGCAGCTCAGGTCCCGAGTACGAACAACTTCGTGCGCGAGTAAAAAGTCTTTTGCTCAACCTGGAAGATGCGCGTGGCGTCAAGCCCTTGGAGCAAGTCAGCGATTCGGAGAATGTCGCGCGCGATTTCAAACTGCTCGCCGACCGTGCCGGCGATTTGATCCTGGCCAATCGGTCAGGCTACGGCTGGAGCGAAGAGACAACAGAAGACATGGAGATTTTTTCCACGCCGCTCATCACCGGCTACAAGCAGGCCATCCTGTCCGAACGCGAGAAAGGATTGTGGACACCGTTCGTCATCATCGGCCCCGGCATCAAAGGAAATCAATTTCTCGGCGAAACACCCATCGACATGGTCGATCAATATCCCACGTTGTTGCGCGCGTTAGAAGTGAAGCCGTCATCCTGGGTGCAAGGTAAGGTCGTGGAAAAGGCTTGGACACGACAATGACTTGATCCAGTGAGTGAGCGAACGGTGGTTAGAAGAAAATGGAGCGAGCGAAGGGATTCGAACCCTCGACACTCACGTTGGCAACGTGATGCTCTACCAGGCTGAGCTACGCTCGCTTCCGAAGTGCGGCGAAGTTAAGAGAACCAAACGCATTTGCAAGTCCTCATTTTATTTCGACGAGTAATCGTGTGCATCCCGGCACTATCCTGGAATCGTTGGTTTGCTCTTTTGCACTCCATAAAGAAAAAACAGCTTGCCCATGTCAGAGCGATTCACAAAGTTCGGGCAAAACAAAATTGAAGAGTCTATGAAATTCACACCCATTCTCACGGCCGCAGTCCTTGTGGCCACGCTGGTCTTCGCGCGCGCGGCGGCCACACCCAAAGTCGGCGATGCCGCTCCGGCCTTCGAAGCGAAAGATCAGGACGGCAAAACGGTGAAGCTCTCGGACTACGCCGGAAAGCAAGCTGTGCTGCTCTACTTCTATCCTCGCGATCAAACCCCTGGTTGCACCAAGGAAGCCTGCGGGTTCCGCGACCGCCTCGATGATTTGAAGAAGAAAGGCGTGGCGGTGCTCGGCGTCAGCCGCGACGACGCGGAGAGTCACAAGAAATTTATCGCCAAGGAGAACCTGAACTTTCCGTTGCTCACCGACACGGAAGGCAAGCTGACGGAAACCTACGGCGCCGGCATGGAAGGCCGGATGCTCGCCCGGCGCATCAGCTTCCTCATCGATAAAAACGGCAAAGTCGTACACGTGACCGACGTTCCCTCCGCCGACAAACACTTGGCTGAGATGAAGGACGCGGTGGAAAAGCTGAAGAGCTAAAAGTAGGTCAGGCGTCCCGCCTTACTCGAATGCCAAGCGTGCGCACGAACACCGCGGTTGGACGAAATTGCTTCGGACTGTTGAGATGTCGAACATGACCTTGAACTTCGCGAAGAACTGGATTTGCCTGCTGTTAGGCGGCGCTTTGAATCTCGCGGCGGCAGAAAAGTCTGCGGACAGAACGTTGCCGGTGCGTGGGTTTTGCATCGCGGCTCCTGCCAGCAATCGCGTGGATGAGTTCATCAAGTTCATCGACGAGGAGTTGGCGCCGCGCTCGGTGAACGTGCTCATCCTCAGAGTTGATTACGGTTTCCAATTTCTCAGCCGCCCGGAGATGGCGGACAACCGCGGGCTTTCGAAAGAGCAGGCGCAACAAATTGCCGCCGCCTGCAAGCAACATCACATTCGGATCATTCCCCTCGTCAATTTGCTGGGCCATCAATCGTGGCAGTCCAACTGCGGCAAGCTGCTCAAGGTGTATCCGGAGTTCGATGAAACTCCCGCGGTGAAGTTTCCCGAGAAATACGCCTGGCCCAATCCGGACAAACTCTATTGCAAGAGTTATTGCCCGCGTCATCCGAAAGTACACGAGGTGGTGTTCGCGCTGGTGGACGAGGTGTGCGACGCCTTTGGAGCGGATGCGTTTCATGCCGGGCTGGATGAAGTTTTCTACATTGGCGAAGACAAGTGCCCGCGCTGCAAAGGGCGCAACAAGGCGGAACTTTTCGCCGATGAAGTGCGCGCGATTCGCGATCATTTGCAGCCGGCTAAGCGGCAACTCTGGTTGTGGGGCGACCGTTTGCTCGATGGAAAGTTGACGGGTCTGGGCGAATGGGAAGCGAGCCGCAACGATACGCACGCGGCGGTGGATTTAATTCCAAAGGACGTGGTCATCTGCGACTGGCATTACGCGCGCGCGGATCAGACGGCGGTTTACTTCGCGATGAAGGGCCTTGATGTGGTGAGTTGTTCCTGGAAGAACCCGGACGTGGCGGCGGCGCAGGTGAGGGACATGGTGCGCTTCCGCGAATCATCCACGCCGCAGATGAAGCAGCATTTTCAGGGCGTGGTGCAAACGATCTGGTCCGGCTCGGGCGGCTTTCTTGATCAGTATTACGGACGCAGGACGGCCAACGACCAGAGGAATCCCGGCCACACGGAATCGAAGTGCTTCGTGCGGATGTTCGAGGAAGTCGAGAAGATGAAGTGAACTGGCTTGGCAGACTTTGCTCGTGCTGTGTTCGCTCCTGTCAACAGGAGCCATCGCGAATCATCTCTTTTAACTATTCGTAGCCGTGAACCAAATGAAAGCCGGTCTGAAGAATATCGTCACCGGGGATTTCGCAAATGCGACCGGCGCGAACTGCTGCCAGTTCATCCCAGCCTGGTCGTGATGGAAATTGCATTTCGTTGAACAGGCTTGCCGCACCACGAGGCGAAAATGATTTCAGGATTCGCGCGATGGATTTGTTCTGATGAAACAACACGTTCAGCAGCGGCGCGTCTCGTCCTCATTTCGCTGAAGATGACGCAGACGGACGGATCTCCACTGCCGATCCGTTCGGGCACATTCATGGTCGGCGCTTGAACGCAACGAAACCGGGCCTTTACAAAGTCGGTTTTCAAGTTCTTGACGTTCACACGACGGGCCACTTGAACGTCGAATCCAGCGCGATGCGTTTGCCCTTGGCGGAAGATTCGCGCGCGGCGGTGATGATTTCCAACACGTGCAGCGCGTGCTCGGGTGTGACGAGCAGTTCTTTGCCCGTGACCAAACATTCTGCCGCGAGCGCCGCACCTTGCTGCCAGATATACCCCTGCGTGTCGGTCGCATGGCGCTCCAGTTTGGGACTGGCGTGCGTGGCGAGATCGACGCCTTGCGGCGCCCAGTCGTAGCCGACCAATGCCATGAAGCCGCTGGAACCGACGATGCTGATCGTGTGGCGCGTCTCTTTGCTGCCGTCATGGCCGTGCGGGTTGAAGTAGTTAAATCCGGACTGCACGTGTGAAATAATTCCCTGGCCGTGATCGAGCAACACCATCGCGTTGTCTTCCTCAGTCACCTGGAGCGTGCCCTTGCCAGTGATGTTGCGGTGGGGCGTAACGATGCTGAGCATCGCGCTCACGTTTTTCACCGGGCCGAGCAAACCGGTGAGCGTGGTGAGATTGTAAACGGCAAGGTCCGGCAAACTGCCGCCGCCCTTTTCGTAAAAGAACGCAGACCAGTTCGGGCCTTCGTGTCCGTAATTGGCGTGCGCGGCGGCGACACGGCCGAGTTTCCCTTCCGCGAGCACCTTGGCCATGAAAGCGAACTGCGGGCACTGCACCGTGATCGGCGCGCCCCAGAGACGAAGATTTTTTTCCTTCGCCAGACGCAGGAGCTTCTGTCCAGCGCCGAGCGTGTTCGCAATCGGCTTTTCGCTCCAAACGTGTTTGCCCGCTTCCAATCCGCGCCGATTCAACTTCTCGTGCTCCTGCATGTCCGTGAGATCGATCAGGAAGTCGAACGGCTCGCCCGCGAGCATCGCCTCGATGTTGGGATAATGATGCGCCACTTTGAATTTCTCAGCCTGCGTGCGCGCGCGCTCGGGCCGAATGTCGCACAAGCTGACGACCTCGACGTAAGGCGACTTCGTCAGCACGGGAAGATACGAATTTGAAACACTGCCGCATCCGATCACGCCGGTGCGGATGCGTTTCGCCGGCGCGTCGGCGGCCATCGCGCCAGAAACCAGCGCGGCCCCGGTGAGCAAGGTTGTCTTGGTGAAGTCCCGACGGCTCAGAAGATGAGATGATGTGTTCATGGTTTATCCGTGAGTGTGAAATCTGGCAGAGATATTGCGCTGCCCTGGCCGCCTCGCCTATCCCAAATTTTTACACGTAACGCGCGCGTTCGGTTGCACAATCGTAACACGCACGTCACTCTCGTGCCGATCCCAGACGCCGACCGGCCGTTCCGCCGCGCGGCTCTTTGTCATCATGGCTCAACCCGACGCGCGTAAACTTGTGAGAAAGATTCGATGCTGGAACTGGCTGCTGATCTTGTTGTTCGTGCCGCTGGCTTCGACCTCACAGGCGCAAATCGCCCAAGTCCTCGTCTCCTCGAACTCAACTTGGAGATTTTTTCGCGGAACGAATGAGGCTTCCGTCCCGCCGACCGAATGGCGCACCAACACGTTCGATGATTCATCCTGGGAGAGCGGGCCGGCCCCATTCCATTTCGGCTTTGCGCCGGCAAGCGGCACGTTCCTCGGCGACATGCGGAGCAACTACACCTGCCTCTTCCTCCGCGGCACTTTCGTGCTCACCAACGCGTTGCAATACATTGCGCTGACCAACCGGCCCTGGGCTGACGACGGCTACATCACGTGGATTAACGGAACCGAGGTGCGGCGGCAAAACATGGGCGCGATCGGGAGCTTCGTTCCATTCCAAGGCAACGCCGCCACAGCGACTTTCTTCACCAGCCCCGCGCAGATCAACGCGTTCACCAACCGTCTCCGCCTGGGCACGAACGTCATGGCCGTGCAGGTTTTCAACGTGAGCACGAATGACGCGGACTTTTTTGCGAACCCGGAATTGACGGGGGCCATTGCAGACCTGATTCCGCCCGAAGTTCAGTCTGTTGTTCCGCCTTCGGGGACCGCCGTGACCAATCTCGCGCAAATCCGAGTCAATTTCACCGAGGCGGTGACGAACGCGCGCGTGACGGATTTGCGGATAAACGGTTCTTCCGCCACTTCCGTGACGGCCTCGAATGGCAACACCGCCCACATTTATCGCTTTGCCGTTCCGCCCACCGGAACGGTCGTGGTGGCGTGGGACGCGAGCACACTCATCAAGGATCTTTCGGGGAATGTTTTCAGCGGGACGAATGTCACTTACGACTATTCCAATTTCCTCGATGTGCCGCGAATCGGCGCTTTGACGCCGGTCGCGAGCAGCACGTTGAGCAGCCTCACCCAGGTCACCGTCACGTTTACCGTTTCAGTGACCGGCGTGGAAGCGGGCGACTTGCTCGTGAACGGCAACGCGGCCAACACCGTGAGCGGCGCAGGCACGACCTGGACTTTCACTTTTAACCAACCGCCGCCGGGACCCGTGCAGTTCGGCTGGGACGCCTCGCACGCGATTTACGATGCGGCGGGCGGGCGCTTCGATCAGAACGCGGCCAACGCCACGTGGAGCTACACATTGCTGGACGTTATTGCCCCAACAGTTTTCACGAGGAGCCCATCAGCAAGCGCAACGATCGGTTCGCTCACTCAGATCGAAGTGACCTTTAGTGAACCAGTCAGTGGCGTGAACGCTTCGGACTTGCTGATCATTGGACAGCCAGCAACGGGAGTCATCGGCGCGGGCGCCGGACCTTACCTGTTTTCGTTTCCACAGCCGGCCAGTGGCAGCATTGGTGTGTTTTGGGCTGCCGGACACGGCATTGCCGATGCAGCGGGCAACGCGTTTTCTACCGGTGGTCCCTGGAACTACAATCTCTCGCCAGGGTTTGTAGCCGACGTGGTCATCAACGAAATCATGGCGGAGAACCTGAATGGGATTCTTGATACGGATGGTGATACGGGTGATTGGATCGAACTGCACAACCGGGGCGCCAACACCGTGAGTCTGCTCGGGTGGTCGCTCACCGACGATCCGACGAGGCCCGGCCAATGGGATCGCCCGGCGGTGACTCTCAACGCCGGTCAATATCTGCTCGTCTATGCTTCCGGCAAAGATCGCAGCACCACGACCGGCACGAACCACACCAGCTTCGTGCTGGCGAACAGCGAGTATCTCGGTCTCCACAAAGCTGACCTGCCGCGGATCGTCGTCGATGAATTTGCGCCCGCCTTTCCGGAGCAGCGTGGAGATATTTCCTGGGGACGCCTCGGATCGAACTTTGTTTATTTCCAATTCGCCACGCCACGCGCGCCGAATTCCGCCGGTACGAATTACACAGGCATCGTCGAGGAACCGAAAGCTTCGGTGGCCAGCGGTCTGTTCACCCAACCATTTACACTCGCGCTCTCCTGCGAAACTCCTGGGGCGACGATTTATTACACAACCAACTGCGACGTTCCCTCGATCACAAATGGGTATCTTTACACGGGACCAATCACCATTGCGGGCACTTCGAACAAACCGGTGATGCCGATTCGCGCCGCGGCCTTCAAGGCGGGCATGCTGCCGTCCACGACCCTTACGCGCACTTTTGTGTTCCCGGATCTCGTGGTGTTCCAGCCCATCCTGCCCGCGGGATTTCCAGCCACATGGGTTTCGGATTACACGCTCGCCACGGCGGACACTCCCGGCGATTACGAGATGGATCCGCAAGTTCTGACGGTCGGCACGAATTATCAAACCGCACGCCAGGCGCTGCGACAAATTCCCACCGTCTCGCTCGTCACCAGCATCGATACGGCTTTTGCGCCCAACACCGGCGTGTACAGCGGACGTCGCAAGCAAGGCAATCAGCGGCCCGTGAATGTGGAAATGTTTTTGCCCGACGGCTCACAAGTATTTCACGTGGACTGCGGGTTCGAGATTCAAGGCGGCAGCAGCCCCACGGACGCGAACGGTGATTGGAAGGACAAGAAACTTTCACTCCGCCTCATCTTCAAAGGCGACTTCGGCACGCCCAAGTTGAACGCGAAGGTTTTCGATGACTCGCCCGTGGACGAGTTCGACACCCTGATTCTCGACGCCGGACTGAACTGGTGGTTCACGCACATGACGGATGGCGATCAACGCAATCGCGCGAAGTTCATCACGGACACTATCACCAGCGATCTGATGAACAACTCCGGCCTCGTCGCGCAGCACGCGCGCTACGTGCACCTGTATCTCGATGGGATTTACTGGGGCCTTTACTTCATTCATGAGCGCATGGATGAAGCGGCGGCGGCGAGTTATCTCGGCGGCGACAAGGAAGAATGGGACGTGCTGAAGCACACGGGTGACACGGCTGGATTGCAGAATGGAACGTTCACGAATTATACGGCGATGATGGCGGCGGCGCGCACGGGTCTCGCCAACAACGCGAACTATGAACAGCTCCAGACCTTCCTCGATATGCCCTGGTTCATCGATTACATGATCGTGAATTTCTGGACTGGCAACGACGATTGGCCACACCATAACTGGTACGCTTGGCGCCGCAGCCGCACGCCGGGTTCTCTCCCCTGGCGCTTCGTGAGCTGGGACGCTGAACACACGTTCAAGAGCTACAATTACAATTCGCTGGCCAATGCCAATCTCACGACGGCCAATCATCCCGGCGAACTGTTCCGTCTCTTGACGAACAACCTGGAATTTCGCGTGGCCTTCGGTGACCACGTTCACAAGCTGATGTTCAACGGCGGGCCGCTCTACACAACGCCAAGGACCGCGGCGTTTTGGTCGCCCACCAATCCATCAGTGAATATTCCTGGCTCGGTCTATCGCAAACGAGTGAACGAGATCTGGGATTCCGTCGTGGCCGAGTCCGCGCGCTGGGGTGACGCGGCGACCGCCAACGCGAACAATCCTTACACCCGTGAATTGCATTACACTCGTGAACTCAACGCGCTTTTCACGATTACGAACATCGCCGGCCAGACGCCCAACTACTTTCCGCTCCGCGGCTCCAATGTGTTGGCCATATTTATTGCATCAAATCTTTATCCGAATGTTCCCGCGCCGGCGTTCAGTCAGCACGGCGGACGGGTGGCTTCGGGCTACAATCTGGTCATCACGAATCTCGCGGCAGGCGGTACGGTGTACTTCACGACCAACGGACTGGACCCGCGCGTCTATGGCTCGGCTGCGATTTCGCCGCAGGCCATTCCTTACACCGTGCCGATTGCGTTGGGCCAGACGATGACCGTCAAGGCGCGCACACTTTCCAACACGACCTGGAGCGCGCTGAACGAAGCGACTTTCACCGTGGGATCGCTGAGCCTGCCGCTGCGGATCACGGAGATTATGTACAATGCGGGCAATGATGCGTACGAGTTCATCGAGTTGCAGAACATTGGCGTCACCGCGCTGGATCTCAGCAGCTACGCCTTCACTGGGATCAACTCGCGTTCCCGCTGACCTTCACGCTCCCGGCGGGCCAGCGCATCGTGCTGGGCAACAACGCGAACACGAATGCCTTTCAAGTGCGGTATCCCGGCGTATCGGTTGCAGGCTGGTTTGGCGGCGCGCTCGCGAACGGTGGCGAGACGATCACGCTGCTGGACACTTCGAATCGTGTCGTGCTCTCCGTGACCTACGACGACGAAGCAGGCTGGCCCACAGCTCCCGATGGCGGTGGCTACTCGCTCGAACTCATCAGGCCTAACGGCGATTCTGACGCTCCCGCCAACTGGCGGGCGAGCAGCGGTCTGAACGGCACACCCGGCCAGCCCAACAGCCCGCCGTCTGCCGCGGGCATCGTGCTCAACGAAGTCATGGCTGAAAACCTCACGGCGGTAAACGTCGGCGGTAGCTATCCGGATTGGGTGGAACTCTTCAATACCACTGCCAGTGCGGTGGACCTTGGTGGTTGGAGCCTTACCGATGACGGCAACGCGCGGAAATTTGTTTTCACGAACGGCACGATCGTTCAGCCGGGCGGCTACTTCGTTGTTTGGTGCGACTCGATTACCAACGCTCCGTTCCCCGCGCCCGGGATTTTCACGGGCTTTGCGCTGGGCCGCAACGGCGACAATGTTTTCCTTTACGATCCGAACACAAACCGCGTGGACGCCATTTCCTTCGGCCCCCAAGTGCCGGATCTGTCCATCGGCCGCATCAATGGCGCGTGGATTTTGACCCGGCCCACCACGAACAGTGTGAACGTGGCCGCGACGCTCGGCTCGGCAACCAATCTTGTCATCAACGAATGGCTCGCGAACAGCGTGCCGGGGGGAGATGACTGGGTGGAGTTATTTAACGCTTCCACGAACGCGGTCGCGCTGCGCGATACTTATTTCGGCACGAGCAACGCGCTGTTCCAGATACATTCACTCTCGTTCGTGGCGCCGCGTGGTTACATGCAATTGATCGCCGATGAAAACGCGGGGCCGGATCACCTCGGCTTCAAACTTTCGGCCGCCGCAGGCACGATTATTTTCTACGACAATACGGGCACGGAAATGCAGCGCGTTACTTACGGTTCGCAAGCGCAAGGCGCTTCCAGCGGGCGGCTGCCCGACGGGAATTCCTCCATCGTGGTGTTCACGAATAGCGCCAGTCCCGCCGCCAGCAATTACCTCGCGAACTACACCGGGCCGGTGTTGAACGAATTGCTGGCACGCAACTCGACCGCGGTGGTCAGTCCGTGGGGAAATTATTCGGACTACGTGGAAATCTACAATCCGAGCACGAATGTCGCGAACCTCGCCGGCCTGGGTCTTAGCGATGATCCCGGCCAGGTGAAATTCACCTTTCCCACCACGTTCCCGCCCGTGACGATTCCGCCCAAGGGCCACCTCGTGGTGTGGTGCGACGGCGATCGGGCGGCGAGCGTCAGCAGTAATTTGAATTCCGGCTTCTCGCTTTCGGGCAGCAGCGGCGGCGTTCATCTGTTCAACTTCTTCGGGCAACTCATGAACTCCGTCGAATACGGATTTCAAGCGACGGACCTGCCGATCGGTTTGAGCGGTGGCCAGTGGCACTTGCTCTCAGCAGCGACGCCCGGCGCGACGAACGCCGCGCCCACCGCACTCGGTTCCGTCTCGAACCTGCGCATCAATGAATGGATGGCGGACCAGGGAAATGGCGCGGACGATTGGTTTGAACTCTACAATCTCGATCTGTTGCCGGTGAACATGACGGGTCTTTTTCTCACGGACGACCCGTCGCTGGCCGGGCAGAGCAATACGCCCATCGCTGCGCTGAGTTTCATTGGCGCGAAAAGCTGGGTGAAATGGATTGCGGACCAGACTCCAAGCCAGGGCGGTGATCACGCACGGTTCGATCTGGATAAGGACGCGGACAACATCCGGCTCTACGCCACGAATTTTTCCGTAATCGACAGCATCAGCTTTGGTGCGCAAGTCGAAGGCGTGTCGCAGGGACGTCTGCCCGACGGCGGCACAAACCTCGTAAGTTTCCCTGGCACAGTGACCCCGGATGCGAGCAATTACCTTCCGCTGTCGGATGTATTCATCAACGAAGTGCTCACACACACGGACCCGCCGCTCGAAGACGCGATTGAAATCCAGAACACGGGCACGAACAACGTGGCGATCGGTGACTGGTGGATCAGCAATTCCCAGCGCGACCTGAAAAAATTCCGCGTGGCGGCTGGCACGGTGCTCGACCCGGGCGAGTTCAAAGTGTTTTACGAGAATCAGTTTAATGCAGATGGCTTGGGCACCGGGACCAACTTCACGTTGAACTCCGCGCGAGGTGATGCGGTGTATCTCTCGCAAGCCGATGGGGCCGGAAATCTCACTGGCTATCGCGCGGGCGTGGAATTTGGCGGCGCGGCCAATGAAGTTTCCTTCGGGCGTTTTCTCACAAGCGCCGGCGCAGACTTCACGGCCATGGCGCAGCGCACTTTCGGGATGGACAATCCGACCACGGTGGCGCAATTCCGCACCGGCCAGGGCGCGCTCAACAGTTATCCGCTGGTCGGTCCCGTCATCATCAACGAGATCATGTATCATCCCGTCAGCGGCACGAACCTGACGGAAATTGCCAACGAAGAATACGTGGAGCTATACAACGCCACGACGAATCCAGTGCCGATGTTCGACACGAACAATCCCGCGAATGGATGGAAGCTGGAGGGCGGCGTCACATTCGGCTTCTCGAACATCACCATGGCTCCGCATGGTTATTTGATTCTGGTGTCGTTTGATCCGGCGACCAATGCGCTGACTCTGTTCAACTTTCGTTACAAGTACGGCAGTAACGGCACGGTGGTCGGGCCGTTCCTCGGCCAGCTCAATAATGCAGGCGAAGCGCTGGAACTCCACAGGCCCGACGCGCCGCAGCAAGCGCCCCATCCCGATGTTGGATACATTCCGAAAATTCTAGTGGACCGTGTTGCTTACGACGAACTGGCGCCTTGGCCGACAGCGGCGGACGGCGGTGGAGCATCGTTACAACGACTCAATCCCGGGCTTTATGGCAACGACCCGGTGAACTGGAAAGCGGAGCCGGCGACTGCCGGCGCGATCAACTCGCAGAGCGGACTTATTCCGCCGATCATCACAGGCCAGCCAGCGAATCGAACGGTGCCACTGAACGGTGGCGCAAGTTTCACCGTCATCGCCGAGGGCACGTCTCCGCTCAGTTATCAATGGCAGCACGCGGGCACGAACCTCCCGGGCGCGATCGACGCGACGTTCACAGTGGCAAATGCGCAACTCTCCGACGCCGGGTTGTATCGCTGCATCGTCACGAACGTGGCCGGGCGCATCACGAGTCACGATGCGGTGTTCGTTGTGCTCGCGGCGCCGGCCATCAATGGGCATCCGCAAAGCCAGGCCGTCGTCGCGGGCAACGCTGTTCAGTTTTCCGTCAGCGCGGTGGGAACTGCGCCGCTGCGTTATCAGTGGCGGCGTGACGGCGGCGATCTGCCTGGACAGACTGGCGCCCAGTTGACTCTCAATAACGCGCAGCCTGTGAATGCCGGGAATTACTCGGTCGTGATCACGAATGGCGTCGGCTCCATCACGAGCTTCGTCGCTGTGCTCGTGGTCAACGTGCCGCCCACTATCACGAGCGACCCGACGAACGTGACTGTGATGCTGAATGCCTCCGCGACTTTCACCGCCGCCGCGACGGGCACCGCGCCGCTCACGTATCAGTGGCGCAAAGACGGCATCAACATTCCAGGCGCGAACGGGCAGAGTTTCACCGTGCTCTCGGCGCAACTTTCTGACCAGGGAATGTATTCTGTTTTGGTCACGAATATCGCGGGTCAGGCCCAGAGCCTAGCCGCGCAGTTGCGGGTGAATGTCACGCCGTTCCTCGCCGGGCCGCGCGTGCGGACCGACGGCGCTTTCGAGTTCACGCTGAACGGACAGACGAATCGAAACTACACGGTTCAATCCTCGACCAACTTATCCGCCTGGACTGACGTCACGAACATGACGCTTGGCAACCCGGCCGGAACGGTTGCGGATCTGAACGCGACCAATGCAGCGTCACGCTTCTACCGGGTGCGCTTGAATCCGTGAGGATCGGAGCGCGTTCGACTTCGCGAAACAGAAATGATTCAGCAAGGCCGCTGCGGGAAAACCGCAGCGGCCTTTTGTTTGGGGAGAAATTTGGAGATGACCGCCGGCCACTGTCCTGGCGGAAGTTCCGCCGCTGTTGCGCGAAACTGGTGGAGCCTAGGGGATTCGAACCCCTGACCTTCTCATTGCGAACGAGACGCTCTACCAACTGAGCTAAGACCCCATCCAAAAAGCGGGCGCTAATATCCCGAGGCCAAATGAAAATGCAAGTGGCAAGTCCGCGCGGTTGCTCGAAAGTTCGAAACGCGCAGAGGAGAGGCGAGGCACGCCTTCAAACTTGCTTCGTGATCGGCCAGTTCGCGGCGGCCAGCGCTTTGTAGCCGCCGATGAGTGACGACACATTTTTGTAGCCCATCCGCCGCGCGACATCGCAGGTGAGAACGGAACGGTAGCCGCCGCCGCAATACATGATGATCTCCGCGTTCGGGTCGGGAAAAACTTTTTCGATGTCGCGTTCGAGGACTCCTTTGCCCAGGTGCACCGCTTGCGCCGCGTGGCCGTTTTGCCATTCCACGTCCTCGCGCACGTCCATCAGCACCGCTTTAGGATTGGCCTCAAGCCGTTCGCGCACCTGTTCGACGGTGAGTTCCTTCACGCGAGGCCGCGCTTCGTTCACGATCTTCAAAAATCCTGGTGCATGTTCCATAGCGTGACGTTAGGCGCGCGGTCCGAGCGGTCAATTCAAGAGATGCTCCTTCGCCATTATTCGAAGCACGCGCAACTACAAATTGTCTGTGGTGTTTGAAGGGTGAACGACTATATTCGGAACCATGAAAAGCGGGACCATCACTGGCCTTTTAAGCGGAATCATCCTGGGTGGATTCAGCCTGGGCGCCTTCGCCGAGCTGAAGGACAATCCTTATCAGGTGATTGTGGACCGCAATCCGTTCGGCCTCAAACCTGTTCCGATCGTAGAGCCGCCGAAGCCGCCCGACGTGCCCGCGCCGCCGCCGCTCGATATCAAATTGACCGGTATCACTACCTTGCTGGGGCCGCCGCGCGCGCTTTTGGAATTTACCGATCCTCAAACCAAAAAGACCGATCGTCCTTCGCCGTTCGTGGAAGGGGACGTCTATAAGGACAGCATCACTATTGTCTCCATCGACGCAGAGAACAATCGCGTCCGTATCAAAAATGGCGATGCCGAGACGACGCTGGATTTCGATAAGAACGGAATCAAACCGAACCTCGCCGCCTCCGCGCCGCCGGTCGCGCATCCCGGCGTGGCGCCACTCGGCTTGGGCATGCCGGCAGCCGGACAACCCACGCCAGCCAGCGGGCGTTCGGCCATTCTCGGCGGTGGCGCGGCTGCTGTGGCGCCCAACCCTGCGGCGGCCGGCGGGCTGCCTCCGCGTCCGGTGCGCACCGATACGGGAGCAGCGATTGTGGGTGGCTATCAACCTTATCAGCCGGCGGCCGTGACGGCACCCGCGCAGCCTACGATGAGTCGCGAGGACGCCATTGCGCGCATCCAGGCGCAGAAAGCCGCCTTCCAACAAGCAGGTAATCCGGCGGCAAGAATTTTGCCGCCTGTGCCCGGTGCGCCGGCGCCTGGAAATTAACGCGGTCTGACTTCGGATCGATGGAGCAGAGACGACCGGGCAAATCTTCCGAGAACAAGTTGGCGTGGCGAAGCTGTGAATGTCCGCGCCAGCGTGCCGAAAGTGCGAATCTCTTCATCAGAGTGCCGTGAACCCTTGAACCGCCAGGGGTAGGGCGTCGTTGTCCCCAGCGCGCCGGGCCGCGCGAAGACAGAACGCGCACGAGCTTGCGAACGCCTCACTCCGGCGCGCTGGGGACAGCGACGCCCTACCTTTAGATTCATTGAGAGGGTTGGGGCGAGAGCAAAGCGCGCTCAATTTCGAAATGGGGATGATTTTTGACAATCGTTCCAGGACCTCGTTTTCGGATCACTCCGGCGCTCGAAAGTTTTCCCGCACGCGTCATTGCCCTTTGCGCTCGGCTTTTTCCGCCGCTTTGCGTTCGCTCTCCAGAAGTTTTCGCTGGAACTCTCCTTCTTCCCGCTCCGCGCGGCGGATGTTCGGCGAGTTGTCGAGTTGATCGGCGGCAGTGAGGGCGGCGGCTTCGGGATTTGGCAATACGGTGGGACGAATCATGACCATCAACTCCACGCGCTGAACGCCTTCCGTCGAACTTCGAAACAGCACGCCCAGCCCGGGAATATCTTTGAGATAAGGCACGCCGTTCTTGTTCACGGTCTTGGTGGTGCTGATGAAACCGCCGAGGAGGATCGTGTCGCGATTATTCACGGCCACATAGCCATTGGCATCGCGTTCGATCGTGATGGGCACGTCATTGCCGTCGATGGGCACGCTACCGCCGACTTGCGAGATGTGCTGTTGGATTTCCATCGTTACCAGGCCGTCCTGGTTAATGATGGGCATGACATCCAGCGTGATACCGATTTGCGTCTGTGACACTTGCGATTGCGATCCGCTGCTCAGGCCCGAGAAATAAGTGCCCGTCACGTAAGGCCGGGTTTCACCCACGAAAATGTGCGCGGCCTTTGCCGTCGAGGTCTGGATGCGGGGCCGTGACAAAACGTTGATGCGATTGTCATTGGCCGCGGCGGTCACGGCGATGTCGAAATCCTCATTGAGTCGGCCAAAGTATTTCAAGCCGCCACCGGTAATCGCGTTGCTGCCAAAAGCGCCGAGCGAAGTGAGAGTCCGCGGATCGAGCCAGGAGGGACCGTTGGGCGAAACACCGGCTACGTCCAGGTCTCCGGCTTTTTGATGGTTTTGCGACATGCTCACGCCGAGCGTTCTGCCGTTGTCGAGGTTCACTTCCATGATGAGCGCTTCAATGAGCACCTGCGGCAGAACCACGTCGAGCTTGGAAATAATGTTGCTGATCATCGTGAGATCGCGGCGGTCTGCGAAAACCAGCAGCGCGTTGGAACGTTCATCCGCAATGATTTTTGCCGTGCCGATCAGTTGAATGTCACCCGCAGCGGCGCCCCCGCCTCCAGCCGCGCCGACCGCGCGGCTGACCGCGCGATTCAAGCTGCCGCCAAACGCCGTGCGCGACGAACCGAAGCCGCCGGGATTCCCGCCGGTGCCGGTCGTATTGCCGAAAGCTCCGACGCCGCTCCTCCCTCCGTACTGTCCGCCCACGCCGCCGATCCCTCCCTGATTGATTCCGCCAATACCGCCACGATTGAGGCCGCTGCCGCCTGCGCCGCTTTGAAATCCGGTGCCTCCCGCGCCCGTTCCGCCGCTGAGGCCGCTCGCGCCCCCCCCGCCACTGCCGAAAGTCGTCGTACTGCCGCCGGCGCTCAGACCGCCCAGCACGTTGGCGATGTCGCCGGCCAGCGCGTATTTGATCGGAATCACCACCGTATCGATGTCCATCGGCAACGCCACGTCCACCTTCTCGAGGATCTCCATCATCCGCTTCACGTTTTCCGAATAGTCGCGCAGCACGAGCACGGGGCTGCCGCGAACCGCCACGATGCTGTTCGGCAATTTCGCGTACGGCGTCAAGATGCTGGTGGCATCTTCCGGCGTTAGATTTTTCAACAGCACAATTTGCGCGACGGGCACTTGTGAATTGGGCAATTCATCGACGGTAAGGTTGCTGAACGGAGTCGCTTCCTGCGCTACCGAACCTTGCGCCACGACTTTGATGAACTTTTCACCTTGAGGAATCATGGCGATGCCGTTGAGGCCGAGAATCGTGTTCAGCGCATCGATTCCTTCCTGCCGCGTTAATGCCGTTTCATTGCGCACCGTAATTTTGGCGGTCAATGGCACTTGGGGCGAGCGCAGCAGAGTCTTGCCCGTGAGAATGGAATAGACCTCCAGCACTTGGATCAGATCAGCTTCCTGGAAAACCATCGTCTTCGCCGGGATGTCATTGGTATTGCCGCGCTGCACGATGTTCGTCGCGATGAACGGCGCATTGGTGGACGCGCCGCCCGGCAAAGTCGTCGCTGCGCCGCCAGGCCGCACCTGACCCGCCGCGGCGGGGAACGTGAACGGAGGAACGCCTCCTGGAGCGGCGGGGCCGCCCGGAACCGCCGTCGCCGGACTGGCGGAAGGACTGATATTCGTGCGTGGAAAGCGATTGAAGTTCGTGGTCTGAGAAAAGAACGAAGAGGGCGCGGGCCGGTTCGTGGCGGGCGCGATGGGCGGCGGCACCTGCGCGCGCGCCGCGATGGTCCCCGCCACAAGCAGCGACCCGATGATGTTGGTCACGAAAGTTTTCATTTTTTTAGCGTCGCGTTGGTTTTCGGCGGCGTAGTGGTCTTCGTAAAGGGAGAGGCTGCTTTGCCGGTGGTGTTTGTCGAGCGCGCCGTTGTTGCGGTTCGGGCGGTGGGCGCGGTGACTTTTGGCGGCGTCTTCTTCGCGTAGCTGGCCACGAGGGTCAGGCTGCCCTGGAGCTTGTAGCGCTGCGCATCGGGATTCAGCGTCATCGTCCGCACGCGAATCAACGAACCGCCGGTGCCGAGATTGTGCAGGAAATCGATCAGTGATTTTTCGTCCGCGACGAAACTCAGAATACCGGTTTGCTCTTCGAAGAACTGGTTGGGCTTGGTTGAGGCGGCTGTGGGCCGGCCCGGTTGATAGCCATTCCATTGCACGCCGCTAAGCAACGCCTGGTTCTGGACGGTGTTGGCCAGCTTGAGCGCCTGGTCCTCGGAGGCGACGCTGGCCCCGGCTTTCTCCAACTCGCTCATCGTCCTTTGATAGCGGGGCGTATTGTCCACCTCGAGACGATAGCGCCGCAATTGCTCGGTCGCATCCGCCTCGCGCCGCCGAATTTTCGACCAGTCGCTGAAATGCGGCCAGACGAAGATTGCGTTGATGATGATGAAGACAACAATCGCCACGATGATAACGAGGCGACGCTCATTCGGCCGCAGGTTCAATTTGTCGAAGAGTGAAGCAGTCATTCGCTTTCTCCGTTCGCCAATTCCGCCGTGAAGTTCCACGAGATGTCGTTCCCGCGCCGTTGCGGGGTCGGCACGCTTACGGATTTGAACAAGAGTTCGCCGTTTGACGTGACGTGACGGAGCGCTTCGCTGAAATCATTGATCTTGGTGACCGCCTCCATCGGCGCGTTGCCGAAAATCGCGAGAGATCTACCCTTGCTGAAACTCAGTCCTTCCAACGTGACGCCTTCGGGAATTTTTTCGGCGACAGCCTTGTAGCATTCCAGTCCGGCGAACTGCAGGTTCAATTGGTCCTGCATGACGCGAATCTGATCCTTCAACCGCAAGGCATTGGTGTAACTCGCCGTGAGGTTGCGCGCCTCCAACTCGACCTTGCTCACCTTGAAATCCATGTACTGCACGAGCGCCAGGAAAATGAAGACGCCAAAAAGATAAACCAGCGCCACGGCCAAAGCGCTGCGCATCCAGATGCGATCGACAAAGCGCTGGCGGTAACGCGCGGTAAACTCAGGCGGCACCAGGCTGGCCGGGAGTTTCTCCCGCGTCGCGCGCCGCGCCGTCAGCTTGGCGATCTCCGTGGCGGGCAGGGGAGGAATGACTTCGACGCGCTGCTCCAAACCTTCCTGCAACAACGGCTGCCACACGACTGCCATCTCGTCGGCGGCGACGAGAAAGCGCCGCGGCGGCGAAGTGATCCAGCCTTCCAATTCTCCGGCCCACGCCATTTGCGAAATCTGATCGCGCAGGAATTGCCCGCGCTCTTCCGTCTGCGATAGGTGCAACAGCGAAACGCTGTGCAGCACCCCGCCGTACCACCAGGCCACGAGACAATTCGTCTGGTCCGATCCGACGCCCGGATAAACCCACACGCCGTCGCCCTCGACTTTGGTCGCGAACAGTTGATCGATGAATGGAACTTCCAGGCGATCCGTCAGAAAACTTTCGCCTTCGAGTTTGCCGAGAAATTCCTCGACCACGTTGCGCGTGACGATGATGACGATCGCTGTTTGTAGTCCTTCGCGCTTCGGCAGTAGCTCGAACGTCCAGACGATTTGCGCGACGGGCAGCGGGGAAAGTTTTTCGAGCTGGAGTTCCACCATCGACGCCGTTTCCTGAAACGTATCAGCGGGCGGCAATTGCAGGACGCGCAAAAAAACTTTGTCGGCCGGCAGCCAGGCGACGTTCAGCTTCGGCTGGTAGAGCGTTTGCCAGTCCTTGGCGACCAGCTTGACGGGGAATGGTTCGCTCGGGAGTTTCGATTCTTCACGAACGAGGTTGGGCGTTTCTCCGCGGAGGGTAAACTGCCAGAGACGCTTCGTTTCGCCGACTGCTTGCAGAACGTTCGCAGAGTGCCAGCGCGCCATATTAACTCTTCACCCACATCTGGGTCTGGCCTTCTTCCACGAGTGACTTGAGGTGCTCCTCGGTTTGCGTCACGCGCAAAACTTCTTCGAGCGTCGTGCGGCCCTCTTTCACTTTCTGCCAGCCATCGATGCGGAGCGTGCGCATGCCGTTCTTGATCGCTTCCATCGCGATGGTCGAAGCCGCCGAGCGATTCATGACCAGCGGACGAACCGCTTCCGTCACGAGCAACAATTCGTAAATACCGAGACGGCCCTGGTAGCCAAGCTGGCGGCAATCTTCGCAACCCACGCCCTTGCGGAACGTCGTCGTATCGATCTCATTTTCAGGAAAGCCAATCTTCCTCAAGTAGCTGCGTTCCACCGGCTGCGGCCGAGTGCAGGTTTTGCAAATGGTGCGCACGAGACGTTGCGCCATGATCGCTTCGACGGACGAGGCGACCAGGAACGGCTCGATGCCCATGTCGATCAAACGCGTGAACGCGCTCGGCGCGTCGTTGGTGTGCAACGTGGAGAAAACCAAGTGACCCGTCAGCGCCGCGCGAATCGCGATCTCCGCCGTCTCAAGGTCGCGAATTTCGCCGACCATGATCACGTTCGGGTCCTGCCGCAAAATATGGCGCAAACCCATCGCGAACGTCAGCCCGATGTCCGAGCGCACCGCGATCTGGTTGATGCCCTTCAGTTCATACTCGACTGGTTCCTCAATCGTAATGATCCGCTTGGTGACTGAGTTAATGGTGCTGAGAAACGCGTAGAGCGACGTGGATTTGCCCGCGCCGGTCGGTCCCGTCACAAGCAGAATGCCGTGGGGCTTGACGATGATTTCGCGCAGCGCGCTTTCTTCCTTCGGATCGAAGCCCAGCTTGTCCAGCGTGAGGAAAATCTTTCCACGCGTCAGCAAGCGCAGCGAAACGCTCTCGCCATAAACCGTCGGCACCGTCGAGACGCGGATGTCGATTTCCTCGCCCTTGATGCGGACATTGATGCGTCCGTCCTGCGGCAAGCGCCTCTCGGAAATGTTCATTCCCGACATGACCTTGATGCGGGAAATGATCGCGGCCTGGTAACGCTTCAACTGCGGCGGCATCGGCGTCTGGTGCAGAATGCCGTCAATGCGGTAGCGAATGCGTAGCTCATCTTCCGCTGGCTCGAAGTGAATGTCCGTGGCGCGATCCTTGTACGCTTCCCACACGATCTGGTTCACGAACTTGATAACGCTCGCCTCTTGATCGCCCTCGGTAATTTCTTTATCACCCAGATCGAGTTCGATCGGCTCGTCGTCATCCTTGGCCAACTCGTCGAGTGTCTCCGCGCCGACGCCGTAGTACTTCTTCAGCGCCTTTTCGATTTCGGCTTTGGTCGCCAGCGCGAACTTCACCGGACGGCCCGCGTCGAACTGCACCGCATTAAGCATTCCCGTGTCGAATGGATTGCTCACCGCGATCACCAGCGCGCCATCCTGCGCGTCCATTGGAATGGCGTTGTATTGAAACGCAACCTTTGTGGAAATGGCATTGCGCGCCTCGGTCGGCACCGTGCTTTTGCGCAAGTCGATGAAGGGCCACTTGAGCACCGTGGCGAGATGCTGGAGGAAATGTTCCTCGCTCATCCCGCTCTCGCGGCAGATGAAATCGACGAGCGTTTCCTGCGAGCCGCTTTCGACGGCCACGCGCCACGCCTTCGCCCAATCGGCGATTTGCTGCGCACTGGTCTGCGCAGCCTGGGCAAAAACATTGTTGAGAGACAAAAATGACATGGGGTCACATCAAGTCGTTCCGTTATTACACCGCACGCTAGTCAAAGTTGCTCCAGCGCGTCAAAAGTTTGTTTCCCGAAACGCGCTGTCCGCGGACAGTTCGTCCGCAGGAGCGAAGAGTGGGCCGAAGTAATAACGCCCACGAAGCCTTTTGCAAACGCGCCTCCCAGCGGCCTTCACGCTGTCAGCCTTCATCCGACGAGGGGCGGGGGACGATCCCCGGATACAGTTTTGGCGCTTCACCCTATATGCGCTTGCGCCGCTTACGTGCTATCCTCCGTGTGTGAAAGAACAAAATGAACCCGCCCCGTTCATTCTCGTGGCGGAAGACAACGCCGACGATCAACTCCTGCTGCAATACGCGTTCCGGGCCGCCGAGTTGCCGAATAAGTTCCACATCGTGAATAACGGCGCGGAGGCGATCGCATGGCTGACCAACTCTTTGCAACAACCGCAGAATCTTTTATTTCCCAGGCCGTCCCTCGTCGTCCTCGACATCCAGATGCCTTACAAGACCGGCCTGGAGGTGCTCGAATGGATTCGCAGCGAACCCGCTTACAACTCGCTGCCCGTCGTGATCATGAGTGGCGTCCACTTGCCTGGGACGATGGACCGCGCGCTCAAAATGGGAGCGCAAAGTTATTTGCTCAAACCTGGCGACTACAGCGAATTGACCCGCTTCATCGACGATTTCAACCTGGTTCACTCTTTGAGCACCTGTGGCGCACAGGACTATTAGCCAGCCATCACAGTTCCTCTCTCTCGTTTGCTGCGTTGCGGTCCGCAAAAATCCGTTCCCACTCCAGCAAAAGATTGCTCCGCCAAAGTTCGCCGCGTAAAAGTGCGCGCACATGACAGCCAGCCAATTGTTTGCCGAGATGTCGCCGGGCCTTTCCAGCCGCATCGTGGAAGAAGTCCATGCCACGGACAAAGAGCTTTACCGCGTGGCCCTCGCCGGCGCCGCGCAAGCGAAGAAGGTGCGGCCCGTCTTTCTCGAACGGCAGCCGCGTGCCGACCGCTACCGTTCCATGGCCTCCGCCCTCGCGCGTCCCGACCTGGCCATGATCGCCGGGAATGTGATCAGCGGCTGGCTCGTAAAGAACCAGCAGGCTTTGTTAATTGATTTTCTGACCGCGCTTCACATCCCGCACCAGAATGGCGTGGTCGAGACGCTCCCCGAGAAAGTGGACGACAAGGATTTGCAGGAAGCCGTCGAATTGCTGCTCGGCAAATATCCGCCTGAAATCGTGGGCCTCTACCTGCGCGCGTTCCATGACATGAACGCCGCGAACTGGCCCAACTTGCAAAAAATCCTGACGGAAGACGTTCGCCTGATGCTCGGCGTGTGACTGAGGGGCGGCGGTGTTCTGTTTTGTTCTTCCTCAAGGAGAGTGGCGCTTGGAGAGCTGAACGACGATGAACGACCATTTTTATCGTCATCCTTGGTCATGCGCCTGCGGGTTCAAAAAATCCGCGAATGACGCCGCAAACTTCACTTGATTCCGCCTCATCGAGGACTAGCGTGCGAACGAACAGAAAGGAGCGTCTTATGCCAGCAACACGTTTGAAGGAATTCCTCGATCACGAAAAAATCCGTTACTCCAGCCAACTGCACTCGATTGCTTACACCGCTCAAGAGGTCGCGGCGTCCGCCCACATTCCCGGAAGTCAATTCGCCAAAACCGTCATCGTGAACATCGACGGGCAACTCGCGATGGTCGTGCTGCCGGCGAATCGCAAAGTGATTCTGCAAGACTTGCGCGACATCACGGGCAGCGACCGCGTGACGTTCGCGTCGGAGCTGGAGTTTCAGGAACGCTTTCCGGATTGTGAATCGGGCGCGATGCCGCCCTTTGGGAATCTCTATGGCATGGATGTCTTCGTCGCGCCCGAACTGACCCATGATGCGGAAATCGCTTTCAATGCCGGCACCCACGCCGAAGTGATCCGCATGGCCTATCGCGACTTCGAACGGCTGGTGCATCCGCGCGTGGTGAGCTTCGCGACGTGACACGTGTCACGGCATCTCGGCAGAGGTCCGCGGACGCCCTCCGTTGCAACAATCTTTCAGTGCAGCCCCGTCTTCCTGCGCTCGGAGAATTTGAAAATCTTTGGCGTCAAAACACTCGATGGAAAGATCGCCGTGGCGGTTCCGTTCTCGTGAACCTCAGCAAAGCCGCTTGGCATCGCCGGTACAATAGTCGGTCAGAGCTTCGCTCAAGCCGCCTTAGCTTCCGTCACGGAATTTTTGGCGCGGTAATGATCGGCAAGGCTCTGCTGCGATGGCGTCAATCCCTCCGCTTCGATGGCCGACAGAATGCGCTCTTCCGTCATGATGAACCGGTCGCGTTTGTAGAGGAGATAGTCTTCCCGGAGATCGCTCGGTGTCATGTTGATCGTCACGAGATTCGCACCGGTGCGCAGTCCACGGCCATAGCCGCTTCCCGGGCCCGCGAGATTCAAGGCGCTCACCGCCGGGATGACCCAATCCGGCCGCATCAAGCGCAGCGCTGCCATCGAGTTCAACGTCAGATCGAGATCCCCCGTCGGCGCGCTGGCGACCGGCGTCGCTTCGCCGGGAATGAATGGACTCACGCTGCACCCGCGCAACGGCAGCGACGCCGCCACGGAAAAATTGTTCAGCAACTCCTCATCACTTTGCTCCGGCAGGCCCGCGATGAAACCGGAACTCACGTTCCAACTCGTTGCCGCGAGATGCCGAATCTGTTCGATGCGCTCGTCATACGTGCCCGGCGCTTGCATCGCGGCATATTCGTGGCGGCTGCCGATTTCGAACTTGATGATGTAAGTCGTGGCGCCCGCCTCCTTGAGTTCCGCGTAGAGAGCCGGGTTCAATGTGCCGAGGCAAACACTCACGCCCAGATTCGTTTCACTCCGCAACGTGCGTATCAGCGGCACCACCACCTCGCGCACAGCAATGGGATCTTCGCCTGTCTGGATGTTGATATCGGTCACCGACTCAGGGCGATGTTCGAGAAGCAGTTGGGCGATTTGCTCTGCGTGAGCGCGATGGCGCGCGAGCGATTTGTTGTCCCGCCGCATGCCGCAATACGTGCAGTTCTCGCGGCAAAAATTGGAAACTTCGACGACAGCCCGGACAAAAACCTTGCGCCCGAATTCGTTGATGGCAGCGGAAGCGGCGCGCTCGTGAAGCTCTTTCTGTGCGGAACCTTTCAGCCTCAGCAGTTCGCGGCTGACCGTGAATGACTCATCCATTTCGCGAGTATTAAGCGTTTGCGCGGAATGGGACGCAATCCCTTTTGTGCTCCCGGGGGTAGAGATGGCGTGCTACGCCGTCGCTGCCCGCGCAAAGCGGGCGGAATTGGACGACGTCGTGCTTCTGGGCATGTCTCGCGTGGCGCCGCTGTTACGCGGCGCAGCGCGCCGTCCCTGCCGCTAAAGTATTTGTAGGTGCTCTCTCCCGTGTTTGGTGTTTTCTTCCTCGCCGTGAATTGGCCGGAACAGTGTGCTGTAATCATTCCTTGCCGCAACGAGGCGCGCTTTATTGCCCCTCTCGTCCAGGAAATTCGTGCGTTGCTTCCCAATGTCATCGTCCTGAATGACGCTTCCACTGACACCACGGCCGAGCGAGCGGCTGAAGCAGGCGCTGAAATTATCTCGCATTCCATCGCACGGGGAAAGGGTGCCGCGTTGCGCACCGGCTGGAATCACGCTCGTGAGCGTGGCTTCGACTGGGCCTTGTGCATGGATGGTGACGGGCAACATGCTCCTGCCGACATCCGGAAATTCCTGGATTGCGCTGCACGCACCGGAGCTTCACTCGTCGTGGGCAATCGCATGGGCGACGCGCAAAAGATGCCGCTCCTCCGGCGCGCGGTAAATCGTTGGATGAGCCAGCGGCTTTCTGCTCTTGCCGGACGAGAACTTCCGGACAGCCAATGCGGGTTCAGATTATTGCGGCTGGCGGCGCTCGACAAAATCCACTTGCGCGCGGCGCAGTTTGAAATCGAATCCGAGCAACTGCTCGCCTTCGCCGCCGCCGGCGCACGGATCGAGTTCGTGCCGGTGCAGGTTATTTACCGAGCGGAGCGGAGTAAGATTCATCCGTGGCGAGATACGCTGCGCTGGTTGCGTTGGCGGCGGCAGTGGCTGGCGTCTTCCGCGCCGCCACAATCCATCGCGTCCCAAAGTACGAGCAAACCGTTGCGCCGCTAAGCCCGGCGCGGGCGGCGAGATCGATCAGTTCACGGCGCGTCCAGCTTCGTTTCACCGACAACAATCCATCCGCGCGCATCGTGGGCGTGAGCCGCAGGATACGCAACATGATCCAAAGCATCGCGTACAGAAATACGCTGCGTTGCATGTCCGTGATGAACACCGCCTGTCGCGCGACGCGATGCGCTTCGCGAAAGTGTTGAATTACCTCCGCATCGTTGGCGAGGTGGTGGGTCATTTGCGAAGCAATCACGATATCAAAGCTATTGACGGCAAACGGCAGCGCCACCACGGAGCCGGCGACATTGCGCGAACTTGAGTTGAGTTGAAGTGGGATAGAATTCAGATCGAGATTCGTGACGCGCCACTTCCAGTCAAGGCGCTCCGCAAATTGATCCATGGCACCACCGAGCCAGCCATCACCCGCACCGACATCCAAAATGGAAAGCTCGCGGCAATTTTTAGCGCCCAGCCATCGGGACATCACGCGTGTGTAAGGATCGTCCAGGCGGCAGAGGCGATTGACGCGGGCAAGCTCACGGTAGCCCGCCGCGATTTCCGCCGGAGTGCGCGCCGGGCTGTCGAAATGTTCTGGTTCTGTGGCGCGCTCGCGGAGCATCATGGGTTGCTTACGATGAACGAGAGTTCGAAACAAGAGAAACGCGCGCGCGAACAGGTTCTCTTCCGCATCATGCGTCATCTCGCGTGGCTGGTGGTGCTGGGATTTGCGATTGGCTGGATTCTCCACCGCGCCGAGGCCGCATTGGAGAAGCGCCGGGAGCCGGCCGGCTTTTTTCATGGCGTGGTCCAGGGAGCGTTGATGCCCATCACGATGCCGAATTTATTGGTGGGAAATGACGTGACGATCTACGCGCGCAACAACACCGGACGCCCGTACAAACTCGGCTACACGTTCGGTGTGAACACGTGCGGACTGATCTTCTTCGGTTTCTTTTTCTGGCGGGTGCGACGGCTCCGGCTGCGCGTCGTCGCGACGTGAGTGTCAACTTGCTGCGAAATTCTTCTTGGCAATTTTTTCCGGCGCGCGTACGAACACGGCGCTCTTTGAAAGAGTCCCGCGCGTGCGGGACATCGTCGCAGTCCAACGTCAGGGAACCCGGTGAGAATCCGGGACGGTTGCGCCACTGTAAGGAGATACGAATTCCAACCGCGAGCGATCGCGGTCACGCCACTGGTTCAAAAGAACCGGGAAGGCCGGAAGGAGGCCAGGCTCCAAGTCAGGATACCGGTTGAATTGTGCTCGTCGTGGTCGTTCGCGTCTGCGAGCGGCCAACTTCTCCGTCAAAGAGAAGGATGAGGCCAGCCTCGCGCGCCTGTTTGCACGCGAGAGCGTGAATTGATTTTGCCTTCATTCTCGTTTGCCGGGATGAAGGCTTTTTTGTTTGCAGCGGCTTCTGGCCAGGCAAACGCCGTCATCCCTCGCACTGGTCTCGCAGTGAAACCGTTTCCTGAACCCTGGTTCGTGAAACAGAAAAACTCAGATCAGTGCTTATGAAAAAACTCAGTCTTGTCCTGCTGGCGTTGGCCGGCGTCCTCCTCGATTCCCCTGCCGCGACGAACTTCGCCGCGCGCGTTATCAGCTACGATCCCGGGGTCGGCTTCGTGGTTGGATTCACCAATGTCAGTGCGGTCCTCGGCCAGCCATCGCGTGTAAATCCTTTCGACGACGCGACGACGCCGTTCAATCCCCCTTATGGCAAGGAGCAGATTCTCTCCATCGGTGAAGGCGGCTCACTCACGGTGAAATTTCATCGGCCGATTCACAACGCGGCGCACAAGCCCTTCGGCCGCGACTTCATCATCTTCGGCAACAGCGGTTTCATCGTCACCAATGATTTCGATCCCATGACGTTCGATTGGATCGGCACTCCGGCCACCGATGGTTCGTTGTTCGGCGACAATCCCGGCGTCACGCGCGTGTCGGTGAGCCGTGATGGAATTCATTACTTCGTGCTTGATACCAATCAGGCGCCGGTGGTGGACAAACTCTTTCCGACGGATGGGGAAGGGGACTTCCGCACGCCCGTGGACCCGGCTAGCTCGCCAGATCAATTGCAGGGCGCGACGCTAGACAACCTGCGCGCTCTTTACGCCGGGTCGGCCGGAGGCGCGAGCTACGATCTCTCGTGGGCGCGCAATCATCGCGGACGGAAAGTTCAGTTAATCCGATTCGTACGCATCGAGGTGCTCAGCGGAAAAGCTGAAATTGATGGGTTCACCGCGACCATCCACAAACGCCAACGCCGTTGATGAACATGCGTAACCATTGGCGCATTATTGCGGGCGTCTTGCTGGTCACCGCGTGCTGCGCGCGCGCGGCGACCCTCGCGGAATTGTTCGCGACCGCCCCAATCGCTCGTGGCTGGAAAGTTTTCGGCGACACGAACTTGTTCCGTTGGAATGCCACGAACGAAAACCTCGAAGTCACCTGGGACTCGTCGCGCAGCAATAGTTTCTTTCATTTGCCGCTCGGGACCATTGTTTCAAAGAGCGACGATTTCTCTCTCGCGTTTGATTTGCGCCTCAGCGACATCGCCATCGGCACCAGCAGCAACAAACCGGACACCTTTGAGATCGCCATTGGACTCATCAATTCGATCAATGCGACGAACCCCAATTCTTTTCGCGGCATGGGCGTGAGTGCGGCGTATGGCGTCAGGAACGCCATCGAGTTCGACTATTTTCCGGCCGCGGGAATCATCGATGCGACGTTTGCACCCACGGTCATTTCCAGCAACAACGCGATCGCGTTCAGCGACAATCGTCTGGAAATGAGCATGAACGCTCTGTTCCGCATTTCCATGACCTACTCGGCTAGCAACCAGACGCTTAAGACATCGGTCACGCGTAATGGCGTGCCATTCGGTTCTCCGCCCGGCAACACGCTGAAGGACCTGGCGCTGGCGAACCACAAGGATTTCCGTGTGGACCAACTGGCCATCATTAATTACAGCGACGCGCTTCAGTTCGGCTCGACGCAGTACTGGGGATCGATTCTCGCGCACGGCGTGGTGGATAACGTAGTCGTGAATGTGCCGGACGGGCCGCTGAGCGATCTGGTGGGGACGAAAACAAATTCAACCTGGCGCGCGACGTTTGCGACGAAGACGAACTGGTTCTACTCGCTGGAACGCACCGAGGATTTCGTGGCATGGAGTCCGGCGTCGCCGACCAACAGCGGCACGGGGGGGATGCTTCTCCTGGAAGATACAAATGCGTCCGCCGACCAATGGTTCTACCGCGTGAAGGTCTCGAAGCCATGAAGCCTGCGCTGACTCGAAGTGATTTAACGTGCCCCCGGCATCTTACCGGGTTCCCCGTTCCCCAGCAGAGGGCCGACCCGGCAAGGCGCCGGGGGCACGTTTCCGCTTTCACTCTCATCGAGTTACTCGTGGTCATTGCCGTCATCGGAATTCTCGCGGCGTTGCTGCTGCCGGCGTTGAGTAACAGCAAGGAGGCGGCAAAGCGGATTCAGTGCGCCAGCAACCTCCGCCAGCTTGGACTCGCCGCGCTGATGTACTTCGACGATCACGAGGGACAGACATTTCCTTTCAAACTTTTTGAGACGAACAACGGCGCTGTCTATTGGTTCGGCTGGCTTGAGCACGGCACGGAAGGCGCGCGCGCGTTCGATGCGAAGTTCGGGCCGCTTTACGAATACGTGCAAGGAGTCGGCGTGGAGATTTGTCCGTCGCTCAATTACACGAGCGGACATTTCAAATTGAAGGCGACGGGCGCGGCTTACGGTTATGGCTACAATCGGCATCTCGCTTCCACGAATGGTTTCCCGCCCGTGAACGTGCAGCAGGTTCGTGACACCTCGGGCATCGCGCTATTCGCCGACGCCGCGCAGATCAATGACTTTCAGCCCCCGGCTTCGCCAGATAATCCGCTGCTGGAGGAGTGGTATTACGTGGATGCTGCAGACGCTTCCTCGAGTTATCCGAACGCGCACTTCCGTCATCGCGCGCGCGCCAATGTCGTGTTCGTCGATGGACACGTGGCACTGGAGGCACCGGTCAATGGATCGCTGGATGAACGATTGCCCGTGGAAAAAGTGGGCCGGCTTCGGACGGAAATGCTGGAGCTGACCGGACGGTAGCATTCCGTCGCGCAGCCCGAGGCGCGCTCATGACCACACTTTTTAGTGTTGAGCGTTTGCGCTTTCGTGTTTGCTTTCCCGCCATGCGAATTTTGTCGGGGATTCAACCTTCCGGCGCGCTGCACCTCGGAAATTATTTCGGGATGATGCGGCCGGCCATCGAGCTGCAAGAGCAGGGCGAAGCTCTTTACTTCATCGCGAATTACCATTCGATGACGTCGCTCTTCAACGCGGAGGAGCGGCGCAAGAATTCCCTTGATGTCGCGCTGGATTTTCTTGCGTGCGGCCTGGATCCGAAGCGGTCGGTGTTTTTCCGCCAGTCGGACTTGCCCGAGCACACGGAACTGGCGTGGATTTTGACGACGCTTACTCCCATGGGCCTGCTGGAGAAATGTCACAGCTACAAAGACAAGATCGCCAAGGGCATTTCGCCGAACCACGGCCTGTTCGCTTATCCGGTGCTGATGGCTGCGGACATTTTGATTTACGATTCGAACGTGGTGCCGGTCGGGCGCGATCAGAAACAGCACGTGGAAGTCACGCGCGACATCGCCATCAAGTTCAACGAAACCTACGGGCCAACTTTTGTGCTGCCCGAGCCGCGTATTCGCGACGACGTGGCCGTGGTGCCTGGCACCGACGGCCAAAAGATGAGCAAGAGCTACGGCAATACGATCGAAATTTTCGGTGACGAGAAGGCAGCGCGAAAGAAAATCATGAGCATCGTCACGGACACGCGCGCGCCTGCCGAACCGAAACCCGATGCGGAGAAGAACGTCGTGTTGCAATTGCTGAAGCTCGTAGCGTCGGCGGAAGTTTCACAGGATTTCGAGAATCGTTTGCGCGCGGGCGGACTCGGCTACGGCGATTTGAAGAAGGCGCTCTTCGAGCATTACTGGAATTACTTTGCGGCAGCGCGGGCGCGGCGTGCTGAGTTGGCCGCTCATCTCGATTATGTGGACCAAGTGTTGCGCGAGGGCGCAACGCGGGCGCGCACTCTGGCGCGAACGGTCCTGAATCGCGCGCGCAAGGCCAGCGGCCTGGATTGATTCTCTGTCCATTCACGAAACTGCGATTACGAAGGAGAACACTCGCGCTCCAGCAGGGCTTCGAATTCTTTTTGCAACTGCTTTGTCAGCGTGGAATGACGCAACGGAACATCATCGAGCGATTCCGCCTCCACGATTCCGCGTGAGCTGAGAGACAGAAAAACTGCTTCCACTTGCTTCAGCGAAGGGCCTTGAATATTTCGCTCCGCACGCGGAATCCCCAGCGCGTCGCACAGATCCAAAACGATCCTGCGCGTCACGCCAGGAAGCGCGCCGGCGGCGAGCGGCGGCGTGCAGACGGCACCGTTCTCCACCCAAAAAACATTGGTCGTGCTGCCCTCCGTGATTTCGCCGTTGGTGTTCAACAGGATCGCTTCATCAACGCCGAGGTCGCGAGCTTCGACGGCGGCGCAGATCTGGAGCAGCCGGTTGCACGTCTTGTGATTCGCGAGCGGATCGCCGGCTGCCATCCGAAATGACGACGTGCATAGCTTCCACGTGACGCCCGTCAGGTCACTCCGAGTGGGCGCCGGATGAATGGACATGACGATGAACGGCTTCTCGTGGCTGCTTGGTGCGTAGCCGCGCGGCCCAGTGCCGCGCGAGAGTTGAATGCGGAGCATGCCGTCCCGGACTTCATTGCGCGCCATCAGTTCGTGCCCGAAGGCGGACAGTTCGCCGGCGGAGTAGGGGATTGGAATTTTGAGAAAGCGCGCGCTGTGCTGCAATCGTTCGGCGTGCTGCATCCAGCGAAACATTTTTCCGTGGCGCACGAGGATCGCTTCGAAAAGAGCGTCGCCATAGCGGAACCCGCGATCGAATACCGAAACCGTCGCGCGATCTTCAGGCACGAATTGACCTTGCACAAAAACAAACATGACCCGAGGGACTATCGCAAAACCGTTCCCGGCAGGAACAGAATTCCGGCAGCTTCAAGTTTGATGGGCAGGCTACGCAGCCGCCGTGCTGCGCCGAGGAAACCGCGCCTGCAACTCAATGAGGTTGATCTGTTGTTGCGCGGCGAAGGCGTGCGGCGTGTCGCGAAAGTCGCGCACGACTTCCTCATACTTTCGCTTCGCCGCCTCGACATCTTTCAACAGTCGAGCGTGCCACTGCCCGGCGCTAAGCAGCCACTCGGCGCGCTTGTTCCTCGATTGATCCGGCATGGTCAGCAGCAGTTCGAGCTGTTCGATCCCGGTGCGCGGTTCATCCAGGCTTTCGGCGAGCAGGCGCGCAAATTTTTCGCGCGCGATCGCATCGTCGGGATTTTTCTGCAAAAGCCGGACGCACTCCTCGGCTGCCGCCTTCGCTTGCTCGGGCGGAAGTTTCATCCCGCCCGCGGACGCGTCCTCGGAAGCGTGCGGCAAAAGCAGCGGCTTTCCTTGCTCGCGTTCCAGCCATTCGGCGTGCGTGGCAGGAACTTGCTGCAAGCGTTGCCGAGCCATTTTGTCGAGGTGAGTGCCGGGCATGCGCGCGCCAATCTGTTCCAACACTTCCCGCGCGCGCACCGGGTCGTGGCCAATTTTCAGGTGCCAGTCAGCCAGCCGGTGCAGCGCGATGGAAATCTGTGATGGCGTGGTGGACGGCTGTTCGCATACATCGCGCACGGTGGCATCCGCCGACGGAAGATCGTTGAAGTGCGTGGCATACAATTCCGCGAGCATCATCCAGCCATCGAAGTCATCTTCGAATTGCTCAAGCTCCGCGATCACAGCGCGTTCCGCTTCGTCGTATTTGCCAAAACTGATTCGGGCCAGCGCGCGCGAATAGGAAGGCAGCGGCGGTTTCTCGTCCTTCAAAGACAGCGTGTTGTGAACCAGCGGAACAAACCAAGCCATCAAGGCTAGTCCCAACGCGGCAAAACTCCCGATGCCGATCACGAGCAGCGCCAACGGAACCAGCAGCAACGACCACGTGCCGCACAGGATCAAGAAATGACGGCGATTCGACACCGCATCAGAGATTCGCCAGAGCAACCAGGCGAACGTAATTCCTGCCCAGTAGGAACTGATCAGGAACGCGCCCGCGCCCGCATTTTCCTCAAATGATTTCCACCAAACGCTGAAACCCGCGCTCATGGGAGCCACCGTGGGCCAGACGGGTGGGGTCACCAGCCCAGTGTTGAAAAAAATCCAAAGCACCAGCGGGACGAGGTTGCCGGTCCAGACCCAACGCACGAACAGCCGCCAATCTTCTCGGGTGAACTCGCCATCTCCAAGCTGACGCCAATAGTGAAAGGCCGGCAAAATGAACACCGCTACGAGGACGAAACCAGTCAGCAAAATGACAAGCAGCAAGCCCATGGCGCGAAAGGAGCTTTACCGGGAGGCGGTCCGAAACCAAGAGCGTTGTGGGCCTCCCGCGAGGCTTGACCCTGTTCTGGCCCGGAACGCTGGGACCGCCGGTTTCCAGCCGGCGAATTGATTTTTGTCCCATGGACACGCCGGCTGGAAGCCATCGCTCCCCGCGTGGATCTTGGGGCTTGGAACTTTCATCTCCCGCAGTTTCCCTGAGTGTGCCGTGCGTACTGGCACGCTTGTTTTTTGAAAGCGTGGCCATAAACTGACTCCATGAAGAATGACGTGGTGCCCGTTGAGATTCGCGGAATCCTCCCCGCGAACAGCGGCTGCGCGATTTTTGTGGGCAACGAGAAGAAAGTTTTTGTCATTCAAGTCGAGAATACGATGGGTCATATCATTGGGATGTTTCTGCGCGAGGCGCCGAAGGAACGGCCGCTCACCCATGACTTGATGAACAGCGTGTTCAAGGGCTTCAACATCACCGTGGAACGTGCGGTCATCACCGAGTTGAAGAATTCCACTTACTTTGCCCGCCTGATTCTCCAGCAGCAAAATGAGCTGGGACGGAAGTTGGTCGAGATTGACGCCCGTCCAAGTGATTGCCTCGCGTTGGCCTGCGCGCAGAAGCGTCCGTTGTTTGTCTCAACTCCGCTGTTCGATCAGGTCGAGGACATGAGCGAAGTGCTGGAGCGCATCAACGAAAACGGCGGCGAGCAGGAACAAGAATAACCTCATGCCTGCGGCTAAACCCGCGCCCGCGTCGGCGCCTGTGTTGCTCGTTTGCGGTGAAGATGATTTCAACGTCAAGCAGCGCGCGCGTGAAGTTTTCCAAAAGTGGTCTGGGGAAATCGGCGGCATGGACCACGAGATCATCGACGCGCAGGTGAACAACGGCGGCGAGGCGCTCAAGGCGCTGGCAAAATTGCGCGAAGGTTTGAACACGCTGCCCTTCTTCGGCGGCGGCAAGGTGGTGTGGCTTCAGAATTGCAGTTTCCTCGGCGACGATCGCACGGCCGGTTCCCAAGCAGTGACCGAAGGCCTCGCGGAGTTATCGGCTGACCTTAAAACTTTCCGCTGGGATAATGTCCGGCTGCTCATCAGCGCGGGCAAAGTGGACAAGCGCAAGACATTCTACAAAACGCTGGAGAAGATCGGCGAGGTGGAAAGTTTCGTGGCACTTTCGTTGGATGACCGCGATTGGGCTTCCAAAGCCGAAGACCATGCACTGAAGCAGTTGAAGGCCTTGAAGAAAACCATCGGCGATGAAGCGCTTTCTGAACTCGTCAACAATGTTGGTCCCAACTTGCGCCAACTCACCAGCGAAGTGGAGAAAGTTGCGTTGTACGTGGGCGAACGCGGGCAAATCAACGTGGATGACGTGGATGCCATTGTCACACGCAACAAGCAGGCGCGGGCCTTTGCGCTGGGCGACGCACTCGGTGATCGCGATCTCCCACGGCTGTTACGCGCCTCGATGAAGAGATGTGGGAAATGAAGTTCGACAGCGCGAAGTCCGAGATCGGTTTGCTCTACGGCCTAATCTCGAAAGTGCGCGCGCTCATTTTTCTGAAAGAGATGCTGCGCGAAAAGTGGATTCAGCCGGAGGGCGACTACAACCGTTTCAAATCGCAGTTGGAAAGAATCCCGAAAGACAAATTGCCCGAAGACAAGCGGTTCAATCCGCTGGCATTAAATCCCTACATTTTGTTTAAGGCCCTGCCGCACTCGCGCCGCTATTCCAGCGACGAGTTGGTTCGGGCCATGGAGCTATTATTGCAATGCAATCAACGACTGATTTCGAGTTCGCTCGACGAGAAACTGGTGCTGCAACAGACGTTAGTGGAGATCGTGCGCAGCAAGGTGCCGGCGCCGGCGGCTCGGGCGGAGGCTGTTTCTTGACTCGCCACTTTCGCAACCGGATACTTTTGCCGTGATGAATGGGGGAGCGCCAACGAGCCTTTCCGTCTGTGTGCGCGACCACGTCGCGTGCGTGCGTATTTCTGGCCGCGCCAATTTTACCTCGAGCGTCGATTTCAAGAAGCTGCTCCAGCAATTGCAGGACGACGGCTGCACGGAGATCGTCCTCGATCTGACGGACTGTGTGATTATGGACAGTACCTTCCTCGGTGTGCTGGCCAGTGCGGCGACGAAGTGCGATGCGGCGCGGCAGGCGGGGCGCAAGTGCGCCATCGAGCTTTTTCATCCTACGGAGCGCGTGCTCGAACTGCTCGATAACCTCGGTGTGTTGAACCTGTTCACCATTCTTAACGACGCCCCGCAACTCGGCACTTTTCGATGTGTGGATGAAGGAAACACAACGCGCATCGAGTTGAACCGCACTTGCCTTGAAGCCCACAAGACGCTCATGAGCACCAGTGCGGAAAACGAGCGGCGCTTCAAAGACGCGACGGAATTCTTCGAAAAGAATCTGCGCGACGAAGAACGCAAGAAATAGTTCTACGCATTTGCTGTGCGCGCGGCGTGGCCTTCAAGAATCATCGTTCCTTTATCTTGTAAAACCGCTGTTAAAGAAGAGCGCAGGCTGGAGGTCAGCCCCCTGATGTCTCCGCCTGAGAATACGCCAATCGGGTCGTGATCCAATAGATTGTTGCTGAAATCAATTGCTCCGGTTCTTGTCCTTGGAGTTTTTCGTTTTGCACTCCAAGTCCGAAATCAATTCGCGCATTTGCTTTGCAACCACCTCGTTCTGCTCAAGCATCTCCTTTAGTTTCCTGATTTGCTCCGTCTGTGATTCTTCTGATTTGGGCATTCGTTAAGCATCCCAGATCGCGGGCCGAATGTGAACCGGGCTTTGTCCCATTCCCGGCTGAAAACGTGTCAAACACAAAGATTAGAAATTCAGAAATTCTCGGAGAATTTCTGCCGTTCAAATCGCAGTGCCAAGCGGTCTGATTTCGTGGCTAGTGTGCTACAACCTTGTTGAATCAAATCACCCGTTGCGTGTCGCCTTTTTAAGGCGCGATCTGTCCATGAAGGACGGAGCGAATACGAAAGCGGGTTATGGAGCAGAGCGCGGGCAACAGGGATGAAATCAATCAGCGCCGATTCCGAGTAGTTGGTATTCTGCCACGCTCTGCGTGGGATGGCGGCGAATTTGATCCACGTCAGATTGAGGCAGCGGAAATCGAGTCTGAATCCTTTCGGCGAAGTTTCGACCCTGCGTGTCCGTGGAAATATCTATGGCGAGAAGTCCATCTGGATTCTGGCTTACCCAAAACACCCCACGTCCATGTGCGATACGCGCCCCGTCCCGGACACGAAACTCTACCGTTTTGTTTTCAATTTGATCTATCGTCCAATTCGATTGCGTCCAGTGTTTCATTGGTGGGTGAGGTTGTGAGCAGTAAGCCGATTCACGAACAAAGCGCACTTACTGTTTCGGTTGAGCGTTTGTGGAAAGTGGTGTTGTTTGTGTCCCTGACAGGGATTGCGCTTTCGGTGGCGGCAAGTTGCTTGTGTTTGCGCCTGTATCGCGTTGAATCGCGCCTGATGTTCCTTGAGTCGGAACATCAGACTTTTGTGGGTTGGACTGAATGGCTTTCTGAACATCAGCGGGCCGTGAAGAACGAGGCCAGGCAATGATGAGGGTAACGATTGCTGGAAGCGCACTGGAGAGCGCAATCCATAGCGTCCAAGTTTTCCATTCTGGACGGCGCGCAATCGTGTGAATGCCAGTGACATTGCCGTCGATTGCGGAGAGTTTTGCGGCGTGTTCGTTTAGCTGTTTAGATTGAGCGTCAGTGGCGCGTGCGGCAATAATCGAACTCCCGATGAACTGAACCCAAGGCGGCAATTTGGCAGCGTAAGCAATGATTTGATCGTTCGTCATAGCTTCCATCCGCGCCTTCTGCTTGTGCTGATCCTCATTGTCGAACGGAATGTACTGAGGCGCAGGATCGAAATGAGATTTTTCTTCGTACATTGGCGCGCTGCTTACTTGCCTAGAAATACAATGTGAACGTCGTTGAATCCGCCTCGCCCGCTACCCGTCCCGCCCGAAGCAAAACCTTGCCCCATGAAGAAATGCCAGCTTCCCTGTGACCTGACCCCAAACACTGGACAGTTCAAAACTGGAGTCCTGCCATTGGTTTGATGTTGTTGTTTGTTGCGACGCTTCGTGACGGAGGGAGGGCGGAGCCCGACCGCAGCCGCGAAGCGTCGTGTC
>Ga0193753_10000159_pt1 | contig 63414 bp, 60 predicted proteins | sample H1c2metaG_FD_144925 | JGI IMG/M metagenome (GOLD analysis project Ga0193753, IMG submission 144925) | Soil microbial communities from a riparian zone of the East river system, Colorado, United States - H1c2 | ecosystem: Environmental > Terrestrial > Soil > Riparian zone | place: USA: East...
ACCGGCCCAGCAGTAATGGTTGCTCGCCCATCCACAACAGGTGCGCGGCGAACTGGTCGGCGACTTCGGGCGGGGCGGATGCGGCGGCGATGACGTCGCCACGGCTGATGTCGATCTCGTCGGCGAGGGTGAGCGTGACGGCATGGCCGGCGCCGGCGCGGTCCAGGTCGCCGGCGGCGGTGACGATGCGTTCGACCTGCGAGCGACGGCCCGACGGCAGCACCACGACACTGGCGCCTGGGGCGATCTCGCCGGCGGCCACGGTACCGGCGAAGCCGCGGAAGTCCTGGTCCGGCCGCGATACCCACTGCACCGGCATGCGGAAGCCGATATCACGAGCGCCGTCCGCCACTTCGACCTTCTCGAGATGCTCGAGCAGCGTCGGGCCGCGGTACCAGGGCATCGCCGGCGAAGCCGCCAGCACGTTGTCGCCCTTCAGCGCGGATACCGGGATGGAAACCACTTGCGCAATGCCGAGTTGGGCGGCGAGTAGCCGGTAACCAGCGACGATGCCGTCGAACACGCCCTGGTCGTAACCGACCAGGTCCATCTTGTTCACCGCCAGCACCACATGGCGGATGCCCAGCAGCGACACGATATAGCTGTGCCGGCGCGTCTGCGTCAGCAAGCCTTTGCGCGCATCGACCAGCACCACCGCCAGATCCGCCGTGGAAGCGCCCGTGGCCATGTTGCGGGTGTACTGCTCGTGGCCCGGACAATCGGCGACGATGAACTTGCGCTTGTCGGTGCTGAAGAAGCGGTAGGCGACATCGATGGTGATGCCCTGCTCGCGTTCGGCGGCCAGGCCGTCGACCAGCAGCGCGAAGTCGATCTCGCCGTTCTGGGTGCCGTGGCGGCGGCTGTCCGATTCCAGCGCGGTCAGCTGGTCGTCCAGCAACAGCTTGCTGTCGTGCAGCAGCCGGCCGATCAGCGTGCTCTTGCCGTCGTCGACGCTGCCGCAGGTGATGAACCGCAGCAGGCTCTTGGTTTCATGCTGCTGCAGGTAGGCCGCGACCGCGGCGTTGGCGTCTTCCATGCGCGTCATCAGAAATAGCCTTCCTGCTTCTTCTTCTCCATCGAGGCGGAGGGGTCGTGATCGATCACCCGGCCCTGCCGCTCGGAGGTGGTGGCGACCAGCATCTCGGCGATGATCTTCTCCAGCGTATCGGCCTGCGATTCGATCGCGCCGGTCAGCGGATAGCAGCCGAGGGTGCGGAACCGCACCTTTTTGCTCATCGGCACTTCGCCCGGCTGCAGCGGCAGGCGTTCGTCGTCGACCAGGATCAGCGCGCCGCCGCGTTCGACTACCGGCCGTTCCGCGGCGAAGTACAGCGACGGCACCGGAATGCTCTCGCGATAGATGTACAACCACACGTCCAGCTCGGTCCAGTTGGAGATCGGGAACACGCGCACCGATTCGCCCTTGTGGATGCGGGTGTTGTACAGGTTCCACAGTTCCGGGCGCTGGTTCTTGGGATCCCATCGGTGCTGGGCGCTGCGGAACGAGAAGATGCGCTCCTTGGCGCGCGACTTCTCTTCGTCGCGGCGGGCGCCGCCGATGGCCGCATCGAAGCCCCACTGGTCCAGCGCCTGCTTCAGGCCCTGGGTCTTCATGACGTCGGTGTGCACCGTCGCGCCATGGGTGATCGGGCCGATACCCTGGGCCAGGCCTTCCGGGTTGATGTGGGTACGCAGCTCCACGCCGGTCTCGGCGGCACGGCGGTCGCGGAATGCGATCATCTCGCGGAACTTCCAGCCCGTGTCGACGTGCAGCAGCGGAATCGGCGGCCGCGCCGGATGGAAGGCCTTGAGCAGCAGGTGCAGCAGCACCGAACTGTCCTTGCCGACCGAATACAGCATCACCGGGTTGCGGAATTCGGCCGCCACCTCGCGCAGGATGTGGATGCTTTCGGCTTCCAGCCGGTCGAGGTGGGAAAGCGAGGTAGGGGTCACCGTCGGCCTGGGAATCGGGACAAGCCGGCATATTAGCCTTGCCGTTCAGCGTTCAGGGCCGGATTCCGGGTCGGAGCGGCTTCCAAATCGCCATAAGCTCATGCCCGGCACTTCGCCACCGCTGCCGGGTCGCGTTGCCGGGGCCAGACCCGTTAAAATCACCGATTCTGCCTTCCAGGCACGGCCGCGAGGCCCGCCGACCCCACAAAGGAACCCCCGCACGATGAAGATCCTCGTCGGCTACAAGCGCGTGGTGGACTACAACGTCCGCATTCAGGTCAAGCCGGATGGCTCGGGCGTGGTCACCGACGGCGTCAAGCTGTCGGCCAACCCGTTCGACGACATCGCGCTCGAGGAGGCCCTGCGCCTGCGCGACAAGGGCATCGCCACCGAGGTCGTGGTCGTCACCATCGCGCCCGCCGACGCGCAGGCGCACCTGCGCAACGGCCTGGCGATGGGCGCCAATCGCGCCATCCATGTGGTGTCCGACCAGCCGATCCAGCCGCTGACCGCGGCACGCACGCTGCTCAAGCTGATCGAAAAGGAACAGCCGGACATCGTCATCCTCGGCAAGCAGGCGATCGACGACGACGCCAACCAGACCGGGCAGATGCTGGCCACGCTGTGGGGCCGGCCGCAAGCGACGTTCGCGTCCAAACTCGAAGTCGCGGACGGCAAGGCCACCGTGACGCGCGAAGTGGATGCCGGCCTGGAAACGCTGGAAGTCGACCTGCCGGCGGTCATCACCACCGACCTGCGCCTCAACGAGCCGCGCTTCATCAAGCTGCCCGACATCATGAAAGCCAAGGGCAAGCCGATGGAAACCATCGCCTTCGCCGACCTCGGCGTCGACACCGGCGACACGCTCAAGACCACGCATTACGCCGCACCGCCGAAGCGCAGCCGGGGCGTGATGGTGAAGGACGCGGCCGAACTGGTCGCCGCACTCAAGCAGAAGGGGTTGCTGTGATGAGCAAGGTACTGATCGTCGCCGAACATCTGGGCGGCAAGCTCAACGCCGCGACCGCCAAATGCGTGTCCGCCGCGCTGGCGCTGAAGCCCGAAACGATCGACATCGTGGTGCTGGCCGCCGATCCGGCCGCCGTCGCCGGCGAAGCCGCGCAGATCGCAGGCGTGGCCAAGGTGTTGACCGTGGCCCATGCCGCCAACGCCAATGCGGTCGCACAGGTGCTGGCGCCGCAGGTCGCCAAACTCGCGGCCGGCTACAGCCACGTGTTCGGCCCCAGCACCACTTTCGGCAAGGACCTGATGCCATGCGTCGCCGCCCTGCTCGGCGTGGCCCAGGTTTCGGATGTGATGGCCGTGGAAGGCAGCCACGTATTCAAGCGCCCGATCTACGCCGGCAATGCCATCGTCACCGTCGAAGCCCCGGCCGATCACGCCGTGGTCGCCACGGTGCGCACCGCGTCCTGGCCGGAAGCGGCGAAAGGCGGCAGCGCCACGATCGAAGCCGCCACCGTCGAGGCGACGCTTCCGACCCACACCCGCTATGTCGGTCTCGCCGCCGGCAAGTCCGACCGCCCCGACCTGCAGAGCGCCAGGCGCGTGGTCTCCGGCGGCCGCGGCGTCGGCTCGGCGGAAAACTTCAAGATCATCTACGACTTCGCCGACAAGCTCGGCGCGGCGGTCGGCGCTTCGCGTGCGGCGGTGGATGCCGGCTACGTCCCCAACGAGCTGCAAGTGGGCCAGACCGGCAAGATCATCGCCCCGGAACTGTATGTCGCCATCGGCATCAGCGGCGCCATCCAGCACCTGACCGGCATCAAGGACGCGGGCACCATCGTCGCCATCAACAAGGACAGCGAAGCGCCGATCTTCGAGATCGCCGATATCGGCCTGGTCGGCGATTTGTTCAAGCTGCTGCCGGAATTGCAGCAGGCGCTATGAAATGCGACGGTCGCGGCAACACCATCGCGCTGATCGGCCCGATGCCGCCGCATCGCGGCGGCATCGCCCAATACGGCCTGCGCCTGCACCAGGCGCTGCGCGCCGGTTCTGACGCGACTACGTTCGCATTCAAAAGGCAGTATCCGGTCTGGTTGTACCCCGGAGAGTCCGACATCGACCCCGACGGCGAGCGCATCGAGGGCGACAACGTCCGCTACAGCATCGATTCGCTCAACCCGCTTTCGTGGATAAGCACCGCCCATGCGATCGTGGCGTTACGCCCCATCGCCGCGGTGATGCAATGGTGGACTGTGTTCTGGTGGCCTGCGTTCATGCTGATCGCGCTTCGTCTGCGCAGCAAGGGCATTCCTGTGATCCTGCTCTGCCACAACGTGGTTGACCACGAATCGTCTTCGTGGAAGGAGTGGCTTTCGACGCGCATGCTCGGGCTTGCAGACGGATTCGTCGTTCACTCCCGCGAGCACCGTAGCTTGCTGGAAGCAAGGTTCCCCGGGCGCCCGATCATGCAGGCGCCGATTCCGACCTATGAGGATCACGCCCAGTCATCGCACAGGCTCGAGAAGCGCGGCCGGCTGGATCTGCTTTTCTTCGGTTTCTTGCGACCTTACAAAGGGCTGGACGTCCTGCTGGATGCGCTTGAACTGCTCGGCGACCGCGAGGTTTACCTGACCGTCGCAGGAGAAGCATGGGACGATTGCTCGGACACGGTCGAGCGCCTGCGCAGGATGGAAGGCAACAACCTCGAACTGCATTTGGAATTCGTGCCCGGCGACCTGGCCGCAGCGCTTTTCGAGCGCGCGGATGCCGTGGTCCTGCCTTACGAAAAGGCATCGGGAAGCGCGGTCGTGGCACTGGCCTACAATTTCGACAAGCCGGTCGTCGCAAGCCGCGTCGGCGGGCTGCTGGATGCGGTTGTGGAGGGTGAAACGGGCGTTTTCTTTTCCCCAGGCAATCCGCGCGAGCTGGCCGACATCCTGTCTAACCTCGACAGATCCCGTTTGGCGGAGCTTGCACGCGGGGTTGCGCAGTACCGTAGCAGTCATGGCTGGAGCCAGTTCGCCGACGCAGTAGGCAAACTGGCCCAAGAAGTGGCCCACGCACCTAACAAGCACGCCCGGAGCTAGGCGGATGAATCCCATATTTCATGTTGCGCGGAAGATGCAGGACGTGGCATTGCTGCTTCCGCAGCATTGGCAGCTGCCGGTGCGCTATCGGGTGCAGAGCCTGGTCGGAGGCCTGGAACCGGAGTTCATGCTTCTGCCCGAGTTGGTCCCGCCGGGACGCACTGCGATCGACGTCGGTGCGAACATGGGGGTCTACACCTATGCGCTTGCGCGGATCGCTTCGCATGTCCACGCCATCGAACCCCAGGCCTCGTGCTGCGAAACCATCGCCGCATGGGGCAAAGGCCGCGGCAACGTCGAGGTGCACAACATCGGCGCCGGCGCGGTCGCAAGCCAGCTGACCTTGTACATTCCCTGCCCGAACGGCAGGCCATTGAGCACGCGCGCCTCGTTCATCCCGGTGGAAGGCGAACACCGGGAGATCCACGTGCCGGTGCTGCCGCTGGACGAGCTCGGGGCCCGCGACGTCGGCTTCATCAAGATCGATGCGGAAGGCTTTGAACGCGACGTGCTCAAGGGTGCCCTCCAACTGTTGCAGCGGGACCGTCCGAACATCCTGATCGAAATCGATTCCCAGCGTCTGCCCGTTTCCGAGTTTTCCGCGACGTTCGAGTTCCTGCAATCGCTCGGATATCAGGGCCACTATTACGACGGACGCAAACTGGTTCCGTGCACAGCGGCCGTGCAGCAATCTAACCCAGACCGCTACAACTTCATTTTCACGGCGCAGCGCGCCGATGAGAGGGTGCAATGAACGACAGCGCATTTTCTGCGCAGGAGCGCAAGGCGCATGTGATCCTGGATGCGGAATCGCGCGTGCAGAAGGCACGCAAGATCATCAACCTGCTCGGCGAAGAAAGGGTCCGCGGCGCGCGCCGGATCCTCGAGATTGGTTGCGGATCCGGAATCATCGCCAGCGCCCTCGCAGCCCTGGGAAAGGGCCAGATCGAAGTCCATGCCGTCGACGTCGAAGACAATCGCACCGACACCGACGACTACCAGTTCCACCTTGTAGAGACCGCGGCGCTGCCCTTCGAGGATGGGTACTTCGATATCGTCGTCAGCAATTACGTCATCGAGCATGTGGGCAGCGAACAGGAACAGGCCGTGCACCTGCGCGAGATCGAACGCGTCCTGGACCGTGCCGGCGTCGCTTACCTGGGCATCCCCAACAAATGGCGGCTTGTCGAACCGCATTACCGGCTTCCGCTGCTGAGCTGGTTTCCGCAAGCGCTGAGCGATCGCTATGTCCGGCTCAGCGGACGCGGCACCTATTACGACTGCATACCCCTGAGCCTCGGCCAGGCCCATGGAATGCTGGATGACGCGAAGCTGCATGCCCACGACATCACGCTTCCGGCCTTGCGCGAAACTCTGGCGGTCGAACATCCTCGCAGCGTGGTGACGCGGATCGTGCAGCGCTTCGTGCCGGATTGGCTGCTGGCGCTGGGCATGCCTATCATGCCGGTCTATATTTTCCTGCTGGACAAGCAACGGACCTGACATGCCGTCGTCGCGCCCCAGACTGGAATCCCGCAGCGGCCGCTTCGTGCCGGCAAGCATGCCGTCGCAGCCTTCGCGTGCCGGAACACGACGCAAGTTGCCTGCAGCATCGCCCCAACGAGCCGTCACGGCGCCATGACCGATACCGAAAACCAGATCCGCATGCACTCCGGCGAGTATGTCGACAATTACGAGCGCAAGCCGATCTCGAGGATCGCCCGCCTCGTGCCCAGGATGATGCTGGGCCGCGACGAGGAGCTGGCAGATTTCGCATGCGGTAACGCCATGCTGCTGCCAGTGACCCATCAACTCGTGCGGCACTACCATGGCGTCGATTTCTCGGCGGATTTCATCGCAGCGGCCGAGCGGCGCGCACAGGCGCTAGGCGCCGCCAATGCCAGCTTCTATTGCGAGGACATCATCGAATTCTGCCGGACCCGCGTCGGCCAGTTCGACGTGGCGACAGCCCTCGATTTCTCCGAACATATCGACGACGACGATTTCATCACGATATTTTCCGCGATACGCGATTCGCTGCGCCCGGGTGGGCGCCTCTACCTGCATACGCCGAACCTGACATTCTTCCTCGAACTCCTCAAGCAGCGCGGCATCCTCCATCAGTTCCCCCAGCACATCGCGGTTCGCGATGCCGCGCACAATGTGCGATTGCTCGAGCGCTGCGGCTTCGCCCCGAAACAGATCAAGGTCGAGGAAATACCGCACTACAACGCCATGCGCGCCGTGCACCCGCTGCGCTTGCTGCCCGGCGTCGGCAAATTTTTCGCCGCGCGCCTGTTTATCGAGTGCCGAAAATGATCCCCCGGCCAGCGGTCAAGATCCTCGGCCTGATACTGTCCATCGCCTGCTTGGCCTTCTTCGCCTACGAGGCGCGCGAGATATTCGCCAACCAAACCGTTTCGCTGGCCGGTTCCCCCGTGCTGCGGGCGATGCCGATCGCGATGGTGCCCTTCCTCCTCGCGTACGCGATGCTGGCGGGCGCATGGTATTGCCTGCTCAGGCTTTTCGGGCTCAAGACGCCGCTGCCACGCGCCTTGGGCATCTACTTGGTGACCCAGATCGCGAAATACCTCCCCGGCAATGTAGGCCACCATATCGGACGCATTTATCTGGCTTCCCAGCATGGGCTGCCCGCATTCCGCGTTGGCCTGAGCATGGTTTCGGAGATGTTTCTGATCGTTCTGATCGCCCTGCTTTTCAGCCTGCCGCTGGCGCCATTGCTTGCGCAACGCGCGGGTGCAGGCGCGCAAGGTTGGAGCGTGCTGATCTATGCAGGTACGGCGGTCGCGATCGTGGCATCGGCTGCGCTGTACCTGCTACGTCATCACCATGCCGTCAAATCCGTCCGCACCCATCTCGTGACGGCTATGCGGGAAGCCCGGCATGGCCCTGGCGTTCCTTTTTTTCTGGGTGCCGTGGCGCTGAGCGCGATTGGACTGGCGATGGCTGGGATCAGTCTGGTCGCGCTGTTCGCGACGACGGCAGACCTCAGTGCGGACGTGCTGGCCAAGGGCATAGCCCTGGTCTGCGTCGCCTGGATCGCGGGATTCCTGACGCCGGGCGCGCCGGCCGGCCTCGGTGTACGCGAGGCCATCCTCTTGGCCGGCCTGGGCAGTATGTTCGACCGCCAGACGGCGTTCGAAGCCACGATCATGTTCCGAGGCGTGTCGGTGGCGGCCGACCTGGTCGCATTCCTGTGCGGCCTCTTATTGCTTCGTGGCTTGCGAAAAGCCCAGCCTGTCACACCAAACCCGTGACGTTCCCGGCGCTGCCGGCAACATCGATCGATTCCAGCCCGCGAGGGCGGCCTTATCGCCGCGCTCCTTTTGCCGTTCGGTCCACGGCATCTGATCGTCCCGCAGCGGACCGTCGAGGGCTTTCCGCCGCCAGATTGCCACTCGGTCGGGCTGGCAGCACCGCGCGCACCCGGCCACGCCTACCTCCGGCGGCGGGCCGCCTGCCATAATGGGCCGCGCCACCGCACAGAGCACACCACCGAATGAAATTGATCATCCAGATGCCCTGCCTGAATGAAACCGGCACCCTGGCGATCGCGCTGGGTGCTCTGCCGCGCGAGGTACCAGGCTTCGACCGCGTCGAATGGCTGGTCATCGACGACGGTTCGACCGACAACACCTCGGGGCTGGCGAAGGAACTGGGTGTCGACCATGTGGTCCGCCATCCCGTCAATCGCGGATTGGCCGCCGCATTCATGACCGGTCTCGATGCATGCCTGCGTCTGGGCGCCGATGTTATCGTCAATACCGATGCAGACAACCAGTACTGCGGCGACGACATCCCCAAGCTCACCGCGCCCGTGCTTGCCGGCGAAGCCGATATCGTCATCGGCGCCCGGCCAATCGATCAGACCGAGCATTTTTCCTGGATCAAGAAGAAACTGCAGCGCCTCGGCAGCTGGGCGGTGCGCGTGGCGAGCAAGACCGATGTCGCCGATGCGCCCAGCGGCTTTCGCGCCATATCGCGCGAGGCCGCGATGCGGCTGAACGTCTTCAACGCCTACACCTACACATTGGAAACCATCATCCAGGCCGGACAGAGCAACCTGCGCATAGCCTCCGTGCCTATCCGCACCAATGCCGAACTTCGCCCTTCGCGCCTGGTGAAAAGCATACCCAGCTACGTCCGCCGCTCGCTGATAACGATCCTTCGCATATTCGTGATCTACCGCCCGGTCGCCTTTTTCTTCTGGCCTGGCGTGGCGCTCGGCATCCTCGGCGGCGCAGCTACGTTGCGCTTCTTCTATTTTTACTTCATCGCCGGCGACGGTGCCGGGCATGTCCAGTCGCTGACGCTCGGCGCGTTGTGCATCATGCTCAGCGCACTGATGTTCATGATCGCGCTTCTGGCCGACATGATATCGGCGAACCGCAAATTGCTGGAACGGATCTCGCTGCGGCTGCACAAGATCGAACATGGCTTGTCGGAACGCGAGTAGCCGCTTTCCGGAAATTTGTCGCGGCAGGCGCGCCGGTCGCTATTTCGCCTTCGACGCGCTATCCGGCTTGCTGCCCGCTTTATCCAGCGTCATCCGCTCCAGACCGAACGCCAGCATCCGCGAATCCGTCGAATAGCCCAGCATCTGAGGCGATACCGCATCCGGTGTCCGCAATTCGAGAGTGTGTTCTCCACCACGGACCTGCGCAGCCGATATTTCCATCGTCAGTGCCACGACAGCCTTCGGATAAGCAGCCACCGTGTTGGCTACGACGTTGCCGTCGATCAGAATGCTGATCTTTTGCGTCGGCGCCTGGGGCGTGACGTAGGCCCTGCCGAAGATCGTGATCTCGATATCCTGCCCTGCCAGATCGATGTTCGACGTGTCGAACCTGATTTGGGCCGCGGTGGAACTGGACCATACTCCCCAGGATTCCGGAGTGCTCCAGCCGGAGCCGAGCATGGCGTTTCCCGCCCTGCCCTGGCCGAAGGACAAGCGTCGGCCGAAATCGCCTTCCAGGGTGGCATCGTATTTCAATATCCGCACCCTGCTGTCGTTCCGCGGCCATACCGACACCGGCGGGGCATGTCCGTGCTTGAACGCGTACTCGGTGAACCGGACGGAATCCACCTCGCGGAACGTCGGAACGGTTTCGCCGCCATCGGCGGTCAGCAAATAGACGTCGTCGTAGGGTTGCTCCAGCGATTCCAGGTAATTCGAATTGCCAATATTGTCCGTCGTCACTATCGCAACATTGAGACCCATCGTGTACATCAGCGTAGTTTTGAGCTCACGGGCGCCGGGCGATCTCAGGGCGGCATCGATCAGGATCAAGTCTCCGCGGTCGAACCGGGAGGTCATCTTGTCGATCGATTCGGCGACGCCCTCGTGTTCGCTCTTGCCCAGCTGCGCGAAGCTGAGCGCGGCGCAATAGACACCGCCGAGCAGCAACGAATATCCCAGCAGCGCGCTTTTCCGCTCCTTCCCCGCCGTCGATTGCGCCCAGACGCAGACGACCAGAAGTATCGTATAGGGCACGAACTCGCTGAGCAGATAGCGGGCGTAGTAAGGCTGGTAGGCAATCACGCCCTGCAGCATTACGACCAGGACGAAGAAACACGTCACAAAGAGCAACAAGACCGACAGCAGAGGCGAACCCTTAGTGCGGAACGCGGCGAAGAAGGATGCCACCAGAATGAACGGCGACATGTACACCGCAGAAGCGATCAGGCTGACCGACAGCAGTGATCGCACGCCCTGGTGGGACAGTTTGAAGCGCTGTCCGATCCAGGGGTCGGATGCATAGGCGTCGGTGTAGCCAAGTCGGTACGCCTTGTAGAGGCCGATCGCGGCGATGGCGACGCCAAGCACCGGCAAAAGCTTCATGCCTGCGGCCAACGCCTTTCTCATCAAACCCAATGTCGCGGGACGCTTGCTGCCGAACCAGACCAGGAACCAGGCGAGCGCTGCGAAGCCCAGGCAACCGAGCAACGCCAGTTTCCACTTCGTCCCGAGCACCATCGCGAAGGACAGTCGATAGATATCGCGTGCGTATGGCGCGGACCACTTCAATCCATACAGGACGCTGATCGCGTATGCCGCCAGTACCAGGACGGCCCAGAGCAGCAGGTTCTTGCGGCGGGCGGCATTGTCATCGAAGACCAGCGCGAGGACTGAGACGGCGACTACGAACGGCACGTACATGAAGCCGCTGATGCGGGTCATGAACAGGCAACCCATGGCCATGACCGACAATGCGACGAAACGAATCGCGCCCTTCGCCTCGGGTCGCTTCCAGTAAGTCAGGAGAAACGAGAACGCCATCAGCGAGAAGGCGAGCGTAGGCACTTCCGTGACCGGAAACTTGGAGAAGAAGGCGTGCAGCGGGTTCACGGCGAGCAGCAGCGCCGCAGCAAGCCCAGCATTCGCATTGCCGGTGATCAGGTACGCAAGACGATGGAAGAACAGCAGCGACAACAGCGAAAGGAAGGTCAGTGCGTACACCGCCACATCCGGGCCGAAGCCGTCCCCGAACAGCGCCATCCACACCGGGAACACGTGGTAGAACTGGAATACCAATCCCTTGCTCGTCGCGTAGACCCCGGGCAGGAAGGAGGCGCCGTTGTAGTTGGTGAGACGATACGTCTCCAGCGCTGCCGGGTCGGAAATCTTCTCCAGCACCGTGTCCACCGGCACCAGGCTGCCGGTCCTGGCCAGCTCCATGGCCGTGTTGACGTACACCCCTTGGTCCTGCCCTCCGAGAATGTAGGCATCCGGGGTTAGCCGAAACAGCAGCCCAACGCCGACGATCAGCACCACATGCCACACCGGCACGGCGTCCTCGCCGGCAATCGGCATGCTCGATGTCGCCCGCTGATAGGCGTAAGTGGCCAGCAGGCCTGCGATCCACACGGGTGGTGCGTCGAAAATGCCCAAGCGCGCTGCGATGAGGCCGATACAGGAAAGGGACACCACCAATACGGCAAGCAGTTCCAGAACACGTCCAGCACTGATTCGGGCCGATGCGGCGTTCGAATTCATCTCTGTTCTCTCCAGCCCACGTTGGTGTCATGCCTCGAGCCCCGGCAAGCGGCAATGCCGCTTGCGGTGAGAACCGCCCCCGGCCTACTGCACCGTATTACATCGCAACAGCTTCGCCAACTTCGCGGACGATTCGCCCCAGGTCATCGTCCTTATCTTCTCGGGCTTCTTCCAATCCATCTTGGTGACGCGGGCGGCTATAAGGCCGGCCAGCGCCACCGGATCGGAAACCGGGAAATAGGTGGCTTCGTCGCCCGCGATCTCATGGAACACCGGAATGTCGCTGAGCAGCAAGGGAACACCGAGACTGCCGGCTTCCACGACCGGCAGTCCGAACCCTTCGGCGATCGAAGCCTGCACCAGTGCGCTGCTATGGGTGAGCAGATACTGGACATCGCCGTCGGACAGGCCTTCCAGCCAGAATAGGCGCTTGCCGTTCTCGGCATGCGAACGCAGGCGCTGCGCCAACGAATCCACGTTCCAGCCCTGCTTGCCGATGATGACCAGACCCACGTCGACATGGTCCGCCCACAATTGTTCGTAGGCAGCCAGCACGGTGGCGTAATCCTTGCGCGGCTCGACCGTTCCCAGCGCAACCAGCCATGGTCGGCCCGCAAAGCCCTCGCAAACAGAAACAATGCTGTCGGACGCAAGTGCCGTCAACCGTCCGGATTCAAGATCGCTGCCCAAATGCAGGCTGCGCGTCCAGGGACGGCGGTGGCCGGCCTGCACAAGATCGCCGATGAAACGTTCCAGGTCCTGGCGGGTCGATTCGGAAATGCAGACAAATCCGTCGCTCGACGGGACCACATGCTCGAGCCAGTAGCGGAAGGCGGGAGGCATAGTCGGATCGCAGTACTCGGGGGAATCGATCGGGACGAGGTCGTAGACCATCCAGACGACTTCGCCACCCGCCTGCCAGATCTGTCCGCTCAATGCATCGAAGCGTTCCGGGGTCCACCAAGAGGAGTCGAGCATAAACAGCAGATCGTTCGCTTGGACGTCGACGATGTCGTCGTCGCCTTCGCAGGCCACGTCCAGCTTCTCGCGCGCGTATGCCCGTGCGTAGTGAATGCCGCGCTCGGTCCAGCAAATCGGCTCCACGATCTGGCCGTGGGTTCTGGCCTCAGCCATCAGGCCGACCGCGTAGTTGCGCACGACACGCTGGATGCCGCTGCGGGCGTCCAGACGGACGACCTCGGTGATGTCGACCAGGATGCGTCGCTCCCCGCCCGATGCGATCGCCTGCAGGCCATTGCGCAAAAAATGCTCTGCGGCAGGTCCCGTCTCGACCGATGCTTCCGCCATGACCGCGATTTCGCGCATGGAGGGCCGCCAGTCGGAAGCGGGGGCGGCGGGGTGCTCGGCCACCCATTCCGACAGCGACTTGAGCACTTCACGCGCGCAGCGCTCCCAGGTGAATGTCAATGCATGGTCGCGCGCGCCGACTAGCAGCGAGTCTCGAAATGCGTCGTCCTCCAGCACGCGTTGCAACACCGATGCGCTGGATTTCGGATCGCGAGGGTCGAACAGCGTTCGCTTGTCGTGCACGACCTCGGCAAGCGCGCCCTGGTCCGAAGACAGGACCAGCGCACCCTGCGCCATGGCCTCCAGCACGGGCAGGCCGAATCCCTCATAGAAGGAGGGGAAGAAGAACACGTGGCAATGCGCGTACAACTGGGCCAGTGTCGACTCGCACACTTTCCCCGCTATCACCACGCGATCGCGCAGATGGGAATACTTACCCTTCAACGCGGCGCGCACATCGTCGCCTACCTGCGTGAAAACCAGTTGGTATCGCTTTCGCAGGCCGGCCGGGAGCGCAGCGAACGCTTCCAGGGCGCCTATCGAATTCTTGCGCCAATCGGCATTGCCTACCATCAGCACGAAGGGATCGTTAATGCCGAGCGCGGACAGGCGATCCTCGCCGTCCTGCCGGGGCGAAGCCGCGAATGCATCGTCCAGTCCGGCCCCGACCATGCGAATCCGCTCCGGCTCGATACCCAGATGTTCGATCAGGTCCCGTCGGGTCGCTTCGGAAATCGCCAGGAACAGGTCGAACTTCTTGAACTCTTCGACCTTGCCGCGATACCAACGGTCGATGAAATTATCGGAGGGCAGATAGCGCTCGGGAAACAGCAGCGGAATGATGTCGTAGGCGATCACCGCGGTGGGCATGCCCTCCAGCGCGGCGTGTTGCAGCGAAGTGCTGTAGCAACTGCCAACTTCGAAGAAACTGGTGACCAGCAGCACATCCGCACCGAGCGAAGCGTAGAAGTTCGCACGCATCATGCCGGCTACGGCGCTGACCGCCGGGGACAGATCGGACATGTTCGTGTTCGGATAACTCGTCGCCGCGACATTGGCGTGTACAGCCCTGCCCCGCAGTAGCCCGCGTACATCGCGCAGCCGCTCGACGTCGGCCGCGTCCACGCCTATCACTATCTCGTCGGCCCCGCTCAGACAGTCCGACATAGCACTCACCAGGCTCATCGAATAACGGCCGATGCCCCGGTCTCGCGAGTCGGTCTGGCACGACTGCAGGTCGATCGCTATCTTCATGCTTGCACCCTGTCGCAGCGCTCCTTTCCTTTATCTCGAGAGCCGACGCAGGTCGGCGTCCACCATCATAGTGATCATCTGCGCCAGCGAAGTCTTCGGAGTCCAGCCGAGCTTCGCCTTCGCCTTGGCCGGGTTGCCCAGCAGTACGTCGACCTCGGCAGGGCGGAAGAACTTCGGATCGATCACCAGGTAATCCTTGCTCTTCAGGCCGACGTGGTCGAACGCAATCTCGCACATGTCGCGTACCGTCGTGGTTAGGCCCGTGGCGATTACGTAGTCGTCGCCTTCAGGCTGCTGCATCATCAGCCACATCGCCTCGACGTAGTCTCCGGCGAAGCCCCAGTCGCGCTTGGCGTCCACATTGCCCAAGCGCAGCTCCTTCTGCTGTCCGAGCTTGATGCGGGCCACCGCGTCGGTCACCTTGCGGGTGACGAACTCGATGCCGCGCAGCGGCGACTCATGGTTGAACAGGATTCCGCTGGACGCATGCATGTTGAAGCTTTCGCGGTAGTTGACCGTGGCCCAGTGCGCCATCAGCTTGGCGACGCCGTAAGGACTGCGCGGATAGAACGGCGTCTTCTCGTCCTGTTTCTCGGCCTGGATGAGGCCGAACATCTCGCTGGTCGAGGCCTGGTAGAAATGCGCACCGGGATTGGCGATACGCACCGCCTCGAGCACATTGAGCGCACCGACGCCGTCGACCTTCGCGGTCAGCAGGGGTTGCTGCCAGGACGTGGCGACGAAGCTTTGTGCGCCCAGGTTGTAGACCTCGGTGGCCTTGGACATTTCGATGGCGCGGATCATCGAGGACAGATCGGTGAGATCGCCGTCGATGAGCTTCACATCGTTGTCGATGCCGAGCTCGCGCAGGCGCCACAGGGTATCGGTACTGCGGCGCGCAAGCACGCCATGCACTTCGTAGCCCTTGTTGAGAAGCAGCTGCGAAAGATAAGCGCCGTCCTGCCCGGTGATGCCCGTGATGAGCGCGCTGTTGGTAGTACTCATAAATGATTCCTTGCGTCGTCCAGAATGTCGTTAAGTGTCGTTTCGAATGGAATGGCGGGTTGCCAGCCGGTATCGCGGCGGAACAGGCCGGCATCGGCCACCATGCGTCGCTGCTCGGCAGGACGCATCTTCTCGGGATCCTGGCGGATGCTGGCTTCCACCGACGCCAGCCGGCACATCGTCAGCAGCAAGTCGCGCACCCGCCGCTCCTCTCCGGATCCGATCAGATAAGTCGCGCCGGTTGTGCCGCGGTCCAGCATCGCTGCATAGGCCGCGACTATGTCGCGGACGTCGGTGAAATCCCGCGTCGTATCGATATCGCCGGCTTCGATGACCGGTGGCTGCCGCCCTTGCGAGATCGCCACGATCTGCCTGGCCAGCGCCGGTATCACGAAGCGCGAATCCTGACCTGGCCCGACATGGTTGAACGGCCTCGCCACCATCACATCGAGGCCTTCGGTGCGCTGCCATTGCAAGCACAGTTGCTCGGCAGCGATCTTGCTGACCGCGTAAGGGCTGCGCGGCTCGGGAAGCCGCGCTTCCGTCACCGGCAACGCCTCGTCCGGAACCCGGCCGAACACATCGCCGCTGCTGACGAAAATCATCCGCCCCGAAAACTTCGCGCCACTCAGGGCCTGGAGCAGGTTCGCGGTGCCGATGACATTGATTTCGAGCGTTTCCTGCGGCGCTTCGAAGGAACGCGGCACAAAACTCTGCGCTGCCAAGTGCACGACGCCATCCGGACGCACGTCCTCGATCAATCGACGCACCGCATCCGCATCGCGAATGTCCCAGTCCGCCGGGTTACCGTGGAATTCCCACCCGGCCAGCGCAGCACCGTGAATGCATGCTTCGCGCACGTGCTGGCCGACAAAGCCGGAACTTCCGGTAACCAACAGCCTTTTCGCCGCTTTCATGCGGGACGCCTCGCGACTATGGCGTAGTCCGGCGCCGCGTGAAGCTGGCCCAGCAGCACGTTCATCGACGCCGCACCCGGCATTTCAGGCGCCAGCAGCGGCGGCGGGTGAAGGTCGCGCGCCACCGTCCAGCGCTCGATGCGCGCGTCGGCGAACCCGCGCGCCTCGACGATCCAGAGCAGGGCCAAGGGCGGCAGCGGGTTGCGATGCGTGGGGTCCATGTAAAAGTAATGGGACGCTACCCAGAGGTTCTCCGGATTGGGCGTTTCCAAGGCCAGTATTCCGCCCGCCCGCAGCACGCGCCTGCATTCGTCCAACAACGTGACCAGCACTTCGAACGGCAGGTGTTCGGCAATATGCATGCCTGTCACCGCGCCGACGGAACCGTCGGGCATGCTGTGCAGTATCGTCAGCACGTCGCCTTCGATTACATCCAGGCCACGCTCCTTGCAGATGCCGATGAACGCGCGATTGGAATCGATGCCGCGGGCGACCAGGCCATGCTCGCGCAGGAGATCCAGCCAATCACCGCGACCGCAGCCGAGGTCGATGACCGGCGCATCCTTCGTGCCGGCTCCGGCCGAACGCATGATGTCGATGTAGGGCAAGGCGCGTTCCCGGATCAGTTCGGGCGCGCCACGGAAGCGTTCCTCGAACGCGACGTACAGCGGGTCGAGCTGCCGCTGGATTTCGCGGTACTGCGCCTTTTCGGGATCGGCCAAGCGCTCGATCTCGTGAGCCTGCGCATCGATCCGCCGCTTCAGCTCTTCCACTTGCCGCGACAGCGCTTCAGCGCGGTCATGCCCGTCCTCCTCGACCTGTACGAATCGGGTCTGCATCTGTTGCGATACCGCGTTTACCAGGCGACCGAGTTCGTGCGTTTCGCCAGCCTGGGCAGCTTCGACCTGCCTTGCCCAGTCCGCATGTCGGCCTATGCGAAGCAAGGCCATGGCCCAAGCCAGGAACGGCCCAATGAAACGCTTGCGCCGCCATTTCTGGATCAGGAATGGCGCGAGCAAGCCATTGACGTGGATACCGCGGGCATTGCCTTCCGTCGACCACCGCAGAGCCGCGAGCACGTCGATCTTGGTCAGCTCGCCCGCGCGCAGCTTCGTGACGTACGTCCGCAGGCCTTCCGGATCGGGCAACCGGCGCAGCAATGCCAGGTAGGCGCTTTCGACGAAAGCCCGATCGGAATGGGCGAGCAATTCGAACAGTTCGTAGGATGGCTTGATCGCGATCGCCGCTGTCGTGGGCGCCCAGCGCGGGAACGCGCCATAGGCGCCGATCTGCGATTCTTCTCCGTCCTGCCCGAACGCGCCGCCGCGCTGCAGCACCTGGGTTCGGACCTGGGACATGACCGCTTCGACGTTCAACTTCATGACAACAGGCTCCTGCGCGCCCAGGCCGCATCTTCGCGATGCCGTTCTACATTGGAATTCGCCGAATGCCGCGCACGCGCGCTGGACCGGGCTATCACGGGTCAAAACACTGCAATGATATAGCAGCGCCGCTATCCCGCCATGTGGGCCACGGCCTCGAACGCGGGTCCGGCCAGGCATCGGGGGCCTGGATAAAGGCGGCCAAGGCCTCGTCCAGGGACGGCGAGGCGTTGCCGAAGTAGCGGGCGCGATCCCCCGCGACCTCCCTGAATACCGGCAGGTCGCGCAGCAGCAGCCGGCAACCCGCATGGCCCGCCTCGGCTACCGGCAGGCCGAACCCCTCGCCCTTCGATGCCATCAGCAACAGATCGGCCGATGCGTACAACGAAGAAAGTTCGATGTCGTCAAGCGACTCGTGCCAATGCAGCTGGCGGCCGTACAGCGGATGTTGGCGGATCCTGCGTCGCAGGTCTTCGACATGCCAACCCAGCCGGCCAGCAAACACCAGTTCTATCCGGTGGCCATTCGCCCACAGACGTTCGAATACATCGAGCACTTCGCCATGGCCTTTGCGCGGCTCTACCGTACCCACCAGCAGCACGCGCTGCACACCTGATTCCGGCGAACGGCTGCCCTGCGCATTCACCCACAGCGCATCGGCACCGAGCGGGATCGTCACTGCCCGGCCGTCTAACTTCGCTCCGGAGGCAGCAAACGCTCCCAGCAGATCCATGCGTGTGGTTTCAGATATGCACAATGCCGCGTCGGCGTGCTCTTCGAGCAAGGGCAGCCATGCTTTGAACTCGCTGACCACGTCCGGGGGAAACCATTGCGGATGCCTAAGCGGCAACAGGTCGTACACCAGCATCAAGACCCGTACGTCCGCCTCTTTCATCTCACGCAACGCCAAGCCGAGTTTCGCTGCATGACGACGGCAGAAATCCAGACCCAGGAAGACATCGCCCGCCGCCGGAACGATCTTTCGCTCGGCGCCGAGACTGTCGGCGGCAAACCCCAGGAAACGTTCGCAAAAGCGCCATGCCAGGCAGTAATGGCCTTCGACCGCCAGCCGCACCGGAACCACGGTCAGCCCTTCGGGCGGCGCGCGCAGCAATTCGGCAAGCACACGTTTTGTCACCCGCTGTATGCCCGCGCCGAGATCTTCGAGGTCGACTTCGGTGACATCGATCAGCAGCCGCTTTCCCGGCATGGGCAAAGGGTGTGTTCGGCTGACCCATTCCCGCAATGACGCCGGCAAACCGGATATCGGCGCGGCCGCGTCCTGCACGGGCTCGGGACCAGCGACTACAGCCATCGGGCGTAGCACGGCCGCGGTCGTGCCTGACGAAGGCAGCCAGGCCATCAGTCGGCGCAATGGCGCCGTCAAACGCCAGCTTCGGCTCGAACGTAAGGCATCGAGTTCGTCGGACAGGCGCCGCACTCGCGCCACCTGCTCGACATAGGCCAACCAGAGCTGCAACGGGTCCGAAGCGACGCCGTCCGCCGAGGCCGGGAGATGGCCATCGCGCCCGATCTCCTTAAGGCTCACCCGTTTGCTCCAACGACCGGCGTACTTCGATCCTGGACGGAAGGTAGGCCATGCCGACGAACGTCGGATGGTCGGCGTTGACCACGGTGAAGACCAGGGCAAGGTCTTTCCACTGGTAGTTGTTCACCAAATGCGTCTCCGTGCTCGCCAGCGCCACGGACACCGAATAGCTGCCAGGCCCGAGCGCCGCATCGAAATGCGTCGTGAACTCGATGACATCGCCAGCATCGCTGCCTTCCACCACCTGGCCGGTGTATTGGGTGTTTGTTCCATAGACCGGCTGGCCGAGCCGGTCACGCAGCATGTAACCGAACACAAGGTGCGGCACGTGCGCATTCACGCGGACGCGGGCGCGCAGCACGACAGGCGCGCCTACGCCTATGTACTCGATCGGCTCGCCGGAGCCATCCAGCAGCTCCAGCGATTCGAACACCGCGCGCAGCGATCCGGACTCTGTCGCCACATACGAATCGCGCCGCTCAGTCCTGATCTTCGAATTTTCCTTTTCCGCGATAAGCGCGTTGTAGTAATCGAAGACTTCCTGCGGCTTGCTGTCGAGGATGATCCGGCCCGCTTCCAGCAGGATCGCGCGATCGCACAGGGACTGGATCGCGCCGGCATCGTGGGAAACGATCAGCAGCGTGGTCCCCGCCTCGCGGAACTCGCGAATGCGCTGGAAGCATTTGTGGACGAAATACGCGTCTCCGACCGACAATGCTTCATCGACGATCAGCACGTCGGGCCTTACCGCGGTCGCGACGCTGAATGCGATTCGCATCTGCATGCCGCTCGAATAGGTGCGGATCGGCTGATGGAAGTATTCGCCGATCTCGGCGAATGCCTCGATAGCAGGCATCAAACGCTCGATCTCATCCACCTGCAGCCCCATGAGGCCGGCGGCATGACGTACGTTCTCGCTGCCCGACAGTTCGGGGTTGAAGCCCAGGCCGAGTTCGAGCAAGGCGGAGATGCGTCCCCTGCACCATACCGAGCCTTCCGTGGGACGCGTGGTGCCGGTGATCAATTTCAGCAGTGTGCTCTTGCCGGCGCCATTCTGTCCGATCACGCCCACCGCCTCGCCCGCTTGCAGGCTGAAGGCGGCGTGACGCAGGACCCAATGCTCCGCCTTGGGTTTCACCGGAACGCCGAACCAGCGCGCAAAACGATGCAACTCGCTGAAGAACTCGAGGTAGGCCTTGCCGATGTTATCGACGACCAGTATGTCGCCGCTCACAGCGCATCCACCATTTCGGCCGATGCGCGGCGGAATACGAAGAACGACATCAGCAGCATCGCCGCCGCGACGACCGCCGTCAGCCACAGCTCTTTGCCGGGGCTGCGTCCGTAGACGATAACGTCGTGATACGCCATCACCAGCGGAGCCACGGGGTTGATCACCAATGTACTTCTGAACGCACTGGGCAATACGTTCACCGGATACACGATCGGCGTCACCCAGAACCAGAACTGCAGCACCACGGCCATGACCTGGCCGATATCGCGCGCAAAAACGTTCAGCGTGCCGAACAGCAGACCCAACCCGGTCGCCAGCGCAACGGTAAGCAGTATCAGCAGCGGCAGCCACACCCACTCGATGGTCGGATAAAAGCCCAATATCGGCAGCAGCACCAGCATGACCACCAACAATGCCAGATTGTTCACCAACGCCGATCCGATCACGATCAGCGGCAGGGTTATGCGCGGAAACTGCATCTTCTTGAGCAACGAGCCGTTGTCGATGAATACCGTCAGACATCGCTGCACGATTTCGACGAACAAGCTCCAGCACAGGATCCCCGACAGCAGATACACCGCGTAGGCGTATTTGTTGTCCACGCCCTGCAGGCGCGAGGCGAGCACTCCGGACAGGATGGTGGCGAAGATGAGCACCTGGGCGATGGGCTGCAGCACTATCCACGCCGCGCCGAAGCGGCTGCGAGCAAGGCGACCACGGAAATCATTCACGATCGATGACATCACGAATCCGCGATACCGCCAGGCCGCGCGCAGCAAGGACTCCATCATGTCAGTCTTGGTTTTCCGCCAAAGCGGCGTCCAGGTCCGCTTTGAGATCCGGCACGTTCTCCACGCCCACGCTCAGACGCACCAGGTTATCGGTGATGCCCAGACGCGCGCGGTTCTCGGCGGGAACCGATGCGTGCGTCATGATCGCCGGATGGTTGATCAGGCTTTCCACGCCACCCAGCGATTCGGCCAGCGTGAACAGATGGGTGCGTTCGCACAGCCGCTTGGCGGCTTCGAAGCCGCCCTTGAGCGTGATCGAGATGATGCCGCCGAAGCCGTCCATCTGGCGCTTGGCGAGCGCGTGCTGCGGGTGCGATTCCAGGCCCGGATAGATCACGCTCTCGATCGCGGGATGGTGTTGCAGCCATTGCGCCAGCGCCAGCGCGTTCTCGCCATGCGCCTTCATGCGCAGGTGCAGGGTCTTGAGCCCGCGCAGCGCGAGGAAGCTGTCGAACGGCCCCTGCACGGCGCCGATGGAGTTCTGCAGGAACGCCATCTGTTCGGCCAGTTCGGCGTTATCGCCGACCACGGCGATGCCGCCGACCATGTCGGAGTGGCCGTTGAGATATTTGGTGGCCGAGTGCACGACGATGTCGGCGCCGTGCTCCAGCGGCCGCTGCAGGATCGGCGAGGCGAAGGTGTTGTCCACGACCATGGTGATGCCGTGTTTGCGCGCGATGGCGCCGATCGCCTGCAGGTCGACGATCTTCAGCATCGGGTTGGTCGGCGTCTCGACCCAGACCATGCGCGTGTCCGCGCGGATCGCCGCTTCGAATGCGGCCGGGTCGGTCAGGTCGACGAAGCTGAAATCCAGCCCCGCCGAACGCCGCCGCACGCGCTCGAACAGGCGGAAGCTGCCGCCGTACAGGTCGTCCATCGCCACCACGTGCGAGCCGCTGTCCAGCAGCTCCAGCACGGTCGAGGTGGCCGCCATGCCGGAGGCGAACGCGAAGCCGCGGCTGCCGCCCTCCAGCGCCGCCACGCAGCGCTCGTAGGCGAAGCGGGTCGGGTTGTGGGTGCGCGAGTATTCGAAGCCCTGATGTACCCCGGGGCTGGACTGGGCATAGGTGCTGGTGGCGTAGATCGGCGGCATCACCGCGCCGGTGCTGGGATCCGGGGTCTGGCCACCATGGATCGCCAGCGTGCCCAGGCCCGGCCGGGAAGCGCCCGGGGCGGCGTCGCCGCTATGTTCGTTCACGTTCGTTTATCCCAAAAACAATGGGGCGGATTCTACCATCCGACCCCCCTTACCCCGCCTTACTGGACGCGGCGGCGCAGGTAGTTGAGCAGGTCGATGCGGGTGATCAGGCCGAGGAAATGCGTGCCGTCCATCACAATTGCCACCTGCCCGGCATCGAACACCGGCAGCAGCGATTCGATCGGCGACTTGACGTCCAGCTTGTTCAGCTTGGACACCATGGCGGTCGATACGGGATCGCGGAAACGGGCCTCATCGCCGTACACGTGCAGCAGCACGTCGCTCTCGTCGACGATGCCGACCAGGACGTCGCCTTCCATCACCGGCAGCTGCGACACGTCGTACAGCTTCATGCGCTGGTAAGCGGTCACCAGCAGATCGTTCGGCCCGACCACCACCGTGTCGCGTTGCGAATACGGACGCAGGATCAGATCGCGCAGGTCGCCTTTCGGCTGCCGCTCGAGAAAGCCGTTGTCGAGCATCCAGTAATCGTTGTACATCTTCGACAGGTACTTGTTGCCGGTATCGCAGACGAACACGAGCACGCGCTTGGGCTCGGTCTGCTCGCGGCAGTACTTGAGCGCGGCGGCCAGCAGCGTGCCGGTGGAAGAGCCGCCGAGAATGCCCTCCTTGGCCAGCAGCTCGCGCGCGGTCAGGAAGCTTTCCTTGTCGCTGATCGCGTAGGCTTTCTTGACGCGGCTGAAGTCGGAGATCGAAGGCAGGAAGTCCTCGCCGATGCCCTCCACCATCCAGCTGGCGGACTTGTCGCTGAGCGTACCTTCGTTGATGTACTCGGCCAGGATCGAGCCGACCGGATCGGCCAGGATCATCTCGGTGTGCGGCGAGTGCTGCGCGAAGCAGCGCGACAGCCCGCTCATCGTGCCCGAACTGCCGCAGCCGAACACGATCGCGTCCAGGTTGCCGTCCATCTGCCGCAGGATTTCGGGGCCGGTGCCGTGCTCGTGCGCAGCCGGGTTGTCGGGGTTGCCGAACTGGTTGATGAAGTAGGCGCCGGGCGTTTCGCGGGCGATGCGTTCGGCCAGGTCCTGGTAGTAGTCGGGATGGCCCTTGGCCACGTCCGAGCGCGTCAGCACCACTTCCGCGCCCATCGCCTTGAGGTTGAAGATCTTCTCGCGGCTCATCTTGTCCGGCACCACCAGCACCAGCTTGTAGCCCTTCTGCTGCGCCACCAGCGCCAGGCCGATGCCGGTATTGCCGGCGGTGCCCTCGACCAGCGTGTCGCCCGGCTTGATGTCGCCGCGGCGTTCGGCCGCCTGGATCATGCTCATGCCGATGCGGTCCTTGATCGAACCGCCGGGATTGGCGTTTTCAAGCTTGAAGAAGAGTTCGCAGACGCCGGTATCGAGGCGCTGCGCCTTGACGACCGGCGTATCGCCGATCAGTTCCAGGACGGAGGAATGGGTGGCCATGCGGAGATTCGTACCGGCGCCTGTGCGGAGATGCCGGGATTATCCGCTGGATGCCCCGGGCTTTGTAGCGTCGAGCTTGCTCGACTGCTTTCCCCCGGTCGCGACAAGAGCGGTCGAGCGAGCTCGACTCTGCATAAGGCCAGTGGCGGGCGGCGGATCACGCCGCAAAAGCGCGGGCGGCGACGGCCGACGAGGAGGCCGTCGCCGCCCGCGGCGGTTGAACTTCAGTGATGCTGGTCTTCGTACAGACGCGTCAAGCGATCCTTGGCAGCGAGTTTTTCGCGCTTCATCTGCGCAAGCGTGGTGTCGTCGATCGGCAGCACTCCGAGTTCCGCATCGAGTACCCGCTTGTCGAGATCCTTATGGCGCTGATAAAGCTGCCGGAACTCCGGGTTGGCTTTCATCATGGCGTCGATCTCGTTTTGCGATTGCCCTTCGAACATGGATGCCTCCTATGGACTCAATGATGTGTCCGGCCAGGGGCTGGCCCCGGCTCCGTTCCGGGGATGGCCGGGCTGTAGCGCGAGGATCCGCATACAGCAACGCCCCGGCCGATGTGGCACAGGGCGTCGTTGGGGAGCGAAACGATCAGAGGACGACGGGCGCTTCCCGATGGGGCGCCCGCAACCACCTGGCTGACGGTGGCGGGCTCCTGCAAATCGGGGGCGTGGGTCATCGGTCTGGCTCTGCCGGACGGTGGAGGCCGTCCGGTGATTCGACCCTACTCCTCCGTTTTCGGGGCTTCAAGCGTATGTCGCAAGTGCTTGATTTGGCTGGGTAGAAAACGATTTCAAGCTGAATCCCGGGAGCTGGCCGCGGGCGCGGATATGCCCCGAAAATCCCGACAAATAATCTATAAATTATTGATTTTATTTGTGTTTTTTATTGCGCAAAGACGCCCGCCCAGGCGCCGCGATCAGGGTTTTTTGCTTTTCTGCTTGGCCTTGTCGGCCGGCTTGTCGCCGCCGGACATCAGCTCGGCTTCGCGCCGCGCCAGTTCGGCCTGGCGCTGGCGCGCCGCGCGGAGTTTGGCCGCCTGGTTGCCGGCGACATCGTCCAGCACGCCCTCGGCTTGCTGGCGCGCGGCGGCCTCCTGTTCGGCGGCCATGCGCAGGCGCTCGCCCTCCTCGGCCTGGATCTGAGCCTCGACGCGCAGGCGCTCGGACTCCTGCCGCGCCTGCTCGGCATCGCGGCGGCTGGCTTCCACCAGCAGATCGCTGCGTTCGCGATCCAGGCGTTCGATTTCGCGCCGGCCCAGTTCGGTGCGCGCGGCGATTTCTGCGGTTTCGACGCGGCGCTCGGCCACGTACAACGCATTCTCCCGATCGCGGCTGCGCGCGGCGGCCAGGCGTTCGACCGCCTGCCGCGCCTGCAACCGTTCGTACGAGGCCATGCCGGCCAGGCTCAAGTCGTCGTCGATCTGCTGCAGGCGCTGCGACAGGCGTGCCGTATTGGCGTCGTCGGCCGCGTGCGCAACCGCCGCGACCAGCAGCCATCCGGACACGGCCAGCGCCAGCAACAGCAGGTGCCGGGTTTTTGCGGGGGCGGCCTGGGCCCCTCGCATCCGCGACGCGGTGGTCTTCATCGGCCGTCCCCCATCTGCAGCCTGCTGCGCAGTTGCGCGATTTCCGCACGGCGCTGTTCGAGTTCGTTGTTCTGCGAGGCCTCATGGCTGCGGGCATAGGCCAGGTCGCCATCGGCCGCCGCGGACAGCGCGAAGCGGCGCGCGACGTCGTCATCGCCGCCGGCCATCGCTTGCTGGGCGCGGCTGAGCTCGGCGCGCGCCGCCGCGATCAGGTCCGGCGCGTGCTGGTCGGCGTCGGCCTGGTCGGCGCGGGACACGGCCCGTTGCGCGGCCTGCAGTTCGCCGGTCGGCGGCGGCAGGCTGGCGCAGCCGGCAAGCGCGCAACCGATCACGGTTACGGCCAGGGCGGCACGGATTCGGCGGATATGTGCGAAGCTAATCGGCATTGGGCGGTCCGGCGCATAGGGGATGTTGCCGGCCCATTGTCTGCAGCCCGTGGCGCGCATGCAAATGGACGGGCGGCGCCTCACCGTCTTGAATGGGGATTCACGTATGGACATCGGCTATTTCCTGAAGCTGATGACGGAAAAGAACGCGTCGGACATGTTCCTGACCTCCGGCGCTCCGATCTATATCAAGATCGAAGGCAAGCTCTATCCGCTCGGCAACAGCGGCCTGCCGGCCGGGATGGTCAAGAAGATCGCCTATTCGCTGATGGACGAGGGCCAGATCGCCAGCTTCGAGCGCGAGCTGGAGCTGAACATGGCGCTGGCGCTGGCCGATACCGGCCGCTTCCGCGTCAACGTCTTCAAGCAGCGCGGCGAGATCGGCATGGTGATCCGCTCGATCCGCAGCGTGATCCCGAGCATCGAGGAGCTGCAGCTGCCGCAGGTGCTGAAGGACATCATCATGGCCCCGCGCGGGTTGGTGCTGATCGTCGGCTCGACCGGTTCGGGCAAGTCGACCACGCTGGCCTCGATGATCGACCACCGCAACAGCAATACCTCCGGGCACATCCTCACCATCGAGGACCCGATCGAATACCTGCACCGGCACAAGAAGTCGATCGTCAACCAGCGCGAAGTCGGGCTGGACACGCACAGCTTCCACAGCGCGCTGAAGAACGCGATGCGCGAAGCGCCGGACGTGATCCTGATCGGCGAGATCCTGGACGCGACCACGATGGAGGCGGCGATCGCCTTCGCCGAAACCGGTCACATCTGCCTGGCCACGCTGCACTCCAACAACGCCGACCAGACGCTGGAGCGCATCCTCAACTTCTTCCCGGAAAGCGCGCACAAGAACATCCTGATGAACCTGGCGCTGAACCTGAAGGCGGTGGTGTCGCAGCGCCTGGTGACCGGCGTCGACGGCCTGCGCCTGCCGGCGGCCGAAATCCTGATCAACACGCCGATGATCCGCGACCTGATGCGCCGCGGCCAGGTGCATGAGATCAAGCAGGCGATGGAGGAATCGCTGGAGGAAGGCATGGAAACCTTCGACCAGTGCCTGTTCCGCCTGTACAAGGAAGGCCGGATAGAGATGGAGGAAGCGCTGCGCGCGGCGGATTCGCGCGATGGCCTCAACCTCAAGTTCCGCCTGTCCGAGGGCAGCCAGGACGCGCACGATCCTTACGCCGAAGTATTCAGCGCCGCGGCGCCGACCAGCAGCGGCTACGATCACTGACCGCTGTTGCGGTCGCTTTCGTAAGAGCGGCTTTAGCCGCGAGCTTTCGATGCGGTTTTCGATTCGGGAAAAGCTCGCGGCTGAAGCCGCTCTTACGAAGAGCAGCCACTAGGCCGAGCTGACGCTTTCCGGGGCATCCGGCTGCTTCTCCGGACGCGCGTTGTCGAACTCCGGCAACGCCAGGCAGGCCTGCTCGATGCGCACGATGTTGGGATACGCATCCAGCTCGACGCCGAACCGGCGTGCGTTATAGACCTGCGGCACCAGGCAGCAGTCCGCCAGCGTCGGCGTGTTGCCCTCGCAGAACGTGCCGGTCGATGGGTGGTCGATCAGCATCGCTTCGAAAGCGCTGAAACCGTCCACGATCCAATGCCGGGTCCACTCGTCCCGCTCGGACTGCGGCACATGCCAGGTGTTTTCGAAGTAACGCATCACGCGCAGGTTGTTGAGCGGGTGCACGTCGCAGGCGATCAGCTGGGCCAGCGCACGCACGCGCTGGCGGCCGCGCGCGGTGACCGGCATCAGCGCCGGCTGCGGCCAGATTTCGTCGATGTATTCCAGGATCGCCAGCGACTGCCGGAACAGGCGCTGGCCATGCTGCAGCACCGGCACCAGCCCTTGCGGATTGGCCAGCCGATAGATCTCGCCGTGCTGTTCGCCGCCGTCGCGCAGCAGATGCACCGGCGCGATGTCGTAGGACAGACCTTTCAGGTTGAGCCCGATGCGCACACGGTAAGCGGCGCTGGAACGCCAATACGAATACAGCAGCAGTGGTTCACCGCCCATCGGCCGTTCCCCTGACGGTCACCGTTGCGACAACGGCCCGGGCACGATAGCCCGGCGCCTGCCCAGCGCATAGACCACCGGTCGCCTCGATGCGGGCGTTCGCGCCATCAGGGCAGCGGCTGCCGTTCGATGCGCTGTTCGATGGCCCCGAAAATGGAACCGCCGTCACGGTCCAGCATTTCGATGCGGACCACGTCGCCGAAGCTCATGAACGGCGTCACCGGCTTGCCGGACTCCAGCGTTTCCACCGTGCGCTTCTCGGCGAAACAGGAGGCGCCCTTGCTGGTGTCCTCGTTGGCGATGGTGCCGGAGCCGACGATGGCGCCCGCCGACAGCGGCCGCGTCCTGGCCGCATGCGCGACCAGTTGCGCGAAGTCGAACTGCATGTCGACGCCCGCCTCCGGCGCACCGAACCATTCGCCGTTGATGTGGGTCAGCAGCGGCAGGTGCACCTTGTTGCCCTGCCACGCGCCGCCCAGTTCGTCCGGCGTCACGAACACCGGCGACAGCGCCGAGCGCGGCTTGGATTGCAGGAAGCCGAAACCTTTCGCCAGTTCCGGCGGGATCAGGTTGCGCAACGAGACGTCGTTGACCAGGCCGATCAGCTGGATATGCGCGGCCGCCTGCTCGGGCGCGACCGCCATCGGCACGTCGTCGGTGATCACCACGATCTCGGCTTCCAGGTCGATGCCGTAGGCCTCGTCCACCACTTTCACCGGGTCGCGCGGGCCGTAGAAGCCGGCGCTGGTGGCCTGGTACATGAGCGGGTCGGTGTAGAAGCTCTCCGGCACTTCGGCGCCGCGCGCGCGGCGCACGCGCGCCACGTGCGGCAGGTAGGCGCTGCCGTCGACGAACTCGTAGGCACGCGGCAACGGCGCCGCGAGTTGCGCTATGTCGAGGTCGAACACGCCGTCGGCGCTGCCGTCGTTCAACGACTCCGACAATGCCGCCAGGCGTGGCGCCAGGTTGGACCAGTCTTCCAGCGCCTGCTGCAGGGTCGATGCGATGCCGGTAGCGCGCACGGCCCTGGCCAGGTCGCGCGACACCACGATCAGCGTGCCGTCGCGGCCGCCTTCCTTCAGCGAACCGAGTTTCATGAAGCCCATCCGTTGGATGCGAGGGGCGAATTGTATTCGACCGGGTCGCTCGACGATGCTCTTGGCCTGCGCACGCGGCGCAAACAGACTATTCCGCGGCTGCGACCGGGCACTTGCCGTCGCGGAACAGCGTCCATTCGTCGCATTGCTGTCCGTCGGGCAGCTTGCAGTCCGCGGACTGGCCGCCATCGACGGCGGTCTTGGCGATCGACACGCCGCCGAGCGTGGCGCAATGCGCCGCCGCGGGATTGGGCATGCCCACCGGGCCGGCATCGCTCGAGGTCCGTTCGGTGGTAGCGGCCTGGCGCATCTCGCTTTGCGCCTGCCGCACCGCCTTCACGTCCACCGGGCGGATCTCTTCGATCCAGCACGGGATCGACGGCACCGAACCGCCGCCGCGCACCAGGACCTTGTCAAAGTGCGCGGACACCTCGCCCATCATGTTGGTCAGGGTGATGGCCGGTGCGTAGCCGAGGTCGCGGCAAGGTCCGGTCAATTCGAGCAGATAAGCCTGGTTGGGCCGCGTCCAGACCACCAGCGAGCGCTCGTCCAGCGGCGTCCAGCCGTTGATGTTGCCGAAGTAACGGAAGCTTTTGACCGGCTCTCCGGCGTGATCGCGGTACAGCGCGTACTTCTGGCTGTCGCTGAGCCTGGGTGTGCCGGCGCACGCCGCAAGGCAGGCGACGACGCAAGCGATCCACCATCGAGCCATCTGGCGACCAGCCATGTGCGGTTCCTCGGATGCTTAGCGCCCGGCGGCGCCACTGACCGACTTTGCGCCCGCCGAGTTAGCGGAACGCTGAACCGATGCGGCCGTGACTGCCGATTCAGCGCGGTGATGGGCGCAGCCGGCTTTGTCCGGTTGGCTAAGCAAGGGTTCGACGACAGGGCAGCCAGCCCCAAGTCCGGTCCAGCCAGCGTGCGGACCGGCGGCGGGCGCGGCGATTCGGATCGCCGCGCCCGTTTTTTTTTGCCGTGATGGGTCTGCGCCGATTTCGCCGGTTGTTCTTGCAAGCGCGACGCAGTCGCCGCCGGACCCCGGCGGCGAGCCGTTTCCGAACACGGTCCGTTTCCTGCGCCGATGCCGATCCGATCAACCGACTTGGGGATAACGATATGAACCGCATGACGAATACAGACCGCAAGAAAAATCCGCAGCGCCGCATCCTGGCGTCGGCGCTGTCGCTTTGCTTGCTGGGCTGCGGCCAAGCCTGGGCGGGCGTGGTGTGCGACATGGACCAGGCCGGCGAAGACGGCTTGGGTGCCACGGCAACCGGCGCACAGGGCGTGGCCTGCGGCGAGGGAACGAATGCCAACGGCATCCAAAGCACGGCCTTCGGCACCCTCGCCACCGCCACGGGCGGTTTCAGCGTAGCGATCGGACTCGCCGCGGAAGCGACCGCCGACTACACGACCTCCTTGGGCCACAACAGCCAGGCCAGCGCGCTGCGTGCCACGGCCACGGGCGCCAGCGCCCGGGCGCTGGGCGAGAGCAGCACGGCAAATGGCCACAACAGCCGTGCCGAAGGCGCTTTCAGCCTGGCCGCAGGTGCGGACAGCCGGGTGGTCACCGATTGGTCCACGGCACTGGGCGCGGGCAGTTTTGCGTCCGGCGAACACAGCACCGCGGTCGGTGCGCAAGCCGAAGCCGCGGGCGACAACAGCACGGCGCTCGGCGGCTGGTACGACCAGGACGGCGACGGCATCGAGGAAGTCGGCGAATACACGCAGGCCATAGGCGACCGCAGCACTGCGGTCGGCGCGGGTGCGCGTTCGCTCGGCCTGGACAACACGGCCATCGGCGTACAGGCCACCAGCACCGGCAGCTTCGCGACCGCGATCGGCGCACGCAGCAACGCCAATGGCGGCGGCGCGACCTCGGTCGGCTTCCTGAGTTCGGCCAACGGTACCGCGTCCACTGCCAACGGTTTCTTCAGCACCGCCACCGGCAGCAATTCCTCTGCTTTCGGCGCCAACAGCTTTGCCTCCGCCAACAACAGCACCGCGATCGGTTTCGAGGCCCAATCTGCAGGCGCGGTATCCACTGCGCTGGGCTCGGGCAGCTCGGCGAGCGGCATGTTCGGCGTCGCACTCGGCGCGAACAGTTTGTCGAGCGGCCAGTTCAGCACTGCCGTAGGCAACACCAGCATCGCCAGTGGCGTGAGCAGCACCGCCGTCGGCCAAGGTGCCCAGGCCACCGCAAACGAAACAACGGCGCTGGGCAACGGCACGATCGCCGCGGGCCTTCACAGCACCGCGCTGGGCTACGACAGCGACGCTTTGGGCGAAGGCGCCGTAGCGATCGGACACACCAGCGCAGCGAACGCCACTAGCGCTATCGCGCTCGGCACCAGCGCCGAAGCCAGCGGAGCAGGCAGCATCGCCGTCGGATTCGATGCCACCGCCAACGCCATCGAAGCCACGGCGGTCGGCGGAAACAGCTCGGCCACCGGCAATCAGAGCATGGCCGCTGGCGCTTCGAGCAACGCTTCAGGCACGCAAAGCAGCGCGTACGGCGTGGGAAGCAAAGCGAATGGCGAACTCAGCACGGCCTTGGGCGCGGACAGCACCGCCGCCGGCTTGAACGACACCGCGATCGGCGGTGGCGCCGAGGTGCTGGCGGATTCGAGCACGGCGCTGGGTGCTCTGAGCTCGGTGACGGTCGGCGCGACCAATGCGGTGGCGCTGGGTTCGGGTTCGATCGCAAATCAGGCGAACACGGTATCGGTCGGCAGCGTCGGCGACGAACGTCGAATCGTCAACGTCGCCGATGGCCTGGCGACACACGACGCGGTCAACCTGTCGCAGTTGAATGCATCGCTGGCTACCGCCAATGCCTATACCGACACGGCGGTCGCCACCGGCGGCACCGCCGCCAATGCGTACACCGACAACCGCGAAACGGCGATCCGCGCCGACATGGAATCCGGCGATGCGACCACGCTGTCGTCGGCCAATGCCTACACGGACAGCCGTGTCGCGGAGATCGCCGGATTCGCGGGCGAAATAGGCGCCTTCCGCAGCGAGGTCAACGACCGCTTCTATCAACAGGACAAACGCATCAGCCGGATCGGCGCGATGGGCACGGCGATGGCGCAGATGACCGCCAGCGCTGCGGGTATCCAGAAGCGCAATCGCCTGGCCGTCGGCACGGGCGTGCAGGCGGGGCATGCGGCCTTGGCGGTGGGCTATCAACGTGCGATCAACAACAACGCCACGTTCACCATCGGCGGCGCCATCAGCGGCGACGGCGAGGACAGCGTGGGCATGGGTATGGGTGTGGGCTGGTAAGCGCATCCGACAGCGTTGCGGGCAGTCCACCACCCCGGGCTGTCCCGGCACGCCGCGCGGCTAGCCGCGCGGCGTTTTTTTTGACGGACGCTCAGCCCCGGCCTGCCAGCTGCGCTTTCACTGCGTCCAGACGCTGCAGCATTTGCGCATCGCCGACCAATGCCTTGCGCAACACCGGTTCGGCCCTCCGGATCTGCTCCCCGGCTTCGCGGGCGCGGCCGGAAGCGAACAGCGATTCCGCGAACGGTACTCGCCACTGCGCGGTCGGCGGACGATCGGCACCCACGACTGCGGAAGACGAGGCGACCGCCTGTTGCCAAAGCTGCGCTGCACGCTGCGGATCCTGCCTGCGCTGCGCAAGCTCGGCCAACAGCACCTCGCGACGAACGACCGCGGCGGGCGTATCCGCCAGGACCACCGGCACGGCCGCATCGGCTTCGGCGAGAAGGCCCTGGTGCATCAGCCACTCGGTCTGGATCAGCCGCGCGACCACATACTCGGGCGATGCCTGATTCGATTCGTAGATCGCCAGCCACGCAGGCAACGCCTCATCCATGACCGGACGCGCTTCCGTCGTGCGCCCCATCCGCATCAGGATCCGGGCCCAGAACACGTCGCTGCGCAGGCGGCTGCGATCGCCAGCGGGAAGGTTGGCGCGCCGGATCTCCATCGCTTCGCGATAGAGCTTTTCGGCGGCGGCGAAATCGCCGCGCGCTTCTTCCAGCGTCGCCAATTGTCCAGCTACCACGGCGTAGTCGAGCGTGCCGCGCCCGTGTACCCGGATGCCGATCGCCATCGCTTCGCGATAATGCAGACCGGCGCCCGCGTAGTCGCCGGCTTGCTGCAGCACCAGCGCCAGTTTCATTTCCGCATCGGCGACGCGTTCGCTGTCGCGCCCGACCAGCGCTTCGGCCAGGCGTATGTTCTGGCGCTGAAGATCGGCGGCTTCCTCGAAGCGGCCCATGAAGTTGAGGACCGTGGCCAGACCCTGCCGGCTGGTGTGCACGGTCACGCTGTTCTCGCCGCGACGCAGCTTGATCGCGAGCGCCTGGCGGTAACTCGCTTCGGCGGCGCCCATGTCGCCCATGGCCCGCAGCAGCGTCCCGGTGTTGTGCAGCACGGACGCGACTTCCAGCGATGCGGGGCCATGCGCTTCGCGGCTCAGCACCAGCGCCTGCATCAGCGAGGTGCGCGCATTCGCGAAATCGGCTGCGCTTTGCTGGGCCAGGCCCAAGGCGTTGTAGGAGTCCGCCAGCGCCCGCGGAGTGGGATCGTGCCGGAGCCGGAGACTGAGCGAGTGCTGCGCGGCTTCCACCGCATCGGCCGCACGCAGTTGGTTGCTCATCAGGGTCGACAGCTCGCTGTAGGCTTCGGCAGCCAGGTCCGGTCGCGAGACCGGCGGCGACACCAAGGCTTCCGCGGCCTGCCGCAGCATCTCTTCGGCGCGTTTGCGTTCGCCCAGATTGGCGTACGCGCGGCCCAGTACCGCATGCATGCGCGCCAGCATTGCGGGGCTGCCGGCAAGTTCGTTGTCGACCTTGGCGACCGCCAGATCAAGCAACCCGCGCGCCGTCGGTTCCTCGGTGCCTTTCGGTCCGCGCATGCGCGGATCGGCCGCGTCGAAGGTTTCGACCAGGAAGTCGCTCACCCGCTGCGCCGTTCGCGCTTCTTCCTGCGCGCGCTCGCGCTCAGCGCTCAGGCGCCACACGAACAGGACGGCAACGATCACCGCAGCCGAAGCGACGGCGCTACCGCGCCAGTGCCGGCGTGCCCAGCGCCAGATCCGGTAGCGTGCGGTGGACGTTCGCGCCGCCACGGGTTTCCAGGCGAGATGGCGATGGATATCGGCCGCCAGCGCTTCGACCGTGGCGTAGCGTCGCTCCGGATCCAGCGCGCACGCTTTGCCCGCGATCGCATCCAGATCGCCGGTCAGGCGGCCGCGCCACGCGCAGTCGGCCGTCGCCAACTCGCTCGGCAGCGGTACCGGCCGTTCGCGATCGTCGGGCCCTCGGCCGCTGCGCGCGCAGGCCAGCAACTCCGTCAGCAGCACGCCCAGGCCGAAGACGTCGCTGGCCACGCCGACGCGCGTGCCGCTCAACAGCTCGGGGCTGGCATAGGCCGGCGTACAGAAGCCGGCGCCGGCATCGCCATCGCCCAACAGGCGCGCGATGCCGAAATCCAGCAGCATCGGCTGGCCGTCGTCGCGAACCAGCACATTGCTCGGCTTCAGATCGCAATGGACGATCAGGCGCTGGTGCGCGGCCTGCACCGGCGCGCATACGCGCAGGAACAACTGCAGGCGCTCGTGCAGGTTCAGCGCACGCTGCGTGCAGTATTGATCCAGCGGCAGCCCTTCGATGTACTCCATCACCAGGTAGGGCTGATCGGCCGGCGTCGTTCCGCCGTCGAAGAGCTTCGCGATATTGGGGTGCTGCAACTCGGCGAGGATCTGCCTTTCGGCGGCCAGCCGCTGCGCCGTGACGGGCGAATTCGCGCCGCCGCGCAGCAACTTGATGGCGACGCGTTGGCGGAACAGCTCGTCGGCGCGTTCGGCCACGTAGACGGTGCCCATGCCGCCGCTGGCCAGGCGCCGGATCAGCTGCCACACGCCGAGCCGGTCGCCGACCTGAAGTTCGTCGGTGGGCAGCGTTGCCATCAACTCGTGCAGGGGCTGCAGGGCACGGTCGAAACCGGCGGTTTGCGCGTGCAATAGCGCCAACGCTTCCTGTATCAGCGCCGGATCGTTGCTGAGCGTGCGCAGGCTTTCCTCCCACTGCGACGGCGGCAGGTCGCAGACCGCGTCGAACAGCCGTCTCAGGTCCTGCCAGTTGGCCGTCTCCATGGCGCGCTCCTCAACTCAGCTGCTGATTGAGCCAGGCGCGGGCGAATCGCAGATCCCGCTCCACCGTGGGTACCGAAACGCCCAGTACGCAAGCTATCTCGCGTTGTTCCATGCCGCCGAAATAAGCCATCTCCAATCCGCGCGCCGCGCGCTCGTCGCGTTCGGACAAGCGCTGCAGCGCCTGATGCAATGCCAGCACGTCGTATTCTGCGATGCCGGCGGCCTGGCGCTCGGCGTGCGAGAGCGTGAGCAGTGTCGCATCGCCGCCGCGCTTGTCGGCTGCGCGCGCGCGCGCATGGTCGACCAGGACGGCCCGCATCTTGAGCGCGGCGAGCGCGAAGAAGTGGGCGCGGTCTTCCCAATCGGTCTCGCCGCCCAGCAGCCGCATCAATGCCTCGTTGACGACGGCGGTCGGCTGCAGCGTCCTTGCGCCATCGCTGCGCCGCAATCGCGCCGAGGCCATGCCGCGCAACGTGTCGTAAACCTGTTCGAGCAGGCGATCCCGCGCAGCGACATCGCCGGCGCGCCAGCCGTGCAACAAAACGGTCAGATCTTCTTCCATGCCCTCCCCCACGACGCGGCGCACCGCGCGTGCCTGGACGCCGCATCCTAGCCTAATGCTGCGGCGGCCAGGAGGTATGCCGTTGGGCCGCGCGAGACAGGCGTCAGGGCGCTTCGCCCTGGAAATTGCCGGCGCGATAGGTCAGGACCAGGGTGTCGCGATATCCCGGCTCTGCCGCGGCTGGCTGGATCGGCGTGGATTCGTGGATCACGCGCGCATCGTCCAGCAGCAGCAGCGACCATGGCTCGGCCAGGGTGAAGCGCTGGCCGTCCGGACCGGCGGCTTCGAACACGCGCGTTTCGCCGCCTTTGATGCCCTGGCGCGAAACCAGGAACACCGCGACGAAATCCACGCCGTCGCGATGCGCGCCTTCCGGCGTCGGCCGGCCGATGCCGTCGCTGGTGTCGATCCGGAATTGGTGCGCTTCCACGAACCAACGATCGACGCCGCTCAGCGCCGAAAATTCGGCGGCCAAAGCCCGCAGCAGCCGGGGCCAGACCGGTTGCGCGACCACATCCTCGCGGATCGGCTCGAACCACCGGCGCATGCCGCCGTGCAGCGCGTTGTATTCCTGCGACTGCCAATGCGCGCGATGCGGTGCCTGTTCGACGCCCACGGCATCGACCACGAAACAGGAATGGCGGCGACGTCGGTAGTTGCCGCCGTCGCGCATATAGTTGTCGGCAGCGAGCTCGCCCCAGCTTGGCCTCAGCGCGTCGAATGCCGCCAGCGGCTCGTCGCATAACGCGGCGACGCTGTCGGGAGCCAGCACCGCATACCCGCGCTCGCGCAAGGCCGGCACGACCGCCCCGACGGGCGTGAATGGAGCGGAAAACACGGCGACCATGGCGGCAATCTTGATTCTTTGAAGGGCGATACGACCATGCGGGGCATGGCGGCGGATGATTCGCGGCATCGTACGGAGACAGCGCTATCCCGGCAAATCCGTGCCGGACGGACCGGGCAGGCGCGCAAAGCAAAGGCCCGCTCAGCGGGCCCTTGCAATACGCATTGAGGCGGCGAGGTCCGCTGCCTTGCCCATTCGCCGTCAGGCGATGTATTCCGAGTAGACCAGATTGCCGTCTACGCCGTTGTTGACGTCGCTCGCCGGACACTGCCGTCTGCCGACATAGCGTCTTTCCCACTGCTGCGCGCCGCCTACTTCCTGGTACCCGCAAAACGTCGTTCCTGCGCCCGCCGACGCGCTGCCGGCCACGCCAAACGTCATCACCAAGGCGGCAACGACCGCGGCTACGCTCAAGCAAAGGTTGGTTTTCATTCCGATTCCCTCCGAATCAAAGGCAGGGACGATCGTTTTCGAAAGTCCCATCGATTGCGCTGCCGGCGGGCGCATCGTCGGCCCGACGCCGAAGCTCGGTCCATGCGTCGTAATCGGATGGTGAGGCGACCTGACCCGACAGAGGCCGCACTGCATGCGCGGCGAAGAAAAACCTAACACACATCCAGCGCCAGCGACCGCTGCGACGCAGCAAGGCCAGCCATGGCGCGTCGCGAGAAAAAAGAAAGCCCGCGCGAGGCGGGCTTTCGATATCGATGCACTGGCTGAGAATGGCAGCCCCGGATGGATTCGAACCACCGAATGCCTGAGTCAGAGTCAGGTGCCTTACCGCTTGGCGACGGGGCTGTAGTAGGACGCGGCGATTGTAACGCCGCGACCGTCGAACAGGAAAATCAGCGCTTGGAGAACTGCGAAGCGCGGCGTGCCTTGTGCAGGCCGACCTTCTTGCGCTCCACTTCGCGCGCATCGCGGGTCATGAAACCGGCCTTGCGCAGCGGCGACTTCAGCGACTCGTCGTACTCGACCAGGGCGCGGGCGATGCCCAGGCGGATCGCACCGGCCTGGCCGGTGTTGCCGCCGCCACTGGCGGTGACGAAGATGTCGAACTTGTCGGTCATCTGGGTGAGCTCGAGCGGCTGGCGCACGATCATGCGCGCGGTCTCGCGGCCGAAGAACTCGTCCAGCGGACGGTCGTTGACGGTGATGGTGCCGCTGCCCTTGCGCAGGAACACGCGCGCGGTGGAGGACTTGCGACGGCCGGTGCCGTAGTTTTGGGTGATTGCCATGATCAGATATCCAGGACTTGCGGCTGCTGGGCGGTATGCGGGTGCTCGGAGCCTTTGTAGACCTTGAGCTTGCGGTACATGGCGCGGCCGAGCGGATTCTTCGGCAGCATGCCTTTCACGGCGATCTCGATGACGCGCTCCGGATGGCGATCAAGCGCCTGGGCCAGCGTCTCGGTCTTCAGGTTGCCGATATAACCGGTGAAACGGTGATACAGCTTGTCGGCCAGCTTGTTGCCGGTGACATGAATTTTTTCGGCGTTGATCACGACAATGTAATCGCCGGTGTCGACGTGCGGGGTGTAAACGGGCTTGTGCTTGCCGCGCAGACGGCGGGCGAGCTCGGAACTCAAGCGGCCCAGGGTCTTGCCGGTAGCGTCGACGAGGTACCAGTCGCGCTGGACGGTCTCGGACTTGGCGGTGAATGTCTTCATGACGAACTCTGATCTCGGTGTTTGGTCGGGCTGATTCCGGCAGCGGCGCCGACGGAATTTTGCCTCGCGTTGTGAATTGCGGGAACGCAAGAGCGAGAATGATACCGGGCCGGCCTGAGCGCCGCAAGTCGGCCGATCCCAGTAGAACAGGCCAAAGTCCGGGCTTTGCCCTCCCCCCCCCTTGCGGGGGAAGGGATAGGCCGAAGGCCAGGGAGAGGGGCCGGCTCTTCGCGCGAAACTGCAGCAAGAGCAACCGCACGCATCGCTACGCTCGCGCGCCCTCTCCTGCCCTCCGGGCATCCTCCCCCGCGAGGGGGGAGGAAAAGCGGGCGCGCTGGCACTTGGTGGCGGTTGGCGGGAACATAGCCCCATGAACCGCCTGCAGACCCCCCTCGACCTCTTCCTGAGCGAATCCCAGCGCGCCCTGGAGACCGTTTTCGGAAATCCTCCCGCCACCCGCCCCAATCCCGGGGCCGAGACGGCCGATATCGAGCTGGACGAGACCGAACGCCGTCACGCCGCCGGCCTGATGCGGATCAACCATGTCGGCGAGATCTGCGCCCAGGCCCTCTACAGCGGCCAGGCCGCGGTCGCACGCGACCCCGCCACCCGCGAACACCTGCTCGAGGCGGCGCAGGAAGAGACCGACCATCTGGCCTGGTGCGCCGACCGCCTGCGCGAACTGGACAGCCGCCCCAGCCTGTTCAACCCGGTCTGGTACGCCGGCAGCTACGCCATCGGCGCCCTCGCCGGATTGCGCGGCGACGGCTGGAACCTGGGTTTCGTGGTCGAAACCGAGCGCCAGGTCGAAGCGCACCTGGACGAGCATCTGCAGACCCTGCCCGTTGCCGACCTGCGCAGCCGCGACATCCTGCGCACGATGAAGGCCGATGAGGCCCGCCACGCCGACAACGCCGAACAGGCCGGCGCGCGCATCCTTCCGCAACCGGTGCCGGCGATCATGGCCGCGGCTTCGAAGCTGATGAAGGCGGTGGCGTACCGGCTGTAGGTTTTTTTGCTGTTGCCCCCTTTGAAAAAGGGGGCGAATCGGCCGCAGGCCGATGGGGGATTTGCTCTCGATCTCGCTCTGCCGCCCTACCGCAAGGGCAAATCCCCCTCAATCCCCCTTTTTCAAAGGGGGAGGAAAATCATTCCACCAGATTGCGGCCGTGGAACAGCTCTTCGATCTCGCGCTTGAGCAGCGTCTCGATCTTCATCCGGTCCTTGAACGACAGGTTCTTGGCCTTTTCCTCGAACAGGTACTGGTCCAGGTCGAAGTCCTTCAGGTGCATCTTGGTGTGGAAGATGTTTTCCTGGTAGACGTTGACGTCGAGCATCTCGTAGCGCGACTTGACGTTCTTGGCCAGGAAGTCCTGGATCGAATTGATCTTGTGGTCGATGTAATGCTTCTTGCCCTTGACGTCGCGGGTGAAGCCGCGCACCCGGTAGTCCATCACCACGATGTCCGACTCCAGGCTCTCGATCAGGTAGTTCAACGCCTTCAGCGGCGAGATCACGCCGCAGGTGGCCACGTCGATGTCGGCGCGGAAGGTGGCGATGCCGTGCTGCGGGTGCGTTTCCGGATAGGTGTGGACGGTGATGTGGCTCTTGTCCAGGTGCGCGACCACGGCGTCGGAGATCACGCCCTTGGCGGCGGACTTCTCGATCACCGGCTGCTCGCTGATCAGGATAGTCACTGATGCGCCCTGAGGATCGTAGTCCTGGCGCGCGATATTGAGGATGTTGGCGCCGATGATATCGGCCACATCGGTCAGGATCTGGGTGAGCCGGTCGGCGTTGTATTCCTCGTCGATGTACTCGATGTAGCGCTGGCGCTCCTCTTCGGACACGGCATAGCAGACATCGTAGATGTTGAACGAGAGCGCTTTGGTGAGGTTGTTGAAGCCTTGCAGCTTCAGGCGCGGCAGTGGCTTGACCACGGCGGTCGTCCCCCGATTCAGGGCTGGCGAAGAAGGGCGCGATTATGAGGCAAAACCGCCGATCGGCGATATCGCCATACGCATAAGTTTGCCGCGCGCTTGTTCAGGCCCTAAGCTTCGGGCTTCACCGACCTGTCCAAGCCATGAACCAGTCCCCCGTACTGTCGTTCCCCACACTCAGGCAAGCGAGCAGCCCGCTGCAGCTCGACGCCGCCACCCTCGAGCGCTTCCTGGCGCACTGCCACCTGCGCCGCTATCCGTCGCGCACGGAGGTGTTCCGACCGGGCGATCCGGCCGGCACCATGTACTACGTGGTCAACGGCTCGGTGAGCATCATCACCGAGGACGACGACCGCGAGCTGGTGCTGGGCTACTTCGGCACCGGCGAGTTCGTCGGCGAGATGGGCCTGTTCATCGAAACCGACCAGCGCGAAGTGATGCTGCGCACGCGCACCCAGTGCGAGCTGGCCGAAATCAGCTACGAGCGGCTGTACCAGCTGATCGTCGGCCCGCTGGCCGGCGACGCCGCCAAGCTGATGTTCGCGATCGGCAAGCAGCTGTCGCGGCGCTTGCTCGACACCAGCCGCAAGGCCGGACGCCTGGCGTTCCTGGACGTCAGCGACCGCATCATCCGCACCCTGCACGACCTGGCCAAGGAGCCGGAGGCGATGAGCCATCCGCAAGGCACCCAGCTGCGCGTGTCGCGGCAGGAGCTGGCGCGCTTGGTCGGCTGCTCGCGCGAGATGGCCGGGCGCGTGCTCAAGAAGCTGCAGATCGACGGCAAGCTGCATGCGCGCGGCAAGACCGTCGTGCTGTACGGCACCCGCTGAGCCGATGGCGATCTTCGGCCCCCGGGGTAAATTGCCGGATGCCGACCTGCGCAGCGCTTCGCACATCGATGCCGACGATGTCGCCGCACTGCTGTCGGAACTGGGCTATCCCTGCGATGCGCACGACGCGGCGCAGCGGATCGGCGCCATCGTCGATAACGACCGCCAGGCCTTGGTGGTCGCGCGCTGCGGCGGCGAGGTCTGCGGCCTGATCGCGCTCGATTTCATGTACTACCTGCCGTTGGACACCACCACCTGCCGGATCACGGCGCTGGTGGTGACCACCGACGCACAGGGCCGCGGCCTGGGCCGGCAACTGCTGCGCGAGGCCGAACGCCGCGCACGCGTAGCCGGCGCCGCGCGGATCGAGCTGACCAGCGGCTCGCAGCGCGCCGATGCGCACGCCTTCTACAAGGCTTGCGGTTACAGCGACGGCACCTTGCGCTTCATCAAGCGCCTCGGCGACGCCTGAGCTCAGGATTCGGCTGCCGAAACCGGCGCGCCGGCGCGATCGCGGCAACCCCAGTTGAGGATCGGCGTACCCGGCGGCAGCACGCGCTGGAACATCGCCACCCGGCCCGGCTTGGGATTGACCACCACCGGCTGCCGCGCGATCCGCAACAGCGGCAGGTCGGCGCTGCTGTCGCTGTAGGCGACCGCGACCTGGTCGTAGCCCGCGTCCCAGATCATCCGCACCTTGTTTTGCGCATGGCAGTGCTGCGCGGTAACCAAACCACCCAGGAAGGGCTTGCCGAGGCTGCCGATCACCGGCAAGTCCTCGTGCGCGACGAAATCCAGGATGGCGCGCGCCAGCTCGGGCGGCGCGCCAGTCGCGATCAGCACGCGGTCGCCGTCGATGCGGTGCCGGTGCAGCACTTCCAGCGCCACCGGCAGCAGCCGCGCGCGGATCTTTTTCGCGTTGGCCTGCACGTAGTCGTCGATCAGCGCATCGAAATCGCGGCGGCGGTGCAAGCCGAAGGTTCCGATCCACAGAAAGCCGGAAACGCCGCGGCGGCGGGTCGGCAGCCACGCGACCATCGGCAGCAGCACCGGCGCGGCCAGCAGCGCGGCCAGCTTGCGCAGCAGATGGCGGCGGATCAGCCAGGCGACCATATGGCTGCCGGAATCGCCGTCGTACAGCGTGTGATCGAAGTCGAATACCACCAGCGGCCGGTACGGGACCGCGGTCTCGGCGAATGGATTCATGCCGCAAAGAATAACCGCTGCAGCGCCGCGCCAGGATCGCGCTCGCGCATGAAGGTTTCGCCGACCAGGAAGGCATCGATCCCCGCGTCGCGCATCCGGCGCACGTCGTCGACGGTCACGATTCCGCTCTCGGTGACCAAGCGGCGGTCGCGCGGCACCGCATCCTTCAGCGCCAGGGTCGTGTCCAGCGTGACCTCGAAGCTGCGCAGGTTGCGGTTGTTGATGCCCAGCAGCGGCACCGGCACCTGCAAGGCGCGCTCCAGCTCGTCCAGGTCGTGCACTTCCACCAGCACGTCAAGGCCCAGGTCCAGGGCCAGCCCGGACAGCTCCGCCAGTTGCGCATCGCCGAGCGCGGCGACGATCAGCAGGATGCAGTCCGCGCCGAGCACGCGCGATTCGTAGACCTGCCAGGGATCGACGGTGAAATCCTTGCGCAGCACCGGCAACGCGCAGGCGGCGCGCGCCTGCTGCAGGTACTCGTCCGCGCCCTGGAAGAAATCGATGTCGGTCAGCACCGACAGACAGGCCGCGCCGCCGGCCTCGTAGCTGCGCGCGATCGCGGCGGGGTCGAAATCGGCGCGGATCACGCCCCTGGACGGGCTGGCCTTTTTCACTTCCGCGATCACCGCCGGCTGGCCTGCGGCGATCCTGGCTTCGATGGCGGCGGCGAAACCGCGCAGCGGCGGCGCGTCGGCGATGCGCGCCTTCAACGTCTCAAGCGAGAGGTGGGCTGAGCGTTCGCCGATCTCCTCGGTCTTGCGCTGCAGGATCTTCTGCAGCACGTCGGGGCGCGATCCCAGGCTCATGCCGCGGTTTCCCCGGCGTCCGCGCTGCCACCGGCTTGCGTCGCGGCGCGCCGGTATCCGCTGGCCAGGTCCCAGCCATAGGCCCGCTCCACCTTGGCGATGCGCAGTTCGAAATGCCGGTACCACTCCGCCCGGCCGCGTTCGCGCGCGAGGGTGTGCTCGGCGTGCAGGCGCCAGGCCCGGATCGCCTCCTCGCTGTCCCAGTAGGCGACGGTGATGCCGAAACCGTCGTCGCCGCGCGTGGATTCGACGCCGAGGAACCCGGGCTGCTGCTGCGCCAGCTCGACCATGCGGTCGGACGTGGCGCCGTAGTCGTTGTCGCCGTCGCGGCGTTGCGAGCTGAAGACCACCGCGTAATACGGCGGCGGCGGGAGTTTGGCGAATGCGTCGGTCATGTTGCGTTCTCTGCCTTTAAGCCGTCATTCCCGCGAAGCGGGAACCCAGCGACGTTGCTGTTGCTCTTCGTAGGAGCGGCTTCAGCCGCGAGCTTTTCCAGCCGCGTGCAAGAGCTCGCGGCTGAAGCCGCTCTTACGAAAGGCTGAAGCCGTTGATTCCCGCCTTCGGCAATGACGGCTTTGGGGCAGGAGCTTAAGCGCCTGCGCCGCCTCCGGCAAACTTGCGGGTCGCAGCAACAAACTCATGCAGCTTGGCCAGCGCAGCGCCCGAAGCGATGACTGCGCGCGCACGCGCGATGCCCTCGGCTATCGAATCCGCCACGCCCGCCGCATACAACGCGGCACCGGCATTCAGCGCGACGATTTCCAGCGGCAGGCCGGCTTCGTTGCCCAACGCGCCGAGCAGCATCGTCTTGGATTCCTGCGCATCGGCCACGCGCAAGTTGCGGCTGGCGGCCATCCGGATGCCGAAATCCTCCGGATGCACTTCGTACTCGCGCACCACGCCGTCGCGCAACTCGCCGACCAGGGTGGCGGCGCCCAGCGAAATCTCATCCATGCCGTCGCGCCCCCACACCACCACCGCGCGCTGCGCGCCGAGCGCCTGCAGCACCCGCACCTGGATGCCGACCAGGTCCGGATGGAACACGCCCATCAGGATGTTCGGCGCACCGGCCGGATTGGTCAGCGGGCCGAGGATGTTGAACAGGGTGCGCACGCCCATTTCCTTGCGCACCGGCGCCACCACCTTCATCGCCGGATGGTGGATCGGCGCGAACATGAAGCCGATCCCGCACTCGTCGATGCAGCGGGCCACCTGGTCGGGCTGCAGTTCGATGTTCGCGCCCAGCGCTTCCAGCACGTCGGCGCTGCCCGATTTGGACGATACGCTGCGATTGCCGTGCTTGGCGACCCGGGCGCCGGCCGCGGCGACCACGAAGATCGACGCGGTGGAGATGTTGAAGGTGTGCGCGCCGTCGCCGCCGGTGCCGACGATGTCGACGAGGTGAGTCTTGTCGGCGACCGGCACCGGCAACGCGAACTCGCGCAGCACCGTGGCGGCGCCGGCGATCTCGTCCACCGTTTCCTTCTTGACGCGCAGGCCGGTGAGGATGGCCGCGGTCATCGTCGGCGACACTTCGCCGCGCATCACCTGGCGCATCAGCTCGACCATTTCGTCGAAGAAGATCTCGCGGTGCTCGATGGTGCGCTGCAGGGCTTCTTGTGGGGTGATGGGCATTCTCTTTTCGCTCGTCATCCCGGCGGTTTTCAACAGCCGAATGGCTGGTCAAGCCGGGGGCAGGTTCTTTTCCCGTCATTCCAGCGAAAGCTGGGATGACGGCTTTTGTGAGGTTTCGCTATCGCTCCAAAAAATTCTTCAGCAACGCATGTCCATGCTCGGTCAGGATCGACTCCGGGTGGAACTGCACGCCCTCGACCGGATGCTCGCGGTGGCGCAGCCCCATGATCTCCTCGATCGAGCCATCGTCGTTATCGGTCCAGGCCGTCACTTCCAGGCAATCGGGCAAAGAGCCCTTGTCGACCACCAGCGAGTGATAGCGCGTGGCCTCGTAAGCATCCGGCAGCCCGGCGAACACGCCCTTGCCTTCATGCCGGATCCGCGAAGTCTTGCCATGCATGATCCGCCCGGCACGAACGACATGGCCGCCGTAAGCCTGACCAAGCGCCTGGTGGCCCAGGCACACGCCCAGCACCGGTATGCGGGCACCGAGCTCGCGGATCACGTCCAGCGAAACGCCGGCTTCATTGGGCGTGCACGGACCTGGCGAAATTACGATTCGCTCCGGCGACAGCGCAGCGATATCCGCCACCGACATCTCGTCGTTGCGGATCACTTTCACTTCCGCCCCCAACGTTTGCAGGTACTGCACGAGGTTGTAGGTGAAGCTGTCGTAGTTGTCGATCATCAGCAACATCACAATCCCCTCGCCGCTTCTGCCACCGCCCGGAACAACGCCCGTCCCTTGCTCATCGTCTCCTCCCACTCCTTCTGCGGATCGGAGTCGTAGACGATGCCGGCGCCCGCCTGCACGTGCAGTTTGCCGTCCTGGATGACTGCGGTGCGGATGGCGATGGCGGTGTCGGCGTCGCCGTGCCAGCCGATGTAGCCGACGGCGCCGGAATAGACGTTGCGCTTGATCGGCTCCAGCTCGCGGATCACTTCCAGCGCGCGTATCTTCGGCGCGCCGCTGACGGTGCCTGCCGGGAACGTGGCGCGCAGCACGTCGGCGTAGCTCAGGCCTTGCTTCAGCTTGCCGGTCACTTCGCTGACGATGTGCATCACATGACTGTAGCGTTCGATCACGAACTGCTCGCCCACTTCCACCGTGCCCGCTTCGGCGACGCGGCCGACGTCGTTGCGGCCCAGATCGATCAGCATCAGATGTTCGGCGCGTTCCTTCGGGTCGGCCAGCAGCTCGGCTTCGAGCGCATTGTCTTCCTCGACCGTCCTGCCGCGCTGACGCGTGCCGGCGATCGGGCGTACCGTGATTTCCCCGCCTTGCTGGCGCACCAGGATTTCCGGCGACGAGCCGACCACCTGCGTGCCGCCGACGTCGAGGAAGTACATGTACGGGGACGGATTAAGCGCCCGCAACGCGCGGTAGACGTCGACCGGGCGCGCGTTGAACGGCACGCTGAGCCGCTGCGACAGCACGACCTGGAAGATGTCGCCGGCGCGGATGTATTCCTTCGATTTCTCGACCGCGGCGATGAAACCTTCGCGGGTGAAACCGGAGACGAAGTCGGCCTCGTCCAGCGCCGCGGGCACCAGCGTTTCCGGATAGCCCGCGCCGGCGTGGCGCAGGCGGTGACTGAGCTCGTCGAGCCGGCGGTTGGCGCGCGCCCAGGCCTGCGGATCGCGCGGATCGGCGTGTACGACCAGGTACAGGCGGCCCTTGAGGTTGTCGAATACGGCGACCTCCTCGCTCAGCATCAGCAGGATATCGGGCGTGCCGAGCTCGTCTTCCTTGCCGCCGCCGGCCAGCCGCGGCTCGATGTACTGGATGCACTCGAAGCCGAACCAGCCGACCAGGCCGCCGGTGAAGACGGGTAGCCCCTCCAGTACCGGCACGGAATGCTCGCTGCGCAGGCGATCGACTTCGGCGAACGGGTCGGCGACTTCGCGCGCTTCGACCAGCTCGCCGTACTCGGTGACGTACAGCGTGTGCCCGGCGAACGCGTATACGCGCCTGGCCGGCAAACCGATGATCGAATAGCGGCCGAAGCGTTCGCCACCCTCGACCGATTCGAACAGGTAGGTGTGCGGCCCGTCGGCGAGTTTCAGATAAACCGAAAGCGGCGTATCGAGGTCGGACAGCACCTCGCGCACCACCGGGATGCGGGTATGGCCGTCAGCGGCGTGTTGCTGGAAGAGCTCGTGCGAGATCACGCGGTGTTTCCTCGAATGACGATGGGGCATGGACGACGGCAGCCAACGGCCACCATCGCCAACCCAGGTCAGCGGAAACGGAATGCGGGGTCGCCTGGAGCTTCATGGCTTTACTCTAGCGGTTTCCGGCGCGCGAGGCGACCGCCGACAACGGATCCCTCGCTGCACTCGGGATGACTAAAGATAAAAAGAAGGGATCGGAAGCTCGCGGCTGAAGCCGCTCCTACGAAAAGCCGCAGCTACGGCAAGCGTTCGCTCAGGTTTGACTGGGCGGGGCGCAGCAACGGGCAATCGGCCGGCAGATGCATCCGCACCCGGCCCGGCACGCATTCGATCCGGAAATGGCCGGATTCGACCGGTTCGCCATCCAGGTTGAGGGTGAGAGGCTTCTCCGACACGATCTCGACCCAGGCCATCTGCACGCGCACGGCGGCCTGGTCCAGTGCGGCGTGTTTGCCGTCCTTGAGCAAGGTGGCCAGCGTACTGGCGACCTCGCCGGTCAGCTCCGGGATGATGGTGACATCGAGCAGGCCATCGTCGACCAGCGCGTCCGGGCAAAGCGCCTGACCGCCGCCCGCCTGGCGCCCGTTACCTGCGCCGAGCGCGATGAAGCCGCCTTCCCATGCAAAGCCCGGACCTGCCACGCGCGCCTGCACAGGCTCGATCCTGCCGAGCCTGGACAAGCCGGTGATCATGTAGGCCAGCCCGCCGAGCAGTTTCTTCAGCCCGTCGTGCGTTTCCACCGTGACCTGCGTGCCGAAGCCGCCGCTGGCCAGATTGGCGGCCCAATGGACCTGGCCATCCGCATCGAGCTTGAGCAGATCGATCGGCAACGCCGGCTGCGCAAGCACCAGCTCCAGCGCCGGCAACGGCTCGTTCGGGATCAGCGCGGCGCTGGCGAAATCGTTGGCGGTGCCCAGCGGCACCAGGCCCAGCGTCGGCAGGTCGCTTGCGGCTTCTCCGCGGTGCGCCAGCGTGGTGGCGACTTCGCTCAGCGTACCGTCGCCGCCGGCGGCGATCAGGGTGTCGATCCCGTCGGCGATCGCTTCCGCGACGTAGCGTTCGGAATCGCCGGCTTCCCAGGTCACGCGCACATCGATGGCGATGCCGCGTCCGCGCATCGTCGCCACCGCATCGCGCAGCGGTTCGTCGCCGGCGGATTTGCCGTTGAGAATCAGGCGCCAGTGCGGGTCGGACATGCCATCTCGCGGCAGGGGTCAAGACGCGAGGCTAACAGTGTTTTTGTGAATGGTTTTTGTCACGCTGCCGTCACCGGCCATGCGGAGAATGGAAGGCCATAGCAAGGATGAAAGAAGGAGGCGGGATTGCCTCCAATTATTCCCCCCGAAGGCCGTTGCGCAGCGCAGCGGCCTTTTTTCGTGCGCCGGTTATCGGGTATCGGCGACAGCGTCTTTCATGCGCCGGATCACATCGGCGTAGTCGGCGTGGCCGAAGATCGCCGAGCCGGCGACGAAAGTGTCCGCGCCCGCGGCGGCGATCGCGGCGATGTTGTCGGGCTTCACTCCGCCGTCGATCTCCAGGCGGATCGGCTTGCCGGTGGCATCGATCATCGCGCGCACCTTGCGCAGCTTGTCCAGCGCGGAGGGAATGAAGGACTGGCCGCCGAAGCCGGGATTCACCGACATCAGCAGCACCAGGTCCAGGTCTTCAAGCACGTAGTCGAGCACGTCCACCGGCGTCGCCGGATTCAGTACCAGGCCGGCCTGGCAGCCCAGCGATTTGATCAGCTGGATGGTGCGGTGCACGTGCGCGCTGGCTTCGGGATGGAAGCTGATCACGCTGGCGCCGGCCTTGGCGAAATCCGGAACGATGCGGTCGACCGGCTGCACCATCAGGTGCACGTCGATCGGCGCGGTCACGCCGTGCTTGCGCAGCGCTTCGCAGACCAGCGGGCCGATGGTCAGGTTGGGCACGTAGTGGTTGTCCATCACGTCGAAGTGCACCCAGTCGGCGCCGGATGCGAGCACATGGTCGACCTCTTCGCCCAGTTTCGCGAAGTTGGCGGAGAGGATCGAAGGTGCGATGACGGTGGGCTGCATGGGTCGCCGAGCCTGGACAACGGAAGGTGGGAGGGGCGCCGGCCCCGACTAAGCCATTCGGGGCTCAAGCCCCTCTCACATTATCTCATCGACGTTTGCGCAAGGTCTTGATGCGGTCGTAGGCGGCGTTGATGTCGCGCGCCTTCCGGTCGGCCTGCTGGCGCAGCTCATCGGCCAGGCCACCGGTCCGGTCCGGGTGATATTGGGAAATCAGGCGCCGATAGGCCTGGTCGACCTCGGCATCGCTGGCCTCGCTGGTCAGGCCGAGCACAGCGTAGGGATTGTCGCGCGGGCTCTTGAACCAGTCCGCGTCGAAGGCGTGGCCGATCAGCAGGCCGATCAGCGCGCCCAGCAGCGGATTGGGTCGGAACAGCGCCGCACCCGCGAACAGGCCAAGCAATTTGCCGTACCAGCGTTTCATGATGACGATTCTAGCCTGCCGGCATCGCTACAATGGCGCCCCGTAGCGAGGTCCCCCCAGCCGATGGCGACTACTCTGCTCACTGCCGAGCTTCCCGGTCTCAACCTGCGCCACCGCGGCAAGGTGCGCGACGTATTCGACCTGGGCAACGAAACATTGCTCATGGTCGCCACCGATCGCCTCAGCGCGTTCGACGTGGTGCTTCCCGACCCGATTCCGGGCAAGGGCGAGATGCTGTGCCAGATCAGCAATTTCTGGTTCGAACAGACCGCGCACCTGCTGCCCAATCACCTGACCGGGATCGACGTGGCGTCGGTGCTGCCGGCTGGCGCCGATCCGGCGCTGTACGTGCAGCGTTCGGTAGTGACCAAGAAACTGAAGCCGGTGCCGGTGGAAGCGATCGCGCGCGGTTACCTGATCGGCAGCGGCTGGAAGGACTACCAGCGCACCGGCCGGGTCAGCGGCATCGCCCTGCCCGACGGCCTGCGCCAGGCCGAACAGCTGCCGCAGCCGATCTTCACTCCGTCGACCAAGGCGGCGGTGGGCGATCACGACGAGAACATCGATTTCGACACCATGGTGCACGCGGTCGGCGCGGATCTCGCCGAGCAGGTGCGCGACGCCACGCTGCGGCTGTACCAGTTCGCCGCCGAGTACGCCGCACAGCGCGGCATCCTGCTGGCCGACACCAAGTTCGAATTCGGCACCGACGCGGACGGCCGCCTGTACGTGATGGACGAGATGCTGACGCCGGATTCGTCGCGCTACTGGCCCGCGGACGAGTACGAAGCCGGTACCAGCCCGCCGAGCTACGACAAGCAGTTCGTGCGCGATTACCTGGAGACGCTGGGTTGGGACAAGACGCCGCCGGGGCCGCGGCTGCCCGCGGAGGTGATCGAGCGCACCCGCGCCAAATACGCCGAAGCCTTGCAGAAGCTGGCTGGCATCAGCATCGACTGAGGCATGCTTCTCGTAGGAGCGGCTTTCCGACGCCAGTCACGAAAGCGGGGGCAGCGCCCTGCCTGCCGACGGCGTTCTAACCCGGCTGGAGTTATGCTTGGCGCTACATCAGCCGGAGCCTAGCCATGCACGCCCAGGCCGAATCCCACGACACGCCGATCCACCGCTGGTTCGCCAAGTACGCCGAGGACCATCGCAATCCGACCAACCAGATGATCCACGTGTTCGCCGTGCCGGCGATCCTGTGGACGATCGTCGCGCTGTTGTGGTGCATCCCCTCGCCCGGCACCTGGTTCCGGCCCGGTTTCTGGGCAGCGCTGGTGATGTTCGCGGCCTGGATGTTCTATTACCGGGCGTCGCGCCCGCTGGGCTTCGGCATGCTGGCGGTGTTCGTGGTCATGGCCTGGTTCACGCGCTGGCTGCACAACGCCTACGGCACCCAGGCGCTGCTGATCGCTGCCGTCGCCGTCTTCGTCGTGGCCTGGATCGCCCAGTTCGTAGGCCACAAGATCGAAGGACGCAAGCCCAGCTTCCTGACCGACATCACCTTCCTGTTGATCGGCCCGGCGTGGGTGGTAGCCAAGCTTTACAACAAGCTCGGCTGGAAATACTGACCCCTGCGTCTTTGTAGAGTGGAGCTTGCTCCACTGCTTTTGTCCTATCCAAGAACAAGAGCAGTGGAGCAAGCTCCACTCTACACAACCGTTCGCATCCGATTTTCGATTACCGACTGAATGTCTTCCCGCGATCTTTTCTACCTGGCCATCATCTGCCTGGCCTGGGCCGGCAGCTTTCTGGCCTCCGCGTACGGGCTGCAGCAAATCCCGCCGATGATGTTCGCCGCCCTGCGGTTGGGCTTGCTGGCGCTGGTGCTCGCGCCGCTGGTCAAGCGTCCGCAACAGGGGCAATGGCCGCAACTGCTGGCGCTGGGCCTGTGCAACGGCACGCTCAATTTCGCGATGAGCCTGTGGTCGATCAAGCTGGCCGGCGACCTGTCCTCGCCGGCGATCATCCAGCAGTGCTACGTGCCGATGTCGGTATTGCTGGCCTGGATGCTGCTGGGCGAACGTTTCGGATGGCGCAGCGGCGTGGCCATCGCGATCAGCTTCGCCGGCGTGCTGGTGCTGGGTTTCGATCCGATCGTGCTGGACCGGCCTTTGTCGCTGCTGCTGATGCTCGGTTCGGGCTTCGTCCTCGCATTGGGCACGATCGTCACGCGCCGGCTGCACGGCCTGGATGCGCTCAGCGCACAAGGCTGGACCGCGATCGTCGGCGTATTGCCGCTGCTGTTGGCGAGCCTGGCGTTCGAATCGGGCGCCGTCGCGGCCGTGGCCGCTGCCGATGCGCTGGCCTGGGCCAGCGTGGCCTATGCCGCGCTGGTGTCGTCGCTGCTCGGTTACGGCCTGTACTACGTGCTGGTGCAGCGGCATCCGGTCGCGCAGATCACGCCCTACCTGCTGCTGTCGCCGGTGCTGGCGGTGGCGCTCGGCATTGCGTTCTGGGGCGACCGTCCCGGGCCCAAACTGTGGACTGGCGGCGCGATGGTGCTCGGCGGCGTGCTGCTGATCGCGCTGCGCACGCGCAGCAAGGCGCGGACGATGCCGACGGCGAAGGAAGTCTAGCGCTCGCGCGGCGTGAACATGTCCGCGCTCGGCCGGAAAGGCCGTGGCGCATAGCCGAAATCGCGCTGCGCTGGCGTCGCATCGAAGACCAGGTCGCTACGCATGCGCGCCACGGCGGCCTCGCCAAAACCTTGCGCGTATCCGGCGACATGCGCCGCCATCAATGCCAGGTTGAACAACGGCGATGGCAATTCGATCAGTCGCGGCGCAGGCTGCAAGACGTTCAGCAGGCGCGCGACCATGTCGCGGAAAGCGAGCGTCTCGCCGCCCGGCAACGCATAGGCCTGCCCGTGCGAAGCGTCGACGGGCGCGACAGCGAAGGCCGCCGACGCCAGGTCGTCGACATGCACAGGCTGGCGAAGGCCGCTGGCGCCGCGAGGCAGCGGAAAATAGCCGAACTTGCGCGCGAGCCGCGCGATCCGGGTCAAGGTGCGGTCCTGCCCGGCGCCATAAACCAAGGTCGGGCGCAGCAAGGTGGCGCCGGCGCCGCGTCCGGCCGCGGTCTCGAACAGCGACGCCTCGCTTCTGCGCAAGCGTGCGGCGGCATCGCGTTCTTCGGCATCGGATGATCCGCTTTTGACGTCGATGCTGGTGGAACCGAAAGCGACCACGCGTCCGGCCTCCATCGTAGTGCGCGCATACCATCCAGCGAACAGATCCAGCGGCCCGCAGCTGAAGACCGCATCGACCTGGCGCGGCAATCCCGCGACATTGTCCAGGTCGCCGCGCAGCCATTGCAGGCCGGGCAGGTCCGAACGTTCGCTGCGCGAAACCGCGATGACGCGCCAGCCATCGTCGTGCAGCAGATCGAGCAAAGGCATGCCGATCTGGCCGCTGCCGCCGAATATCAGCGCAGTGCGCATCAGGCCACCGCCGCGGAGCGGTCGCGCAGCGTCGCGCGCAGCCACAACAGACCCGTCACCGCCGATACCAGCGAAGCCAGCAGCACGCCGATCACGCTCTCGGTGTAGCGCAGCGCATCCTGCGAGAACGCCAACGAGGAAATGAACAGGCTCATGGTGAAGCCGATGCCGCACAACAGGCCCAGGCCGATCATCGCACGCAGTCCCATGCCGTCCGGGAAGCGCGCCAGGCGCAGGCTTCGCATCAGCACCGCCGCGGTCACGATGCCCAGCGGCTTGCCGAGCACCAGGCCCAGCGCGATGCCGAGCGGCAGCGGCGACAGCACGTCGTGCAGGTCGATGCCGCCGAGCGCGAGGCCGGCATTGGCGAAGGCGAACACCGGCAGTATCCCGAACGCGACCCACGGATGCAGGGCATGTTCCAGCGGCGAGTGCTCCACTTCGTCGTCGATGTGGTTGCGCGGATCGACATGCGGGATCATCAGCCCGGTCGCGACGCCGGCCAGCGTCGCATGCACCCCGGATTTCAGCACGCACACCCACAACACCACGCCGAGCACCAGGTACGGCGTCAGCGCGGTCACCCCGCGGCGATTGAGCAGCCACATGCCGGACAGCGCGACCGCTGCGAATGCCAGCGCGGTCAGCGACATGCCGTGCGAGTAGAACACGGCGATGATCAGGATCGCGATCAGGTCGTCGACCACCGCGATCGTCGACAGCAGCAACTTCATGCCCAGCGGCACGCGCGACCCGAGCAAGGCCAGGATACCGAGCGCGAAGGCGATGTCGGTCGCGGTCGGAATCGCCCAGCCGCGCATCGAACCGGCGTCGCCGCGATTGCTCCACCAGAAGATCAGCGCCGGCACGATCACGCCCGCGGCCGCGCACACCATCGGCAATACCAGCTGGTCGCGGCTCGACAGTTGCCCGCTCAAGGTTTCGCGCTTGATTTCCAGCGCCACCAGCAGGAAGAACACGGCCATCAAACCGTCGTTGATCCACAGCAGCAGCGGCTTGTCGATGGCGAATGCGCCGATCCGCACCTGCACCGGCATGTCCTGGAAGGCCGCGTACCAGGCCTGCAGCGGCGAGTTGGCCAGGATCAACGCCAGCAGCGCGGCGGCGATCAGCAGGATGCCGCCGGCCGCTTCCAGGCGGAAGAACTCGGTCAGCGCATGGACGGCGCGTCCAGGCAGCGCGCGGACGGTGCGACGGATCGGCGGGCGGGCTTCGGACATGAGCGGCATTGTAGCCGTCGTGTTCCTGCGCCCCGGCTCAATGGCTCAACCAAAGCTCGAACAGCAGCCACGCCACGAACGCGGCCAGCAGGATGCCGCCCTCTTTCCTGCTGATGCGCAAGTCGCCCTTGAGCATCGGATACAGGGCGATGCCGAAGGCGAGCGCGGCCGGCAGTTCGAAGCGCACGAACGAAGCCGGCAACGGCAGGTCGCGGAATGCGGCCATGCCGCCGACGATCAGCAGCAGGTTGAACACGCTGGAGCCGATCACATGGCCCACGACCAGCTCGCCGTGGCCGCGTCGCGCGGCGGCGATGCCTGCGGCCACTTCGGGCAATGCGGTGCCGATCGCGACCACCAGCAGGCCGGTCAGCATCGGTTCCATGCCCAGCGCGGGACCCAGCGTGGACGCATGCCCGACCACCAATCGCGCGCCGAAGTACAACAGCACGGCCGCGAGCACGAAACGCACCAGGTTCAGGCCCAGGTTGTCGCTGGTCCTGACGAAGGCGACGATGGCGTCCTGAACTTCCGGCGATTCGCGACGCGTGCGCAGCAGCGCGAACGCCAGCACCGCGAAGAAGGCGACGGCTCAGCACGCCATCCAGGCCGAACACGATCACCGCGATGCTGCCGGCGATGAAACACAGCAGCAGCGGCGCCAGTGCGCGCCAGCGCACGACCAGCGGGGCCGCGAGCGCGGCCATGCCCAGCGTCAATCCGAAATTGACCACGTTGCTGCCGACCGCATTGCCCAGCGCCAGCGCCTGGCTACCGGTCCAGATCGCGCGCGCATTGACCGCGAGCTCGGGCAGCGACGTGCCGAAGGCGACCAGCAACAGGCCGGCGACGAAAGGCGAGGCGCCGATGCGTTGCGCCAGCCCGGACGCGCCCTTGACGATCGAGTCGCCGCCCAACGCAAGCAGGATCAGGCCGAGTACGAAAAAGGCCAAGGCTTCCAGCATCGCCGCATCTCCCCAGGTCGGTTTGGACGATTCTATGCCCGATTGGAGAGCCGAGGGCGCCGCTCTTGATCTGGGCTCGACGCAACGCACGTCTGCGCAAATCAGCATACCCGGAGGGCGGCGGCCATGGATGGCCGCCGTTTTCCGACGGAGGCAGGATGCCGACTCGGAAAATCCCTGCGAACCTCTCAAGCTCGCAAGTTAGCTCTGATCGGGAAAGAGCCCTTCTCTTTGGTTACTTTCTCTTTGGCTCTGGAAAGAGAAAGTGACCCGACCGCGACAGCGGGCGGAAACCCGACCCGGATAGGGTCGGCAGGTCGCCACGAACACCGCAAGATCAAAATGGGTCCCAGCTTGCGCTGGGACGACGGCTCCAGAGAGGAGCGGCGCGAACGTGCCGGGTCGCGCGCTCTCACCCCAGCCCCGCTCCGCGCCCCGGCCCGGCCCGCACTTGCGTGCGGGCGCTCAGCCGCACGCGCGGCATGCCGCACAAGCCGTGCGGCTTCGCCCCCGTAAGCGAGAGAGGGGGCAGGTCTGCGCAAGCGGGAGAGGGAATCCTCTATGGGGTCTCACTCATGAACAACCCTCGACGTAATCGACCTGCGGCGGCACGCCGACATGCCAAGCGGTGACCTTGCCCGCGGCATCGACCTCGAACACGATCGCAGTAGCGCCGTCGGCCGACTTGATGCGCAGGTTCTTGCCGCCTTCCACGTACTTATGCGGCTGCTCCTCCACGCGTCCGGCATAAGCCGCCTTGATATCGTCCGCACTCATGCCGATCTGGCCGCCGCCGGGCGCGACGTCGGCGATGGTTTCCACGTCGTAGCGGACGAATTTTCCTTCCTCGAACATCAGCGCCGGCCAGCCCTGGCCATCGGCCTGCTTCGGGCGCAGGTAATAGCAGGTGGTTCCTTCGCTCGGCGCACCATCGAGTTCGCCGTCCCAGCTCTGCTTGACCGCGTCGGCGCCCATGCCGAAACGCGTCTTGCCGTAACCCTCGTACGTTCCCGGCACCGGTGCCGGCGCAGTGGCAACCGGCGCAGTCGCCGGCGGCACGTCCTCGGCCGGCTGGTCCATCGGCGGCGTTTGCGCCGGCGCCGCGCTCGCATCCTCCTGTGCGCTACGTTCGGCCTTGCAGGCCGACAGTGCCAACAACAGCAAAGCGAGTGCGGGAATCGATGGTTTCATGCGGCGCTCTCCAGAGTGACAAGCCGCCAGCCTAGGCGCGCGGCGTGAACGCGCCGCGAACGGCATCCACCCCGCGATGCTGTCACGACGCTTTCATGAGCGGCATATAGGGTCGCGGCTCAGCCGAGCTTGCGTCCATGCGCCCCCACAAGACCGATAAAGCGCACACCGCCCTGCGCGACCGTCCCGCCGACGTCAGCCTGCTGGAGCGCCGCATCCTGATCCTCAGCGACGGCAAGCGGCATCTGGATGAAGTCGCAGACCTGCTGGGCGCGCAGGCGCGTGTCGCCATGACCCGGCTGCTGCTGGAAGGCTATCTGACCGATATCCAGGCGGCTGCCCCGCCACGGCCCATAACGCCGGCGCCGCATCAACTCGGTAGCACGGAGCGCGCGCCGCAGCCCATCGATGAGAAAAGCGGCGCAGCAGGCTCCGCGCCACACATCGACCGCGTGCAGCCGGCCGCCGTCGCTTCGGCACGCCGTTCGATCGCTGCCGCCAAGATGTACCTGATCGACATGCTGCAACTGCAGCGCGGCAACGAGGCCGCCGCCATTGCCGCGTCGATACGCAGCTGTCGCGATCAGGATGAACTGGCCGCGCATCTGCTGCGCGCCCTGCGACACATCCATTCGGTGGCCAATGCCAGCCTCAGCCGCCGCGTCGCCGACCGGCTGGCCGAAATCATGCCGGAGCAGTACCTGGCCGAACTCGATGTATTCCGCGACGCCCTGTTCGCCGATCGCGCCGCGACCGCTTTATTGTAGGTGCGAATTTATTCGCACGCTTCTGTAGTCGGGAAGAGCGTGCGAGCAAATGACCAGCCTACGGCTGTTGTAAAGCGCTTCGCACCTACGAAAGCCGAGGTGGCTTAATCCTGCGGCGAGAAATTCCTGCGCAGGCCCGCCCAGCATTGCTGGTAGTCGCGCTGGCGGTGCGCCGCATCCAGCGCCTGCCGCGTCGGCGCTATCACCGCGCGCGTCTCGAACATGAAGGCCATCGTGTCGCCGATCGCATCCGGCCTGGCCAGATCCGCGCTGGAAGCCTTGTCGAAGGTCGCAGCATCGGGCCCGTGCCCGCTCATGCAGTTATGCAGGCTGGCGCCGCCCGGCGCGAAGCCTTCGGCCTTGGCGTCGTAGGCGCCGTGCACCAGGCCCATGAATTCGCTGGCGACGTTGCGGTGGAACCACGGCGGCCGGAACGTGTGCTGCGCCACCAGCCAGCGCGGCGGGAAGATCACGAAATCCAGGTTGGCCGTGCCGTACGTGTCGCTGGGCGAAGTGAGCACGGTGAAGATGCTCGGATCGGGATGGTCGAAACTGATCGAACCGATCGCGTTGAAGCGGCGCAAATCGTATTTGTACGGCGCGTAGTTGCCGTGCCAGCCGACCACGTCCAGCGGCGAATGATCGATGCTGGCGCGCCACAGATGGCCCTGGAACTTGGCGACCAGTTCGAAATCGCCGTCCAGGTCTTCGTAGGCGGCCTGCGGCGTCAGGAAATCGCGCGGGTTGGCCAGGCCGTTGGCGCCGATCGGACCCAGATCGGGCAGGCGCAGCATCGCGCCGAAGTTTTCGCACACGTAACCGCGCGACGCGCCTTGCGGCAGCTCCACGCGGAAGCGGATGCCGCGCGGGATCACCGCGATTTCCTGCGGCTCGACGTCCAGCACGCCCAGCTCGGTCGCGATCCGCAGCGCGCCCTGTTGCGGCACGATCAGCATCTCGCCGTCGGCGTTGTAGAAGTAGCGGCCGTCCATCGATTTATTGGCGGCATACACATGGATGCCCACGCCGTGCTGCGCGGCGGCGTAGCCATTGCCGGCCATGGTGAACAGGCCGTTGACGAAATCGACCGGGGTTTCCGGGATCGGCAGCGGATTCCAGCGCAGCTGGTCCGGCGCGACCGGTTCGTGCCCGAACATGTTGTTGAATTTCTGATTGGAAGCCGGCGACTGTTCGAATGCCTCGAAGGTGCCGTGCATCGCCGCCGGACGGATCCGGTACAGCCAGCTGCGCCGGTTCTCGCCGCGCGGCGCGGTGAACGCGGTGCCCGACAATTGTTCCGCGTACAACCCGTGCGCGACCCGCTGCGGCGAGTTCTGCCCTTCCGGCAACGTGCCGGGCAAGGCTTCGGTGGCGAACTCGTTGCCGAAGCCGCTCATATAGCCGGCCGGCTGCAGGCCGCGCGCCTGGCTCTGCGCGGCGGGGAAGACGTTGTCGTTGCTGGCGGTGTTCATGCTCTACCCCTCGATGGTGGGTTGAAGCCCGCCCTACAGCACGCCGCGCTGGATCTGGTCGCGTTCGATGCTCTCGAACAGCGCCTGGAAATTGCCTTCGCCGAAGCCTTCGTTGCCCTTGCGCTGGATGATCTCGAAAAAGATCGGGCCGATCGCGTTCTTGGTGAAGATCTGCAGCAGCTTGCGCTGGTGCGTTTCCGGGTCGGCGTCGATCAGGATCTTGTTGCGGGCCAGGCGCGGCACGTCTTCGCCGTGGTTGGGCACGCGCTGGTCGATCACTTCGAAGTAGGTGTCGGGGGTATCGAGGAAGTCGACGCCCTGCGCGCGCATCGCTTCCACCGTCGAATAGATGTCGTCGGTGAAGCAGGCGATGTGCTGGATGCCCTCGCCCTTGTAGGCGTCGAGGTACTCGTTGATCTGCGACTTGGGATCGTTGGATTCGTTGAGCGGGATGCGGACGATGCCGTCCGGCGCGGTCATCGCCTTGGACACCAGCCCGGTCTTGGCGCCCTTGATGTCGAAATAGCGGATCTCGCGGAAGTTGAACAGCCGCTCGTAATAGTCCGACCACTTCTGCATGTTGCCGAAGTAGAGGTTATGGGTGAGGTGGTCGATGAAGGTCAGGCCATAGCCGACCGGATTCTGGTCGGCGCCCTGCACCGGCAGGAAATCCTCGTACATGCTGCCCTTGTCGCCGTAGCGGTCGACCAGATAGAGCATGCAGTCGCCGATGCCCTTCACCACCGGCGCGTCGACGGCCTTGCTGCCGGCCTTGTGATCGATCGCCTCGCCGCCGTTACCGAGCACGGTCTTCAGCACTTCCGCGCCGGGCTTCTTGAAGCGGATCGCGAAACCGCAGGCGCTGGGGCCGTGCGTCTGCGCGAAATCGGCCGCGAAAGAATCGGGATCCTCGTTGACCAGGAAATTGACGCCGCCCTGGCGGTACACCGTGATCGGCCTTGTCTTGTGGTGCATCGCCGCGGTGAAGCCCATCTTGCCGAAGTAGTCGTGCAGCAGTTCGCCCTGGCCTGGCGGCGCGGCGAATTCGACGAACTCGAAGCCGTCGATGCCCATCGGATTTTCGAAAGTGGTGACCTGCATGCCGAGATTGGGCTGGCTGGCGGCGGTCTGCGGTTGCGCGTTCATGGCGGTCTCCTGCGGCGTGTTGCGGCGCGGCTTGCTAATATCGTGCCAACGTTATAGTTTCAACTGAAACCATTTGCAAGGCGCAGCGCAACATGGCCGCTTCCCTCAGCGAAATGCCTCGTCCCGATCTGGATACCGTGGCCCAGGCCCCGGCCGAACAGCATGCCGTACTGGAGCTGGAGCGTTTCCTGCCCTATCGGCTGTCGGTGCTGTCCAACCGGGTCAGCAGCATGATCGCGCGGATCTATACCGAACGCTTCGCGCTGGGCGTGACCGAATGGCGGGTGATGGCCGTGCTCGGCCGCTATCCGGACCTGTCGGCCAACGAGGTGGCGCAGCGCACCGCGATGGACAAGGTCGCGGTGAGCCGCGCGGTCGCGCGCCTGATCGAGTCCGGCCGGCTGCAGCGCGATACCCACGGCGACGACCGCCGCCGCTCGGTGCTGCGCCTGTCCGAAGCCGGTTATGGCATTTACGACGAGGTCGCGCCGCTGGCGCTGGCATTCGAGCGCCGCCTGCTGGGCGACCTGGCGGAGGATGAGCGCGCGTTGCTGTTCCGTCTGCTCGACCGGCTGGATGAGCTGGAATTCCGCGCCGAAGCGGAAGCTTCCCGCTAGACCCGCGCCGCTGCAGCGGGAGCCTGCTTTTCGTGGGAGCGGCTTCAGCCGCGAGCTCTTCCATCATCCGCCTACGGGCCGCAAGAGCTCGCGGCTGAAGCCGCTCCTACGAAGAGCAAACGCTCAGGAACTCGACGGCGCCCAGCGCTTCAGGAATGCAATCAGCTTGTCGCGGTCGTAGCCCTTGCCCTGCTCCAGCACGCCGGTGAACTGCGAATGCAGCAGTTCGCCGTCGCTGTCGAGCACGAACAGGTGCGGATAGCCCTTGGCTTGCGGGAACCGCGACAGGAAACCGCGGTTCTCGTTCTCTTCGCTGTAATTGACCTTCATCCAGACGAAGTGGCTGTCGCGGAATGCGCGGATGCCGGCATCGCCGTCGACCAGGGCGTCCAGCCGCCGGCACCAGCCGCACCAGTCGCCGCCGACGTCCAGGATGATGCGTTTGTCTTCGCGTTTGGCAGCGGCGATGGCCACCTGCAGATCGTTGGCCGGGTCGCGCGCGGGATCGAAAGCGCCGGCCAGTTGTGCGGCGGGCGCAGTCTCCGACGAAGGATCGCGCGGGGCCTGCTGCGTAGCGACGGACGATGCCGTCGCACTGCCCCGGTCATCGCTGCAGCCGGCGGCCAGCGCGAGCAGGGCTGCCAGAGGCAGCCACTGCAGCGCAATACGGCGGCTTTGGCGCCGCGCCCGGTTTTCCGTACCCACTTGCAACGTCATTTCACGCCATGCATCAACTTGCTGATCAGGGGGGCCAGCAGGAACAACAGTACACCGGCGCCGAGCAGCGACCAGAACCCGAAGGTGTAGCCGGTCAGCGCCGATTGCGTGGTCATGCCCGTTTCGCCGCTGACGGCGCCGGCGAAAATGCCGGACAGGTTGTTGCCGATGCCGGTGGACAGGAACCAGCCGCCCATGCCGAACCCGACCAGGCGTACCGGCGCCAGCTTGGTGACCATCGACAGGCCGATCGGTGACAGGCACAACTCACCCACCGACTGTATTACGTACACCATGAACAGCGTCCAGAACGGGATTTTGCCGATGTCGCTGACCAGGCTCGACAGCGCGAACATCAGCAGCAGGAAGGCCAAGCCGTTGAAGATCAGGCCCAGGCTGAACTTGCGCGAGATCGACGGCTCCATCTTGCGGCGCCCCAGCCAGACCCAGATCACCGCGATGATCGGCGCGAACGCGATGATCGCCAGCGAATTGACCGACTGGAACCACGCGTTCGGGAAGATGAACCCGCCCGCACCGAACAGGTCGCGATTGACGATCTTGTCGGCGAGGAACGTGAACGAGCTGCCGGCCTGCTCGAAGAACATCCAGAACAGGATGTTGAACACGAAGATGATCAGCATCGCGATCGCCTTGTCGCGCTGCACCTTGCCCTCGCGCACGCCCTCGACCAGCAGCAGCGCGCACAGGATGACGAACATCGGCAGCAGCACGTACCAGTTCAGCGGCTCGGCGCCCATCGACAGCAGGAAGTACACCGCCGGAATCGCCGCCATCGCACCGATGAACACGTACAGCACCTTCTGCTTGCCGCCGTCGCCGCCTCCCGGCGGGCGGCCGATGCCGGCGAGCTCGCGGCGACCGAACCAGAACCAGATCAGGCTCAGCACCATGCCGATGCCCGAAGCGATGAACACATATTTGTAGGCCGGCATCAGCTGCGTGCCGAACACCTGTTCGGCGAGGATGCCGGTCAGGATCGGCGCCAGGAAGCCGCCCAGGTTGATGCCCATGTAGAAGATGGTGAAGCCGGCATCGCGGCGGTTATCGTCGGTGGCGTAGAGCTTGCCGACCATGGTCGAGATGTTCGGCTTGAACAGGCCGTTGCCGCAGATGATCGTGGCCAGGCCGAACTTGAAGATCTCCGGGTCCGGCATCGAGATCATGAAAAGGCCGGCCGCCATGATCACCGCGCCGAGCAGGATCGAGCGTTGGTAGCCGAGGACCCGGTCGGCGACGTAGCCGCCGAAAATCGCGGCCGCGTATACCAGCGCCAGGTAGGCGCCGTAGATGCGGTTGGACGGCGCTTCGCCGGCGGCGTCGCCGCCATGGAACTGCGCCACCATGTACAGCACCAGCGCCCAGCGGATGCCGTAGAACGCGAAGCGCTCCCAGAACTCCGTCATGAACAGCATCCACAGCGGTTTGGGATGGCCCAGCCGCTGTTCGAACGTCGGCGGCTGCGTGCCTCCTCCGGAAGGAGGGGCTGCGAGCGGCGGCCCCATGGGCTCGGCGGCGTTCGGGATGATGCTGTTCATGCGGTTGCTTCCCCTGTCTTGGATACCGGTCGTTGCGATTGTCCCAGGCAGCAGGGACGGGCGAGGATTACCGACGGACCGAGGCCGCGTCAAACCTTGCGCGCTGAACGCGGAACATGCTGCGACGCAGCAATCAGTCTGTGCCGCGCGCCAGTGCGTCGGCCAGAGCGGCCGGGAAATCCGGATGCGAATCGCCCAGCAGTCGCCGGGCCTCGGCCAGGCCGCACCAGCGCAGTTCCGCGTGTTCGGCAGGCTGGCGATTGACGGGTTCGCCGCGCCAAGCCGTCACTGCGTAAAGCTGCAGGCGCCAGCGCTGCGGCGCCGGGCCATCCAGCGTAGTCAGGTAATGCAGGGCATCGGGCACGATGCCGAGCTCCTCGTCCAGCTCGCGCCGCAAGGCCTGCTGCGCATCCTCGCCGGGCTCGATGTGTCCGCCGAATACATCCCAGGCGCCCGGCAACCAGTCGCGATCGCTGGCGCGTCGTCCGAGCAGGACGGCGCCATCGCGCAGCAGCACTGCGCCGGCGCAGTCGTGCACGGCCGCATCGCTCATCGCGGCGGCGACGGATACCCGGCACCGCCGCCGATCAGCGTGCGCACTTCGAACAGCTCCGGGAAGAACGTCAGCTCCAGCGCCTGCCTGAGGAAACCGACGCCGGAAGAACCGCCGGTGCCGCGCTTGAAGCCGATGATGCGCATCACCGTGCGCATGTGGCGGAAGCGCCACAGCTGGAACTGCGTTTCCAGATCGATCAGGTCCTCGCACAGGTGGTAAGCCTCCCAGTGCGTCCGGGTGTCCTCGTAGATGCGCTCGAACACCGGCAACA